>Ga0255311_1000068_pt1 | contig 11980 bp, 12 predicted proteins | sample EtOH4_T0_E4_meta_FD_201358 | JGI IMG/M metagenome (GOLD analysis project Ga0255311, IMG submission 201358) | Sandy soil microbial communities from University of British Columbia, Vancouver, Canada - EtOH4_T0_E4 | ecosystem: Engineered > Artificial ecosystem > Sand microcosm > Unclassified ... | reverse complement strand
CGACGTGAAAAACGCTGCCCAGCGCACGGTCTGTGGCGAAAGTCTGCAGGATCGGGCTCGGGTCCGCGAGCCCGCTGGTCTCGATCACGATGCGTCGGAAGTCGGGCAATTCGCCGCGCTCGCGCTCGATCACCATCCGGCGCAGTGCCTGCTGCAAGTCCGTGCGGGTGATGCAGCACAGGCAGCCGTTCCCCAGCAGCACGGTCTCGTCGGCGCTCGGCCGCACGAGTGCATCGTCGATGCCGGTCGCCCCGAACTCATTGACGACGACCGCGGTGCCTTGCCCTTCCGCCGTTGCCAGAAAGCGCTTGAGCAGCGTTGTCTTTCCGGCGCCGAGGAAACCAGTGATTACGGTGATCGGCAGCCGCGCCCCACGCTCGCGCTTGAGCCTGCGGCCGAACTGGCCGGCAGCGGGTGAGGGAAAGAGCTCGTTCAGAAATCCATCTCCAGCGTGTAAAGGCCGCCGGTGTGGCGGTCGACCGTGTAAACGATGCCGCGCTCATCGACGAAGACGTCGTTGAGCTGCACCGAGCCGGCCGGCGTGCCTTTCGGCGGCGGTGGTACAAAAGTGGCAACTTCCTTGGGCTGGTACGGATTGGAGATGTCGTAGGCGCGCAGGCCGCCGTTGAAAAACGTGCCGATCACGATCTGGTCGGACTGCCAGGATGTCGGCACCGGCGGATTCTCGTGGATGTTGTGCGCACCAAAGCGGCCGCCGCGGCTGGCATAGGCATCGACCGGCGGCAGCGGGCAGGTGGCTATGGAGACGAGGTTCTTCTCGTCGCGTGCGTCGACGACCCACACCAGTTTCGGCCAGTCCTCAGCGTTGTTTTCGGTCGACTCGTCGGTGATGATCAGCAGGCCGCGGTCGAACAGTGGCACTGCCGTGTGCATGAAGCCGGTATAGGGCGGTGAATTCGTCCAGTGAGAGATTGGCTTCGGCTTCGACTTGTCGGCAATGTCCATCACGAACATGCCGCCGTCGATGTAGCAGAGGTAGAGCCGGTCTTTTCGCTGCTTGTACACGTTGGTGTTATGGGCGCGGTAGCCTTTGTCGAGCTTGTGCCGCGGCAACGGCGTCTCGCCTTTTTTGGTCCCGGGCATCCACCAGCGGCCGACTTCGGCCGGCTTCGACGGATTGCGGACGTCGATGCAGCGGTAGAACTGGTCGTCAAGCGGGTGGCTAGGCTCGAAGTCCGGCGCGCCGGACGCCATGTGCACATATTCGCCATCGCAGAACCACAGCTGATGTACGCCGCGGGAGTTTGCACCCGAGCAATCCAGGAAAGAGATCGAACGCGGCTTTTCCGGCACTGACAGGTCGAACAGCTCAAGCCCGGCCGGTTGCTGGTTGACCTTCTGGGTCTGGTAGGCGACCGCCATGATGTCGCCCGACAATTCGAGCGAATTGGAGCGCATATACGGCTTCGGCAGGTCGGTCTGCACAATGACTTTCGGGTTGCGCGGATCCGATACGTCGACGCCAGTGAAATTTTTCGGCGCGCTTTCGTGCGCAAGCCAGATGATGCGCCGACCGTCCTTGGCGATCTGTACCGACATTCCTTCACCCATGCCGCCGAAGCCGCCGAGATCGTTTTGCGCGAGAAGCTTGAAATTCCAGGTGACAGGCTCAGCACTCTTGCTCAGCGGATTGTTGGCGGCCGACATCGTTTACTCCAATGTTCGTCAGGTTCTTGCAGAAAGGCCGGCGCGCGAGCGCCGGCCTTGTGATGAAACGGCGAATGTTCTCAGGCCATCGCCTTTTTCAGGAAATCCGTGCGGAACGCTTTATTCCAGTCTGGAACGGCCTTGATCTTGTTTTCCTTCACCAGGATTTCCGCATGGTGCGTCATGTAGGGCGTCAGGTCGGAAGGCCAACCCGGATCGACTTCCACGCGCGCAAGCGCCTTGGCGAACGTTTCCGGTGCCATGGCGTAACCTTTGGATGTGTAGAACGAATAGATCGTGTCAGCGACTTTCTTGGGGTTCTGTTTAAAGTCCTTGGCTACTTCGAGCCACGCCTTGAGGTAGGCAACCACGGTGTCCGGACTCTTGGCAACGAATTCTGGTGTAGCAGCCATGAATACGGGCAACTTGTCGAAATCGTAGAAATCCGAGATCGAATTGGCGAGGCCATCAGCCTCTGCGATTGCGTTGTAAGGTTCCACATTCACCATCGCATCGACGGTTTTTGCTGCCATGGCCGCTACCATGTCGTTCACGTTCATCCGGATTTCCTGATAGTCGCCCTTCTTCAAGCCGGCCTTGGTCGCAATCTGGTCGACGAAGATATTGCCGGTGGACGATCCGGTCTGATTGGCAACCTTCAGGCCCTTCAATTGCTCGACTTTGGTGAGCTTCAGGTCCTTGCGTGCCATCACGCGCGCGGTCTTGCCGACATATTCGATCATGGCAATGGCGACGAGGCCGCCTTTGTCGTGACCGATTGCAAAAGAGGGGCCGGCATAGGTGCCCATGTCAACTTGCCGAGCCACCATCTGCTGCATGGTGAGATTGCCCGAAGGCACTGCGAACTCCTCGAATTTGACGCCATGCTTTTCAAGCAGGCCGGAGCGCAGCAGGTAGTAGGTCGGCATGCCCCACATATTGGTCTGATAGCCTTGGCGCACCGTGTCCAACGCAAATGCTGGCCGCGCACCGAATCCTGCGGCCAGCACGCCGGCTCCGGTCGCCGCCAACACATGACGGCGGGTCAGTCCTTTGTTGGCAGTGGTCATTGTTGTTCCTCCCTATGATTTAGCTTTTCCATTCATGGCTTTGGTTTCGCCGACGTCGTGGCCGAGGTGCCGCAACAGCTGCTTCTGGCATTCGACAAACTCTACACTGAGTGGATCGCGGGGACGCGGCAGATCGATTTTGATTTCGGTTTTCACCGTGCCGGGATGCGGCGACATGACGACAACGCGATCCGCCAGGTACACTGCCTCCGCGACATTATGGGTCACGTAGATCACCGTCTTGCGCGTTTCACGCCACACATCGGCAAGCAGCCGTTGCATGTCGTCACGGGTGAGCGCGTCCAGAGCTGCGAACGGCTCGTCCATCAATAAAACCGAAGGATTGTACGCCAATGCACGGGCAATGGCGACCCGCTGCTGCATTCCGCCCGAAAGGTGGTGAGGATACGAGCCCGTGAATTTCTCCAGTTTCACCAGGCGCAATTGTTCGCGCGCAATTTTATAGCGCTCGTCTTTCGGGACACCCTTCATTTCCAGCCCGAACGTCACATTGCCGAGTGCCGTGCGCCAGGGAAACAGCTGAGCGAAGTCCTGAAAGACGACGCCGCGGTCCATGCCGCTGCCGGTCACGGGCTTGCCGCCGATGCGGATCTCGCCGGCGGCGGGCGAAAGAAATCCGGCGATGATGTTGAGCAGGGTGGATTTCCCGCAACCCGAAGGGCCGACGATGCAAATGAATTCGGACGCGCCGATGTTGAAGCTCACGTCCTTGACGCCGGGTACTTTGCCGCCCGGCGTGTCGTACACAAGGCTGACATCACGAATTTCAATAGGGACCATTCTTGCTTACCGTTTCTAACCCTTGGCCACGCGCACCATACCCCACCGCTGCACGGTTGCGCGCTCGATCGAACCGAACACGAGCCGCTCGAAGGCATAGCCGATACCGCCGATAACAAGCAGCGATGCCAGCATGATATCGGCGTTGAGAAATTCCTTGGCGTCGAAAATGACCCAGCCCAGACCCCAATCGGAGGCCGCGATCATCTCTGCGCCGACGACTGCGATCCACGCGCGGAGAAAGGCTTGCCGCATACCGGTGATGATGAAGGGCGATGCGCCAGGGATGATCACCTTCCAGAACAGGCTCTGTTCGTCCGCGCCCATGGCGCCGGCCGCGCGTAGCCATAATGGATTGACGGAGCGGACCCCCGACCAGGTGTTGAATACCATGGGGAAGGTCGCGGCATAGAAGACGATCAAAATCGTCGTCAGATTGCCGATGCCGAACCAGAGCATGAACAGCGGCACCAATGCGAAAGAAGGGATTGGCATCAGTGCGCTCACCAGCGGCAGGAAGAAATTTTCCACGCGCTGAAAACGGGCCATCAGGATGCCGAGCGGAATGCCCACCGCGACAGCAAGGCCGAATCCGAACATCACGCGATATAGTGTGAACGCAGCGTGCTCGATCATGGAGCCGTTGGCGAGCATAGCGATCAAGGTGCGCATGATGGCGGGTATCGTCGGGAGCAGGGCTGGCGGGAAATAGCCGCTGCGTGCCAGCAGCTCATAGAGGGCCGCCGCGATGGCAAGCGTGACTACGGCACGGGTGATGGAACGCGTGCGCTGTCCCTGTTCGGTCATGACGTGATCATTCCCCACCGCACGACGGTGTAGTTCTCTATTTTCTGGAACACGAGTTTCTCAAGCCCGAGGCCGATCAGGGCGATCACCACGATCCCGGCCAGCATAGCATCGGTGTTGAGGAATTCACGGGCGCCGAATATCAGCCACCCAAGTCCCCAAGGCACGGCGGCAAGCATCTCGACGGCAACCAGGATGCGCCACGCTTGCGCAAGGCCGAGCCGTAGCCCGGTCAGGATGTATGGCAATGCGCCGGGCAGTATCACATGCCTGAACAGCCGGCGATCGTCGGCACCCATGGATTGCGCCGAGCGCACCCAGATTTCCTTGACTGCCTTCACCCCGGTCCAGCTGTTGAAGAGAATTGGGAATGCCGAGACAAAGCCGACGAGTAGCACCGCGGAAAAATTGCCAAGGCCAAACCAGAGCAGGAATAGCGGCGCATAGGCGAGTCCGGGGATCGGAGCGCAAATGCTGACCAGCGGGAGGCAGATATCCTCGGCCCGTCGCGAACGGCCCATCAGCACACCGATGGTCACGCCGATAAGCGCAGCAAGCGCAAAGCCGGTCAGAAGCCGGATTACCGTGTCGAGGGCATGGTGCGGCAGAATTCCGGCGACGGTGAGCCTAACGAAAGACGCCGCGACTTCCTCGATTGTCGGGAACAACCGCCGCGGAAATATTCCCGCCCAGGCAATGATTTCCCAGATCACGCCAACGACCAGGAACGGGAAGAAATTGCGCATGACGACGCGCAGCCGATTGCGGACTTGCGGCCGGTCGGGGACTTCGCCCACAGGGATCGTGGCGGTGACGGCATCCTGCATCTGGTGCCTACATCCTCCCAAGGTCCGGGCCATGAGCCCTTTTGACAACGAGCCCTTTGGCAGTCTTGTAACCGGCCTTGACCACAGAATAGTGCGGTTTGAATAGTCGCGACAAGCATACAGGCTATGCCGGTTGTTGCGATATGGCGCCACTGGCGCAAGGGCAGCAGAACGGCTAAAGCCCGTTCGCGCGCAGCGACAAGATTTCAACGGGAGAGTTTCGTGATGTCGAAGAATGCACAGAAGATCGGTTGGATCGGAACCGGCCGCATGGGCCTACCCATGGCGGAACGCCTGCTCAAAGCCGGCCATGATGTGACTATCTGGAATCGCACGCGTGCCAAAGCCGAGCCACTCGCCGCAAAAGGCGGCAAGATTGTCGACAAACTCTCCGAACTTGCTTCCTGCGACGTTGTGTTTTCGATCGTGTCCGAAGGTAAGGACCTTGAGCAGGTCTATTTCGGCAAAGACGGCGTTCTTTCCGGCGGTAAGGCGCCGAAAGTCTGCGTCGACTGTTCGACCATCTCGGTCGAGGAGTCTGCCGACATCCGCAAGCGCCTGAAGGGAAAAGGCGCTGACTACGTGTGCGCGCCGGTGTCCGGCAACGCCAAGGTCATCAAGGCTGGCCGACTGTCGTCAGTTGTTTCCGGCGAGGAAACGGCCTGCAAGTCCATCATTCCTTTGATGGAAGTCGTCGCGCCGCAGGGCGTGTCCTATGTGGGCGAGGGAGATCTCGCACGCATCTGCAAGATCGCGCACAACGTCATGCTCGGCGTGGTAATCGAAAACCTCATCGAGATTACTCTACTTGTGAACAAGATGGGTGTGCCGCGGCATGCGTTCCTGGCCTTCCTTAATAACGGCGTGATGGGGTCGATGTTCACGCGCTACAAATCGCCGGCGCTCGTCAATCTCGACTGGACGACGACCTTCACACCGGAACTGCTGCGCAAGGATCTCGATCTCGGGCTTGAGCTCGGCCGCGAGATGGACGTGCCGATGCCGGTGACAGCGGCCACGCGCGAAGTTTTGCAGGGACATTTTGGTCACGCGACCTTGCAGCCCGATCCGCAGGCTTATCTCAACAAGGATTTCGCAGCGCTGATGGAGACCATGGCGCTTGCCGCCGGCATGAAACTCGCGCCGGAAAACAAAAACGTGCCGACGGGCCTTGAGCACTAAGGCGCGCGGAGAGCTCAACCCAGTCGTACATAAAAACGGCCCCTTACGGGGCCAAATAAAAAAAGGGCCCCTTACGGGGCCCTGTGTGCATAAGGTGGAGGATTCACGCCGCCGTCTAAGCCTAAGGGAGGAAAACGGCGGCTGCGCACGTGTACACTCAATCGGTACGGCCGCACGATCACAAGTAAAATGGCCATAAATTTACTGCCGGAAACATACCGCCGTATCATGGGATTGAATAACTAGCGACCGAGGTTCCAAATGGCCTTCAAGCTCTACAATGCGCCGCAATCGACGTGCAGCCAGCGCGTTCGGTTTGTGTTCAACGCCAAAAAGCTGCCGTTCGAAGAGGTCAAGCTCAATCTGCTCGAAGGCGACCAGCTCAAGCCTGACTATCTCAAGCTCAATCCCAATGGGGTTGTGCCCACGCTCGATCACGACGGCGCCATCATCATCGATTCGACGGTCATCATCGAATACCTCGACGAGATTACGCCAAATGGAAGTTTCACACCTGAGAATCCGGTGGAACGTGCGCGAATGCGCGCGCTTATGCATTTCATCGACGAAATGCCCGCTGCCGCCGTACGGGTCCCGACGTTCAATCTCGCCTTTCTGCCGAGGTTTCAGAAGATGAGCCGTGATGACTTTGTCGCAATGGCGGAATCGAAGCCCTTGCGGCGCGAGTTCATGCTTACGATGGGCCGGACAGGCTTTCCGAAGCACGAGATGGATGCAGCGCTGGCGCGCCTGCGGCGCACCTATGAGCGCATGGACTCGGAGATCGAACGCAGCGGAGGGCCGTGGTTGCTCGGTAAAAGGATCACGCTCGCCGACGTTGCCGTCATGCCGGCATTGGTGCGGATGCACGATCTCGGCTTAGCGGATTGGCAAGATCTGCCGCGCATCGTCACGTGGTTCGACAACATCCGCGCGCAGCCAGCGTTCGAGCCGACCTACTATCCCGGCTCATTGCTGAGCGAGCGCTTTCCGCATTTGCGGGAGAAGGAGAGGGCGCGAACGTAGTCATCGCGCACGGTGACTAGCTCTTTGCAGTGGTCGCGAGCTCACGCGCCTTCTTCGCGTCCTCGAAGCCGTGCATGCCCCCAAACCACTGAATGGCGACCACAGCACCTTTGACGGGTTGTAGCAGGCCGAGCGCCATCGTCAGCGCGACAAGCGGCCAGACCGTCATGCTGATCCACACGGCCGGTGCGATTTCCGTTTCAACTGCGAGCACAATCGGTACCAGAATATGTCCGACGATGACGATCACCAGATAGGCCGGGAAGTCGTCGGCGCGGTGATGGTGCAACTCTTCGCCGCACGTCGGGCATTCGTCGGCGACCTTCAGGAAGGCGCGGAACATGCGGCCTTCGCCGCAACCAGGGCAGCGGCCACGAAGGCCGCGCCTTAGTGCCTGCCCGGCGCCCATCGGCAACCCACCTTTTGTCGGCGCAGCGGCGGATTGAGCATCACGAGCATTCATTGCGAAATTTCCTTTGCGGGGGCTGCGCCCGTGACTTATGCCGAACCGGACCTCCAAGCCACGCCGGCTTTGCAGGGCTGCCCTGCGCACGGATTTCATTCTACGGCGTTGCAATCCCCTTGATCAGCCACAGCACCGGAAAACCGAAGGCCCCGTCCAGGCCCACGGTAATTTCGCGCAGCCAGCTTGGCGCCTGGTCGCTATAGCCGAACATCATCAGCGCAACGATCGTTGGGATGGCGACGGCCAGCCAATAGGCGAACCGCAGCCAGCGCGCGCGGTTTTCCGCGCGTTCCTTCGGCGACACAAATCGGGGCGCGTTTGAGATCATGAGTGCGAGTGCAGGGCGCATTCGCGCACCCGGCAAAATCTAGTACCGGGAACTGATCGGCAATTCCTCGGCCGGGAACAGCGAGATCAGGCGGCAGCCTTTGTCGGTGACCACGACCTCTTCCTCGATGCGTGCGGCGGAGAAGCCATCGGTCGCCGGGCAATAGGTCTCGATCGCAAACACCATTCCTTCCTTGATTTCGGTCGGATGATCCATCGATACGACGCGCGAGATAATCGGGCGTTCGTGCAGGTTCAGCCCGAGACCGTGTGCGAATTGGAGGCCGAACGCGGCCATCTCATCAGGGAAGCCGAATTCATTCGCTTTCGGGAACACCTCGCAGATATGCGCCGTGCTGGCACCGGGCCTGATGCGCTCGATGGCGTTGTCGAGCCACTCGCGGGCCTTTTTGTATGCGTCGTGCTGCGCGGGCGTCGCGCGCACAACATTGAAGGTCCGGTAGTAGCAGGTGCGATAGCCCATGAAGCTTTGCAGAATGTCGAAGAACGCCTGATCGCCCGGACGGATCATGCGGTCTGTGAAATTGTGCGGATGCGGATTGCAGCGCTCGCCGGAAATGGCGTTGACCGCTTCGACGTCGTCGGAGCCGTGCGTATAGAGGAACTTGTTGACCTCGGCGACGATGTCGTTTTCGCGCACGCCCGGCCGCAGCATTTCATTGACGACGTCGTAGGCACCATCGACCATTGCGGCCGCGCGATTGAGAAGTGCGATTTCGTCGGCCGATTTGACTTCACGCGCGCTCAGCATGATCTGCTGGCCGTCTTTGATCTTGATCCCGGCCTTCTCGAGCTCGAACATCATTGGCGGCTCAATGATGTCGACGCCGATCGGCATTTTGGCGACGCCTGCCGACTTGAGAATTGAGGCCATTTCCTCGGCGTGACGCTTCATCAGTCCGAAAGCCGGATCGACGGTGCCGCGCAAGCCGACGAGGCCGGCCTTGCAGTTCTCCGGCTTGAGCCAGGGGGAATAGAGCTTGTGGTGGACCGCGGCCGAGCCGAAATCCCACAGAATAGGATCGCCGCCACGCGTGAGGAGAACCCAGCGCGAGAGCTTGTCGCGCGCCCATTCACCGATCTTGGTCGAAGTGACGTAGCGGATATTGTTATCGTCAAACAGCAACAGTGCACCGAGGTCGGAGGCCTCGAGCGCGGCCTGCGCACGGCCGAGGCGGTAACGGTGCATACGGCGGTAATCGACCCGTTCTTCAAAATCGACGCCCATGGTGCCTAGCACAGGTAAGTGCCGGCCCCAGTTGTAACGCGGGTTGATGTCCTCGGCGGTGATCTTCACCGGCTCGCGCGTTCTCTCATCCATGGTCGTCTCCTTACGCGGTATCGATTGCCGGCTTTATAGCCGGTGGGTCAACTGCATTATAGGCCTAGTTGGTAGCGTTGTCGGCACGGTGAGGTCCAGGACGAAACGCGGTCAATGGGCCTCTACGTGGGCGTCCTTGATCACGCCGCCCCACACTTCGGTTTCCTTCTTGATAAAGGCCGCAGCCTCGGCCGGCGAGCCGCCAGCGGCGTTCAAGTTGATCTTTGCGAAGTAGTCCTGCGCTGCCGCACTCTTGAGGACCTCGTTCACCGCCTTGTTGAGCTTTGCGACAATGGCCGGCGGGGTCTTCGGGGGCGCTGCGATCGCATTCCAGGTGCCGGACTCGAAGCCCTTCACACCAACTTCATCCATTGTCGGAACATCCGGCAGGTTGGAAATTCGCTTGTTCGTCGCAACGGCCAGGATCCGCGCCTTGCCGGCCTCATGCAATTTGATCGCCGCGGCCAGCTCCATGAAAATGAAATCGACATGGCTGGCGACGATGTCATTCAGTGCGGGGGCGGTGCCCTTGTAGGGCACGTGCACGAGCTTGGTGCCGACTACTTTTTCGAACAAGGCCGCCGTCAGGTGCGATGTCGTGCCGATTCCCTGCGAGGCATAGTTGACCTTGCCGGGGCTCGCTTTCACATAAGCGATGAATTCTTTCGCCGTCTTTGCGGGAAAGTCCGGACGCACCAGCAATACGTTTGCGATCGAGGTCATGATCGCCACCGGTTCGAACTGCTTGGGATCAAAATTCATTTTCTTGTAGAGCAGGGGGTTGACCGTCAGCGGGGCAGGCTGCGCTGCAAGCAGCGTGTAGCCGTCAGGGTCCGAGGTGAAGACGGCCTCCGCGCCGATATTGCCGGCGGCGCCCGCACGATTTTCCACCACGACCGGCTGACCCAGCTTCTGATGCAGGCCTTCGGCGATAAAGCGCGTTACCGTGTCAACGCCGCCGCCCGCGGGCACGCAGACGATGATCCTGATCGGCCTGTTCGGATAGTCGGCAGCCGGGTCCTGTGCAGATGCGCTCGACGCGAACAGAATCGCCGCGAAAATGGCCGCTAACAATGTGCGCACCGTATCCTCCCTAACGTCGGCCGTTTTATGCCACGCGGGCCAGTTTTTTCGCCGGCAGCTTGAGATTGAACACCTTTATGGCATTGCCGCCAAGGATATTACGCTTCGCCTGTTCGGTGAGGAACGGCAAATCGTGGATCGTAGAGGGCAAATCGAAGTCCCAATGCGGATAGTCGGATGAATAAAGCAATTGCGTTTCGGCATTGATCATTCGGAAGGTCTGCTCAAGCGCTGCCATGTCCGTCATTTCCATCGGCTGCGATGAAAAATACATGTCCCGCATGTACTCGCTCGGTTTCCTCTTCAGGGCCGGGGCTTCGGACGAGCGCATCATAAATTCGTTGTCGAATCGCTGCATCATGAACGGCACCCAGGCGAGGCCGCTCTCGATCCACAACACTTTCAGTTTTGGAAACCGCTCCGGCAGGCCGTTGGTGATCCAGTTGGCAAGATGCACCATGTTGTAAAACACGAAGCCCAGCGCATGAACCGAGATGAAACGGTTCATCATGCCGACGGTCTGGTCATTCCAGTTGTAACCGGCATGGAAGGCAAGCGGAAGATTCATCTCTTCGAGCAACGCATAAGTCTTCATGTATGAATTGTGATGGACCGGGCGATAGCGCGCCGAGGTTACCATGAAGCCAACGACACCCTTGGTCTGTCCGAATTCCCGGACAGTCCGGTAAGCGGCATCCGCGTCGTTGAACGGCAGATAAAGCATCGAACGGATGCGCGGCTCGTGTGCCAGCACCCGCTCACTGAGCCAGCGGTTATACGCGCGCGCCAGCGCGACCTCGACCTCGACCTGCGGGTGCAAGCCAAGCTGAAGCATCGGCGTCGGGAACATCACCGCGACGTCGATGCCGATCGCATCCATCCATCGCCGCGTCAACGCGATGTCGCGTTGCACGCCGCTTTCTGTATTTTCCATGCCCCGTATTGCGTAGCGCATGACGCGGCCGCCCATGTCCTGATACCCGACGCCGGCCGGTAGCATGCCGACACTCTTTGCATTCGCTTGCCGTGCGCTGCGAGCGAGTTGCTGCAGAACTGGATCGTCCATGTAGTCAAGGATTTCGCCAAGCGACTCGCTTTCATAGTGGTGCGAGTCCACATCGACGATCGGAAAATTCTTGTAGCCGCGCTCGGTTGCCTGTTGCGAGGCGTGCGCCAGCAGCTTGCTGGTGTCGAATTCCTCGACCTCCATGCGGCGGAAATCGGAAAGCGGAAGGTCCATATCTATCTCCCGGACCAGGCCTGCCACATGCCGAGCTCGAACACCTGCAGGTTAACGGCCTTGAGCATGGCCGTGACCGTCACCATTACTTCCGTTGCCGTTGCAGCGTCGGCCGAGAATGCTGGCAGTGCGCCATCGCGC
>Ga0255311_1000064_pt1 | contig 12104 bp, 14 predicted proteins | sample EtOH4_T0_E4_meta_FD_201358 | JGI IMG/M metagenome (GOLD analysis project Ga0255311, IMG submission 201358) | Sandy soil microbial communities from University of British Columbia, Vancouver, Canada - EtOH4_T0_E4 | ecosystem: Engineered > Artificial ecosystem > Sand microcosm > Unclassified ... | reverse complement strand
TTGCTGCCACGCTCCCGGTTTTGGGCTGCGCTCAAGTGAACTCCCAAAAACTTGGCTTGTGACCGCCAACGCGATGACGCGCGGGCGTTCAACAGGAAGCGTGAAAGGAAACTCTTGATGCCTGTCGGAACTGTGAAGTTTTTCAATACCCAAAAAGGCTTCGGCTTTATTCAGCCGGATGATGGCTCGAAGGATGTGTTTGTGCATATCACGGCGGTAGAGCGCGCCGGAATGCGCTCGCTGGTCGAAGGCCAGAAGATCAGCTTCGAAATCGTCACCGAGCGCGGCAAGCAGGCCGCCGGCAATTTGCAGCCGGTCTAAGCTCTAGCGGCCTTTGACATTGAAATCGAAGCCCGGCGGCAACGCCGGGCTTTTTGCATTCGGCGCATTTAAAGTGTCACTTTTAAAGTATTGCTTTCGAATGGTCAGACGCAGGACACTGCGCCCGACAGGGGAGAAATCAGCATGGATATTATCGCTTGTGGATCGCGGCCCTCTCGCCGAATGGGACCGCCAAGTTTCACTGGAACGGTCTGGCAGGATCCCATCATCCAGGCACCCGATCCGGCGCGTATCCGATCGGCCTGGGTTCGCTTCGAGCCGGGGGCGCGCACGGCCTGGCATACCCATCCGCTCGGACAGACACTTTTTGTGACGTCGGGCATTGGCCGTGTGCAGACCTGGGGCGGCCCGGTACGCGAAATCCGCGCCGGAGACACGATCTGGATTCCGCCAGGTGAAAAGCATTGGCATGGAGCCACAGCCGAGCATGCGCTTGAACATATTGCCATGCAGGAAGCCCAAGGAGGCGAGCACGTCACCTGGCTCGAGCCGGTGACGGACGCACAGTTCTCGGGAAAATCCTGAACGCGGACGTGTCATCAAGGACGCGTGATCGCAGGAATACGCCATCACGCCTGGTGTTGTGCCCTCCCGGTGGCGGAGCGTCGATCTCCGCCGACATCCGGGAGGTATTTCATGACGGTTGTTCGAATTGGTGCACCGCTGGCAGCATGCGTGATGCTGTTTTGCGGGGTTCCCGCCCACGCGCAACAGGCGGGCATGTCGTTCTTCGTCACCAGCGCGGGGCCGGGCAAAGGTGCGGACCTCGGCGGGCTCGCCGGCGCCGATCGCCACTGCCAACAGCTTGCCAGTGCCGTCGGAGCGGGCGCGAAAACCTGGCACGCCTATCTCTCGACGCAGGGCGCCGGCGCCGTGAACGCCCGCGACCGCATTGGCAAGGGGCCGTGGGTGAATGCCAAAGGCGTGACTATCGCGAAGGACGTCGCCGAGCTGCACGGAGCCAACAATCTGACCAAGCAGACCGTGCTCAATGAGAAAGGGGAGGAGAACAAGGGAGGCGGCGATACGCCAAACCGGCACGATATCCTCACGGGTTCGCAACCCGACGGCACTGCGTTCAGCGGAAGCGACGATCGTACCTGCAAAAACTATACGAGCAGCACGCAGGGCGCGGTTATGGTGGGACATTCCGACCGTCGGGGTCTGCGCGATGACGAGCCATCGAAATCATGGAACTCGTCCCACCCCTCGCGCGGACCGGACGGCGGATGCTCGCAGGCCGACCTACGCAGCACCGGCGGCGATGGCCTGATGTACTGCTTTGCGGTGAACTAGCAGACTGCCCAAACATATCGACGCCGGCGGACGTGTGAAAATATCCCACGCCGCCGGCGTTTCTGCTTTTTTACATAAAGTGGCCGTGGTATCGGGATAGGGCGATTCTGACGATCCTGGTTTTCTACGCGTAGTCTTGCGGGGGACGCGAAGCGGGGGGAGCCTTCACGCCGGACCTAACGGCGTGAAGCGATAACAGACGATGCCGCAGCTCGAAAACGTGTTGCTCCTTATCGGAGAAGCCCTTCTCTATTTTCTGGCACTCTCGGCATTGCTGCGCGCACGCACCCGCATCGGCTTGGGTGCGTTTTTCTGCGCGCTCGGGGTGATGCATTTCCTCGAGACCTATCTCGCCAGCATTCTGTACATCTCCCTGCCATTCGACATTGTCAGCTCGCCAGGCTCGACGGTTCTCTTCACCGGCAAGTTGATGATGTTGCTGCTCCTCTACATCCGCGAGGATGCGGTTGTCGTGCGGCAACCAATCTATGGCCTTCTGTTCGGCAACGTTCTGCTGTTCGCGCTTGCCTTCGTGATGCGCCACCACACATTTGTCACGCTCGCGCCGGGCCGCGCCGCGGACTTTGCCTTCCTCAACGAGATGGGCGCGCTGATGGTGTGGGGAACCGCAATCCTGTTCTTTGATTGTATCCTCATCATTCTTCTCTACGAGCGCTCGAGGACCTGGTTCGGCGACCACGTTTTTCCGCGGCTCGCCCTATGCGGGGCGCTGGTGCTCACGTTCGATCAGGCGGCATTTTTCGCCGGTTTACATATGCTTACCGGCGCCGGCCTCGACGTCCTGATCGGAGGCTGGTTCGCCAAAATGGCGGCGGTTGCGCTCTATACTGTTCTTGCCGGGGTTTACTTGATCTATGTCGAGAGGCCGCTCAGGCGGCGCACCGATGCGCCGCGCATATGGGACGTCTTTGACACGCTCACCTACCGCGAGCGCTATGAAAACCTGCTGGCGCGTACCGGTTGCGATGCGCTTACTGGCGCCCTCGACCGCCAGTCTCTCGAAGTGCACGGACGCCGTGCCGTCGAGCATGCTGCCGCCGCAGGCCGGCACCTGGCGTTACTGCTCGTCGATATCGATCATTTCAAGGGCTTCAATGATCGTTTCGGTCACGCCGCCGGCGATGCAATCCTCAAACGGATCGTGCTGGATGTAATCGCGACCGTTCGCATGTCCGATTTCACCTACCGCTTTGGCGGCGAGGAATTCGTTGTCATCGCCGACGGCCTCAATGTCGACGATGCCTGGGCGTTGGGCGAGCGCATTCGACGGCGCGTTGCAGCGGGTCGGAGCGAGGCGGAAGGGCGGCTCACGGTCAGCATCGGCATTGCCCATTGTCCGCGCGACGGCAGAGACTACGAAGCGCTCTTCGAGGTTGCCGACAGGCGGCTTTATGAAGCAAAGGCGGCCGGTCGCAATCGCGTTGTCGGCGGCGAGAAGGGCATGCGGCTCGTGCACGCGGGCTAAAACAGATCGATGGAACCAAAGGGACCGTGGCCGGGCTTGTCCCGGCCACGGTCGTCTTGCTTGAATGGCCGCGAACGCGCTGCCTTCGGCAGGCGGGCATGACACGTCAAACGGTGCATTCATGCGTTATCAACTGTTCTATTGGCCGGAAATCCAGGGCCGTGGTGAGTTCGTACGGCTTGCGCTCGAAGATGCGGGCGCCGCCTATGATGATGTCGCCCGTAAAGCGGGTGGCATGGATCGAATGTTTGCGGTGATGAGGGGCGGGCGTGACAAACATCCGCCGTTCGCGCCGCCGTTTTTGAAGGCAGGCAAGCTTGTCATCGCGCAGGTGGCCAATATCCTCTTTTATCTCGGACCCCGCCTGAAACTGAGCCCGCGCGACGAAGCAAGCCGGCTATGGCTGCACCAGCTGCAGTTGACCGTCACGGATTTCGTGAAAGAAATCCACGACACGCACCATCCGGTCGGTTCGGGGCTTTACTACGAAGACCAGAAGCCGGAAGCAAAACGCTATACTGGAAATTTTCTCGACGAGCGTGCGCCGAAATATCTCGGCTACTTCGAATCCGTTTTGAAAAAGAGCGGCGGGCCTTATTTGCTCGGCCGCAAAGTGACCTATGTGGACCTGTCGATGTTTCAGCTGATCGAGGGGCTGCGCTACGCCTTCCCGAAAGCGGCAAAAGACATCGAACGACAGATACCAGGCCTCGTTTCTGTCCGGGACAAGGTTGCTGTACGGCCGGGCGTCAAGGCATACCTCGCATCACCGCGACGGATCGCATTCAACGAGATGGGAATTTTCCGGCGCTATCCGGAATTAGATCGCTGACCGCTCTTTATCCCTGGGCCGTGAGCGTCTTGCCACCGGCGCTCACCGACCTGGCAGACACAAGCGTGAATGCAATCACGCAAGGCTCAGTGCCCTTGTTGACCCAGTTGTGGATGGTTCCTCGTTGCACGAGCACATCGCCGGCCTTGAGGTGGACGGTCGTGCCGTCGAGGTCCATGTCGATTTCGCCGGACATAACGACAGCATAGTCGATTGAATCTGTGCGGTGGTTTCGCGGCGCTACGCCCGGGCCGAAACTGACGATACGAAACACCGTTCCATTCGGGATCGTTGTTCCGATTTTCTTGCCGGACGGATCGGCATTTCCGTCGTTATTGACCGGGAAGCCTTCGCTGGACCAGATCACGCTGTAAAGTGCGCCTCGACGTTGCGACATGACGTTTTTGACTATCTCATCGATAAGCACTTTCGCGCGGCCCTGGTCATCATGCCCGGTGACAACGCGGCGGATATTCAGGCTCATTGGCGCTCTCCTAGGACTTGTGGACTACAAGGACTCGTCAACGGGTAGGGGCTTCTTACTGGTTTCGTGCCAAAGCAGGAACAGGCCGGATCCCACCACAATCGCCGATCCGCCAAGCAACGCCAGTGTCGGCACGTCTCCCCAGAATAAAAAGCCGAGTGCCGCCGACCACACCAGCATGAAATAGTAGAACGGACCCACCGCCGATGGCGGGGCGAGCGAGAGCGCGCGTGTCCACCAATATTGGCCGACTGCGTTGATCACCCCGTTGGCGATCAGGGCTCCCGCGTCGAGGGGGCTCGGCCAGGCAAAGGCAAACGGCAGCGCCAGTGTGAAGAACAAGGCGAGGAATATCATCTGGTACATGGTGAGCGTTTCTGCCGATTCGGTCGTCGTCATGCCTCGCACCGCCGCGGTCACGCTGCCGAACAATACCGCATTGGCAATTGCGAACATGGCGCCGAGGCGGAAGCTGTCGGCGCCGGGAGCAGCGACGAGAACGACGCCGAGAAAGCCCGCTCCCAATGCCGCAATACGGGCAAGACCCACTTTTTCCTTGAGCCAGATTGCGGCGAACAAGGTCGCGAAAAGCGGCGAGGAGAAATTAATGGCGACGGCTCCTGCGAGCGGCATCAATCCGAAAGCGATGATGATCAGGCTCTGTGCCGTCGCCTGGGTCGCGCTGCGGCCGAGATGGTCGCGCAGGCGGTTCGTGCGGAGCACTTTGAGACCCGTCCGGGGCAGGATCAGTACAGCGCACGTCGCCAGCGAGGCGATGGCGCGGAAGAACAAAACCTCAATGAACGAATACTCGGCGACCTGCCATTTTGAGAGAGCGCTTGAGATCGCAAACAGGACTGTCGCACCGAGCATGAACAAAATGCCCAGCGGGATACGATCGGCGCGGCTAGCGGCGCGCTTGAGGCGATCGGCGGTCAAGGGAAGGGCTCCGGCGAGTTTTCGGCGAATCCCTAGCATGGCAAAAAATTGGTGGGCAGGGCCAAAAGCGAATAGCGGGGCTGCGCAACCGGCGCGGTCGGAGGTGGATCGCGCCGAATTCAGCGCTTTCTGCGCCGCATCCGCGCGAACCGTGCGGCGCGGCGTTTCTTTGCAGCACGCGCCTCTCTTTGCTTGCGGGCGCGCCGCCTCCGGCAACGTTTGCACTGGCAGCGCGAGCGCCCGATCACGTATTTGAGATAATCGTTCCCGTAATCATAGGTGATTTCCTCGTCGGGCTTTATGCGGCGCAATGCGCGAATGAAGACGCGGCCGCCATAGGTGTAGGTCTCCGCGTTGGGGTTGCATGAATGGTTGGCGTAGCGCGCGATATTGCTGCGTGGACTGCCGTCAATGGTCACGCGCGGATTGATTTCATAGAGATATCGGTTGCCACGCCGTTCGAGCCGGAGGGCTTCCTCGGCGCTCACGCGCGGCCCTCTATATTCGGCGATTTTTTCACGCTTCTTGATCGGCCTGATGGCAAAAAGACCGAGCCCGGTAAACGAGCGGCTGACGCGGAATGATTTTCGAGGCATTTCAAATTGAAACAATGACGAGCGGAGCGATGCGGATGGCAGATGAAACGCCGCACGTCAATCAGGGCCTGTGTTTTTCCCTGGGCAACAAGCGCAGCATTCACGCAATAGCCAGCCGAGCCGTGTTCGGCGCGTCGGTCCTACGGCGTGAGTGCAACTAGTGGAGGAATTGCCCGGCCCAATTGAGGAAGGCGCTGAACTGATCTGGATAGGCCACAAAATAAATGACGAGCGCTACCGGGGCCAACATGAAGATCGCATCTCGCATGGGGTTTGCCCTGTACCGACGTGTTGATTCTGCATGCTACTTTTCGAAACCAGCCGGTAGTGAAGGTCAATATCATTGGCCGTAAATTCCGTGACGCCGCCCGGACGGGTCGGATGTTCAAAGGTATTTAGATGTGGTTCATTCCGGGAACCGTCGCAAGCCCGGATTATGCAGCCAGGCCAGAAGCCCCGGCGTCACGACGACTATAAGAACCGCGGTGCCGAGGGGGTCTTACAAGGCCGGCAGGTTCCCGGTGCTATAGTGCAAGATTAAGAGTTTCTCGGAGCATCTATGAACGTCACTGTAACGCCCCCCTATCAACACACGCCGCTATTTCCACTCGGCCCGGACAAGACACCGTACCGCAAGCTCAATATCGGCGGCGTCAGGATCGAGAAGGTGATGGGCAAGGACATGCTCGTAATCGAGCGCGAGACCCTGCGGGCTCTCTCGGAGGCGGCCTTCACCGACATCAATCACCTGTTGAGGCCGGCGCACCTCAAGCAACTGCGCAAGATCCTTGACGACCCGGAAGCGTCCGATAACGACAAGTTCGTCGCCTACGACTTCCTCAAGAACGCGAATATCGCCGCCGGCGGTGTGCTTCCGATGTGCCAGGACACCGGCACGGCCATCGTCATGGGCAAGAAGGGCCGCATGGTCTTTACCGCGGGCGATGATGAGGCTGCGCTCGCTGAAGGCTCACGCGACGCCTATTTGAAAAAGAACCTGCGTTATTCGCAGCTCGCGCCGATCTCCATGTTCGAGGAAAAAAATACGAAATCGAACATGCCGGCGCAGGTCGAGATCTATGCGGAAGGGGAGGATGCCTACAAGCTTCTGTTCATCGCCAAAGGCGGTGGTTCGGCCAACAAGGCATTTCTGTTCCAGGCGACGCCGTCGATCCTCACGCACGACCGGATGCTTGCCTTCCTGAAGGAAAAAGTGCTCACGCTCGGCACGGCAGCGTGCCCGCCTTATCACCTTGCCATCGTCATCGGCGGCACATCGGCGGAGCTCACGATGAAGACCGTGAAGCTCGCCTCGACCAAATATCTCGACGAGCTGCCCACCAAGGGGAGTGAGGACGGTCATGCCTTCCGCGACCTCGAGATGGAGGCAGAAGTGCTGAAGATGACGCAGTCGACCGGCGTCGGCGCGCAGTTCGGCGGCAAATATTTCTGCCACGACGTGCGCGTGATCCGCCTGCCGCGGCACGGCGCGTCGCTGCCGATCGGACTCGGCGTGTCCTGCGCCGCCGACCGGCAGGCACTTGGAAAGATCACCAAGGACGGCGTGTTCCTCGAGGAACTCGAGCATCACCCCGCGCAGTACTTGCCCGATATCGACCAGGAAAAGCTCGGCGGGCAGGTGGTGAAAGTCGACCTGCGCCGGCCGATGAAGGACATTCTTGCGCAGCTTTCGAAATATCCGGTGAAGACACGATTGTCGCTGACCGGCACCATGATCGTTGCGCGCGACCTCGCGCATTCCAAGCTGCGCGAGCGGCTGGAGGCGGGGAAGGGGATGCCCGACTATTTCAAGAACCATCCGATCTATTACGCGGGGCCGGCGAAAACACCGCAGGGCTACGCCTCAGGCTCGTTCGGTCCGACGACGGCGGGGCGGATGGACAGCTATATCGACCAGTTCCAGGCCGCCGGCGGCTCGATGATCTCGCTTGCCAAAGGTAACCGGTCCGCGCAGGTGCGCGACGCGTGCAAGAAGCACGGCGGCTTCTACCTGGCCTCCATCGGGGGCAGCGCTGCGAAGCTCGCTGAACAGTGCATCAAGAAAGTCGAGGTGCACGAATATCCCGAGCTCGGCATGGAAGCGATCTGGAAGATCGAGGTCGAGGATTTTCCGGCCTTCATCGTCATCGACGACAAGGGCAATGACTTCTTCAAGGAATTGAACCTGGGGTGACCGTTGATCGTGCGAGATCTCACCGACCGGACGGACCGCACCTGAGCGTGTAGGTGCGGGCGTCCTCTTGGTCAGGCCATTGCGGCGACCGCCAGCATCAACAGCGAGATGCCAACATATTTTGCAGTCTGCTCGACGTCTGGAAGTTGGTCGGCAAATCCGACCAGCCAAAGGAAGCTCGCCACTGCAATGATCGAGTACTTCACCGCCGGCTTCGCGGTAAGTTTACGCAAGAACTTCAGCATGACGCTCCACTCCGCAGCGCCCCGGCCCCGCGGCACTCAATTACTGCAATGCAATATAAACTATTGCAACGCGAAATTGCAAATTGGAATTGGCGGCTGGGTCTTACGACCGTCCTTTGGGCGCGCGTCCTCTTTTGAGTGGAATGACCTTCGCAGTCCGCCCGGCGCTTTTGCGGAGCGCCTCGATCAGGGTGGCGGGGCGGCCGTGCTTTTTCAACAGGTCGTTGAAGGCCTCATCGGCAAGCTCTTGGAATGACTTCATGCTCTCGGCTGCGAGCAACCGAAGCTCCTGCCAGGTTTCGTTGTGAAACTGTACGCGTTTTCCGATCATGGGATAAATCCGCAAGCGTGTGGTCGTCGGGGGCGCAACATCAGAACCGTGCATTGGTTTGAATCGAGACGGAAGCGCCAAAGCAAAGATCGCAAGATAGGAATTTTCAGGTTAGGGACGGGCGAGCACTCGCCTCCGAATGAAACCTGAGATTGTATACATATGAAAATTCCCTTGCAGGTAGCAAAAAGAACATATTGCGAACAGAGAACAAATAGTGTACGTTGCTTTCCTTCAGGCGATTCCGGCTGCGCGGCAGGGGCCGCGTTGTCGGGGGGTAGAATCCCCGCCATAAGGAGCGCGACATCATGAGTCAGCCTGCCCTGCGTCTCGTTGAAGGATCTTCCATGGACAAGTCGAAAGCCCTGTCAGCTGCGCTGAGCCAGATCGAGCGTCAGTTCGGCAAGGGCTCCGTCATGAAGCTCGGCAAAAACGACAAGGCCATGGATGTTGAGGCTATTTCCTCGGGCTCGCTCGGGCTCGACATTGCCCTCGGTATCGGCGGCCTGCCGCGTGGCCGGGTGGTGGAGATTTACGGGCCGGAATCCTCCGGCAAAACAACACTTGCGCTGCACACCATCGCGGAAGCCCAGAAGAAGGGTGGCATCTGTGCTTTCGTCGACGCCGAGCATGCGCTCGATCCGATCTATGCCCGCAAGCTTGGCGTAAATGTCGATGACCTGCTGATTTCACAGCCGGATGCTGGCGAACAGGCGCTGGAAATCGCCGACACGCTCGTACGCTCCGGTGCGATCGATGTGCTGGTGGTCGACTCGGTGGCCGCACTCGTGCCGCGCTCGGAGCTTGAAGGTGAGATGGGCGACGTGCAGCCGGGCAGCCAGGCGCGGTTGATGAGTCAGGCGTTGCGCAAACTGACTGCATCGATTTCGAAATCGCGCACCATGGTGATTTTCATCAACCAGATCCGCATGAAGATTGGCGTGATGTACGGCTCGCCGGAGACGACCTCTGGCGGCAACGCGCTTAAATTTTACGCCTCCGTGCGTCTCGATATCCGCCGCATCGGCGCCATCAAAGAGCGCGACGAGGTGATCGGCAATCAGACTCGCGTCAAGGTGGTCAAGAACAAGCTTGCGCCGCCATTCAAGCAGGTCGAATTCGACATTATGTATGGCGAGGGCGTGTCCAAGACCGGCGAGCTGATCGATCTCGGCGTCAAGGCGAACGTCGTCGAGAAGTCCGGCGCCTGGTTTTCCTATGACAGCCAGCGCATCGGCCAGGGCCGTGAAAACGCCAAGCAATTCCTCAAGGAAAATCCCGACATCGCCAACAAGATCGAAGCCGCCGTACGCCAGAATGCTGGTCTGATCGCCGAAGCGATCATGGCGGGGGAGAGCGGCGATAAGGATAGCGATGACGATGAGGCTGCTGAGGCTTGAAAGGATGATGGGCCGCCGGACGGCGTTGTCACGACGCTGCCGTCCGGAGCCGGTCTTCGCGGAGAGGGCGTAGCCCTCACGAGCGAAGAGCCGGCGCAGGTGCGGCAAAAGCCGCTGCCTGTCCCGCCCAAGCCGGCCCAATTTGTCGAAGCTACGGTTGTTGTTGCGCCGATTGCAGAGCCAGAGGCCGCCAAACCGCGAAAGGCCGGAGCTGCAAAAGGCAAAGTCAGGAGTGCTGGCGCCAAGAGGCAAGAACCGAGGGCTGTGGCCGCAAAGGCCAAAGACTCGAAGGTGAAAACCTCGAAGCGCAAAGGGAAAACGGGCCGCTCATAGCCCAAAAGTATGCTGAAGTAAGGCGAGGCGGCGGCGCCTGCGTTATCCGCTGCACCATTCTGGTGACGCGTATCATGTGCACTGCGTCAGGCATTCGCCCCCGTCGGCACCCGGCTGCGTAGAGCGGCCGCCACCGAGGACGGGGGCGAAAGCGTTTTTGGGGCTGGCTGTGATTGGGCCGTGCCCCTTCCTAGACTTAACGCAACCCCACCGCTAAATAGCTGGCTGAAAACATAAGCCGGACGGGGATTTAGCCCCGATCCCAACAGGGAACTGCACGGTCCGACATGAGCGGCGTCAACGACATCCGCAAGAGCTTTCTCGACTTCTTCGCCCGCAATGACCACCAGATCGTTGCGTCGTCGGCGCTGGTCCCGCGCAACGATCCCACGCTGATGTTCACCAACGCCGGCATGGTGCAGTTCAAGAACGTGTTCACCGGTCTGGAAAAGCGGCCCTATTCGCGTGCCGTGACCGCGCAGAAATGCGTGCGCGCCGGCGGCAAGCACAACGACCTCGACAATGTCGGATACACGACGCGACACCACACCTTCTTCGAGATGCTCGGCAACTTTTCGTTCGGCGACTACTTCAAGGACCGGGCGATCGAGCTTGCCTGGACGCTCATCACCAAGGATTTCGCGCTTCCCAAGGAGCGGCTGCTGGTCACGGTCTATGTCGACGATGATGATGCCTTCAAGTTGTGGAAAAAAATTACTGGGCTGCCCGACAACAAGATCCTGCGCATCGACGGTTCGGACAATTTCTGGGCCATGGGCGATACCGGTCCGTGCGGACCGTGCTCTGAAATCTTCTACGACCATGGTGACAAGATTCCGGGCGGCCCGCCGGGCTCGGCGGATTCTGAAGGCGACCGCTTCATCGAGATCTGGAACCTCGTGTTCATGCAGTACGAGCAGCTCGAGGGCGGCAAGCGTGTCGATCTCCCGCGGCCATCGATCGATACCGGCATGGGGCTCGAGCGCATCGCGGCCGTTTTGCAAGGCACGCACGACAATTACGCGATCGACCTGTTCCAGACGCTGATCCGCGCAATCGCTGAATTAACAGGCGTCGACCCCAACGGGCCGCAAAAGGCCTCGCACCGCGTGATCGCCGACCATCTGCGCGCGGCGGCCTTCCTGATTGCGGATGGCGTGCTGCCCTCCAACGAAGGACGCGGCTACGTGCTTCGCCGCATCATGCGGCGCGCCATGCGCCACGCCGAGCTGCTCGGCGCGAAGCAGCCGTTGATGTGGAGGCTTGTCCCCGCGCTCACGCGCGAAATGGGTCAGGCCTATCCGGAGTTGATCCGTGCGGAGGCTCTGATCACCGAGACGCTGAAGCTGGAAGAGACCCGCTTCCGGCGCACGCTCGAGCGCGGCCTTGCCATCCTCGATGAGAAGAGCAAGGGCCTTAGGAAAGGCGCCATGTTCGACGGCGACACCGCGTTCACGCTCTACGACACGTTCGGCTTTCCGCTGGACCTCACCGCGGACGTCTGCCGCGAGCGCGCGGTCACGGTCGACGAGGCGGGCTTCGACGCCGCGATGGACCGGCAGCGCGAGCGCGCACGCGCCGCGAGCCAGTTCAAGGCGGGCGCGAAGCTCGAGTACGCGGGCCAGA
>Ga0255311_1000058_pt1 | contig 12378 bp, 8 predicted proteins | sample EtOH4_T0_E4_meta_FD_201358 | JGI IMG/M metagenome (GOLD analysis project Ga0255311, IMG submission 201358) | Sandy soil microbial communities from University of British Columbia, Vancouver, Canada - EtOH4_T0_E4 | ecosystem: Engineered > Artificial ecosystem > Sand microcosm > Unclassified ... | reverse complement strand
CGCAGCAGCCCTGGCCCTCGGGGATGACGACTTCCACGCCGTTGCGGGCGAGCACGCGCACCGTGGCCCGGTTCAGTTCGGCAAAGGCGACGCTCGAGATGCAGCCGGCGAGAAAGGCCACGCGCGCGCGCCGCTCGCCCTCGGCCGGAAACGTCTTGCCAATCTCTTCGAAGAAGAACCGCTCGTCGGCGCGCGGGGAGAGCGCCTCGACCTTCGCCAGGCCGAGGAGCCTCAGAATCCCTGAGGCGCGCACCAACTTCTCCAGTCCTGAACTCTGGTACCAGCGCAGCCGGCGCCCCCAACGAGCGAGCAGGCGGTAATCCCCAAGGACCGTGCCGAGGAAGTAGCGGCGCAGGGTGCGGGTGAGCCACGGCCGCCGGTAGTGCTGCTCGATCTGGGAGCGGGCGCGCTCCACGATGCGTCCATACTCGACGCCCGAAGGGCAAGCAGTCTCGCAGGCGCGGCAGTCCAGGCAGCGGTCGATGTGGGTGACAAAGGAGTCGCCGATCTGGAGCCGGCCCGAATCCGCCTGCAACACCTGGTAGATGCGGCCGCGGGGCGAATCGGCTTCCCTCCCCAGCACGCGATAGGTCGGGCACTGGTTCAGGCAGAGCCCGCAGTGGATGCAGACCGAGTAGAGCTCCCAGGTGGGCCGGTCGGAGCCGGCAAAGTTCGAGGCTGCGGGCTGGATAGCTATGGCCATGTGGAATTTGCAATTTGTGATTTGTAATTTGTGATTTCAGTTCTTGCGTACTGGATTGCGCATCCCTTTCTTGCCGCAGATTGCAAGTTGCAAATCACCAATTACACATCTCAAGCCATGAACCTCCCTCGATTGAGCACGCTCGCCGGATCCAGCGCGCGCTTCACCTTACGCATGGACTCCCGATCGGTGGGTGACGAGCCCCAGACGTCGAAGTGCAGCTTGGCCTCGCGGGGACAGTGCGTGACCACCGCCGAAGCGTCGCGCGGCAGGGCTCCGCGGAAGGCCGAGACCGCGGCCACGTACTGCATGGCCGAGGGCGGGTCCACCAGCAGCGGCAGGAAGGCGATCTCGAGCGAGCCTGCGCCGAAGCGCCCGACGGCGGCGGGCAGGAAGTTGTTGTCGAGGGCGCGCTCGGCGGCCGCGAGCGCGCGTGCTACCGCGCTCAAAGGCAGGCTGACGTGCACCACCATGGCGTTGTGATGGCGCGTCAGAACGGCCTGCTGGAAGCGGAGGAACTGGCGCCAGAAGGCAGACTCGCCGTCGTCCGTCAGTTCTTCGGAGACGGCGCTCCCCAGCTCCTGGCGATAACGGGCGAGGACGGCGTCTGACCCGGCGGCGCGCAGCAGCACCCGCCAAACGCCGGCGTCGAGCTTTACCGGGGCCGCGGGGTGGAGGTCGTCCACGTTGCGCGGCGGCGGAGCCTGGCGCAGGTATTCCTGGGCGCGCGGCGAAACCAGTTCCAGACAAATGGGAGTCAGCGCGGAGCGCAGCAAGCGGTCGCGGAAAGCGGCGGCTTCCTCGGCCGAGGCGAAGTCGCAAGCGAAGGTGGCAGTCTGGCGCGGGCGGGGGAAGACTTTGAAGTTGGCGCCGACGATGACGCCGAGTGTCCCAAAGCTGCCGATGAGCAGCTTCATCAGGTCATAACCGGCAACGTTCTTCACCACGCGGCCGCCGCCCTTGGCGATGCGGCCGTCGCCGGTGACGAAGTGCACGCCGATGCAGTAGTCGCGCAACCCGCCGTAGCCGTGGCGGAGCGGGCTAGAGGCGGCCGTGGCCAGCAGGCCGCCGACAGTCTCCACCTCAGGGCGCGCTGACTGAACGGGAAGGAACTGCTGATTCGCGGTGAGTTTCCCTTCGAGCGTTGCGAGGGTCATCCCGGCGCCCGCGCCCAGGGTGAGGTCGCCGGGGTCGTAGTGCTTGAGCGCCGCCAGGCGGCGGGTTTCGAGGACGAGGTCCACGCGCTCGGGGATGCCGCCGATTCCCTGCCGCGCGAAGCCGCCGGCGGGGATGACAGTCAGATCGTGGCCGGTGGCGAAGCGCAGGACCGCGGCAACTTCCTCTGCGGAGCCGGGTGCAACGGCCACTGCGGGCGCAACTTCCTCGACGGCCAGGCCGGCGAGCGTGGCCGCATCCTCGCGGACATGTTCCTCGCCTACGATTGCCGCCAGCTCCCGCGCCAGCGAAACGGCAGCCCCTGCCGCGCTCATAGCGGACCTCCGCCGGGAAGTGTGGCCCCCGAGGTCTCGCGGCAACTGCGGGTAGTGGGAAACATCTTCTGGGGATTGAGGAGGGAATCCGGATTGAAGGCGTTGCGCAGCCGGGCCATGACCTCAAGGGCATCCTCGGTGAAGAGCATGGGCATGAGTTCGCTCTTTTCCATACCGACGCCGTGCTCGCCGGTGATGGAGCCGCCGACGCTGACGCAGTACTGGAGGATCTCGCTGCCGGCGGCCAGGGTGCGGCGGGTCTGGTCGGGGTCGCGCACGTCGAAGAGGATGAGGGGATGCAGGTTGCCGTCGCCGGCATGGAAGATGTTGCCGATGGTGAGTGAATACTTCTTGGCGACGGATTCGATGTGCCGCAGCGTGTCGGGGATACGTGTGCGCGGGATGACGCCGTCCTGCACATAGTAAGAAGGAGAGATGCGGCCCACGGCGCCGAAGGCGTTCTTGCGACCCGCCCACAGGCGCTGGCGCTCCTGCTCGTCGCGGGCGCGGCGCAGCTCGCGCACCCGCAGCCTCCGGCAGACTTCGCCCACCGCCTCCGCCTGCTCCTCCACCGCTTCGCGCAGGCCTTCGAGCTCGATGAGCAGGACCGCGCCCGAGTCCATTGGATACCCGGCGTGCATGGCCTCTTCGACCGTGCGCAGCGTCCAGCCGTCGAGCATCTCGAGCGCCGCCGGGGTGATGCCTTGGGCGGTGATGGCAGCGACGGTCTGGGCGGCGTCGTCAATGCGGTCGAAGATGGCCAGCAGCGTGGCCACGAACTCCGGCAGGCGCGTGAGCTTGACGGTGATCTTCGTCGCGATGCCCACGGTGCCCTCGGAGCCAACGAAGAAACCCGTGAGGTCGTAGCCGCAGGATTCCGCCGCTTTGCCGCCGTACTCCACCACGCGCCCGTCCGGCAGCACCACCTCGACTCCGGTGACGTGGTTCACGGTGACGCCGCAGGCCAGGGTGTGCGGGCCGCCGGAATTTTCCGCGACGTTGCCCCCGATGGTGCAGGCCTTCTGGCTGGAGGGGTCCGGAGCGAAGTAGAAGCCGTCGCCGGCGACCGCGTTGGAGAGGTCGAGGTTGACCACGCCCGGCTCGACTACGGCGCGCTGGTTCGCGAGATCGAGCTCCAGGATGCGGTTCATGCGCGAGAACCCGAGGACGATGCCGCCCGAGCGCGCGATGGAGCCACCGCTCAGCCCGGTGCCCGCGCCGCGCGGGACGATGGGAACGCCGCTCTCCCCCGCCAGGCGCATGATGCGGGAGACCTGCTCGGTGGTGCGGGGAAAGACGACGGCGCGGGGCGCGCCGCGGCTGAAGCCGGCGTCATACTCGTAGAGCATGAGGTCTTCTTCGCGCTCGAGGACGGAATCGGCGCCGACGATCTTCTTGAGCCGCTGGACGACGGCGGAAAAGCGCATGGGGGACTCGCGCGCGCAATTCTACCGTAGAGGTGGGAGGGGGAGTGGGCAGTCCTCCCACGTTAGCGCCGAAAGGCACGGCGCGAACGTGGGGCACCATCGCGGGCGCGAACGTGGCGCACCTGCAAGCGCCATCGGGAATTCAGGTCTTACGCGAGCTGGTCTGGTGGATGTAGTCGCTCATCATGCGCGCCTCGCTGTCCTTCTCCTTGAGGTTGTGCAGCAGCAGGTCGCGCAGGGAGAGGAAGCCCTTGAGCTGCTTGCCTTCCACCACGGGCAGGTGGCGGAAGCCGTGCTCGCGCATGAGGAACATGCAGTTCTCGACGGTCTCATCCACCGAAACGCTGTGCGGCCGCGGGGTCATCACTTCGGAGACCTTGGTCGAGCCCGGGCTGCGTCCGCCGGCGACCACGCGCTTCATGAGGTCGCGTTCGGAGAACACACCCACCAGTTCTCCATCGCGCAGCACGGGGACGGCGCCGATGTTGTGGTCCACCATGTAATTCACGGCTTCGAGGACCGATTGATCGGCCTGGACCTGGAAGGTGGGCCGGTCCTTGAGCAGTTCGCAGATTCTTGACATCTACTCCTCCCCGAAGGGCCGGCGCCTACTGGGCATCCACATCGAAGGCGTCCAGGATGAGGTAAGCGGAATCGATGAGCATCACGCGGCGGTTGTACACCACGCGTTCCAAATCACGCGGCAGCCGGGCGAGCTGGCTCTCGCACACCTGCGGCAGCGGCTGCACCCGCTTCTGCAATCCGGGAGGCAAGGTGCCGTTGCGCTGCATCTGGCGTTCCAGTCCCGGAGGAAGCGTCTCGCGCTTGGCCAGGCCGGGCGGCAGATCGGAGGCATGCTCCGCAAAGCAGTTGCGGATGACGCGGCGGTCGCGCGCGCTGAAGCTGCGAGCTTCGGGGCTCTCCTCGTCGTACGACCTGTGACCGGAGGCCGGCGGAGCAGCCGCCGCCGGGGTAGAGGCAGCGGAAGCCGTGGCCGGCTCGGTGGTGGTGAAGGTCACGAGGGATTCCGATTCGACCGTAGCGGGCTGCTTGCCGGTGGCCGCCGCCACCCCGGTCCCCGCGGCTGCGCCGACACCGGCGCCGATGGCGGCGCCCTTGCCGCCGCCGGCGATGGCTCCAATGATGGCTCCGGCGGCCGTGCCCCCGCCGATCTTGGTGACGTTGCTCTTGGTATGTGACTTGCCCTTCAGGCGCCAGGGCTCCGTGGCGAGCGTCGAGGACTTGCCTCCCGACTCCACCTTAGTCAACTCCAGTTCCAGAACGCCCGGTCGGCTGAGGCGACCGGAGGTGACCACGGCGCGCACCCTTCCGGTGACCGCCGAGCCGCGCGGATAGACGGTCTTGCCGTTCACCTCGATGGGGTTCTCCAGGACGCCGCGGAAGGTGTCGCCGGGCTGCGCTGTCTCGCTGCTCAGTTCGTCGGTGATGCGCACGTGCACCGGCGTTCCGGCGGGAACGCTCACTGTGGAACTCTTGGGCGCCGCCCAGCAAAGCGGCAAGGAGAACAATGCCAACACGACCAACATCATGCAGGCTCGCTTCATGATCCGATCCCTCGTTCCCAGGATTCCCCCGCAGGCTGGAAAAGCGGCTAGTTCGAATCGTACGCCGGTGATCAGGCCGGGCACAAGCACGGTGCGGGCGCCTACCCGGGGGTCTCGATAGGGTTCTCGATGAACACGAAATAGGAGCAGGCCCAGAGCGCGGTGGGGATAGAGCCGCGGGGACGGGCGGTGAGGATGACGTTGTAGTCGTCGGTGACTTGCAGGCTTTCCAGCAGCGAGCCGCCTTCCTGGGGTCCGACCAGGGCGAGGTAGGCGAGGAAGTCGTAGATGTCGGGGGCGCCGCGGTATCCGGGCGCGGCGAAGGAGAGGTCGGTATCCTCGGTGGCGAAGTGCCAGGCCAGGGAGGCCGCCAGGGCCACGGCGCGCTCGTAGGCTGGGGGCGAAACCGCATCCCGCGGCGGGTTGTCGAAGACGATGCGCAGCTTGCGCTCGTCCTCGCGGGTGAACTCGCGCACCTTGAGCGCGCCCGATTTGGCGGTGGCCTTCCAGTCCACGTGGCGGGCCGAGTCCTCCGGCAGGTACTCGCGGATGCGGTAGAGGTCGTAGCCGCGGCCGCGCACAAAGGCCTCGAACTCGCCGGTGATCATGGGCAGGACCTCGAAAAACTCGTCCATGGGATCGACCGAGGGATAGACCAGGGCCTCTTTCCGCAGGGCCATGCGGCGCGTCTTCACCAGGAAAGAAAAAGGAAAGCGCGTGGCCACGCCAAAGCCCTCCTGCACGTAGCGGCCGCGGTGCGGAAACTTGAGCTCGACCTCGGCCGTGACCTCGCCGCGCGCGGGAAGATAGGGAAAGTAGACCGAGCCGGAGAAGATCCGCTCGGGGTCGGGAGGCTCAGGCATCTTCTTCCACACCAGGTCGGGGAAACGCAGCCACTGTTTCTCCGGCGGGCCGGGCGGGAAGGCCCACACGCCGCGCTGCCAGCGGCGCTTCGCGCCGACGCGCTTGCGCCGGGGCGGAGCCACGCTGACAGAGAAGGAGGGCGCGCCCAGGCGGGTGTTGGCAAGGGTCAGGCGCGCCATCAAGCTCCTGCCGGCAAAGACGTGAGCGGGGAGCGAGATCTCCAGTTGCAGTCCGCGCAGGACTCCGGCGGAGGCCACGCCAGAGACCAGCACTCCGGCCAGCAGGGCGGCCACTACGATGAAGAGCAGGTTGTTGCCCGTGTTGAGGGCGGCAACGCCGATGGCCAGGGTCACCGCCAGGTACACCATGCCCTCGCGGGTGACGTCGTAGTCGAAGGCGTCGCGCACGCGCGCCAAGGCGACGCGGCGGGCGAGATAGGGGACGGAGGTGACGGCCACGCCGCCAGCGATCAGCAGGGCGAGGGAGGCGGCGATGGCCGTGGCCACCACGTTTCCCTCCTGGCGGAAGACAGTGGAAAAAATGGCGGCGGCAAAAGCCAGGCTGAGCCCGGCGACGGCGCCCAGGAAGCGGATCCAGGCTTCGCGCTCCAGCCCGGAGAATGCGGATTTCAGAAACGAGAGCACAGCGGTTGCAGCCTAGCACCCGCGGCGGCGGGCGGCAATGCGCTCAGGGAGCGTTGCCGTCCGGGGAGCGGCCGGAGATGCGATGCAACCAGGCATGAGCGCGCTCCTTGGCATGATCGGCATGCTTCGCCAATCCTGGAAAGCGCTCGCGCAATCGGCGCAGCAGGTGGTGCGCCCAGACGTACTCGGTGGAGAGGATGATGAGTCCGATGAACAGGAAGAGGATACCCTGCAGAACGGGAAGGAAGAGGCCGGCAACACCCAGCAGGATGAACATCCATCCCACGGCAAGTACCAGAATGCGCTTGAGGTTCATGCCCGCTCCCTGCAACGAGCATACCAGTCCATCCGCTTCACTGCTTCTGCCCCGGCGCGAAGGCCGCTCCGTGCTGCCGGGTCAGGAATCGGATCACCGCGCGGTTGAACTCCTCCGGGACTTCCTCGTAGGGAACGTGGCCGGCGCCTTCCAGCATCACCAGTTCCGGGTGCGTGAAGTTCTGGAGCAGCGGCCGGGCGGAGTCGGGGGAGACCACGCCGTCGCGGCTTCCCCAGACCAGGAGCGTGGGGATGTGAGCGATACGTGGCAGGATGCGCTCCAGTTCCCGCAAGTCTCCGCGCCAGCCGTGCAGGATGCGCCGGGCATAGTCGAGGGTCCCGGGAATCTGCAGCGTGGCCAGGTAGCCCTCAAGCGTTCCGGGGGAGATGCGCCGCGGGTCGGCATACTGCCGGCGCAGGAGGAAGCGATGCAGCGGACCCAGGCGCAGGAGTAGCGGCTGCAACCGCCCGCCTCCCGGGAAGCGAGCGAGTAGGGGCGCGAGCAGCTGCCCGTGCCGCGACCAGGGATTCACCGGGGCCACCAAGATGAGGCGTCGAACGCGCCCCTCGGCCAGGGCCGCCAGCATCATCGACAGCCCACCGCCGTGCGAAGTACCTAGCACGTCGGCAGATCCAATCTTCTGGTCATCGAGGAAGCGCAGCAGCCGGCTGGCGGCGGCGGGCAGGCGGCAGTCCATCGTGAGGGAGCGGTCGGAGTAGCCCATCCCTGGCAGATCCACGGCGAAGAGTGTGGCGTGCGGCGCGAGGGCCGCCAGGTTGAAGCGCCAAGAGAATGAGTAGCCGATGAGTCCGTGGATGAGCAGCAAGGGGGAACCCGAACCGCCTTGCAGGTAGCGCATGCGCATCCCGTCCACGGTGGTGAAGCGTTCCTCGACCCCGGGCGCGCCTGCCGGTGGTGCAGCGATGGGGTTCAGGCTCAAATCAACTCACTTCGGTTGCGCAACGCACCGCACTCCGCAAGCATCTGTGTGATGTGGAATTCTATAGTTTTGGCGTGAGGACGAGCCCACGGGCCCTGCTTTCCTGGACTTACATTAAATAACAGGTTCCTTCCAAAAACTGTAGATTGCCGGTTGTGGTTGGATTACAATCTCGTAATCGCTTTAGCAACAGCGGGTTAGCTTTTTGGCAATGCCAACGATGGTGGAACGCGACTTGCATTCTACTCCGGCGCGCTCAGGGAGTAGGGGTCCCACTTCGCCTCGGCAGCCCATGAAGAGGGAGCTCACAGTCCGTTTTACCGCGGTCCTGCTGGCCGTCCTCACGGTCGCTGCCGTCTTTTTTGCCTGGTTCAACCTGCAAAAAGAACAGAGCCTGGCCGTGCCCTACGACGGGGTATGGTGGGTAGAGCGCGAGGGGTCGTTGCGCGCCGAGCGGGTGGACCCGAACGGTCCGGGCGCGAACGCCGGGGTGAAGCAAGGCGACCTGCTGCTGACGGTCAACGAGCAGCCGGTCACGACCGTGGCGGGCGTGAACCTGCGGCTGTATCGCACGGGAATCTGGTCCAAGGCCGCCTACGGGCTTTCGCGGCAGGGAGTGCCGCTGGAAGTCTCGGTCATCCTGGCGCCGGCGGACAAATCGCTGAACACCGGGCTGCGGCTGATCGCGCTCATCTACCTGGGCATCGGGCTGTTCGTGCTGCTCCGGCGCTGGACGGCCCCAAAATCCACGCACTTCTACATCTTCTGCCTGGTCTCATTCGTCTTCTACTCCTTCAAGTACGTAGGCAACTGGAGCCTGTTCGACCGCGGCATCTACTGGTCGAACGTGGTGGCCTGGCTGTTGCAGCCGGCGCTCTTCCTGCACTTCGTGCTGACCTTCCCGGAGACCAAGGAGTTCGTGCGCAAGCGGCGCTGGCTGCTGCCCGCAGTCTATCTGCCGGGGCTGGGGCTGCTGCTGCTGCACATCGGAGCGCTCACGCTGCTCGAAGCCAGCGAGCTGCTGCGCTGGAACCTGGACCGGCTGCAGATGTCCTACCAGTCGGTGTTCTTCGTGCTGGCCACCGGGGTGCTGTGGAAGAGCTACCGCGCCGCCACCGGCCCTCTGCTGCGCCAACAGATGAAGTGGGTGACCTGGGGCACGCTGCTGGCCATCGCTCCCTTCACCGCGCTGTACGTGATTCCCTACCTGGCCGGGGCCATGCCCAGCCCGCTGATGAAGGTCTCCGTGCTGTCCCTGATCTTCCTGCCGCTGACCTTTGGCTATGCCATCGTGCGCTACCGGCTGATGGACGTGGACCTGATCTTCAAGCGCGGCATGACCTACACCTTGACCACGGCAGCCATCGTGGGCATGTACTTCGGCACCGTCGCCCTGGTGGCCTTCCTGGTGCAGACCCGCATCCCCAGTTCCGGGCCGGTGGGGCTGATCGTCGCGGTGGTGGTGACGGCGCTGCTGTTCGAGCCCTTCAAGCGATGGATCCAGGACCACATCGACCGCTTCTTCTACCAGAAGCGCTATGACTACCGGCGGACGCTGCTGGAGTTCGGCCGCGAGTTGAACTCGGAGACCGACCTGAGCCGTATGCTGAGTGCAGTGGTGGAGCGGCTGTCGCGCACGCTGCTGGTGGACCGGCTGGCGGTGTTCGTGGCGGGCAACAGCTCGCAGAAATTCGTGATGGCCCGATCGTCCGGCATCTCCTACGGCGGGGAGATGGACCTGAGCTTCCTGAGCGCGGCGCGGCCAGAGCTGGGCGCGGGGCACCTGTTCTTCGACAACCCGCGGCAGGCGGTGCGGGAGACGCCGAGCGCGCAGGAGGCCATCGCGCAGCTCGACCTGAACTACTACATCCCCTGCACGGTGCAGAACCGGACCATCGCGGTGCTGGGGCTGGGGAAGACGGTGGAGGGCAACTTCCTTTCCAGCGAGGACGTGGAGCTGCTGGAGACGCTGGCGGGGACGCTGGGCATCGCCATCCAGAACGCGCGGCTGTACGCCTCGCTGGAGCAGAAGGCGCAGGAGTACGAGCGACTGAAGGAGTTCAACGAGAACATCGTGGAATCCATCAGCGTGGGCGTGGTGGCGGTGGACCTGGACGACTGCATCGAGTCCTGGAACGCGCAGATGGAAGTCATGTTCGCCACGGCGCGCGGCAAGGCGCTGGGGCAGAAGCTGAGCGAGCTCTTCCCTGCCTCCTTCATGGAGGAGTTCTACCGCCACCGGCAGAGCCCGGGCATCCGCAACCTGTACAAGTTCCGCATGACCACGGCGGCGGGGGAGACGCGGGTGGCCAACATCGCCATCGCGCCCCTGGTGTCGCGCGAGTTCCAGGTGATCGGGCGCATCATCCTGATGGACGACATCACGGAGCGGACCGGGCTGGAATCGCAGTTGACGCAGGCGGAGAAGATGTCGTCCATCGGCCTGTTGGCGGCGGGCGTGGCCCACGAGGTGAACACGCCGCTGGCTGTCATCTCCTCCTACGCACAGATGCTCTCCAAGCGGGTGCAGAGCGATCCCAAGCAGGCGGAGCTGCTGGAAAAGATCACGGCGCAGACCTTCCGCGCATCGGAGATCGTGAACAACCTGCTGAACTTCTCGCGCACCAGCGGCACCGAGTTCAGCGATGTGGACGTGAACCAGGTCATCACGGAGACGCTGGCGCTGCTGGAGCACCAGTTCAAGACGGCGCGCATCAAGGTGCGAGAGGAGCTGACCGCCGGCCTGACGCCCATCCAGGGCAACGCCGGCAAGCTGCAGCAGGTGTTCCTGAACCTGTTCCTCAACGCCAAGGACGCCATGGCGGCCGGCGGCACCCTGACGGTCGCCACGCAAAACGGCTCGGGAGTGAACGTAGCCATCAGCGACACCGGCTCGGGCATCGCGCAGGAGCACATCGACCGCATCTACGACCCGTTCTTCACCACCAAGGCCTCGGTGAGCGAGGGCCAGCGGCGCGGCACCGGCCTGGGGCTCTCGGTGACCTACGGCATCATCCAGGAGCACGCGGGCAAGATCCGAGTGGAGAGCCGGCCCGGCCAGGGCACCACTTTCCATCTGGAGTTCCCGCTGATGAGGCAAACCGTCAATGTCTGAGAGCGCGGTGCTCAGTCGCAAAGCGAACAGCCGCGAGGCGGCGACGCCGGCTTGCATCCTCATCATTGATGACGAAGCGGGCATCCGCGAGTCTTTGGCGACGCTGCTGGAACTGGAGGGCTACGCCGTGGAATCGGCCGAGACCGGCGAGCAGGGCCTGGCGCGGCTGGGCAACCGTCCCTTCGACCTGGTGCTGCTCGATTTCGCTCTGCCTGACCGCAATGGGGCCGAGGTGCTGCGCGACATCCGCGATCGCGACCCGCAGCTGCCGGTGATCATGATCACCGCCTACGGCACGGTGGAGAACGCGGTCACGGCCATGCAGGCGGGCGCCACCAACTTCATCCAGAAGCCGTGGGACAACGAGAAGCTGCTGGCCGACGTGCGCGCGGCCGTGGCGCGGCGCCAGGCGGAAGAGGAGAACGTCCAACTCAAGCGGGCGCTCAAGGAGCGCTACAACTTCGAGCACATCGTGGGCAAGAGCGATCCTATGCTGCGCATCTTCGACCTGGTGGCGCAGGTGGCGGCCAGCCGCTCCACCGTGCTCATCCAGGGCGAGAGCGGCACGGGCAAGGAGCTGATCGCCAAGGCCATCCACATGAACTCGCCGCGCAAGGACCGGCCCTTCGTTCCCGTGAACACCGGCTCCATGCCCGCCGACCTGCTGGAATCCACGCTGTTCGGGCACGTCAAGGGCGCGTTCACCAGCGCCATCGCCTCCAAGAAAGGTCTGTTCGAGGTGGCCGACCGGGGCACGCTGTTCCTGGACGAGATCGCCACCATGGGGCTCGACACCCAGGCCAAGATCCTGCGCGTGCTGCAGGACCGCAAGTTCATGCACCTGGGCGGGGTGCAGGAGTTGCAGGTGGACGTGCGCATCCTCGCCGCCACCAACGTGGACTTGAAGCCGCTGGTCGCCGAGGGCCGCTTCCGCGAGGACCTGTACTACCGGCTGAACGTCATCACCGTCGAGCTGCCGCCGCTGCGCAGCCGCCGCGAGGACATCCCGCTGCTGGTGGAGCACTTCCTGAAGAAGTTCTGCGCCGAGAACGAGCGGCCGCTCCGCCAGGTGACCGCCGAGGCCATGCGCCCGCTGATGGACTATGCCTGGCCGGGCAACGTGCGCGAGTTGGAGAATGTGGTCGAACGCGCCGTGGTGCTCTCCTCGGGCACCACCATTGGCCTGGACCTACTGCCCGGCGCCTTGACCGGCCGCGACCTGGGCGGGCGAGCGCTGGAGCACTCCCCGGATGCCTCGCTCTTCGACATCATGGACGACTGCGAGCGCCGCATCGTGGTGGACATGCTGGAAAA
>Ga0255311_1000056_pt1 | contig 12423 bp, 8 predicted proteins | sample EtOH4_T0_E4_meta_FD_201358 | JGI IMG/M metagenome (GOLD analysis project Ga0255311, IMG submission 201358) | Sandy soil microbial communities from University of British Columbia, Vancouver, Canada - EtOH4_T0_E4 | ecosystem: Engineered > Artificial ecosystem > Sand microcosm > Unclassified ... | reverse complement strand
GCTGGCGAGGTGCGCGCCGGAACCAGGCTCCCGGTTTTCCGGCCGACGGCTCCTGGGTGGTTCGACGCGAGGGTTTCAACAAAGCGGTTCTGGCAAGCCTCTGAACTCAGTGATCCCCTGGAGGGCGCGCGGATTTGTGTCTAAGGGGGGCGCACCAGTATGACGGCACGCTCGGGGTTCCCGGGCGATGCCATGGCGGCGAGCTCCCGGCCCTCAACCGGGTTCGCTGGTCTTGATTGGTCTTACCGTCTGCTATCCCATCAATAGATTGGTCATAAAAGACCTTGACACGAGGCGTCATCTATTAGAGAATAAGCGACGCTGGAACGGCAAAGCGCCGCTGTATTATTCTCCCAACGCTAAAGAGCCAATAGTGAAAACTAGACTGCTCACAAAGACGACCGCATTGATTCACTGGTCAGACCAATAAGGCTTCTACTGGCCGTTGGCTGGGGCAGTGGGAGGTTGATCGCCTGGCGCTTCTTCGGAATCGGAAGAAGAAGAAAAGCTCAATGATAGACGTCGACATTAAGGTGCAGGGGTGCGCGCGGGCAGGCGCGGCTATCCCGGCAGCTTTCCCATCTCGCTCACTTGCCAATCGGGACGGTTATCGGTCCCGATCGGTCGTGAAGGAAGTTGTTGGAGGCCAGGCTCCAGCCAACAGTCGCTGTAGCCCATCTACGCTCACTAGGAGGTGAATAATGAAACCGACGGTAATGAAAACAGCTCAACTCTTTGTCACCGTGGTGTTCCTCGCTGTGACCTTGCTTCCCCCCGCTCGGGCGTTTGCACAAGAGGCGCGAGGCACGATAACGGGCAAGGTGACGGATGCCGAAAAAGCAGTGGTGGCCGGCGCATCTGTGACGATCACGAATGTGGCAATGGGCACCAGCGTCGCACTTAGAACGAACGATGAAGGTCTGTTCAGGGCGCCCTACCTCATACCGGGGACGTATCGGATTGCCGCTGAGGCCCAGGGTTTCAAAAAGTACGTTCGCGACGGCGTGCTCTTGCGTGTCAATGACACGCTGTCTCTGGACATTCAAGTCGAGGTAGGAGCTATCGATCAAGCAATAACGGTCATGGCAGAGAATCCGGTGCTGGACACTGCCACCGCGTCGCAGGGCACGGTTGTCGACTCGCGGCGCGTCGCCGAGCTTCCCATCGCTCATGGCGATCCGTATAAGTTGATCGGGCTTACTCCGGGCGTTACCTATAACGGTTCTCAGAGGCTGGACCGCCCATTCGAGCCGACGCACATCGTGGGATATGCGATGGACGGCACCAGACGCAACCGCAGCGATCTGACGATCGATGGCACTCCGAGCACCTCAACCGCGAACGCTGGAGAGGTGATCGCTTCGTTCGTTCCTCCGCAGGACATCGTCGCCGAATTCAAAGTACAGACTGCGACCTTTGACGCGAGCCTCGGAAACACGGAAGGCGGCGTCACCAACCTCTCGATCAAATCGGGAGGGAATGAATTCCACGGCGCGCTGAACTACGGGAAGATGTGGCCGGGTCTGGTGGCTAACGATTTTTATGGCAACGCCAACAAGATAGGCCGCCCAAGTTTTTACTACAACCGGTTCGGCGGAACCATCAGCGGCCCGGTGTGGGTGCCCAAGGTATTCAAAGGCACCAACAAGACGTTTTTCCTGTATGGGTATGAGGCCATACGGGAGGCCCGCCCTCGCAATAACGGAACGCCGACTGTGCCGACCGAAGCAATGAAGCGCGGTGATTTTTCGGCTCTGCTGGCGCTCGGCCCGCAGTACCAGATCTACAACCCGTTCACCCGGCGAAGGCTGGCGAACGGTCGGATTCAATCCGACCCGTTCCTGAACAACATTATCCCTTCCAACCTGATCGATCCGGTAGCGAGGAAGATCGTCGATGGGTTCTTCCCGACGCCGAGGACGGCGGGGAACCCGGACGGCACTCAGAATTTTCTTAGACCGGAAATGGTCGAGCGCGCCATCTACGGATCGCACACGATCCGCATAGACCACAATATCAGCGACAAGTACAGGATCTTCGGGCGCGGCAGTTGGTATGATCGCAAAAGCGACTACAACAACTACTTCGACAACATCGCGACCGGACAGGAGTTCCAGTTCATTTCGCGCCAGGCGACGATCGACAATGTCTACATCTTCAACCCGACGACCGTGCTCAACGTCAGATACGGCTACAATCGGTTCATCCGAGCAGACCGGGGAAACTCGGGGAGCATCGGATTAGACCTGACGACGCTTGGATTCCCCGCCCGCTACAACGAATTGATTTCGCCGGATGTCCGGCGCTTCCCGCGCTTCGACATTACCGGCTATCAGGGAACTGGAGTCGCCGGGGAGTTCAGGCCGACCGACCTGCATTCGTTTAGCGGCACCCTTAATAAGGCGGTCAGCAATCACGCGTTGAAGTGGGGAGGCGAGTTCAGGGCCTATCGCGAGAACACCCGCGTGAATGCCCCGACCCAGACTGGTCAATTCAACTTCGACTCGACCTGGACGAGAGGGCCGCTGGACAATTCCACCACATCTCCGGGAAGCTTGGGCCAGTCCTTCGCATCTTTCCTTCTGGGTCTGCCGGCCGCTTCAAGCTTCGTCCTCAACCCCTCGACCTATGCCGAGCAGTCAACGACCTGGGGCTTCTTCATTCACGACGATTGGAAGGTCAACAACCGGCTCACGCTGAACATCGGCCTGCGATGGGAGCTGGAAACCGCGATGACCGAACGCTACAACCGAAGCGTCAAGGGCTTCGATTTCGGTTTCGTGCAGCCTTTCGAGGCAGCGGCAAGAACGGCCTTCACTAACTCTCAGAGCAATCCCGCAAACGCCACCCCGGAAATCACCAACTTCCAGGTTCGTGGCGGGTTGACTTTTCCAGGCGAGACCAGCCGCGGCCTGTATTCAACTCCCAAGAAGAACCTCATGCCACGGCTTGGAATCGCGTTCAAGCTCGATGACAAGACCGTGCTGCGCGCCGGCTACGGCATATTCTTTGGGTTTCTGGGGCAACGGCGCGGCGACGTGATTCAGACCGGGTTCGCCCAAAACACCCCGATCAATGTCAGCCTCGACAACGGATTGACGTTTATAGAGAGGTTGTCGAACCCATTCCTGAACGGGATACTGCCGGCGGTGGGAGCGGCGCTCGGACCGCAGACCAATCTCGGCAATAGCATTACGTTCTTCGACCAGAGCCCGCTGTCGCCTTACATGCAGAGGTGGGAGCTCGGCATACAGCGCGAATTGGGGACCAGGCTCGTCGCCGAAGTCGCCTATGTCGGCAACCGCGGCACTCACATTGAAGTTACCCGAAACATCAATGCGACGCCGAACCAGTATCTCAGCACCAGCCCGGTGCGCGATCAGGCGCGGATTGATTACTTGTCGAAGCTGGTGCCCAACCCGTTTGCCGGGCTGATGCCAGCGACGGCCAGCTCAACCTTCAGGGCGTCCACCATTGCAAGGGAGCGCCTGCTTCGTCCGTTCCCGCAATACGACGCGGTGAATACCACCACCAACGAAGGCTACTCCTGGTATCACTCGTTGCAGATGCGGCTCGACAAGCAATTCGCGCGCGGGTACACGCTGGGGGCCGCTTATACCTACTCCAAGTTCATGGAAGCTGCCGACCTTCTCAATGCAGGCGATCCGGCTCCTGCCGAGATGATCGCGGCTGATGACCGTCCGCATCGGCTGACGGTCAGCGGCATCTATGAGCTGCCATTTGGTCAAGGCAAGAGGCTGCTCGCGGATGCGAACGGGGCGGTATCGAGGATAGTCAGTGGATGGCAGCTATCCGGCATCTTCGCCTACCAGAGCGGGCCGCCCCTCGGCAATTGGGGAAATGTGATTTACAACGGCAACCTTGGAGACGTTAAGCTGCCGAGAGATAAGCAGTCGATCCAGCAATGGATCAACACGGACGGCTTCGATAAGATTTCCGCCAACCAACTTGGGAGCAACGTTCGAACCTTCCCGATGCGGTTCGGGTTCCTTCGCGCGGACCACATTGCCAACTTCGACCTGTCGGTCCTCAAGAGCACCAGGGTCACCGAAAAGGTCAACTTGCAGTTCAGGGCGGAATTCTTGAACGCATTCAACACGCCGGTGCTATTCGTCGGTAACCAGCTCAACTTTAATCCGACGCAGGCCGCTTTTGGCAGTGTCACTGCAGGCACCCAGGAGAACTACGCGCGTCGAGTCCAGTTTGCCCTGAAGCTATTGTTCTAGGGGCAGACTGTCGGATGTAAAGCGGGATCGGGGGACAGCCACCGATCCCGCTTTCTTCGCCTCGCTCTGCAACCGCTAAGCGTTTCAACTCAAATGCTACAGAGGCGCCAGTTCCTCAGGTTCTCTCCCAGCCGATACCTGTCCTCTGATGGCTACTGGCTTCACGTCAGCCGCGCGATAATGGCTTGCCGTTTCGAGGTGACAATACATCGCCCGGAACCCGCCGGCATGTCGGTTGCCAACGCTGCCCTGGACACAGCCGCCAGGCTCGAGCGGCAGTTGACCGTATTCAAAGATAGCAGCGAAGTAAGCTACATAAACCGAAGCGCCGCTTGCCATGCGACGCGAGTCGAGCAGTCACTTTGGGAGTTGTTGATCTTTTGTTCGCGACTGCATCGTGAAACCGGCGGCTCATTTGATATCACCTCCGCGCCGCTGAGCCGATGTTGGGGCTTCCTGAAAAGGCAGGGTCGCGCTCCTGAAGCAAATGAAATCGAAGAAGCGCTCGCGGCAGTTGGAAGCGACAAGCTCCGCTTTGATCACGAGACGCGGACGCTTCGGTTCGAACGACCCGGTGTGGAGCTCAACTTCGGAAGCATCGGCAAAGGGTATGCGCTGGACCGGATGGGTGGGGTGATTCGTCGTGGCGTCCAAACCGCGCTGCTAAGCGCGGGGTCCAGCAGCTTGCTCGCGATCGGAGCAGGAGATCGCCGGCAAGGCGGATGGAAGGTTGGCATTCGCCACCCTGCTGATCGAAACAGACGAATAGCCGAGCTGCGCCTGCGCGACTGCGCGATGTCGACAAGCGGCAGCGAAGAGCAGTTTTTCGAACACGAGGGTAAGCGGTACGGCCACATCATCGATCCGCGCAGCGGCCAGCCGGCGGAAGGCATCGCCAGCGCAACCGTGATCGCACAATCCGCGGCGCTGACTGATGCGCTTGCAACCGCGTTCTACGTCAGCGGGGTCGAACTCGCCGAACGCTACTGTGCGTCCAACCCAGGCGTGATGGCCATCATTCTCGAGAGCGGCGCGAAGAGACCGGTTATCATCGGCGCGAACGACAAGTGCAATGTGGAGATATTGAGTTGAATCGTGAAAGTCCAAATCGTCTCTCTGCGTTGCGGCAGACCGTACTGGTCGCGCTGCGGATCCTGATTGGCTGGCACTTCTTTTACGAAGGCTACTACAAGCTGATGGTTCCGGCCTGGAGCTCTGACGGCGTGCCCCTCGCGCGCTGGACCTCGGCGGGATACATTCGGGCCGCACCAGGTCCGGTGGCGCGGTTGTTTCAACGGATGCTCGACGCGGGCTGGACCCCGTGGATCGACAATGCTGTGAAGATCGGGCTGTTGCTGGTTGGAATTTCGTTGATGCTCGGGCTATTCACGCGGCTGGGTTGTTGGGGAGCGCTGTTTCTGCTGGCGATGTTTTACCTTTCAGCCATACCTTTTGCCGGCGTGCCTCAGCCCGGAGCCGAAGGCGCGTACTTGATAGTCAACAAGACGTTGATAGAAGCGGCGGCCGTTTGCCTGGTGCTCGTCTTTGACACCGGCCGAATCGCCGGGCTCGATCTGCTGGTGGCGGCAAGAAGGAGACGGCGTAAGGCAGAACGAGTGGCGGGTCAATCATCAGCCGTTGCAGCCCTTGAAGGATAAGCGATCTCCTCCAACTGCGTTGGTGGAATTCGGGAGCCCGACGTTGCCGCCGTGTAGGCCGAGTATGAACGCACCACCAACTGCGTTGGTGGGATTATCAAGAACCCACGGTGAGTGCGGGCGATTCTCCTTTTTCAGCAGCCTGCTAGAACGCTGGGGTCCTGCCGCCTGCGTTGGTGGGATTGTCAAGAATCTACTGAGAGCGAGCGGCTTCCTTTTGAGCAGGCTGGTATGACGCGAAGGAGCGGAGATGGACTTAACGGATGAGATGAAAGATCGCGGACGACGGAATTTCCTGAAGGCGCTCGCTGGTGCGCCGGCGCTCGCGGCGTTGGGCGCAGCGGCAGTGGTGCGCGGCCCGGTTAAAGGCGGTCCTGTCAGAGCCGCGCTTATCGGGACCGGCGACATGGGCAGCGGGCACTTGAAGCAGATCCAGAGGGAGTTTATCGACTTGCGAGCGTTGTGTGACATAAACCCTAAACGCAGGCAGGCCGCGTCCGATCTGATGGTCAACGCGGGCTGGACCAAACCGAAAGAGTACGATGACTGGCAAGACATGCTCCAGAACGAAGACCTGGAAGCCGTGATCATTGCGACTCCGTTGTGGACGCACGCCGACATCGCAGTGGGTTGTCTGGATGCCGGCAAGCATGTGCTCTGCGAGAAGATGATGGCAAAGAGCGAGGCCGACTGCCTTCGAATGATCGAGGCGGCGCGGCGAAACAAGCGATTGCTCGAGATCGGCTATCAGCGCTACTACAACCCGATGTATCAAGCCGCCTACGAGAGCATCATCAAGCAGGGGGTGCTGGGCGAGGTATATCACGCGCGTCTGGCGTGGCACCGCAACTCGACGTGGCGGAAAAACGAAGAGGCTCCGTCACCGGACTTTGATCCGAGCAAGTGGGGATATCCGGATTGGGAGCACCTGCTCAACTGGAGGATGTACAAGAAGTACTCCGAAGGGCTGATGGCTGAGTTGGGCAGCCACCAGTTGACGGCGACGAGCTGGTTTTTCGATGCGGCGCCGGAAGCCGTCTACACCGCCGGATCTGTTTCGCGTTTCAAAGACGGGCGCGAGGTGTTCGATCATATCTACTCGACGTTCGAATACTCGGGCGGCCGAACCGCGACTTTCTCGTCCATACAGTCGAATGCGTTCGAAGACGCGTATGAGATGTTCATGGGCACAAAGGGCACGCTGATCCTCAAGCACGAGGTCGAAGCTTATCTGTTTGGCGAAGGCGACGCTGCTGCGACTCGTGTCGAAGTCTCTCGCCAATCGGCCAACCCGATTGTTGATGCATCCGCCACGCGCCCTGCCGATTCGCCGGGCCGCGCGATAAACTCCGGGGCGGGCACTCAGACCGACAGAGGCGCGGCGTACCGAAACGAGAGCTCGGAATTCTGCGCGGCGATCAGGACAGGCGGCCAGGTTCGCTGCGGTCCGGAGAAAGCGATGCGATCGGCCATAGCATGCCTGACGGCGAATAGGGCGGCTGAGCAAAAAGCGAGGTTGGTGATCGCGGGAGAGTAGTGAGGCGGAGCTTCGAACCCATCTATTCCGTTACCACCCACCTTCTAAAAAAGAAGGCGTTGACGGAGGAAGAGAGTAACTCAAATGCGCAAGAACTTTGTCATCGGTTTTGGGCTCATCTGCCTCGTCGCGTCGATCTCGCGGCTTGACTCAAAAGCGATCGAGAAGCCGGTTTACGTCACCCTAACTGCCGGCTCGTTTGATCGCAGGGACAGCGTTGTGTCGTTCGCGATGCCCAAGGGGTTGAACGCAAGGTCGTACCGGCTACGCGATGACGCGGGTAACCGGATGGAGCTGCAGGTTGAGCCGGACGGAACGGCGACGTTCGTGCTCCCCGAGTTGAAGGCCGGGACAACGAAGCGGTTTCGGTTCGAAGAGGTCAAGGCGAACACCGCCGTGTCTGCCAAAGGCATGCAGCTGGTCAGCGATCATGATCGCCTGACGATAAGCGCGTCCGGACGCCGGGTGCTCACTTTTCAAGGCGGAGCGGGGGAGTTGCCGAGCGCCGACATCAAGCCAATCTTCCGGCAGGGAGGCTACATTCATCCAGTGTTTACGCCGTCCGGCCGCGTCGTCACCGACGACTATCCTCCCGATCATTTTCATCATCACGGGATCTGGTTCGCATGGACCAAGACCGAGTTTGAAGGCCGTCACCCGGACTTTTGGAACGTGGGTGATGGCACAGGCAGGGTTGAGTTCGTCGCGCTGGATACAACATGGAGCGGGAGCGTTCACGCCGGCTTCAAATCGCGTAACCGTTCCATCGACGTCAGCGCTCCCAAGCCCATAACGGTGCTCAACGAGCAATGGACTGTCACTGCCTACAACACGGGTCAAGGTGTGAAACCCTACACTATGTTTGATCTTGTGTCGACGCAGGATCTCGCGACTTCAAGCCCGCTCCTGTTACCCGAGTACCGCTACGGAGGACTTGGGTTTCGAGGACATCGTCAGTGGCTGGCAAAAGACAACTGTGACTTTCTCACGTCGGAAGGCAAGGACCGCAACAACGGACACGGCAGCCGCGCCAGATGGTGTCACATTGGCGGGCGGATCGATGGCCAGCTTGCGGGCATCGCGATCCTCGATCATCCGAGCAACTTTCGAGCGCCGCAGGCGATGCGAATCAATCCCGATCAGCCGTTCTTCTGCTACTCGCCTTCGCTGATTGGAGATTGGAAGATCGAGCCCGGCCAGTCTTACGTGTCGCGATATCGCTTTATCGTTTACGACGGCGCGCCTGACAAAGCGGAGCTTGATCGGCTCTGGAACGACTATGCCAATCCAGTACAGGTAACCATAACTCGATGAGCACAACGAGCGAGCGACCAAAAGCAGCGCAAGTTCAAGTGGCGATGACCGCGTTTCTGGCGCTGTTTTCGATTGTCGGTCTCGCGCTGTACGGGCTGCCGCTCTATTACGATTTCATGGTCAAGGAGTTTAGATGGTCGCGCACTCAGGTGACGTCGGGGAATGCGCTGAGCAAGCTGGTGATCGGTCCGCTGTTTGGATTCATCGCCGGCTGGGTGGTCGATCGATTCGGCCCGCGCCGCCTGATGATGGCGGGCATTCTGATGGCAGGCGGCGCGGTTATCGGGCTGGGCGGGATGTCAGCTCTGTGGATGTTTTATCTTTTTTATCTGTTCAATGCGGTGGGCTATGTGTGCGGAGGACCGCTGCCGAATCAGGTGTTGCTTTCGCGCTGGTTCGACAAGGCACGCGGCAAAGCGATGGGCTTCGCGTATCTCGGCATAGGGGTCGGAGGCGCGCTCGTGCCGTTGCTTTCGAATTGGCTCACCAACAGGTTCGGCTGGCACGGGTCGTTGAGAACCCTTGGCATCTTGATGATCGTGCTGGCATTGCCGATGGCGTACTTTGTAAAGGATTCGCCTCGCGGAATGGTAGAGAAACAGAACGAGGCGACGGTTGCTCCGATGGGGGCCGTGTTTCGAAGCCGAGCGTTTTATCTTCTCGTTCTTGGAAGCATGTGCTCCATCGGGGCGGTCGGCGGAACCAATCAACACCTGAAACTGTTCTTGAGCCTGGATCAACACTACGAGCAAGGCGCCGCAGCGGGAATCATCTCGCTTGTTCTGACGTTCAGCATCGCAGGAAGACTCTTGATGGGCTGGCTGTCGGACTACTTACCGAAGAAGTACGTGATGCTGTTGATCTATTTGCTGGTCGCGAGCGCGATTCCGTTGCTGTTCTTCGCCGCGCAGCCTGGCGTGATGTATATCTTTGCCGCGGTGTTTGGTCTGGGGTTAGGAGGCGAGTATCTGATCATTCCGCTGATAGCCGCCGAGTTGTTTGGTGTGAGAGTGTTGGGGCGGCTGATGGGCGTGGTCCTGACGGCGGACGGAGTTGCGGAAGCGGTGTGTCCGATGTTGGTTGGTTATCTTTGGGAACGGTCGAGGAGTTATCAAACGGGATTCATGACATTGATCGGCATCGCGTTGATCGGCGCCGTTGCGGTAGCATTGCTGCCGCGTAAGCGAGTTGAGCCGGTCGCGGCTCATTGACCTCCTTGTTTTCCTCTGCGTTCTTTGCGGTTCTTTGCGTCTCTGCGCGGAGAATTCCCATCGCAAAGACGCAAAGAACCGCGAAGAACAGAGGAAACAAGACGAGAAAGACTTGGCCTTGCGCAGTCATCAAACAGTCTTCGAGCGAAACTTTTGGAGATGAGCGTTCAAAGCTACTTACACCTAGGAAGCGTTCACGGCGTTGAAACATTTCAACGTCACTTGCGTGAACACCAGATTGCGATTCCTTGCGACACCGAGATGATCTCCGGCGACGACTCGCCGCTCGCCCAGCCGCTCGGCTTCAACGGCGTCAAGATCGGAAACCGCTTTGCGATCCACCCGATGGAAGGCTGGGATGGCACATCCGACGGAAGACCAACCGAGTTGACGGTGCGCAGGTGGCGGAACTTCGGAAGAAGCGGCGCGAAACTCATCTGGGGTGGCGAGGCAGTTGCTGTCCTTCACGAAGGCCGCGCCAATCCAAATCAACTGTTGATCAACGAACATACGCGTGACGATCTCGCGCGTTTGCGTGAGGCTCTGATTGAGGAGCATCGTCAGGCGACGGGCTCGGCTGACGACCTGCTGATCGGTCTTCAATTGACGCACTCGGGCCGCTACAGTCAGCCCAATGCGAAGGGCCGGCCGGAGCCGCGCATTCTCTACCATCACCCGTTTCTGGATAGGCGATTGGGGTTAAGCACAGAGTATCCGCTGCTGTCGGACGGTGAAATACGCGAGATCATCGAAGCGTTTCACCGCGCGGCGCGAACAGCGAGTGAGATCGGGTTCGACTTCGTAGACGTGAAGCATTGCCACGGCTATCTCGGGCACGAGTTCTTGAGCGCGCACACTCGCGAAGGCGATTACGGCGGTAGCCTTACGAATCGAACGCGGTTCCTGAGAGAGATCGTCGAGGGCATACGTACGACGGCGCCCGGACTCGAAATCGGAGTGCGACTCTCAGCGTTCGACACGGTGCCGTTTCGTCCTGATCCCGAGCGTTCGTCTCCGGGCAGGCCGGGGCCGGGTACGCCGGAATCGTTCGAAGAGTTGTTGCCGTACCGTTGGGGCTTTGGTGTAAACGTGGAGAATCCGGTTGATCCCGACTTGGCCGATTCGATGCAATTCCTCACTCTGCTCGGCGAGCTCGGCATCCGGCTGGTTAACATCTCGGCCGGCTCGCCCTACTACAATCCTCACGTGCAAAGACCGACGCTCTTTCCACCATCGGATGGCTATTTGCCGCCCGAAGATCCGCTGGTTGGCGTTGCCCGGCAGATGGACGCCGCGCGCGCATTGAAGAAGCGGTTCCCGGACCTGTTGATCGTCGGGACGGCATACACTTATTTGCAGGACTTCCTGCCAAACGTCGCGCAGGCGGCCGTACGCGACGGATGGGTGGACAGCGTCGGGCTTGGGCGAATGGTTCTGGCTTATCCGGAGTTGCCGTTGCACGTGCTCGAAGGCCGCACGCTCGATCGAAAGCGTTTGTGCCGGACCTTCAGCGACTGCACCACTGCGCCGCGCAACGGGCTGCCCTCCGGCTGTTATCCGCTCGACGCGCATTACAAGAAGTCGGAAATGGCGGCGCAATTGAATGAGATAAAGAACCGGCGTCGGAAAAAGTCAGGGGAGGCCTGAACGTTGAGCGACAAACGCCCAGTTGCATTCATAACCGGAGCGAGCCGCGGGATAGGCCGGGGCGTCGCGATCGAGCTTGCGCGTAACGGTTATGACATCGCCGGCAGCTCTCGAGTCTTCGATTCGCAAAACACCGACAGCGGGATTTTCGAAGTCAAACAGCGGATCGAAGAAGCAGGCGCCGCGTGTTTGCCGGTCCAGGGGGATGTGTCGATGCTCGAAGACCACGAGCGAATGATCAAGACAGTCATCGACCGCTTCGACCGAATTGACCTGTTGGTCAACAACGCCGGCGTGGCCCCCGAACAACGGCTCGATGTGCTTGAAACGACGCCCGAGAGTTACGATCGAGTTCTCTCGATCAACGCAAGAGGTCCGTTCTTTCTCACTCAACGAGTCGCGCGGCACATGTTCGATCAGGTGGTCGATCAGGTCAAAGCTTTTACGGGCGGCCCTCCGGGGCCGCCCCTCCCCAAAGACACGGGCGGGGCGCCCCAAGGAGGGGCGGCCACGGAGGACCGCCCGTACAGGGCCGGGCTTAAGCCCAGAATCATCTTCATCACGTCCGTGTCCGTTTACATGTCATCGCCTTCGCGAGCCGAGTACTGTCTCTCAAAGGCTGCGCTGAGTATGGCGGCGGCGATCTTTGCAGATCGGTTGTCTGAGTACGGCATCAACGTGTATGAAATTCGGCCGGGAATCATCAAGACGGATATGACCTCGACGGTTCAGGACAAGTACGACCGGTTGATCGAAGGCGGGTTGATTCCCCAGGGACGCTGGGGACTGCCCGAGGATGTGGGGAAGGC
>Ga0255311_1000055_pt1 | contig 12448 bp, 19 predicted proteins | sample EtOH4_T0_E4_meta_FD_201358 | JGI IMG/M metagenome (GOLD analysis project Ga0255311, IMG submission 201358) | Sandy soil microbial communities from University of British Columbia, Vancouver, Canada - EtOH4_T0_E4 | ecosystem: Engineered > Artificial ecosystem > Sand microcosm > Unclassified ... | reverse complement strand
GGTCATGACAACCTTATCCGAGAAGCTGACGTAGTCAACGTACTGGGACAGGTTGATGGTCGCGGTGTTCTGGGTCAGCGAGATGCCGTTGCCCGGGGTGCCTTCCGTCGCGGCCGAGGTGTTCGCGGCCAGAGCGGTGTAGTTGAAGATCTGCATCGCGACGCCGCTCATGTCAGGCATCTGCTTGAGTTCGAGGGCGGGATACAGGTAGAGGTTGTTGCGGAGGGTGTCCAGTGCTTTGCGGTCGTAATAAACTGTGGGATACGCACCCAGACCGCTAGACACTACTGAGGCATTTGGCCAAGCCATATGCGGTTACCTACTGGTTATCGCTGAGCTTCCTGGGCCTCGCGTCGGGCGAGTTCCTCGAGTTGCTCATACGACATTTTGTACAAATCATCTTCCGTAAGCTCCGGTTTTGCTGGCGCAGCCACACTTCTGCGGCTGGACAGCCCACTGGCAGCTCTCCGCTGTCCTACAAGTCGCGTAGTCGGGGCAGCAATCCGCTGCCGGCTGACTCGTTCCTCGTTAGTCTCAGCGTCTGGGGTTGCGGGCCTGGTTTCGAGCAATCCGCTCTCCTGCAAGTCCACAAAAGCTCTTTCGATGTTCTCGGGCGTGCCTTCCAGCCCGTGCATCCGGATCCACTTCTCCATCTTCGCGTTGTTCTTGGGAGAGTTGTAGTAATCCGGGTGCGTTTGGACGAACTGCGCGGCCGCGCTTTCTTCTTTCTGCGCCTGTTCGAAGGCGGTCAGTTTCTCTCGGACAGTTCTGAACTCCGAGATGTCCACGCCCGTCATCTTCTTAAACAACTTGGCGTACGCCTTGGTGGGCGTCTGCAAGAGCTCCTGGCTGAGCAGGAACTCCTCGTTGGGGTCGATCACGGGCTCGGGCGGCGGCTGGACAGCTTTCGCGGCAGCGGCCAGCTCGCGGATCTTTCGGGTCGCGTGTTCTTGCGCGATAGCGAGCTTCTCGATCAGCTCTTCGGGCGATGGCGCCTCGAAGACCTGCACGCCGCTCCCGTCACCGAGATCGATCACGCGGCGGTAGACGATCTCGTCAGGCTGGTCATCAGCTGCGGTCTGGTCGTCTTGTTTGGCGGCAAACCTTCCCTGCTCATCGCGGGGCTGATCAAAGTTGTCGTTTGCGAGTTTTGCCAGCTCATCGAGCGGCATTGTGTCCAGATCTAATTCGTTGCTCATTACGCTCCTTGGGCCAATCCGGCCTGCGGTTCAGCTTTTTCGACGGTCGCGGCAGCGCGAATCGCGTTCTTCCAGGTTTCCACCAGTTTCTGCGCCCCCTGCGCTTGGAGGGTCTTGACGGTTGCCTGGTCTACTGTTTCTGAGGGTGCGAACGCGTCCTCTTTGATGTTCACGAGAGCGGCGTCCAGCAGTTCCTCTGCTACTCTCCAGCCCGCGGTTCGCAGGGTGGCGAGCAGCTCTAGGGCTTCGCGTTCTTCTTTGGTCACTGTTTACCTTGGATCGCCAGCGGCTTAGTCATGTTTTCCCGCTCAGTGTCTTCCTTCCGCATGTTCCCGGCTTCCTGCAGGGCGTGGCGCACAACCGCGACGCCGGCTTGCGCTTCGCCCTTCGCCTGGATCTTTTCGAGGTCTTGCTTGTGCGCGACTTGCTGTTTCTGCTGATCGGTCTGCGCTTTCACGACCGCGGGGTTCTGCATGGCCATGCGCTGCATGTCTTCGGGGGTCATGTCGACGATCAGGTCGGTAGCCGGCCAGCCCGAGATGTCGAAGACTTCCTTGAAGAACTCCGCAAAGTCGAACTTCTTGCCCTGGACGTTCAGAAGCTGGACGAGCGCGGGCTGTCCTAGCATCTGCATCATCAGGGGAATCATGGCCTGCATGGCGCGGCGGCCGGCCAGTTGCGTGCTCGACAAAACGTCGATGTCGTACTGGCCGTTATAGAGCTCCATCACGTCGCCCTGGAACACTTGGCCGTCTTCCTGCGACAAGATCTCGTTGATCTGCTCGGGGGTCAGGTTGTCCTTGCACAAGCAGATGAACTGCTCGATGCACGGGACGTACACCTGGGTGGAGAAGTTGCGGATGAAGTACTGGAGCCGGACTTGGACGCCGCTGGTGAACGCCTGAACGCCCTCGGCCGTTCTCATGGCTTGGGTGGGCATCTCCTGCCCGAAATTGGCGCCCACGCGACGCGCTGCCCGGGCTTCAGAGGCTTGGATGGCCTGCAGGGCTTCGGCGGACACGGACTCCATCTGGAGCGGAGCGATCTCGCCGTCGTCGTTGATGATCTTGCCCGGGGAGATCGTGATGGTTTGCGAGCGGGTGCCCAGACCTTTCTTACGGTGCCAAACAGGATTCAGGCGAAGCGCGAGGGAGTCGTTGTAGGCGTTCAGAACGCCGGCCTGCAACCGCTGCTCGCCCTCAAGCAGCTTAGTAACGCCGAACCCGTAGAACGAGTTCAGGACGTCGATGAAGGCGCAGGACAGGTAGTGCGAGCAGCCCTCTTCGTTCTCGTCGTTACGGATCACGATGCAACGCTCGAGCACGGTGATGATGCGATCGTCGGTTTCGTACTCGAGAATCTCGAGGGGGGCAGACAGGGGGTCGCCCGAGGTCTTTGTGCGCTGGAGTTCAGCCTGATACTCGCGCCAGGTTAGCGGCTTCGTCCCGATGATGGTGTCTTTGGTTTCCTGTCCGAGATCCGCCAAGATACGCTTGAGCTCGGAGCGGGTCGGGACGTTCTTGTACATCGGGTCGTTCCGCAAGTCGTCGAGCTCGTAGGCCGAGATGAACTTCTGGAACACGCGGTAGCCGGACGTCCGGATGTCGTGGTTGCGCGTCGAGGGGTCGACGATGATGTTGCGGAGGTCGACGAACTCGCAGGTCGGCTGGGAGATGAAGTCTTCCTTCTGCTGGATCTCCACGCCTCCCGGTGTGCGACGGTAGTGCTTCTTCTTGGCCTTCTTGGTTTCCCAGCCCCATTTCAGGACGCCCTGGCCGTACAGCAGGCAGGACTTCAAGACCTTGCGGATCTCTTCCTCGAATCCGGCCGTCCGGCAGGCCCAGTTTGCGACTTTGCCCATCGCGCGGGCGGCCTCCGCGGAGGTCCTGCCCTTGGGATCAATCATGAAGGGCTGCGGATCAGAGAAATACGCCAGGTGCGTCTGGGGCAGCAGCGACTCGATAGTCTCGAGCACGAGAGGCATCGAGAGGTTCGAACGCGGGACGTTGGAGTTCGGCCAGTTACGGGGGTTGACGAAGGCGCGGTAGACGTCGTCGTGAGTGTTCCACTCGGACGGGAGCGTCTTGGTCTGCAAGTAGCGTTGGCCGATATTAGCGTCTTGGAGGACGATCGCTAACGCGGTTTCGTCGTCGAGTTTCTCGTCAACGAAAGTTGCGTCCTTGGCTTCTATCGGGCCAAGCGCCTTACCTTCATCCAACGCGGTTTTTAGTTGTTCGAACCCCATGTTTTCCTAGCAGACAAACCCTGCGCCCATCATGCGTTCGCCCGGGCCAATTGTTGGATCTTCGTCTTCACCCGGGATGCCCACGAAACTGTTCGTGACGAACTTCGTCATCGGGAACAGCGGGGCCACCTGGTTCAAGTGGTTAACTAACAGTGCGATGCAGTCCGGCCGGTCGTCATGCCGGCCCTTCGGGAACTGCGTGAACTCTTCTTCGAGCCGCTCCCAATCACGGATGCTCGCGCACAGGAACAGCCGCTTGTTGCGGAAGTAGCTCTCCAGCGAGGAAATACGAACGTACTTCGCGTCCCGCTGGTTCGACATCTTGACCATCTCGATGCGGACGTTCAGCCCTTTTTCGCGGGCGACGGTGCGGAGGTACTCCGCGAAGAACTCGCTGCCCGGGGACTTTTCGACGAACACGCGCTCGGGGCGATACTTGATGGCGAGGGCGAGGAGCGCGTTGACGAGCTGGGCGGGAGTCCAGTTGTTGCCAACCACATCCTCAATCCAAATCGCGCCGTTGCTATCCCGCCGGCCAATAGCAATGACGCTATGATCCGAATCGGCCTTCTTGCTTTCCGCAAGATCCACCGCGAAATAACACAGGTGGTCTTTGGGGTACTGCTCATGCTTGGTGCTCCTCACGCTGCTGAGCAGTAACTCGAGGGGGAACGTCTGGCGGTTGGCCGAGAAGATCCGGTTCATGTACTGCGCGTTAAATGTGACCGGATCGTCTTTCTCGATCTGGTCTAACATCTCGCGCGTGAACCCGATCTTGCGCCCGTCGGGCAACGTGCGCTGCGGGAAGAGCAGGACGCCGTTCTCGTCGTAAGACGCCTTGACTGAAATCCGCCATTCCCCGCTACGCTTGATGATTCTGCCGTAGACATCGGCAGCCGTGTAGCGCGTTCCGGTCACGATGGTGTAGCCGCCGGGGTCTAACAGGGGGATGAAGTGCGAGAAATCCTCTTCGAGCTTGTCCTGTAGCTCGGGATTGCGGAAGTTAGCGGTGTTGACCAAGTCGTCCGCGAAAAAGAAGTCGCAGTGGGCGCCCGTAGCCACGGCTTTCGGGGATGCGACCGCGACCGTGGGGTCTTTGAGGTGCATCCGCACGCGGGTGGGCACGGTGAAGCCCATCGCGTTGCCTTTGTCGGTCAGCCAGATGCGTCCGAACAGGTTCAGGAGCCCCGATTTCGGGTTCTTGCCGTTGAAGTGGCTCCGAATTTCCTTAACCCAGTTCATCGTGAGCTTCGTGGTCGCGGACATGACCAGGATTCTCACGTCGGGCATGTTCAGGATGATCTGAACGATCGCGACGACGGTCGCGGAGGTCTTGAAGTGGCCGCGGGGCCAGAGGATCAGGCGATTCTTGGTCTTCGCGAAGTCGGCCAGGGCCACACCTGGCTGCGGGATCACGAATTGCTCGAACAGTTCCTTGTGGACGTCGGGCTGGAAATCGTAGCCGAGGACTTCGGCCAGGAAAAACGGGTCGGTGCGGGCCTTGGCGCGGTCAGCGACGAGATCTTCTGGGGTTTTTCCTAGCGGATCGTATGGCAAGTATCTACCAGAGGTTCTTAAAAGCGCCGGCTTTCGCTAGTCGCAGCATCTCGCGTTGGAATCCTGGCCCGTGATTCGGATGAAGGATGTGACACATCTCGTGGAGGAGAGTGAACTGCCAAACACGGCTGCGTTTGCGATCCTGGCGGTTAATGGCAATCTTGTCGCCCTGCTGGTAACCCATCTCATACATGTTTTCCCAGCAGAGTTTTGTGTTTTTTGGGAGTCGGGAATTGAAGAATTTGCGGTTGAAGTGGCGATACTTGCGCTGTAGCTTGGTCACGGATAATCCGTAGGCCCGCCGCGAGGCGCTTTCGGGCAAAGTGCGTAGTTACTTCCCGGCTTTGTGGGCACGAAGCGCGTTCTGGTACGCGGCGATCGCCGCCCCCTTGCCCTTCGCGGCCTCGATCTTCTTGAAGTTCCCGGTCGTCTTCGTCCGGCCCAGCGCGTGAACCGCGGCGCGGCCGTGCGGGCCTTTCGGTGCGTGGCCCTTGGACGGGGGATTGAGGCTGAGTCCTTTTGCGATGCTCATTGCTGTGCTCTCTTGCGCTCGATTTCGTCAGCGAGGTCGTAGATCGACTGCTGGCTTCCTTCGCCGGCGTCGGGCAGGCCGTTCTCGTCGTTTTCTGCCGGCTTCGTGAGCCAACCCTCGATCTTAGCGATCAGCTCGAAATACTTGAATGCGGTGTCGTCCCGGTTGGCGTCGGTTGCGCGTTTGGCCAGGTGACCGAGGAGTTCTTCGCGTGTGATCCTCTCGACGCGCTCGCCGAAGTATATCCCGACCAGCTTCGCGATCGCAGGCTTGCGGAGCGCCCGGTTGGCCATCGTGGCCGCGGACTTATCGTCCGAACAGGCCCAGGCGGTCTTCGCGGCGGCGAGCTTGTCGTTGCCGTTCGTGCAGATCGCGGTCACGAAGGCTTGCTGTTGCTGCGTCAGTCGGCTGTATAGCGGGTTTGCTACGACGTCAGATAGTGTCAAGTTCTGTCCTCAACGATGGGGCGGGGTTACTCGTGCCCGTTGCGGGGTTATTTGTGCCCGCCCCTCGCGACTACCATTCTTTCGGCAAGTCCTGGTCGGTGCGCTGACTGGTGGGGAGGTCGCGGCTAATGTTGCCGGGGTGGCGATTGCCATTGCGCGGCGCCTTCGGGCCGGTTTGGGCGTACTTGTGCCGCGCGATGTCAGCGATAGAGATTTCGTGGGGCTGCTCGACCTTGGGGTCGGACAGCAAGTCGGAGTAATCGAAGGTGCCTGCTTTGCCGGCCATGTTATTTTCCTGGGCTATGTTTTTCGAGGTATGCGATCGCAGCTTTGAACAACTCCGGGTTATCGTTGAATTTCCCTAGAGTGGTGTTGCACGTATCGCACAGTAGTTCTCTTACGCGACCTGAGCCGTCATGTACATGGTCTACGCACAGTCGCTTGTTTTCTTTCGGTAGCTGTCGGCAGATAGCACACCGAAAATCTTGCGCCGCCAACATGCTCTCGTACTGCTCGTGAGTAATACCGTAGTTGCGGAGGAGGTAGGAGTTTCTATAGGTTTCTTTCTTACGCCGGTGATAGGTTCGGAAGTAATCGCGGTTGCGTAAGTAGTAAGCGCGCCTATACTCTTTACGCTTTGTCTGCCGTTCGGTCACCCTACTTCGTCAGTCCCTTTAACAACCCAGACTTTTCCACCTTCGCGGTTTGCTTAACATTCAGAACGCGCTCCCCCTTATGCCCTTTGAAGATCCCGGTGCGCTTCAACTTGCCGCCCTTCTTGTACGAGCCCAGCGGCTTGACCATGTCCTTCACGTCGATCCGTTTTTCCTTGCCGCGGTCACCGTACTGCGCCTTGGGGTTGGTGCGGTCGACCATCGGGGAGGGGCCGGAGCGAACGGGCTGAGAAGGCGCGGGCGTGGGCGCAGGGGACGTCTCGGCCTTGTATTCGTCGATCATCTGCTGCTTGGCCGCCAGCGCACCAGTTCCGGTGCGGGAGTCGTCGTTAAATGCGTTGGCTAAGTTACCCATTGTTGCGTTCCTTGTACCACGTTCTCATCATGTCGGGCTGAACCGCGTGAAGGGTGACCGTCTCGGGGCTCAGCTTTGTTTTGTCGTACCCGTTCGGCCATACCCAATGCGCCGACCATCCAGCAGTGTGCCCGGGCAGATAGCACCCGTTGATGTTGTTGCGTGTGAGGACGTGGCACACCCAGACATCCTCGGCCCAGAAATCCGGCTTCCCGGCAGTGGCGACGTGCCGCATAGCCCGCTTCGAGAGGAAGTATCCCGGGCCGCCCGTGCAGACGTTTTCGTGCATCAGGCCGGCGTAGTCGAAGCGGTTAAGCATGACTTCGAGCACGAGCCGCTCGACGTACACCGCGGTGTCGTCATCGCACTTAAAGACGTAATCAAACCCGTTCTCGAGCGCCCACTTGCAGATTGCCTGGGTCTTGTTGGGGAGATGCTCGTAGTCGTCGGGGACGTCTAGGAAGACTTCGTCGGCCAGGGGTGCTCGATTATGTGGAGCACCGTAGAAGAATCGAGCCTCCACGAAAGGGCTGAAAGCAGCGACATCTTTCCACCAAGTGTCACGGATGGCAGCAACGCGGGGATTAGCGCCTGAAATGTGAATGTCGGAACCGTAGGGGGTATTTTTGGGGTCATAGTGAGGGGACTGTTCCGACTCCCATCTTCCGTATTCGAATTTGTGGCAGACCGGGATGGCGATCAGCAACTTGGGCGGGCGAGTCTCGAGGGGCTCTATCGCCTTTGATCTGTCGTTCCCAATATGAGAGCAGTGATGCGGAAGCGCTGCGATTCGGTAACCGGAATCGAGATGTAGCTTTGACCAGATTTGTTCGTGACCAAGGCCATGCGTGCCGTACCCAACATGGCGGCCATACGAACCAAACCGCTTAAAGTCAGATAGCCTTCGCAGGCCGGGGTTCCAGCAGGTTCCACCCCAAACACCTCCCCAATAGGGCTCCGCGATCTTGAACCCTCGGGGGTCGTCGACGAGCGGGTGATTCCAGTCCGACCGCAAGGCGACCATCGAGATGTTCGGGTTGGCGGTCAGGATGGCGTGGGACTTGGCCAGGAATCCGCTTTCGTGAAACTCCCAGTCGTCCTCACACCAGAAAATGAACTCGGTCTTGAGCTCGGCGTACAGGCGGTCAATCGTGTAAGCCTGCCCCATGCGGCGATCGTTGTTGATCCACTTCACGCGACCGAGGCGCGGGAAGAACTCGTCCAACCACGCGGGGCGCGGACGCGGGCCGTCTTCGACGATGACCGTCTCCGCGGGATTGACGTTTACGCAATCGCTGAATGACTGGAGCGTGCGGCGCAAGAGGTCGTGCCGGTCGCACGAAGTTACGGCTAAGGTATAGTGCATATCACCCGCGGATTAGGATCAGGCGGCCGGTCAGGCTTTGGTTCGGCCGGCAAAGAACGACGGAGTGTGGGAATGGGAGGTTCTCGGACACGGAGTCATAGTGCAGCGCGTCCTCGATGATGTAGTACCCACCCGGCACAACGAACTTCTTGAGTATCTTGGCGGTCAGGATCTGGTCGTCAACCTTGTGGCTGCCATCGTCGATCACGATGTCGAACGGGCCGTGCTCGTGTGCGAGCTTCTCGAGGTCGGTGGGAGACGTCTGGCTGCAGACCTTCGTGGTGATTCTGTCGCCGGTCACGGCGGTGGCCGGGTCGATGTCGATCCCCACGATATGCGCGAAGGGGAAGTACTCGGCCCACATTCTCAGGCTCGCGCCCGGGGTGTAGCCCGGGACGTGCTGCATGGCGCCGGGGGTGCCGATGCCGATCTCGAGGACGCTTCGGATGCGGCCGCGGATGAGTCCGAACAGGGTATCGTAAAACGGGGTGTACCCGGGGACTTTGTCGGTGCCGTACTTTTCAGCGAGGCGGCAGAGGTCGGTCATTACTTGTCGGAGTCGGTGACCTTCTCCCAGGTGCGGGCAGTGACGTACCCCGTGAAGCCGATAGCGGTCAGCTTGTAGACCCAGGGGTCGAGCGTTACCGGAGAGAAGTTCGGGATCCAGAACTTTGCGACGACCGGAACGACGGAAGCCAACGTGATCGAGAGTCCCCACAGGAGCAGGAGCAGGGGGCGCACGTTGCGCGGGAGCCAGGACTGGGATTGTGCCTCGGCCTTGATGATCTCGCCACCCGCGTTGATCTCCGCGGTGATGGAGTCCATCAGTTTCGCCTGGAGGTCGGCCTGGATCTTCTCGAGCTCGGCTTGGTGCTGGAGGGCGACGTTGGGGTCGACCTTGAACAGCCGGACAATGCTGGCGACGCCGTCAGCGATGCCGCCGGTCAGGATGCTCGCGATTTTGTCGACGACGGGCATTACAGGCGGGCCTTGATTTCCTCGACGATCTTGGATACTTCCGCACGCAGCGAGGCTTCATCGCGCTCAACAGCGGACTCAAGACGGTGAGCGACGCTTCCTGCGTCAGTCAATTCGCGGTGGATAAGCCCGCGGAAAGCGTACCCACAGATAAAGCCGGAGATAGCGGAGACGATTACGATCATGGATTTGGGTTCCTCACGCGGTTGCGCCGCTCGATCCAGAGGTCGTGTGCGGCTTTGAAATAGGTGGACTCTCGGACAGCCATCCCGAGCTGGAAGCACAACGTGCAGACTTTCTGCCAGTCGTGGTTGAAGAACTTCGGGGACGGGGCGCCCGGGGCGGGGTAGCCGCGGTCGAGGTTGTATATCAGTGCCCCGCAGTGTTGGCAATTCCAGGGCTCGCGGAAATCGTCGATGGCGGACGGGTCGACGTTCACGGGATGACCTCGAGCAGCCGATCTTGGTTCTCGCGGTCGATCCGCTCGCGCACATCTCGCGGGAGGATGATGCACCCATGCGAGGCTTGGCCGGGGTGCTCTTTGCTGTCCCCGTGGATCCTGAAGTCCGACCGGCCGAAACACAAGTCGATGTTCTTGGCGGTCAGGGGGAGCGTGAACGGCCCGGTGTTAGGGGAGTCGTAGGGGTGGTCGATCGCGTAGACGCCCTGGGGAATCGGCCCGATGTCGCGGACTTGCTGCATCGCGGGGTTATTCACGCCCGCGCCGTGACCGGAATATCCCCGACCCCAATACTCGCCGTTCTTGGTGAGAACGCCCTTACTTTGCGACCAGGTCACCATTAGATCTGAACCGTCACTCGCGGGCATCCGGCACCGGAGTCAGCCCAGCCGTCCAGACACTCTGAGCTTTCTCGCTGTAGATACTCGATGCGCCACTTGATGAGGTCTTTGTCGGAAGGCCACTGGGACTCGACCTGTGGTGTGGCGGCAAGCAGATACCAAAACAAAAGAGTTGTGACCACGACGCGCCTGCACTTCTTAGCGAGGTTGCGGATCCGGCGTTCCGTGTGGGCCATACCGCATGACTTTCTTCAGCTTCGCTTTCCCCAACAGGCCGTAGACAGGTGCGCCAAGGGCGGCGACAGCGGGAGGATTTTTCAGGTAGGCCAGCATCGCGTGGAGCTTCTCGATGTCGTCCACCAGAAACTTGTTGGTCATGGGATTCAGCAACCCGCGGATGAGGCCGTCGCGGTGGTCGTGATCCATGTGCGCGTAGGGTGATAGCGGATCGCCCGTGATCGGATCGAGGCCGCGCTGGAACTCGCGGATGCGCTCGCGCTCGCCCGGAAGCAGGTTGTAGAGTCGCGCGTCGAGTTCGGTGCGGCGGTCGCTCATATGGCGGTGGCGTACGGTTGGCTACACTCGTGGCTGAGCGTGATTGACGTGGCGTGTTCGGACACGTACCAGGTCGAGCGCATCGACTCCCACTCAATCAATGTGCCGCCATGCAGCCACGGGCGGCGATCAACATCGGGATCTGCTTTCGGAATTGCGGAAGTCCGAGGCCGAATCCCGAATAGAAGCACCATAAAACGCGTTGTCGGTAGTTGCTGAAATTGTAAGCCTTTTATATACAGTTGTTTACATGGTTAAATAAACTAATTTTGCTCGCTAAACAAGAGGTGTTTATTGTGCTATTCTAGTTTAGCGATGAGGGAACCCAGCGACACGCATCATCATTTCGGGTTCCTGGGAGCCGGCTTTTTACCGGCCCCCGCGCACGACGTTAGTTTTCCCTGTCCGATAGGTGACTAGGGGTGCCCCGTGCTGCACGATTGGTAAGTGGGGGCCGAAGGCCGAGGGGATCGGCTGCGCCCCCACTCTAAGCAGCGCCATCAGGCCAGTCGGCTGCTTGTTCTTCTGATTCCATCCCCTGCGACTTCTTGTACCAGTCTTCGAAGGTCATCGGAGAGACGTCAACGCGCTTGCACATTGCCAGGTAGGACTCGTACGCGATTTCGTCTTTAGATCGCATTTCTCAATCGTGTAAACATTATACTACACTTTCGTCACTTTGTCAAGTGTTTTCGTAATGTTACTTCCTCACGTCCCCAACGTAGTCAGAACAGGCGAAGGAAACATCCGAGATCGCCGCGTAAGCTGTTGGCGGACAGGGGGTTCCCGCCCCCAGAGCCCCCTTACCCCCCGTTTTTTGAGAGGCTAAAGCTGCCGCAGGTGCCGGCCTGGGGGCAGTCCCCGGCGACGCCCCTAAGCCGATAAGTAATTCTTACTCCTTTACTTTCAACGCGATAGCTGCTCTCTATGTATCCCTGACACCCAGGTCGCGGGCGGGCGGGCGTGTGGGCGGATGGGGTGTTTCCATTGGATTGTTAATCCAATAGCAGATCATGCGGAATCAATAGGTTACAGGAGCGGTTTTTCTGACTAGTGACAAAAAATGACATCGTTTTGCGACACCTTGACAATCCGTGTCATGCCGGCGCGAGTGTAACACATTGAAAACAAACCAATTAAATACCTTGACACGATTGGTATGAGTCATGCAATACTGACGTGGTAAGGAGACGTGATACAGTGAAACTGCTAACAACCGAAAACGCGAAAACGAACAAGGGTGAGCTACTTGGATACCGTACAGGTATCTTGTACTTGGCTCCAGCCGATGAGTCAGGCGTAATGAATACATGCCCGATGGCGTCGGATGGCTGCAAAGCTACGTGCTTGTTTACCGCTGGACGCGGAATCTTCAATAGCGTGCATGACTCCCGCGTCCGCAAAACGCAAGAGCTAGCACGCGACTATACCGCTTTCCTGAATCAATTGCGGAAGGATATTCGATCGCTGGTAAAACAGGCAAAGCGGCTTGGAATGAAACCTGCGGTACGCCTGAACGGGACTAGCGATCTTCCCAAGCTAGCACTTACGTTGTGCGATGAATTTCCAGAAGTACAGTTTTACGATTACACAAAACTGCCCCGTCCGTACTTGCGGACGCGCAATAACTATCACATTACGTTTTCGCTATCTGAGAACAATCGCGCGGCGGCTTTGGATGCGCTATCGCACGGCATTAACGTTGCGGTGGTGTTCGACGTGAAACGCGGTCAACCGCTT
>Ga0255311_1000053_pt1 | contig 12570 bp, 10 predicted proteins | sample EtOH4_T0_E4_meta_FD_201358 | JGI IMG/M metagenome (GOLD analysis project Ga0255311, IMG submission 201358) | Sandy soil microbial communities from University of British Columbia, Vancouver, Canada - EtOH4_T0_E4 | ecosystem: Engineered > Artificial ecosystem > Sand microcosm > Unclassified ... | reverse complement strand
GTTCGGCCAGGAGAGGTGATTACCGATCATCCGTCGAGCGAACTCTTTCGGCCGAATGGCACCTACTCGCGGAGAACCGGTCGTTTTGGCCCCGATGGATGGTATGCCATCGAGGGCGATCGGCTCTGTGTCACGGGTGACGGCATCCCGAAGCAATGCCGGAAGGTCGTTCCGCAGGGCGGCAAAACCTACCTGCTGATCGACGTATCTGACAATTCCCAGGCTCTCATGAATCTTTGGCAGGTAAGGTAGGGATTACGGTGACAGTGCACTCATTTCCCGGCCCACATCTGTGACAGGGCGATTGTAGAATTAAAGATTGGTTCTGCGAGCACTGAGTCCATGAAGACGGTGCGACATCCCACCGCCCCCTCGCCGCGCCACGATTGCTGAATGGCCCGATTCCATGGCAGGAAGGGGCATGGCGACGCACTTGAAGACGGTCGATGCGAGGGCCGATGCGCTCGACGGGATGAGCTTGCCGGGGTGGTTGTATCACGACGCCGAGTTCTTCACGGCCGAGAAGCGCGCGTTCCTCCGCGCGGCGCCGCAGATCGTCTGCCACGAAAGCGAGATCGGCCAAGCCGGCGAGTGGCGCAGCCTCGAGTATCTCGATGAAAGCGTGATCGTCATCCGCGGCGACGACGGCGAGGCGCGGGCGTTCGCCAACGTCTGCCGCCACCGCGGCTCGCGGCTGCTCGACGGCACCGGCGGCTGCGCCAAGGTCCTGACTTGTCCCTATCACGCATGGAGCTATGCCCGCGACGGCCGCCTGGTCGGGGTGCCGCACCGCGCCGAATATCCCGGGCTCGAGCCGGACAAATTGGGGCTGGTGGCGGTGGCGATCGAGAACTGGCGCGGGTTCCTGTTCGTGACGCTGGAGCCGGGCGCGCCGACCGTCGCCGAAATGATGGCGCCTTACGAGGACGAGGTCGCGCCTTACCGCTTCGAGGAATTGCGCGCGATCGGCCGCGTCACCAACCGGCCGCGCCAGCTCAACTGGAAGACGATCGCCGACAATTATTCGGACGGGCTGCACATTCCGGTCGGCCATCCGGGGCTGACGCGATTGTTCGGCAGGAATTACAAGATCGAGGCGCGCGAGCATGTCGACCGCATGGAAGGCGAGCTGATCGACAAGCCGTCGACCAATCCGTCCGAGCGCGCCTACCAGCGCTACCTGCCCGCGGCCGAGCATTTGCCGCCCTCTCACCGCCGCAAGTGGGTCTATTACAAGCTGTTCCCCAACGTCGCGTTCGATATCTACCCCGACCAGGTCGATTTCATGCAGTTCCTGCCGGTGTCGGCGACGGAGACGGTGATCCGCGAGATCAGCTACGCGCTGCCCGATGAGCGGCGGGAAATGAAGGTGGCGCGCCACTTGAACTGGCGGATCAACCGCCGTGTCAACGCCGAGGACACCGAGCTGATCACGCGGGTCCAATTGGGGATGCAATCGCCGAGCTACGTCGCTGGGCCCCTCGGCACGAGCGAAGTGTGCCTGCGGAGCTTCGCGCAGAAGCTACGGCGGTTGATCCCCGAGGCTAGACTGGAGCGGCCTCCGCCCCCGGGATGGCTGCGCGCGAATTGAGGCGGTGCATGACGGCGCGGATTGCCAGGCCCACGGCGAGCAGCACCAGGCTCCAAAGACCGACTTCGAGGCCGATGCCGTAGGTCGCAAAGGCGAGGAACAAAATGCCAATCGCAACGAGTGTGCGCGTGCCGGCTGTCGGGCTAAGCTTCCACGCGGCCAGCGCGGCGGTGAGATAGACGATGATCACGGTGGCGGTCGACAGCAGGATGATGAAGGTGAACAGGCTGGCGGTGGCGCGACTGCTGTTGGCGAGCAGCAGCAGGATGCTGAGACCCGTTCCGACCACCTGGGAAACTACCGGCGTATTGATTCCGCGGGTCCTGGCCATGACGGCGGGCAGATCGCCGCGCAACGCCATGGCGTAGCCCAACTCGCCGGTGCCAAGAATCAGCCCGTTGAGGCAGCCGATCGCGGCGACTGCGATGGTCAACGCGGCGAATGTCGCTGCACCATGACCCCAGCGGGAGACCAAGGCATCGGCGAAGGGAGCCGGCGACACCGCGACCACGTCAGCGGGCAGGAGCATCTGAATCGCCGTCCCCGCAAGCAAATAGAGGACGACGACGAACGCAGTGCCGCCGAGCAGCGCGCGCGGAATGGTGCGCGCAGGGTCGCGAACCTTGCCGACCGGCGTGGTGACGTTTTCGAAGCCGGTGAACGCAAAAAAGGTCAGCGCGGTCGCCGCGGCGACATTGGCAAAGCTGATCGGCAGCGGGGGAAGCGGTTCATAGGCGCCGCCGCTCGCGCCGCGCTGCACGAACAGCCAAATAACCGCCAGCAGCGGCAACAGCTTGATAGCTACCGTCACCATCGAAAATCCGCCCGACGCTCGCACGCCGATCGCATTGATGGCAGTCAGGATGACGAGCCAGCCGATCGCGCCGAGAACGATCGCTGACGGTCCGCCGAATTGAGGTCCCGCGAAGGACAAGGCCGAGGCCGCGGCGACCGCGACCGAGGCCTGCGCCACCCAGTTTGAAACCCAGAAACCCCAGGCGACGAGGAACGCCACCGTTGGACCAAATTCGCGCTCGACATTGGCTTGGATGCCGTCGCCGCTCAGGCGCGATAGTCGGCCCAGCGCGAAGGCGATGCAGAGCACCCCGATTCCGCTGATCACCCAGCCGAACAGGGCATTGCGGCCCAACGGGGCGAGGCTGACCGGGAGCATGAATATCCCCGAACCGATGATCGTTCCGATCACCAGCGCGCTGGTCATCCAGATTCCGATCGTTTGCGGCGCCTCGTGCTGCTTCGTCATGAGTCCCCCCACAGCCTTGGCATTCCCACCGCGTCGGCCTAGTCGCGCCGGTTCATAGCTGAACAGGGATATTCATGCGCGCATTCCTTTTTCCGGGGCAAGGCAGCCAGGCGGTCGGCATGGGCACGGCCTTGAGCGAGGCCAGCCGCGCCGCGCGCGACGTGTTCGAGCAGGTCGACGAGGCGCTCGGGCAGAACCTGTTCCGGCTGATGCGCGAGGGGCCCGACGACGAGCTTCGGCTGACCGAGAATGCGCAGCCGGCGATCATGGCCAATGCGATCGCGGTGTTCGCTGCGCTGTCTCGCGAAGGCGGCGTCGATCTGGTCAAGGCGGCTGAGTTCGTCGCCGGCCACAGCCTCGGCGAATATTCGGCACTTTGCGCGGCGGGTTCGTTCGACTTGGCGACGACGGCCAAGCTGTTGAAACTACGCGGGCAGGCGATGCAGGCGGCGGTGCCGGTCGGCGTGGGGGCGATGGCGGCGCTGCTCGGTGCGGACCTGGAGCTGGCGCAGAAGATCGCCGACGCGGCTGCCCAGGGCGAAGTGTGCACCGTCGCCAACGACAATGACCCGAGCCAGGTCGTGCTGTCCGGGCACAAGGGCGCGATCGACCGCGCAATCGCAATGGCCAAGGACATGGGCGCCAAGCGCGCGGTCGCGCTGCCGGTCTCGGCGCCGTTCCACTGCCCGCTGATGCAGCCCGCCGCGGAGGCAATGCAGGATGCGCTGAGTTATGTCGTCGTCGAAGAACCGGTCGTTCCACTGTACGCAAACGTCATTGCCGCGCCGGTGACCGATCCGGACTCCATTCGCTCGCTGCTCGTCGACCAGGTGACGGGCATGGTCCGCTGGCGTGAAAGCATCTCGGAAATGACCGACGCGGGCGTCGACGAGTTCATCGAATTGGGTGGCAAGGTGTTGGGCTCGATGGTCAAGCGCACCGCGCCCGACGCCAAGGTGACAAGCGTCGTCACGATCGCGGACATTGAAGCGCTGGCGAAGGAGATCGCATGATGTTCGATCTTTCGGGAATGACCGCGCTGGTGACGGGGGCGAGCGGCGGATTGGGCTCGGCGATAGCGCAGGCGCTGAGCAGCCAGGGCGCGCGGCTGGCGGTGTCGGGCAGCAACGTCGACAAGCTCGAGAAATTCCGCTCATCGCTCGGCGGCGACCATGTCGCGCTGCCGTGCAATTTGTCGGACGGCGCGGCAGTCGATGCGCTCGTGCCGCAGGCGGTCGAAGCGCTCGGTGGCAAGCTCGACATCCTCGTCAACAATGCCGGCATCACCCGCGACAATCTCGCGATGCGGATGAAGGACGAGGAGTGGGACGAGGTCCTGCGCGTCAACCTCGAAGCCGCGTTCCGGCTGATGCGCGCGGCGGCCAAGCCGATGATGCGCGCGCGGTTCGGGCGGATCATCTCGGTGACTTCGGTGGTCGCGGTAACGGGCAATCCCGGGCAGGCGAACTATGTCGCCGCCAAGGCCGGGCTGATCGGGCTGTCGAAGGCGATGGCGATCGAGCTCGCGACGCGCGGCATCACCGTCAATTGCATCGCGCCTGGCTTCATGACGTCGGCGATGACCGATGCGCTCAACGACCAGCAGCGGGACGGCATCCTGTCGCGAATTCCGATGGGCGCGATGGGCAGCGGCGAGGATATCGGCGCGGCGGCGGTCTATCTCGCCAGCCGCGAGGCCGGCTACGTCACCGGGCAGACGCTGCACGTCAATGGCGGGATGGCGATGCCCTGACGCGCCGGGCGGCAATCACGACGACGATCACGGCGCTCGCGAGACCGAGCGGCAGGTAAAGGAATTGGGCGAGCGTCCGCGCGACCAGCGGCGCGACCCACACCAAGGCCATCAGGCTCTTGTCCCACGACAGGAAACCGTGGCGCTGGCTGTCGAGCCACAAGAAGCCGAGCGCCGGCAGCAGCACGACAAGATCATAATCGAGCACATAGGGCGTCGCGATCAGCACGGCGGCGCACACCAATGCATTGCGCAGTTCCGCCGCGCCGCGCTGCAACGATATCCACGCCACCGCCGCGATGACCGCCAGAGTCGCGGCCAGTTGCACCGCATAAGCGAATGCGATGCTGCCGCCCCACATGCGGATCGCGGCGAACGGGCTCATGATCTTCTGCCAGCCGGTTGCGCCCTGCTCGATGACCACGTGGCGGGTCAGCGGCAGGCTGTCGAGAAACGCCTGCCACACCGGCCACCCCCAGATCGCGAGGGTGAGCGCGACCAGCAGGCCCGCCGACACGATCGTACCGCCGATCGCGCGCCAGTTGCGCGTCGCGAGCAGCAGCGGCGGCAGGATCAGCGCGAACTGCGGCTTGTAGATCAGGCAGCCGAACAGCAGCCCGGCAGCGAACGGCCGCTTGTCGATCAGCATCAGCCCGCCGCTGAGCAAGAGCGCGGTCAGGAACCCGTTGTGGCCGTGCGTCAGGCAAACCATCGTAACCGGCGCCGCCAGGGTCAGCAGCACCGTCTCCCGCAGCGGCACCAGCCGCGTCATCATCCAGGTGAACGGGGCCAGGGTCGCCAGCTGCCAGACGATCAGCGCCGGCACGTAAGGCATGGTCGCGAGCGCGGCGGCGATCAGCAGGAACGGCGGCGGGTAATGCCAGCCGTAAAAGTCGACATCCGCCTTGTGGTGAACCGCTTGCTGGACCGCGTAATGCTGCGACCAGTTCCAGGCGTCCGCGGCGCGGCCTTCGAGCGCCATCTTGCCCGCGGTCCAGACATCGGAGAAATCGGTGCCAAGCGGCCGCCCCAACGGGTCCAGGGTGCCGTGCGAGAAGGCAAACAGCCAAGTGAGAACGGTGAGCGTGCCGAGGCCGGAGATGGCGGCAATGCGCAGCACCCGATCGCGGTTGAGCCAATCGCCGCTTGCCAGTTGTTCCACGCGCCCCCCGTTTTGCCCCTGAATAGATGAAGAATTTGCCGGCGCGAAGGTGCGGCCGCACGCCTTGTCGTCGGCGCAAGGCCCCCTATATCGCCTCCGAAACCAGGTGTTCGGCTGCCTCCTAGGGGCCGAGGGGCAAATGAAGAGGGAAAATTATGGCCAAGGTCATTGGAATCGACTTGGGCACCACCAACAGCTGCGTTGCAGTGATGGAAGGCGGCAAGCCCAAGGTCATCGAGAATGCGGAAGGATCGCGCACCACGCCGTCGGTCGTCGCCTTCACCAAGGACGGTGAACGGCTGATCGGCCAGCCGGCCAAGCGCCAGGCGGTGACCAACCCCGACAATACGGTGTTCGCGGTCAAGCGCCTGATCGGCCGCCGCTTCGACGACCCGATCACCAAGAAAGACACCGAGCTGGTGCCCTACAAGATCGTCAAGGGCCCCAACGGCGACGCGTGGGTCCAGGCCGGCGGCAAGGATTATTCCCCGTCGCAGATCTCGGCCTTCATCCTCCAGAAGATGAAGGAAACCGCCGAGGCCTATCTCGGCGAGACCGTCACCCAGGCGGTGATCACGGTTCCCGCTTACTTCAACGACGCGCAGCGCCAGGCGACCAAGGACGCCGGGCAGATCGCGGGCCTCGAGGTGCTGCGCATCATCAACGAGCCGACCGCCGCCGCGCTCGCCTACGGACTTGAAAAGCAGGACGGCAAGACGATCGCGGTCTACGACCTCGGCGGCGGTACGTTTGACATCTCGATCCTCGAGATCGGCGACGGCGTGTTCGAGGTGAAGTCGACCAACGGCGACACCTTCTTGGGCGGCGAGGACTTCGACGCCAAGATCGTCGATTATCTCGCCGACAAGTTCAAAGCCAAGGAAGGCATCGACCTGCGCGGCGACCGGCTGGCGCTGCAGCGGCTCAAGGAAGCTGCGGAAAAAGCCAAGATCGAGCTGTCGTCGGCGGCGTCGACCGAGATCAACCAGCCGTTCATCACGGCGCGCATGGAAGGCGGGCAGACGACCCCGCTGCACCTCGTCGAGACGATCACCCGCGCCGACCTCGAGAAATTGGTCGCGGATCTCATCAACCGCACGCTCGACCCGTGCAAGAAAGCGCTCAAGGACGCCGGCATGGCCGCCAAGGACATCGCCGAAGCGGTGCTGGTCGGCGGTCAGACCCGCATGCCGCGGGTGCGCGAGGTGGTGAAGGATTTCTTCGGCAAGGAGCCGCACGTCGGCGTCAACCCCGACGAAGTGGTGGCGATGGGCGCTGCGATCCAGGCCGGCGTGCTGCAGGGCGACGTCAAGGACGTGCTGCTGCTCGACGTGACGCCGCTGTCACTGGGCATCGAGACCCTGGGCGGCGTGTTCACGCGGATGATCGACCGCAACACCACCATCCCGACCAAGAAAAGCCAGGTGTTCTCGACCGCCGACGACAACCAGAGCGCGGTCACCATCCGCGTCTTCCAGGGCGAGCGCGAGATGGCCAGCGACAACAAGCTGCTGGGCCAGTTCGACCTCGTCGGGATTCCGCCGGCGCCGCGCGGCGTGCCGCAGATCGAGGTCACGTTCGACATCGATGCCAACGGCATCGTCAACGTAAGTGCCAAGGACAAGGGCACCGGCAAGGAACAGCAGATCCGCATCCAGGCATCGGGCGGCCTCAACGATGCCGACATCGACAAGATGGTTAAGGAAGCCGAGCAGTTCGCCGACGAGGACAAGAAGCGCCGTGCGGAGGCCGAGGCAAAGAACAACGCCGAGAGCCTGATCCATTCGACCGAGCAGCAATTGAAGGAGCATGGCGACAAGGTCTCAGCCGAGGTGAAGATGGAAATCGAGACCGCGATCGCCGAAGCCAAGACCGCGGTCGAAAGCGGCGATGCCGAGGCGATGACCGAAAAGACCAGTGCGCTGACGCAAGCGGCGATGAAGCTCGGCCAGGCGATGTACGAGCAGCAGCAGGCGCAGGCCGAGCCCGCTGCGGGTGCCGACGCCGACGCCGAGGCTTCTCCGCCGGCCGATGGGGAAGAGGTCGTCGACGCCGAATTCTCCGAAGTCGACGACGAGCAGAAGGGCTGATGCGACGCCAAGCGCCGGCTGCTGAGCGGCCGGTGCTCCGGCTGCATGGTGGGGAGCCGTGATGGTCGACGGGGACTATTACGAATTGCTGGGATTGCCGCGCGGCGCCGATGACGCCGCGATCAAGGCCGCGTACCGGCGGCTGGCCAAGGAATGCCACCCCGACCGGCATGGCGGCTGCCCGGACCAGGAAGCGCGGTTCAAGTCGATCAGCGAGGCATATGAATGCCTCAAAGATCCGCAGAAGCGCGCGGCCTACGACCGCTTCGGCAAGGCGGCGTTCCAGAACGGCGGCGATCCATTTGGCGGCGGCGGCGGCTTCGACGGCTTTTCCGACATTTTCTCATCGATCTTCGGCGAATTCATGGACCCGCGCGGGCAGCGGCAGAACGCCGCCCGCGGCGCCGACCTGCGCCACGATCTCGAGCTGACGCTCGAAGAAGCGTTCGCGGGCAAGGAATCCAGCATCACGATCGAGGCGCTGGCACGCTGCGACGGCTGCGAGGGCCGGGGCGCGCGCGGGCAGAGCCGCGCCCAGACCTGCGCGACCTGCAACGGCGCCGGCAAGGTGCGCGCGCAGCAGGGCTTCTTCGTCGTCGAGCGCGGCTGCCCGACGTGCAGGGGAAGTGGGGAAACAATCGCCGATCCATGTGAAGCCTGCGACGGCGAGGGCCGGGCGCTCAAGCGCCGCAGCCTGTCGGTGAAGATTCCCGCCGGTGTCGACGAGGGCACTCGCATCCGCGTCTCCGGGGAAGGCGAGGCCGGGGTGCGCAACGCGGCCAACGGCGATCTCTACATCTTCGTCCACATGAAGCGGCACCCGATCTATGCGCGCGACGGGACGGCGCTGATCGCCGAATGCCCGGTGAGTTTCACGACCGCGGCGCTGGGCGGGTCGATCAGCCTGCCGGGAGTCGACGGCGCCAGGGTCGAAATCAAGATTCCCTCCGGCATCCAATCGGGCGAGCAACTTCGCCAGCGCGGCGCCGGAATGAGCGTTCTCAACGGCCGCGGCCGCGGCGACCTCGTTGCCCGGGTCCTGGTCGAAACCCCGCGGCGGATGAGCGCCAAGCAGAGAAAGCTCCTCGAGGAGTTCAAGGCCACCGAGACCGGCGACGAATGCCCGGCGTCCAAGAGCTTCTTCCAGCGGATCCGGGAAACCTTCGGCAGCTAACCCCGCAGCCGGTCGATCTCCAGGCGCAGGGCGAACATTTGCGCGAACAGTTCCGCCGCGGCGTGCATCTCGAAATTGGGCTCGATTGCCGCGCCGCTCTGGCACCGGATGACGCCTGACACCTGCCCGTCCAGGCTCAGCGGGACGCTGATCGCCGAGGCGATTCCCTGATCGCGAAGGTGTTGCAACGAGGCCGCGGAGGGTGACCTCAGAAGCGCATTGGCAATCGCCCCGTCGCCGGGCTTGCGCGGAAAGATCGGGACCGGCACCGCGGCCGTGTCGGCGACGATCGCGGGAAGGTCGGGGATTTCGCTAGGAGCTGACGCGCTGCCGCGGCTGCTGTGGGCGCTGTGCTCGCCGCAAACCACCAGGCAATGGTCGCATCCGGTCAGCGCCCGCATGCGCCGAGCGGCCCCGTCGAGCAGCGCTTCCCCGCGCTGCCCGGACAGGCTGTCGATCAAGCCCCCGACCGAGCCGAGCGCCTCGCCAAGACCTTGCTCGGGGCTCGGCGACGCTTCCAGAAGCACGCGACCGCCGCTGACCTGGAAGGCGATGTCGAAGCGCGGCCGATCGTCGGTCAGGCGCACGCGATAGGCCCGGGCGATGCCGGTTGAGCCGCTGAGCCTGGAAAAATGGTTTCGAAGGTCGTGCAGCGCCTGCGCCTGGACGAAGCGGCTCAATGGCTCCTCGATCAGCGTGACGTGCGATTCGCCGAGGAAGTCGTCGATGTTTTCGGACGCCCGGACGATGATCCAGTCGTGCGACATCTGGATGAGGAATCCGGCCGGCTGGATCTGCAGCTCGTCGGATGAATCGGGGCTCGTCACGGCCGGCGTGAGCTCTTCATCAACGATCCCAGTGTCCTGCGATGACATCTCTTGCCCCTAGCCGCACCATAGCGCAGGATCGCATCGCGCAACTCCCCAAAAGTTGGGTCAGGCGGCTGGGCCGAAAACCCGGTCGAAAATGGCGTCGACCGCGCGCAGGTGATGATCGAGGTCGAACAGCTTCTCGAGCTCGGCCGGGTCGATCCGCCCGGTGACGGCGGGGTCGCTCTTCAGAAGCTCAAGCAGCGACAGTTCGCCGTCGGAATCCCACACCTTCATCGCGTGGCCCTGGACCAGGGCATAGGCGTTGTCGCGGCTGAGCCCGGCCTGGGTCAGCGCCAGCAGCACGCGCTGCGAATGGACGAGGCCGCCCATGCGGTCGAGGTTCTTGCGCATCCGCGCTGGGTAGATGAGCAATTTGTCGATGAGGCCGGTGAGCCGAGCCAGCGCGAAATCCAGCGTGACGGTCGCATCGGGGCCGATGAACCGCTCGACCGACGAATGCGAGATATCGCGCTCGTGCCACAAAGCGACATTCTCGAGCGCCGGGGTGACCGCGCTGCGGACCATCCGCGCGAGCCCGGTCAAATTTTCGCTCAGCACCGGGTTGCGCTTGTGCGGCATCGCCGAGCTGCCCTTCTGGCCGGGCGAGAAATATTCCTCGACCTCGAGCACTTCGGTCCGCTGCAAGTGGCGGATTTCGGTCGCCAATCGCTCGATCGACGAGGCGATCACGGCCAGGGTCGCGAAAAACATCGCGTGGCGGTCGCGCGGGATCACCTGGGTCGAGATCGGCTCGGGCTTGAGGCCGAGCTCGGCGGCGACATGGGCTTCGACCTGGGGCGGGACGTTGGCGAAGGTGCCGACGGCGCCCGAGATCGCGCAGGTCGCCACGTCCTCGCGGGCCGCGACGAGGCGCGAGCGGGCGCGGTCGAACTCGGCATAGGCCTGGGCGAGCTTGAGGCCGAAGCTGGTCGGCTCGGCGTGGATGCCGTGACTGCGGCCGATGGTCGGGGTGTTCCGGTGCTCCAATGCGCGGCGCTTGAGCACCGTCAGGAGTTCGTCGAGGTCGGCGACCAGCAGGTCGGCGGATTGCTTCAATTGCACGGCCAGCGCCGTGTCGAGCACGTCCGAGCTGGTCATCCCCTGGTGGAGGTAACGCGCCTCGGGCCCGAGCTTGCTCCCCGACCAGGTGAGGAACGCGATCACGTCGTGCTTGGTGACCGCTTCGATGGCGTCGATCGCCGCGATATCGATCTCGCCGAGGACGTTCGCGTCATACGCGGCGCGAATCTTCGCGGCGTCATCGACGGGGATCGTGCCGGCGCGGCCCATCGCCTCGGCGGCGAAGACTTCGATTTGCCACCAGATGCGATACCGGTTTTCGGGCGACCAGATGGCGGTCATTTCCGGGCGAGAGTAGCGGGGCACCATCCTCGGGGCGGCTAGCAGAGGCGCCGCGCTTCATCAAATTGAGCATCCAATCAGATCAGCCCGAGCGCTTTCAGGCTGGTGCGGCCCTGCGAGCCGACGATGACATGGTCGTGGATGGTGATTTTCATGTGCTTGCCGGCCTCGACGAGGTTGCGGGTCAGGCGGATGTCCTGCGTGCTCGGGGTGGAATCACCGCTCGGATGGTTGTGGACAATGACCAATGCGGTGGCGCCCAATGCGATGGCGCGGCTGATGACCTCGCGTACGTGCACCGATGCTTCGTCGACCGATCCGCCCCACATCACCTCGTTGGCGAGCAGGAGATTCTTGGCGTTGAGGAACAGGACGCGCACTTCCTCGACCGCCGAATGGGCCATCGCCGCCTGGAGGTAATCGCCGAGCGCCTCCCAGTTGGACAGCAAGGGCCGGCCTTCGACCCGCGTCTCCAACAGCCGCAAGGCAGTCGCCTCGGCGATCTTGAGCGCCGCGACGACGTTCTCGGACAAGCCGGCGCGGGCGAGAGTCTCGGCATCGGCCGACAGCAACGGCCCGATGCCGCCGAACTCGGCGATCAGTTTCCTCGCCTGTACCTTGGTATCGCGGCGCGGGATGGCGAGGGCGAGCAGATATTCGATCAGCTCATGGTCGAGCAGCGCCTTGGGGCCACCGTCGAACAACCGCTTGCGAAGGCGCGCGCGGTGCCCCGCGGCGTCGGTTGATTGCTCGCCCATGGTTGGACGAGGCTAGGAACAAGGGGCGCGCCATGCAACTGCCGCCACGGACCGGGGTCGTGCCGGTTACGGAACGGGCCTGCTCCGCGGGGGTTTGTAACCATCAATGGACAGCCCGAACGAGAACTCTGCGCTGAGTCCCCATGAGGGGCCCGGAGCGATCGTCGAGCGCCGCGGGCGCCGCATCGCCATGTTCGCGGGTCTCGGCCTGCTCGGCTTGCTGCTTGTTGTTCTTGCCGGACTGTGGATCGAGCGCCGCCCGATCGCCACCGGCTTCCTTCACCGCGAGTTCGAGCGGCGGGGAGTCGCCGCCAGTTACAACCTCGATCGCGTCGGCCTGCGCACCCAACAGGTCAGCAATCTCATCATCGGCGACCCCAGGCGTCCCGATCTGACGGCGCGGTTCGCGCAGATCCAGACGCGCATCAAATGGAACGGCAGCGTCGAAGTGTTTCGCGTCGTCGCGCGCGGCGTGCGGCTGCGCGGCCGGCTGGTGCATGGCAAGGTGAGCTGGGGCCAGATCGACAAATTGCTGCCGCCGCCA
>Ga0255311_1000052_pt1 | contig 12572 bp, 11 predicted proteins | sample EtOH4_T0_E4_meta_FD_201358 | JGI IMG/M metagenome (GOLD analysis project Ga0255311, IMG submission 201358) | Sandy soil microbial communities from University of British Columbia, Vancouver, Canada - EtOH4_T0_E4 | ecosystem: Engineered > Artificial ecosystem > Sand microcosm > Unclassified ... | reverse complement strand
CACGCATCACCACCTGGGCGTCGCGTGGCATGCACCGTTTTACATTCGATGGCCGCTACGTCTACGGTTCGCCGGAACTCGACGGCTATCTTGGCAATGTTGTCTCGATCATAGATTTCCGGAATCCAGCGAAGCCGCAGGAGGTCGGCCGTTGGTGGATGCCTGGGCAATGGACCGCCGGTGGTGAAAAGCCGACCTGGGAAGGCACCGCTCACCGCTGTCATCATCCGATGCGCGTTGGCAACCGGCTCTACACGAGCTACTGGCACGGCGGCTTTGTTATTCTCAACATCGACGACATTACCAAGCCGAAATTCGTGTCGGGCCTCGACTGGAGCCCGCCTTTCCCGTGGCCGACGCACACCGCGCTGCCGGTACCGTTTCCGTTGCGCGGTCGGCAGGTCATGCTGGTCGCCGACGAAGATGTCGTGCGCCTCCCCGGCCCGGCGTCGCCGGCCTTTCTGTGGCTGGTGGACATCACTGACGAGACGCGGCCGATCCCCTTCGCCAGTTTTCAGGTGGCCGAGGAAGACGGCTCACCGAAGCAGGACTACACCGGCCTGCACCAGTTCTGCGAGGACGTCCGCAGCACCGAAATTCCGATCGCGTGGTTCGCGCACGGATTGCGCGTCATCGACATCGCAAATCCGCACGCGCCGAAGGAAGTCGCGTCGTTCATGCCGGACATCCCGGACGGCGCCAAGCGCGTGCAAAGCAACGACGTGTGCTTCGACGATCGGGGCCTGATCTACCTGATCGATCGCACGCGTGGTCTGCACATTCTCGAGAGGGTATAGGGCCCAGGCCCTAAAACACCGGGCGGCGATGGAGTTGGTGGAGTTATGAGCGTCGTTATTCGCAATGCTCGCGTGCGGGACCAGAAGCAGCCTGTCGACATTGCGATCGAGGGCGAGAAGATCTCCGCCGTCGGCCCGAAGCTCCCGGCCAAGGGGAAGAAAGAAATCGACGCCGCGGGAAGCCTTGTTCTGCCGGGCTTTCTCAACCTGCACTACCATGCCGACAAATGCCTGCTCGGCGAGATCATGCGGCCGAACGTCTCAGGTACCCTGCCGGAGGCAATCGAGATCACAAACGACCACAAACGCAATTACGATCCGGCCGAGGTTGCCTCGCGCGCTGTGCGCACCATCGAGACCGGCATCAAAAACGGAACAACCTTTTTCCGGCTGTTCTGCGACGTCGGCACGATCGGCGGGCTGAAAGCCGCGCGCGGCCTGTTGCTGGCACGCGAGAAGATGAAGGATTACGCCACCATCCAGGTCGTCGCTTTCCCGCAGGAGGGCATCGTACGCGATCCGGGCGCCGCCGAGCTGATGGATGAGGCGATCAAGGAGGGCTGCGACATCGTCGGCGGCCTGCCCTGGTACGAATACAGCGACGCCGACGCGCGCGAGCACATCGACATCTGCTTCAACCTCGCGAAAAAGCACGACCTCGACATTCACATGCTGGTCGACGATACCGACGACGCCAATTCGCGTAGCCTCGAATATCTCGCGATCAAGACCATGCGCGAGGGCTTCGAGGGTCGCGTCGCCGCCAGCCATTGCGGCGCGATGGCCGGATACAACGACGTCTATGCGGCAAAAATCATCGACATGGTGGCAACCGCGGGCGTCACCATTTCGGTCAACGCGCATATCAACCTGGTGTGCTCGGCGCGGCTCGATCGCGAGCCCAAGCGGCGTGGCTGCGCGCGCGTCAAGGAGCTGCTCGCGCGCGGCGCCAACGTCGTGACCTCGCAGGACGACGTCAACGACCCCTATTACCCTTTTGGAAAGCCGGACCCCCTGGAGTGCGCGTCGATGATGGCGCATGTCGCGCAGCTCACGCTGCCGCACGAGATCGAGCAGGTGATGGACATGGTCACCGTCAACGCCGCCAAATGCGCGCGGCTCAAGGACTACGGCATCGCGGCCGGCATGACGGCCAACCTGATGGTGGTGGGCGCGCCGTCGACGCATGAAGCCCTGCGCGTGCAGCCGCCGCGGCGCCACGTGTTCAGGAAAGGCCGCGAGGTTGCGCGTTCCACCCTGACGCAGGAGCTTCTCTCGTGACCGCCCCTGCCGCACGGGTCATACCGATACACCACGCTGCGGCGCAGGCCCAGGAGTTCGTCCGCATCAAGAACGTCGACAAGGTCTACAAGACGCGTGGACGCGCGCTCAAGGCCGTCGACGACGTGACGCTGAATTTCCGCGAAGGCGAGTTCATCTCGATCGTCGGCCCGTCAGGATGCGGGAAGAGCACCCTGATGATGATGGTGGCCGGACTCGTCCCGGTCTCCGCCGGCGAGATCTCGATCCGAGGCGAAACGGTCCGCAAGCCCTATACCGACGTCGGCGTGATCTTCCAGCGCGACGCTTTGCTTGAGTGGCGCACGGTTCTCGACAATGTTCTGCTGCAGATCGACGTCCGACGGCTGCCGCGCAGCAAATACGAGGCCGCCGCTCGCGCGCTGCTGGAGCGGGTCGGGCTCGCCGGTTTCGAGAGCTCTTATCCGTGGGAGCTGTCAGGCGGCATGCGTCAGCGGGTGGCTTTGTGCCGCGGGCTCATCCACGATCCCAAGCTGCTTCTGATGGATGAGCCGTTCGGCGCGCTCGATGCACTGACGCGCGAGCAGATGAATCTCGATCTGCAGCGGATCTGGCTGGAGAACCGCAAGACCATGCTGTTCATCACGCACAGCATCTGGGAGGCGGTCTTCCTCGCCGACCGCGTCGCCGTGATGAGTCCGCGGCCGGGGCGCATCGCGACCGTGATCGACATCGACCTGCCCCGTCCGCGCCGGCTCGCCGTGCGTGAAAGCAAGCAGTTCGGTTCCTATGCCGCCCTGATCCGCGAGCAGTTCCAGGCCTTCGGATTGCTGAACGAGGATTGACGACGCCATGTCGACGGATATCGCAACGCCGCGTCTCGACAAGCTGCCCTGGACGGCGCACGTCGCCACCTATCTTTACCCGACGCTGGTGACGCTGGTCCTGGTCGTGATCTGGGAAGCTGTAACGCGTGCCGGTTGGGTGTCCCCACTTATCCTCCCGTCGCTCAGCTCGATCGTTCACACGGCGATCGTCAAATTTCCACTGCTGATGCAGATGGGCGCGATCACCGCGACCGAATTCCTGCTCGGTTTCGCGCTAAGCGTCGCCGTTGGTCTGCCGCTCGGCGCGATGATCGTCTATTCGCGCACGCTTGAAACCGCCTTTTATCCGATCCTGGTCGCATTCCAGATCGTCCCCAAGGCCGCGGTGGCCCCGATCTTCATCGTCTGGCTCGGCACCGGCCTGTCATCCAAAGTGCTGATCGCGTTTGCGATCGCATTCTTTCCGGTGGTGATTGACACAGTAGTCGGGTTGCGTTCCGCGCAACCGGAGACGATCCACCTGCTGCGCTCGATGGGTGGCAGTCAGTTCCAGGTCTTCTGGTTCGTGCGATTCCCCAATGCGCTACCCGCGATCTTTGGTGGCCTGAAGGTCGCCAGCACGCTGGCCGTCGTCGGCGCGATCGTCGGGGAATTTGTCAGCGCCGAAAAAGGGCTGGGCTATCTGGTCCTGGTCGCCAATGGCGAACTCGACACGCGGTTGGTGTTCGCCTGCGTGCTGACGCTGACGCTGCTCGGAATTATTTTCTATTTCATCATCGAGATTATCGAAAAAATCGTAGTGCATTGGCATGTCTCGGCCCGTCAGATCGAAACTGCGGGCGGAGGCGGCTAGGCTAACAAAGGGAGGATGGTCATGACAAAATATGGACAGACGAAGTTGACGTCACGGCGCGCATTTCTCCGCAATACCGCGGGCGCGGGTCTTGCCGTTGCGGCCGGCACACGGATCGGACCGCTCCATGCCGCAACCGAAGACATCCATTTCCAGCTCGACTGGATCGCGTTCGGCCGTCACGCGCCTTACTACACGGCCCTAGAAAAGGGCTTCTACGCCAGCAAGAATCTCAACGTCAGCATCGCGCAGGGCAGCGGCACCATGCAGGGCCTGCGCACGCTGATCGCCGGCAAGGCGCAGTTCGTGTTCCAGGACATCGGCGTGATGATGGCCGTGCGCGCCAAGGAAGGTGCGAAGATCCGCGCCCTCGCCTGCCTGTACCAGAAGTCGCCGCACACCGTTTTCTACATCGAGGGCAAAGGCATTTCGAAGCCGAAGGATCTCGAGGGCAAGAAGATCGCGTTTTCACCCGGCGATTCACCGAAGCTGATGTTCCCGGCCTTTGCCAAGGCGAACGGCATCGACGAGAGCAAGGTCGGCTGGCTGTCGGTGGATCCGAACTCGAAGAATGCTGTCCTTCTCAATCACTCGGTTGACGGGATGATCACTTACCTCTTCACGCTTCCCGTGCTGCAGAAGGCCGCGCAGAACAACGACAAGATCGGAACCCTCGTTTATTCCGACTATGGCGCCGATTTCTATTCCAACGGCCTCGGCGCGATGGACGACTTCATCAAGGAAAAGCCGGATGTCGTACGCAATTTCGTGCAGGCCACGATGGACGGCGTAAAATATACGCTTGCGAACCCGGAAGATGCGGTACGGATGCTCAAGAAACATCAGCCGCAACTTGACGAGAAAACGGCGGTACAGGAGGTCGCGATCATCCGTAAGCTGAGCAATGCCGATAATTCAAAAGGGCCGCTCGGCGCCATGACGAAAGAAAAAATGCAGGCGACGCAGGACCTGATGGTCAAATATCTCGACCTTAAAAATCCGCCGCCGATCGCGGACACCTACACCAATGAGTTCCTGAGCTAGAAGGGACAACCTGGCCATGGCGACAGGCAGCGACGGCAAGCCGCTCGACCTCATCGTTCGTAATGGCACGCTCGTCATCCCCGGCGTCGGCCAGATCAAGGCCGATGTCGGGATCACCGGCGACAAGATCGCTATGATCGGCGACAACCTGAAGGATGCCGGTGCCGAAACCTACGACGCTACCGGGCGCACAGTGTTGCCCGGGATTTTCGACCCCCACATCCATATCGGCAACGAACAGTCCTATGAGAGCGAAGCCGAGACCGAGACCCGTGCGGGTATCCTTGGCGGCGTCACCTGCGTCGGGATTTTCCTGCGCAGCCTGGAGGACTCCTACTTCGACCACCTCCCCGCCTTCCGCAAGGCCATGGACGAGCGCAGCTACGTCGACTCGGTCTTCCATCCGCAGATCTTCACAGAAAAGCAGATCGAGGAAATTCCCGGTTATGCCGAGCAGTACGGCATCCGCTCATTCAAGTTCTACATGTCCGGCATGCCTGGAATTGTGAAGTCGGTCACCGACGACGTCCTGCTGCACGGCTTTCGCACCGTCGCCTCGCTCGGGCCCGACGCGGTCGCCTGCGTTCATTGCGAAACCGGCGCACTGATCGATGCCGCACGCAACGAGCTGAAAACACGCAAGCCCGAGGGTACGCTGAAAGACTGGGAAGATGCGCACCCGGCGATCGCCGAGGCGCTCGCCATCCAGACCGCGCTCTTTCTCGCGAAAATCGCCGGCGCCCATCTCTACGTGGTGCACCTGTCGAGTCACCAGGGGCTCGAGGTGGTACGGGCCGCGCGGCGCGCCGGCCTGCATTTTACAGTGGAGACGACGACGCCCTATCTCGGCATCAACAGTCTCGATTCCAATGGCTTCCTCGTGAAGATGGTCCCCCCCGTGCGCACGCCCGAGCACCAGACCGCATTGTGGGAAGGCTTTCTCGAAGGCTCGATCAATACCGTCGGCACTGACAATACGTCGCGAGCGCGCGCAACCAAAAAGCCGGAAGCCGGCCTGCACGGCTCACGACCCGGCTTGCCGGCGCTGGGCACCCATCTGCCCGCGCTTTTGCACTACGGCCGCCTGCGCGACGTGCCGCTTGAAATCCTGATCGAGCGCGCGACTCGATCCCCCGCCCGCGTCTACGGCATCTATCCGCAGAAGGGCACGATCGCCGTGGGCTCCGACGCCGATCTCGTGGTCGTCGACCTGGAAATGGAGAAGGTCGTGCGCGCGCAAGACCTGCAGGGCATGTCGGATTTCTCGCCGTTCGAAGGCAAGACCCTCAAGGGCTGGCCAGTCGCCACGATCAAGGCCGGCAAGATCGTCGCACGCGACGGCAAGATCGTGGGCAAGGCCAATGGCCGTTATCTGCCGCGCAAGCCAGCACCTGCGCGGCATTTCGAATGGTTCAGAAGCGCGCAGGCGTGACGGAGGCGGCGCCCGTGTGCTTTTCCACGATCAGCAACACGTCAGAGCCGCAGCAGGCTGCGCGCATTGCCGCCGAAGATCTTGACCTTGTCGTCGCGCGAGATCGGCGCAGCTTCCAGCCAATCTGTGCCCATCTTGTTCGGCGCGAAGGGCCAGTCGACCGAGAACATGATCCGGTCCACGCCCATCTCCATCATGCTGCAGACCAACGCATTGGTGGAAAAATTGCCGCTAGTGGTGAGATAGAAGTGCTCGCAAAACTTCTCGCGGAAGGAGCCGGCGGGATTGCCTGGCCGCGACAGGGTTTCGTCGATCCGTCCGAGCAAAAACGGAATTCCCTCGCCGAGATGGCCAAGGATTACTCTGAGCTTGGGATAGGCATCGAACAGGCCGCTAAGCACCATGCGCACGCCCTGCGTCGCAGCCTCCACGGTGAAGCCGAGCGCCGGACCGACCAGCTCTGGGTACTTCGACAGATAGTCCTTGTAGTAGACGTCGATCACGGCCTGGTGCGGGAAGGACGGGTGCAGATAGACCGGCACGTCGAGCGCGGCGGCGCGCTCGAAGATCGGCCAGAACCGCTTGTCGTCTATGAACAGGCCGTTGGTGAGGCCGTGGATCATCGCGCCTTTGAAGCCGAGCTTGGTGACCGTGCGATCGAGCTCCTCGGCAGCGGCCTTCGGATCAGGCGTCGGCAGGATGCCGAAGGCGGCGAAACGCCTCGGATTGGCCTTCACGATCTCCGCCAGACGATCGTTGGTCTGGCGCGACAGTTTCACCGCCAGCTCTGCTTCCATCTTCTGCGTGCCGGGCGCGCCATGCGAGAGCACCTGCACGTCAATGCCCGCCTCATCCATTTCCTTGATGCGCAGGTTCGTGATGTCCTGCAGGCGCTCCTCGACCTGCGAGAGACGCTTGCCTTCACGGCCCGGAAAATGCGCAACGAGATCGAGATCCCAGTAATGCTCTTCGAGGGCGACAACAAATGGCGCAAAGCGATTGCTCATGACGCATGTTCCTTCGTGACGACACGGCATCGGTTATATCGGGCTGGGTACACACAAGCCATATCCAGTTTCGCAAGGCAGCGATGACCATGGGCAATTCCTATCAAGACAATCTCGCCGCTGCCGCCAGGCTCGCTCACATCGCGCCACTCAGCTCGCTTCGCGAGAAAGTTGATCCGGGCCACGCCGCGTTGATCGTGATCGACATGCAGAACGACTTCTGCGCGCATGGCGGACTCGTTGACAAAGGCGGGCGTGACGTCTCGGCGGTGCAGGACATGGCGCGGCACTTGCCCGCACTGATCGACAGCGCACGTAAGGCGGGAGCGCTCGTCATTTTCGTGCGCAGCGTCTACACCACCGACGACAACCGCTATCTGTCGGACGTCTGGCTGGAGCAGGCGGCGCGCAAGCAGGGCGGCGGCTACACGCAAACGCCGGTCTGCCGCGACGGCTCATGGGAAGGCGACTACTATGGCGACGTGCGGCCTTTGCCTGGCGACATCGTGGTGACCAAGCATCGCTACAACGCGTTTCATAAAACGGATCTCGACACGATCCTGCGCGCCAACGGCGTGCGCACCATCGTGATCACCGGGGTCTCAACCAATGTCTGCGTCGAGTCGACCGTGCGCGAGGGCTTCATGAACGACTATTACGTCGTGCTCGTACGCGACGGCACCGCGGCCTATTCGAATGAAGAGCACGAGATGACCGTGCGCAACATCGATCGCTTCTTCGGCGAAGTCTCAACCATCGACGAATTGCGCGGCATCTGGTCCGGGCGTAACGCCTGAGCCGATGCGCGGCGCCAACCCAAGGCAAGAAAACAATGGCGATTGAAGTTCTCAAAGTTGAATTGAAGTCCGTCTCCGACGCCTCCGGCCTCGAAAAGGCCCTAACCAGCGGGCTGTTTAAGGCCGACGAAGTCATTGGTGTCATTGGCAAAACCGAGGGAAATGGCGGGGTCAACGACTTCACCCGCATCCTCGCCGACCAAGCCTTCCGGCGCGTGCTGCTCAAGCACGGCAAGCGCGATGAAAAAGCCGTCAACCAGATCCCGATGGTGTGGTCGGGCGGCTGCGACGGCGTCATCACCCCGCATGCCACGGTGTTCGCGCGCAACGACAAGACCGGCCCGGCCTCGAAAGCGCGGCTGGTGATGGGCACCGCGATGAGCGCGGTGCTGCTCCCCGAAGATATCGGCCGGCCGGCGATGGTCGAGAAGGTCGCCGCGGCCGTGAAGGACGCGATGCGCGATGCCGGCATCAGCGATCCGAAGGACGTGCACTACGTGCAGACGAAGACTCCCCTGCTCACGATCGACTCGGTGCGCGACGCTGAATCGCGCGGCAAGCACGTCGCCTGCGAGGTGCATGACTCGATGGGAGTGTCCAACGGCACGACCGCGCTCGGGATCGCAGTCGCGCTCGGCGAAATCAAGATGCCGAAGGCCGAGGAGATCTGCCGCAATCTCGACCTCTATTCGTCCGTCGCCTCCTGCTCGTCGGGCGTCGAGCTGACGCAGGCGCAAATCGTTCTTCTCGGCAACAAAGCCGGCGCCGGCGGCCGCTATCGCATCGGTCACTCGGTGATGAAGGACGCGCTCGATATCGACGGCATTTATGAATCAATCCGCGACGCCGGCCTGCCATTGCCCGAGCGTGCGCGCGCCAGCGACCTGAACGGAAAGCTCGTCAACTGCTTCATGAAGTGCGAAGCCGACCGCCGCGGAACGCTACGCGGACGCCGTCAGATCATGCTGGATGATTCCGACGTCCATCACCATCGCCATTCGAAAGGTGCGGTCGGTGGCGTCGCAGCGGCGGCGATCGGCGATCCCGCGGTCTTCGTTTCGGTCGACGCCATGCACCAGGGGCCGCAGGGCGGCGGTCCCGTCATCGCCATTGTCGACGTCGGCGAATAACATTCGATATGAACGATCTCTGGCGCAAACCAGCCCATGAGCTCGCGGCCCTCGTGCGCAAGCGCGAGATCAGCCCGGTCGAGGTTCTCGATGCTCACCTCGCGGTCATCGATCGTCTGAATCCCGCGCTGAACGCGATCGTGACGCTGGCCGCCGACCGCGCGCGGACAGACGCACGCACGGCGGAGCAGGCGGTGACGCGCGGTGACAAATTGGGGCCGCTGCACGGCCTGCCGATCGGCATCAAGGACATCGTCGCGACCGCGAATATCCGGACGACTTACGGCTGCCCGCTTTATGCCGACAATGTTCCCACCGAAGACGCCGAGGTCGTCAGACGGCTGAAGGCCGCCGGCGCAATCGTGCTCGCCAAGACCAACACGCCCGAATTCGCGACCGGCGCCAACACCGTCAATGAGGTGTTCGGGGCAACGCGCAATCCGTGGAATACGGCCTTGAGCCCCGCCGGATCCTCCGGCGGCTCCGCAGCCGCCGTCGCGAGCGGCATGCTGCCGATCGCGCAGGGAACGGATTTCGGCTGCTCGGTGCGCATCCCCGCCGCGTTCTGCGGGATCGTCGGCATCCGCCCGACGCCCGGCCTCACGCCGAACTTTCCGATGCCGCTGGCCTGGGACCCGGGTCAGGTGCACGGCCCCCTCGCCCGCACCGCCGAAGACGCCGCGCTGATGCTCGATGCCATCGTCGGATTCACCCGTCTTTCCCCGATTTCTGTCGCACCGCCCTGGCCGAGCGCCGCCGGGATCGTGAGCAAGGCGCGCGACGCCAAGGGGCTACGCGTTGCCTTCACCCGCGACATCGCCGGCATCGGCGTCGACTCCGAGATCGAGGCGATCTGCCGCAAGGCGGCAAACCAGTTGCGCGAGCAGGGCGCGACCGTCGACGAGATCGATTTCGATCTGTCCGAGGGCCGCGGCCCCTACAAGACCTGGCGCGGCGTCTGGATGGTCGGCCAGCAGCTCGCAAACCTCGGGCGGCTCGACGCGTTCGGCGAAAATCTCAAAGGCAATGTCGAGTCGGGGCTGACGGTCACGACGACCGACATCGCAACGGCCGAGCGCACGCGCTTTGCGCTGTTCCAGAAAATGCGCGGGCTGTTCGAGCGATACGACCTGCTGCTCACGCCGGCCGCGCCGGTGAAGCCCTATCCGGTCGAGTGGAACTTTCCGAAAGAGATCAACGGCAAGAGCTTCGACGATTACATCGACTGGATCGCACCCGGTTTCCTCATCACCCTGATGAGCCTGCCGGCCGCGAGCGTTCCGGCCGGCCTCACCGCCGACAGGCTGCCGGTTGGATTGCAGATCATCGGGCCGCGCTTCGAGGAACCGAAGATCCTGGCGCTGGCGAAACTGGTCCAGCAGGCCAATCCGATCGGCTGGCCGCCGATCTCGCGTTAGACTGCGGATTGCGATGGTTGTTTCTTCCGCTCATTCCCGCGAAAGCGGGAATCCAGAAATTTTGGCCCTGGGTCCCCATCGCAAGTCGGCTTTAGCCGACTTGCGCACGTATATGCCAACATCGGGTATACCCGATGTTGGTGCGCGGGGACGAGCGGACATGAATCAATTCGGTTCACCTGGTTCAGGCGTTAGCGCCTGCGCAGATAGCGATAGGCCGCGCGGACATTGAACGGCATCCACTCCTTGTAGCGCGGCATCGCGGCATAGTCGGCAAGCACGACATCGCGGGCGGCGGCGTCTTCCGACCAACCCGCCCTGACCGCCCTGTCAGCCTCACCGCGCACCGCCGCAAGAAGCTGCCGGAAGTCCGCCAGCTCCTTCAGCGACGCCGGCTGCCCGTGGCCGGGCACGATAGTGGTCACGTCCATCCGCAGCACGCGGTCGAGCGCGGCGATCCAGCCGTCGAGGTCGCAATCGCCGAACCACGGGAACCGCCCATGGAAGAAAAGATCTCCCATGAAGATGACGCCGGCTTTTTCAAGGTGGATGACGACGTCGCCGTCGCAATGCGCCGGCCCCCAGTAGTCGACCCGCACGGCGTCGGCCGGCAGCAAGAACTCCATCCGGTCGGCGAAAGCCTCCGATGGAGAAATAATCGTCAGCGGCGCCGCGCCGCCGACACGCTCGGTGAACCAGCCTCGCTCCTTTTCCGGCACCAGCTCTTCGAAATTTCCGCCGAAGAACATCCTGATTTTCGCAAGCGTGTCGGTGACCGTGGCGCCCTCGGCACGCAATGGACCCAGCTCATGCTCGAGCGCCTGCAACGTCTTCTCATGGGCAACGATCGGCACATCCGCAAAGGCAACGTTGCCGGCAATGTGATCGAGATGGAAATGCGTATTGATCAGGGTCCGGACCGGCGCGTCGAACGACGCGCGCAGGGCGGCGCGGAATTTTTCGCCGAGCGCGCGATTCTGCTGCGCGTCGATGACAATCAGGCCGTGCGGCGTCTCGATCACGCCCGCGTTTGAATCGCCGCCGGCGCCGATCCAAGCATGGACGCCGCGTCCGACCGGCTTGAGTTGCGCGTCACTCATGCGACGTCAGCGCGCGTCCTGCTCGTCGGTATACCAGGACGGCTTTTCCGGATAATGCGGGCCGTCGTACATCTCGACCACCACCGTTTCCTCACGGGCAATCGCCGGGCCGTGCACGTTGCCTTTCGGATTGCAGTAGAACGAACCCGCCGTCAGCACGACGCCGGTCGAGGTGTACTCGTAACGGCCGGACAGGCAGAACATGAACTGGTTCGACGAATGATAATGCGGCTGCGGAATGCCGGCGCCCTTGTCGAACTTGATCAGCGCAATCGAGGCGCCGGTTTCCTCGTTTCGCCACAGCATCTTCTCATGAATGCCCTTGAGCGATTTCTCCCGCCAGGGGACGGAGTCCGTCTTGATGAGGAGTTCTTCAAGCTTGGGCATGTTTTCGGGAAGTTTTGTCATGAAACACCCTGACGCTGCGTTTTCAACCGGACACCGAAGGCATCTTCGGCGTTGAGCTTGCGAATTCGTAGACGAGTCTTTTCATCCAGGTGCCCGAGATCATGCTCGGCGCTGGGCGCACCCATCGGAAACGGCCAGTCGCTGCCGAGCAGGACCCTGTTCTCGCCGATCGTCTTGATGATGGTCTCCAGGAACATCGGCGAGTGCACGACGCTGTCGACATAGAACCTGCGTACGGCATCGAGGGGCTTGAGCGGCAAATCCGGAATCTCTGGTCGCTTCGTTGCGACACCGCGCTGCCAGCGCCCGCACAAGGCGGCGACGCACCCGCCGCCGTGGGCGAGAATGATGTTGAGGCCCGGATAGCGCTGCATGACGCCGGCGAAAACCAGATGCGACGCCGCGATCGTTGTTTCGACCGGATTGCCGAGCAGGTTGGTGAGATAGAAAGGGTCGAGGCGTCTGTCCGGCGTCGAGCCCGGATGGATAAATAGAGGCA
>Ga0255311_1000051_pt1 | contig 12741 bp, 14 predicted proteins | sample EtOH4_T0_E4_meta_FD_201358 | JGI IMG/M metagenome (GOLD analysis project Ga0255311, IMG submission 201358) | Sandy soil microbial communities from University of British Columbia, Vancouver, Canada - EtOH4_T0_E4 | ecosystem: Engineered > Artificial ecosystem > Sand microcosm > Unclassified ... | reverse complement strand
CAGCCGTGCCCGCTCGGCCAAGACCGTGGCGATCGGCTCGATGCCCAAGCCGTATGACGCTGCGGAGATGGTGCTGGCCGTCGCCTACCTTCTTGCTTGCCTGAAAGGCGACACGTCGCTGCCAAGGCCGGACCAACTTGAAGTGTTTGACGAAGAGAGTTTTGATCTCGCGCCGGCCGCCTAGCGTCCGCTTTCCACCCAATGCGGACATTAGCGCATCTTTGCCACCCGCCGCATCGCTGCTAGGGGCCAAGCGAAGGGAATGGGGTCTCCCGGGTAACCGCCGAACGGCTGATGACTCCTGCGGGCGCACGCGTGCAGCGGGGGGAGTCTCATGAATTATCTGATCGTCTTCTTTGGGGCCGGCATCGGCGGCGCATTGCGCCACGGGGTCAACGTCGCGGCGGCAAAACAATTCGGCTTCGGCTTCCCGTTTGGAACCGCGATCGTCAACATCCTCGGCTCGTTCCTGATCGGGCTGCTGGCCGGCTATTTCGCCTTCCGCACCGGCTACAGCCAGCACGTCCGGCTGTTCCTGACCACCGGGCTGCTCGGCGGCTTCACGACCTTCTCCGCTTTCTCGCTCGACGCGGCGCTGCTGCTCGAGCGGCACCAATACTGGCTGGCCGCCGGCTATGTCGCCGGATCCGTCGGGATCAGCCTGATTGCGCTGTTCTTCGGCCTCGCGCTGTTCCGCACCTCGGTCCACCTGCCATGACCGTGGCTTCCGAAAAAAAATAGCCGCCAATCGGCTCCATTCTGGTGCCGAACCGAGTCCGCGCCCGGGACAGCGGCGCCGGTTTGTGCTATAGGTTAAGGCGAAGAGCGAGGAGCCGGCTTCATGGAACACAGGGACCGCGTCTATTACGCGCGGCGCGCCGCCGAGGAGCTCGATCTGGCCGTCGCGGCCACCGACGCCGCCGCCGCCGAGGCCCATCGCCAGCTGCAGCGCGCCTACCTCGAGCGCGCCTCGGTCGGCGACCGACCCGTCACGGTTGAAGAGACCGTCGGCTGAGACCTAGTCCGACTCCGGCCGCAACCGCCTGAACGCCTGCTCGACCGGCAGCTGCCGCGCCTCGGCCCGCGCCGCCTCGAGCCGCGGATAACCGTCCGCCTCTTCTTGGCTCAGCTCTTCCGCGAACTTCCCTTCGCGGATTTCGCGCAGCACTTGCGCCATGCGCTGCCGCACGCTGGCGTCGACGATCCGCCGGCCGCCCAGCGTCGCCCCCAGCTCGGCGGTGTTGGAGATCGCCTCGCGCATCCCGGCAATGCCGCGCTCGTCGATCAGCTCGGCGATCAGCTTCAGTTCGCCGACGCATTCGAGGAAGGCGACCTCCTCCGAAACCCCGCCGGCAACCAGCGTGTCGAACCCGGCGATGAGGATTTCGGGCACCGCGCCCCACACCACCGCGGCCTCGTTAAACAGATCGGCCTCGCACTCCTCGGCGAAGCTCGACGCAATCAATCCGGCGCGCGCGCAGCCGATCGCGCGCCCGTATGCGAGCGCGAGTCCTGCCGCCGTGCCGCTTCTGTCCTGCGCCACCGCCCACAGCGCGATCATTCCCTGGCCGTCCTGGTAGAGCGTCCGCAGCGCGCTGCCCGGCCCCTTGGGGGCGACCATGAACACGTCGAGGTCGGCGCGCGGCGCGATCAGGCCGAAGTGGATCGCGAGCCCATGGCTGAAACCCAGCGCGGCGCCGTCGCGGATGTGCGGCTCGATCTCGCGGTAGAGCGACCCGAGGATCTCGTCGGGCGCGAGCAGCATAACCACGTCGGCCGATGCCACCGCGTCTTCGACCAGCGCGACTGCGAGCCCATGGCCTTGCGCCTCGGTGGCGCTCGACGACCCGCCGCGCAAGCCGACGACGACGTCGACCTCGCTGTCGTGCAGGTTGAGCGCCTGCGCGCGCCCCTGGTTGCCGAACCCGACGATCGCGACGCGCCTGCCGACGAGCGGGGAGGGGTCGATGTCGGCGTCGCGCAGGATATCCATCTCGCGGGATTAGGCGCTCGCTGTGAGCAGTTCCAGCGCGGCCTCGCTAGCCGGCTCCGTGAACCGCGGCCATTCGGGCGGCGGCTGGTGCGCGAACCAGGTATATTGCCGCTTGGCGTAGTTGCGCGTCGCCTGCTGGCCGCGCGCGATCGCCGCCGCGCGGTCGATCTCGCCGCTCAAAAACGCCGCGATCTCGCGCACCCCGATCGCCCGCATCACCGGCAGCTTCGGGTCGAGCCCGCGCTTGAGCAGCGCTTCAACCTCGTCGATCGCGCCGCCCTCGATCATCGCCGCAAACCGCTCGTCGCAGCGCGCGTAGAGCCACTCGCGCGGCGGCAGCAGGACGAGAGGCCGCAGCGTAATCGCGTCCCCAATCCCACCTTGCCGCCGGTCCTGCCACTCGCCGAGCGTCCGCCCCGTCGACAGCACCACCTCGAGCGCGCGCGCGATCCGCAACGTGTCCGCCGGATTCAGCCGCACCGCCGAAGTTCGGTCCAGCTTTATCAGGCGCTCGCGGTTCGCCTCGACATCGGCCGCACGCACCTCTCGCCGCACCCCGGCATCAATCGCCGGAATCGGAGCTATCCCATTGATAAGCGTACGTAAATACAGCCCAGTCCCGCCAACCAGAATGGGCGTCTTGCCGTGCGCATGCACCTCTTCGATTGCCCCCCGCGCCATCGCCGCCCAGTCCGCCGCAGAGCATGGCGCGGCGCCGTCGAGCACCCCGTACAGCCGATGCTCCGCGCGGCTCAGTTCCTCCTCGCTCGGTGCCGCGCTGACGATCCTGACGTCGCGGTAGAGCTGCGCGCTGTCGGCGTTGATGATCACTCCGCCGGAGCGCTCGGCCAAGGCCAGCGCCAGCGCCGACTTGCCGCTCGCCGTCGGACCGGCGATGACGGCGACTGGAGGATCTGTGGGCATCGCGACGCTGATAGCAGCCGGACGGCTCGATGACAGGCTGCTGGAGCGCGCGCTCGGGTTGCTGCGCGAGCTCGATCCGCAAGCGGACTTTGCCGGCTGGGTCGACGAGGGCGACGCCGCCGACCTGCGATTCTCCACCGATTTAAAAGCCGCGCGCTGGGCGCTCGAAGAGCTGCCGGGGGTCGACGTAATCGTCCAGCCCGATGGTCCGCGCCGCAAACGGCTGCTGGTCGCCGACATGGATTCGACGATCATCGGCCAGGAGTGCATCGACGAGCTCGCCGACTATGTCGGGCTCAAGGACGAAATCGCCGCGATCACCGAGCGCGCGATGCAGGGCGAGCTCGACTTCGAAGCCGCGCTTCGGCAACGCGTCGCCTTGCTCGCCGGCCTGGACGAAGGCGCCATCGCCCGCTGTCTGACAGAACGCGTGCGGCCGAATCCCGGCGCGGTGACTTTGGTCCGCACCATGCGCGGCCTGGGCGCCAGCTGCCTGCTCGTCTCGGGCGGGTTCCTGTCCTTCGCCGAGCCGGTCGCGCGCGACGTCGGCTTCGACCGGATCCGCGCCAACCGCCTCGGTATCGCCAATGCGTTGCTGACCGGCGAGGTCGACAGCCCGGTCGTCGATGCGGCGGCCAAGCGCGCGGCATTGGTCGCGGCGCGCGACGAGCTTGGCCTGCAGGCGGCGGACGTGTTGGCGGTTGGCGACGGCGCCAACGATCGGCCGATGATCGAGGAAGCGGGGCTGGGCGTTGCCTACCGCGCCAAGCCCGTCCTCGCCGATATCGCCGATGCCCGGCTCGATCATCACGGCCTCGACGCGTTGCTGTGGGCGCAGGGCATTCCGCGGCGCGAGTGGGTGGTCGCCTGATCCTTACTTGGCCGCGACCGGGAAGCAGGGTTGGCCCTTCGCGGACAGTGCCGCGCAGGCGGCCGCGGCCGCGGCTCGGCTTTCAAATGGGCCCGCCTGCAGCCGCGTGATCGCTCCCGCGGCGACCAGGAACGGTTGCCATCCGGCGAGCGCGCCGCTGCCCGCAAGCCGCTTAAACAAGGCTTCGGCCGAGGCGCGCTTGGAGAAGGCGCCGAGCTGGACCCGCCATGCGCCTGCCGCAGCCGGAGCGGCAGCCGTTTTTGCCAGTGCTTTCGCTGAGGCCGTCGCGGCTTTCGCCGGAGCGCTGGCGGCTGCCTTGGCCGGTGGTTTCGGAGTCGCGGCTGCCTTGGCCGCGGATTTTGCCGGTGCCGGCTTTTCGGACTTGGGCGGCTCGGCCTTGGGCGGCGCGGCCTTGGCCAGCGCAAGCGCCACACCTTTCTTGCGCTGCTCGACCGGCAGGATCTGGTCCATTTCGGCGAGCGTCGTCTTGGCCGGGGCGAGGCCCTGGGCTGCGGCGCGGCTGACGTAGGCGTAGGCGACCACCGGATCGCGCACGACGCCGTCGCCGTTGAACAAGGCCGTGCCGTAGATCAGCAGCGCCCGCGGCTCGCCCTGTTCGGCCGCCGCTTTCAGCCAGCGCAGCCCGCCGACGCGGTTGCCGGTGTCGAACAACAGCAGGCCCAAGCTGGTTTGCGCGTCGACATGGCCTTTGCGGGCGGCGCGCTCGAACCAGATCTGGGCCGCGGCGAGGTTGACTGGAACGCCACGCCCGAGGCGGTAGGCCTGGCCGAGGTTGAAGGCGGCGTCGGCGTCACCGGCCTCGGCGAGCGGGCGCCAGATTCCGACCGCGGCGGCATAATCCGCGCGTTGCCACGCCTCGATCCCGGACTTGACGGATTGCGCGCTGGCCGGCGCAGCCGTGACCAGCAAGACAGCCATCAGCGCCAGGTTTCGCGTCGCCATTCTCATTGAACCCACACTAAACTCCCGTTCTTGACGGGCAACAAGGTCGTGCAACTGTTAACCAGATTTTAGAGCCTTGAGTGTCACTCCCGCCACTTACGCAAGTCACTGGGCGGGGGAAAAGAATGCGCGTTCTGGCAATGGCATCGCAGAAGGGCGGGTCGGGCAAGACGACTCTGTCCGGGCATCTGGCGGTGCAGGCGCAGCAGGCGGGCGCCGGTCCGGTCGTCCTCATCGACATCGATCCGCAGGGCAGTCTCGCCGACTGGTGGAACGAACGCCAGGCCGACATGCCGGCATTCGCCCAGACCACGGTTGCCCGCCTGGCCTCCGACCTGGAGGTCCTTCGTCAACAGGGCTTTCGCCTCGCCGTAATCGACACTCCGCCGGCTATCACCATGGCGATCCAGAGCGTGATCGCGGTTGCCGAGCTGATCGTTATTCCAACCCGCCCGAGTCCGCACGACCTTCGCGCCGTCGGCGCCACCGTCGATTTGTGCGACCGCGCCGGCAAGCCCTTGCTGTTCGTCGTCAACGGCGCGACGCCCAAGGCGAAAATCACCTATGAGGCCGCGGTCGCGCTGTCGCAGCATGGCACCGTCGCCCCGGTCACCGTCCATCACCGCACCGACTTCGCCGCATCGATGATCGACGGCCGCACTGTGATGGAGGTCGATCCCAACGGCCGCTCGGCCCGCGAAGTGGTCGAGCTGTGGGATTACATCTCCGACCGTCTCGAAAAGAATTTCCGCCGGACGGTGTTTGCGGTGCCTGGCGCCGCGGCTCCCAATGCACCTCGCCCGGTCGGCGGCTTCGGCCGTCGCGTGGCCGGCCAGTAACGGGGGCGACCAGTGAAAAGCGGACCCAAGCTCAATAGCGAACCCAAGGTTTTCGCGTCGCTCTCGTCGGGTCTTCTGGCCCGCAAGGGCGCGGCTCGTCCGGCGATGCGGCCCCAGGGCTTCGGCCAGGCTGGCGGCGGTGGCGGCTCGCTCGAGGATCTCGGCTGGGACGACATGGGCTTCGAGCCACCCAAAGCGGTCGCAACCCCGTTGCGCGACGAGACTCACGATGCGTTCGGCGAGGAACTGGAAGAGCAGCCGCTGCGCAATCCCGTGGCCGCGCTCACTCCGGTCCAGTCGCCGGTTCACAGCCAGCAGGCGGAGATCGCCGGCCGGCTGGGTGCATCGGACGAAGATCTCACCGAGGAAGGCGAGGACTTCGACGAAACCGCTGAGCTCTACGAGCCCGGGGCCGAATTGGAACTCCCGCCGGTCGTCGAGTCGCCGGTTGCCCAAGCTCCCGCCGTTGCTCCCGTTCCGGTTGTCAAACCTGCTTCTGTTCCGACTGCCCGCCGTGCGCCCAGCCCGCGCGCGGCTCCCGGAAGCAAAGCTAAGGCCGCGTTCACGCTCCGCCTCGATCCGGCTCGCCATCTCAAGCTCCGCCTGGCCTGCGCCGTCGGCGGCCGTTCGGCTCAGATGCTGGTGACCGACGCGCTCGACGCGCTGCTCGACTCCATGCCGGAGCTCGACGCCATGGCCGCCAAAGCCAACCACAAGGGATAATCGAATGACCAAGTCGCTCCGTATTCGCCCTGCACTTTCGGCTATCGCCATGGCCTCGGTCATCGCCGGCTGCGCCGCCCCGCAGTTTGGCACGCGCAGCGCATCCAACCTCGGCGGCAAAGTCGACAAGACGAACGTCGGCGTCGCGACTCGCGCGCTGATGGCGCTCAACGCCAACGATTACCCGACCGCGGTGAAGTTCGCCGAACAGGCAGTCGAGAACAGCCCCAATGACGCCGGATTCCGCGGGCTTCTGGGCAACGCCTATTTCGGCTCGGGCCGCTTCGCGTCGGCCGAAACCGCTTTTCGCGATTCGCTCGCGCTCAGCAACAACCAGCCGCAGGTCGTCCTGAAGCTCGCCCTGGTCGAGATCGCCCAGGGCAAGCATGCCGAGGCGCTGCCGCTCCTGGCCTCCGCCCGCAACTCGCTGGACCCCGCCGACTACGGCCTCGCGATGGCCCTGGCCGGCCAGCCGCAGGAAGCGATCAACGTGCTCGAGCCCGCCGCCCGCCAGGTCGGTGCGGATGCCCGCGTTCGCCAGAATCTTGCTCTGTCCTATGCGCTGACCGGTGACTGGGCGTCGGCCCGCACGATCGCCGCCCAGGATGTCCCAGCCAATCTAGTCGACGCCCGAATCCAGCAATGGATGACCTTTGCCAAGCCGGCCGCCGCGTCCGACCAGGTCGCGGCCCTGACCGGGTTCAAGCCGGTGGCCGATCCCGGCCAGCCGACTCGCCTGGCATTGCGTGACGTGAACATTCGCACCGCCGAGGCCGCGCCGGTTGCGCAGTCTGCGCCGCAAGTCGCCCAGGTCGCGCCGCAAGTCGCGCCGCAGCCGGTCGCTGAGGTTGTGCCGCAGCCCGTCGCCGATCAGGCTCCCGCGCCGCAAATCGCGCAAGTTTCCGCGGCACCCGCGCCGGCACCGAAACCGGTGCGGGTCGCGCAAGCGCCGAAACCGGCTCCCGCGCCCGCGCCTCAGTCGGCTGCCGTGGTCATTGCCGCCGCCGCCGCGGCTGCGCCCGATGCGCCGTCGGCCTACGCCGCGATGGCCGCCTTCACGAACCGGGCCCAGGTTAAGAAACAAACCCAGCGCCCGCCGGTCCGCCGTGCGTCGCTGCCGCGGGCGACCGGCAATTCGACCTCGGTCGTGCAGCTCGGCGCCTATGGCTCGCCGCACCGCGTCGCCGCCGCCTGGAACAATGCTTCGCGGCGTTACGCGGCTCTCCGCGCTTATTCGCCGATGAGCGCGCGCTTCAACAGCCCGAAGGGCGTGGTTTACCGCCTGTCGGTGCGCGGCTTCGCCGACGCCGACCAGGCCAAGAACCTGTGCATGTCGTTGCACCGTGCCGGGGCAGGCTGCTTCGTGCGCACGGTCGCCGGCGACGTTCCGGTCCGTCTCGCCTCGCGCTAAGCGCGGCCTCCGACCAGCAATAGCAAGCAGGCCATCCGCACGGCGACCCCCGTTTCGACCTGGAGCGGGATCAGCGACCGCTGCGGGTCGTCAGCGATCGTCCCGTCAATCTCGACGCCGCGATTCATCGGGCCCGGGTGCATCACCACCGCCTCGGGCGAAGCGCGCTTGAGTCGTTCGGGTGTCAGCCCGTAGCGCGCCAGGTATTCGCCCGGCGCATCGCCGAGATCCTCCTCGAGCCGTTCGCGCTGGACGCGCAGCATCATGATCACGTCCGCGCCGGCGATCGCGGCGTCGACGTCGCCGGTTCCTTCGAAGTCGTCGGGCAGCAGGGCTGGGGGCCCGGCGAGCCGCACCTCGGCGCCCAGCCGCGGCAGCAGCATGGCGTTCGAGCGCGCGACCCGGCTGTGCTTGATGTCACCGCAGATCGCGACCTTCAGTCCTGCGATCCGGCCAAGCCGGGTGCGGATGGTCAGCGCATCGAGCAGGGCCTGGGTCGGATGCTCGTTGGTGCCGTCGCCGGCGTTGATCACCGGGCAGTCCATGATCCGCGCCATCCGTGCCGGCGCTCCGTTCTCGAAGTGGCGAATCACCAGGACATCGGGCCGCATCGCGTTCAGGGTCCGCGCGGTGTCGTCGAGCGTCTCGCCCTTCTTCGCCGAGGAATGCTCGACCGGCAGGGTCACGACCTGCGCTCCCAAACGCTGCGCGGCGACCGAGAAGGACATCAGGGTCCGCGTCGAATTCTCGTAGAACAGGTTGAACAGGATCCGGCCCGCCAGCGGCGCATTCGCGGGCGCGCCCGACCGATTCGCTTCCGCCCAGCGCTCGCCCTCGTCGAGAATCGTGGCGATCTGGTCGTCGCTAAGCGAGTCGATGGAAAGGAGATCCACGAGGCGGCGGCTTATTCGGGCGCGGCGAGATTGGCCAGCGCGTCGATCGCGCCCTGCAGGATGTGCGCCGCGGCGAGCTTGTCGACCGCGGCCGCTCTCTTCGCACGACTGACGTCGGCGGCGACCATCGCCCGCTCGACTGCTTGCGTCGACCAGCGCTCGTCCCACAGCAGGATCGGCAGGCCGAGCGGCTCCAGGTTGCGCGCGAACGCCCGCATCGATTGGGTTTGTGGCGAATCGGTGCCGTCGAGGTTGAGCGGCAGGCCGACGACTAGGCCGGCGACGCGCTCGCGCGCGACGAATGCACGCAATTGCTCGAGATCGGCGGTGAACTTGGTCCTGCGGATGGTCTCGGACGGCCCGGCGAAGCTCCAGCCCGGATCGCAGGTTGCGAGACCGATGGTCTTGGTGCCAACGTCGAGCCCCGCCAGCTTACCCCCATCCGGCAGGAGCGCCGCGAAATCGGCTGGGCTGAAAGTGATCACCTCTGCGACTCCCGCGCAGCCATGCGCCGCAGCGCATCGGCCCGGATCGCATCCCAGAACAGCGCATAGTCGTAGACGTGGTAGTTGTTGCCGGGAAGCACGTAGGGGCCGAGCGGCGGGATCGCGCCGTCGAGGATCAGCAGCCCGTGGTCGCATCGCGCTCCGACCTGGCCTGGCTGGAGCGTCGCCGAACGCAGGTCGGCGGTCGGGACCAGCGTCCCGCCGTTGGCGGCCGCTGGTGCCGCGCCGTTCTGCGTTCCGGTCAGCGGGTTGACGCACAAAATATCGTCGCGCTTGCGCTTCCCGCCGGTCAGCCCGGCCGAACCCTCGTAGCTGGCGGTGACCAGCTCAGGGTTGGCCGGCTCGGCGAAGCTCAGCCACGACAGGATGCACCCGGCCTCGTCGGCTGAGCGGCACGGCGGCAGGCCGAGCGCCGGAAGGTCGGCGGTGACGCTCAGCGGCCAGCCGACGACATAAGCGGCGATGACGCGGTCGCGCAGCGGCTTGCCGGCGACGCGCTCCCTGAGCAGCCGCTCGAGGTGCAGCGCGCCCTGGCTATGCCCGGCGAGGATGATCGGCTGGTCGGCGGGCACGCTGGCGAGGAAGCGGTCGAACGCTCGCGCCACATCTGAATAAGCGAGGTCGAGCGCCGCCCGCGCGTCTTTGCTGTCGAGCAGGAACGCGCCGAATGCCGCCTGGCGATAGCGCGGCGCCCACACGTCGCCGGCACTGCCGAACGCGCTTCCCTGGGTCTGGACGAACAAACGCGTGCGGAACTCGGTCTGCGCATCCGGGTGGAGCGGAGCGTTCCAGCGGTCGCGCTCCAGATAGGTCGTCGGGTGAATGTAGAAGATTGCCGCGTGGCCGGTCGCCGGCGGGCTCACGCCTTCGGGAAGCCAGTGCGTCGGATCATCCGGCAGTTCCGGCCTGGCAGCCCAGCTTGCTGCTTGTGAGTAATCCGGCCCGCCGCCGGCCTTCGCGGCCTCGAAATGGCCCTCGGGGATGGTGCTCTTGATCAGCACGCGGTCGCCGAACTGGAAAATCGCGAACGCCCCGGCGACGGTGAGCAGGGTCAGCCAGAAGATCATCATCAGGAAGCGGCGCGCACACATTGGCGCCCGGCCCTATTGGGGCGAGGCGCCTTGGGCAACAGCGGAAGGGGCGGCAAGGCGGTTGAAGGGCTGGGGGCGCCCTGCTAGCCGCGCCTCCATGTCCGTCGATACCGCCACAGTGCGCCACATCGCGCGCCTCGCCCGCATTGCGATAAGCGATGCGGAAATCGACGCGCTGGTGCCCGAATTGAACGCCATCATCGGCTGGGTCGAGCAGCTCGCCGAGGTCGACACCGACGGCGTCGAGCCGCTGACCGCGGTGATCGACCAGAAGCTGCGCCTGCGCGATGATGTCGTCGCCGACGGCGATTGCCGCGATGCCGTCCTGGCCAACGCGCCCGCCGCCGAGCACGGCTTCTTCGCGGTGCCCAAGGTGATCGAATAGTGTCGCTGACCGCCAAGACCATCGCCGAGCTTCGCGACGGCTTGCGCGGCGGCGAGTTCAGCGCGCGCGAAGTGGCCGAGGCGTTCAACGCTGCGGTTGCCAGTGCGCGGGCGCTCAACGCGTTCACGGTCGAGACTCCAGAGAACGCGCTTGCCGCGGCGGACGCCGCCGATGCCGCGCGCGGCAAGGGCGATGTTGGGCCGCTCGCCGGCATCCCGCTCGGCATCAAGGATCTGTTCGCGACCCAAGGCGTCGATACCACCGCCGGCAGCCGCATCCTCACCGGCTTCAAGCCCCCCTACGAGTCGACCGTCAGCGCCAACCTCCGCAAGGCCGGGGCGGGGATGCTGGGTAAGCTCAACATGGACGAGTTCGCGATGGGCTCGTCCAACGAGACCAGCGCCTACGGCCCGGTCATCAGCCCGTGGAAGCGCAACGACGGCGGCAACGCCGCGCTGACCCCCGGCGGCTCGTCGGGCGGGTCGGCGGCGGCGGTCGCGGCCGGAATCGCTCCAGGCGTTACCGGCACCGACACCGGCGGCTCGATCCGCCAGCCGGCCGCGTTCACCGGCATCTGCGGTATTAAGCCGACCTACGGCCGCTGCTCGCGTTGGGGGATCGTCGCCTTCGCTTCGTCGCTCGACCAGGCCGGGCCGATGGCCAGGACGGTCCGCGACTGCGCGATCCTGCTCGAGGCGATGGCCGGCTTTGACCCCAAGGATTCGACCTCGCTCGACCTACCGGTGCCGCAGTGGGAAACCAATCTTTCGAGCGACCTCCAGGGCAAGCGCGTCGGCATCCCGATCGAATACCGCATCGAGGGCGTTCCCGCCGACATCGACGCGCTGTGGGACCAGGGGGTCGAATGGCTGCGCGACGCCGGCGCCGAGCCGGTCAAGATCTCGCTCCCTCACACCAAATATGCGCTGCCGACCTACTACATCATCGCGCCCGCGGAAGCCTCGTCCAACCTCGCCCGCTACGACGGTGTTCGCTACGGGTTGCGGGTCGAAGGGGAAGGCGGTTTGGACGGCATGTACGCCGCGACCCGCGCCGCCGGCTTCGGCGCCGAGGTCAAGCGCCGCATCATGATCGGCACCTACGTGCTCTCCGCCGGTTTCTACGACGCTTATTTCACCAAGGCCCAGCGTGTCCGCACGCTGATCAAGCGCGACTTCGCTTCCGCGTTCGAGGCTTGCGACCTGATTTTGACGCCGACCGCGCCGTCGGCGCCGTTCGGCCTCGGTGAAAAGGGCGCCGACCCGATCGCCATGTATTTGAACGACGTATTCGCGGTGCCCGCCAGCCTTGCCGGCCTGCCCGCCATGTCGGTCCCCGGCGGCCTCGACGGACTGGGCCTTCCGCTCGGCCTCCACCTGATCGGCCGCGAACTCGACGAGCAGGGCGTGCTCAACGCCGCACTCGCCATCGAGGAACGCGCCGGCTTCACCCATCGCCCGGAGAAATGGTGGTGAGCGCTCCCTACCGCATCGCAGGCAAAACGGGCGAGTGGGAGGTGGTGATCGGGCTCGAGGTCCACGCCCAAATCGCGTCCAACGCCAAGCTGTTCAGCGGCGCTTCGACCGAGTTCGGGGCCGAGCCCAACAGCCATGTCAGCCTGGTCGACGCGGCGATGCCGGGGATGCTCCCGGTGCTCAACCGCGAATGCATTCGCCAGGCGGTGCGCACCGGCCTCGCGCTCGACGCCAAGGTCAATCGATACAGCCGGTTCGACCGCAAGAATTACTTCTACGCCGACCTGCCGCAGGGCTATCAGATCAGCCAGCTCTACCACCCGCTCGTGGGCGAGGGTGAGGTCGAGGTGCTGCTCGACCCGGCGGACGAGACCAGCGTCAAGGCGATCGGCATCGAGCGCATCCACGTCGAGCAGGACGCGGGCAAGCTGATGCACGACCAGCACCCGACGATGAGCTACGTCGACCTCAATCGCTGCGGCGTCGCGCTGATGGAGATCGTCTCACGCCCCGATATGCGTTCACCAGCCGAAGCAGGGGCTTATTTGAGGAAGCTAAGAGCAATTCTCCGCTACGTCGGGTCGTGCGACGGCAATATGGAGGAAGGCTCGATGCGCGCCGACGTCAACGTCTCGGTGCGCAAGCCCGGCGGCGAGCTGGGGACGCG
>Ga0255311_1000050_pt1 | contig 12899 bp, 23 predicted proteins | sample EtOH4_T0_E4_meta_FD_201358 | JGI IMG/M metagenome (GOLD analysis project Ga0255311, IMG submission 201358) | Sandy soil microbial communities from University of British Columbia, Vancouver, Canada - EtOH4_T0_E4 | ecosystem: Engineered > Artificial ecosystem > Sand microcosm > Unclassified ... | reverse complement strand
CAGCAAAAAAGAACCGGACGTTTATGAGACGCAAATCCGCACGGCGCTGGCCGGTGCGCGTAAGCGGGTTGATCGCGATTCGGAATTCCGCCTGCATATCCAGCAAATCGAATTGTCGTATGACCGTGAGCATTGGTCGATGGCGTTGATGCTCGCGCAAGGGTTGGTCCAGTTTCTTGCGCTGAAGATGCGGGAGTCGCAGGCGGATGAGGCGGGGATCGTCCGACGATAAACACCCAAGTTCCAAACACCCAAGCCTTGAAAACACATTACCGAACGGAGATGAACTGGCGAGTCACGTTGCCGCCAAAAGACGAAGCCGGCGAGTCGCCCGAAGGACCGGGCAGGGACGGAAATAAGCCACTGATGAAAAACCGAAAGGCCAATATGAGCCTTCCCCGATAGGTATTATTGGCGGCAACACTTTTCCAAACACCCAAACACCATGAAACACACCGCACCAATACATCGCGGTCAATTTCTTCCTGGACAAGTATCACCGGGCATGACGATGGATCAAGTCGCGAAGCAACTTCGGCTCGAAGCAATCGCGCGAGCGCAGCGCCGTAATTTCAAAAAATCGCAAACACCATGAACGAATCCATTCTAAAAGACTGCGCGGCCAATGGTGGGACGACTATTAGCAAGCAAAGAGCCGAAGGGAATGTCGAGTTGAAAGAGTGCACTGTTTGTAAGCACTGCGTTGTCTATGATTTGGTTGAGCATCATTTTTTCGGTTTTCGAGCATCCTGTCCGTATAAAGATAAACTTCCCCAAACACCATGAACGAATCAAGCAAAGCAAAACCACCATCGAAGTTGAAAGGCCGCGATCCAGCGGAAGTGAAGCCGGGTAAAATCAAAGGACTCGTTTTCGGTCCGGGTGGGAGCGGCAAAACCTTTTTTGGCCTGAGTTTCCCGGTCCCGTTCTACATCGACACGGAAGGTGGCGCGGACCTCGCGCATTATCAGGCGCGGCTCGCTGCGAGCAAGGGCCGTTACTTCGGGCCGGAAGATGGGGCATTGGATTTCCCCACGGTGATGGAGCAGGTCCAGGCACTCGCCACGGAGACGCATCCTTATCGGACGCTGGTCGTTGGAAGCATCACGAAGATTTACCAGACGTGCATTGCGAACGAAGCCGAGAGGCTCGGCGACAAGGATGCTTTTGGCGCGTCCAAGAAACCGGCGATTGCGCAAATGCGCCGGCTGGTTAACTGGATTAACCGGCTCGACATGAACGTTTGGTTTGAGGCGCATGAAACGAGTGAGTGGGGAGTGAATGCAAAGAGCGGACAACGCGAGGAAATCGGCAAGCAACCGGACGTTTGGGACAAGCTCATTTACGAACTCGACCTTGCCCTCTGGTTTTCCAAGCGGGGCAATTCGCGCGTGGCCACCGTTCGTAAATCCCGACTGACCGGCTTTCCCGACGGCGATACGTTCATGCTCCAAGAGAATGGCAAGGACGTGGCTTATGAGAATTTTGCGGCCCGTTACGGCCGCGACTGCATCGAAGCTCCTGTCCAACCGATCAAACTCGCAACGATGCTCCAAGTGAGCGAAATCATCCGTTTGCTTGACACTGTGAAGGTGTCGGAAGCGGAAGTGGAAAAGGTGTTGACCAAGGCCGGCGCGGAAAACTGGCACGAACTGAACGAAACCCAAGCCGAGGCGACTATCGCCTGGCTGCAAAAGAAAGTGACGGGTAAATAACAATTTCGGGTGGGCATCGAGGGCGCAATGCTTGCATTGCGAGCGACCTGGACCTATCCGACCAACTTGAAAAATTATGGCAATCACCTTTCAGCCGAAATCAGAAAAAGAACTGGCCTTGGGGAACCTGCTTCAGGATGGCGATTATGACTTTGAAGTCTTGTTCGCCAAGGATTCGACCTCAAAAAAGGGCAATCCGATGATCGAATTGAAGCTTGGAGTTTATGATGCCAAGGGCCAATGCCATCACATCTTCGATTACCTCGTCGGCGCGATGGAAGCCAAGTTGCGGCACTTTGCCGATGCCACGGGGTTGTTGCCGCAATATCAGGCCGGCACATTGGAAGCGTCTCAGACGGTCGGGCGCACGGGCCGTTGTCGATTGATAATTCGCGGTGATAAAAACGGAGTATATGCGGACAGGAATGAAGTGAAGGATTACATCCTACGGCCCGCCAAACCACTTCCTGGAACAACAGCGGAAATACCATTGCCATCATCGGGCGGCGATGACGATGTGCCGTTTTGAGGTATGAGTCCCGAAATGATGAGCAGCCTGGTCGAGGGGATGACCTCGCAGGAAATTGAATTGGTGTTGTTGTGGCGGGCGATTCGCAATGCGGACAAGAAAATCCTGGAGCACAACAAAGCCATCGTCGAAATGGTTTCCAAACAGGATCGCCGGAAAAAAGAATATGAGCGACAACTTGAACTTTTGAGAAATGTAAAATGAGAACGTTCACCCTCATCTGCGACCGCTGCAAGAAATCCGAAACGGTAAACGCATTGAATAACTCCAAACTGGAACTGGTAAGGATCGGAGTGGGGATCGAAAGCGACCGATGCTATGGGTCAATTCCGATGGCTAGTCTTAAAAACGCGTAGGAATGGTGCTTGGCCTGTCGGACTGAGCTTGGCCTGACTTATCGCACCGAGGAGGAAAAGGCTACTAAACCCGACCCCACTACTGAGGATCAGCTTCTTGAGGTTCTGCGTTGTTTTGTCCAAGAGAATACTCCAAGCCAATGAACCAACTTCTTAATCAGCCTACCCCTGGGCCGACCGTTCAACAAACAGCGGTCGTGACTGAGCAACCGCCAACCCAAGACGAATCGGCCCAGGAGATTTTGCACATCTCAAAATGCTCCAAGTGCGGAAGCAAGGCGATGCTGTTCCGCGAACCGCTTGACGGAATTTGCTGGGTGGAATGCATCAACAACGAGTGCCAGCAATCCGGCGGTGAAACGACGCGCGGACCGGAAGCCGCGACTCATCTCTGGCATCAGAAACAGGAGTTGAGCCGCCGATTGCTTTCGCAGTCGCGTGATCGGAGTCGCGGGCTGAGATTTGGCAGGAGAGGATAGAAATACCCAATGACCAAATACCCAAAATGAACTTTCATCGCCTCGTCTCCAATAGCAGCAAGCTCCCGCACTTCACGCCCAAGGCCATCACCATCGAGGCGTTTTCCAATGGACGCTGGGCCGTGCGGGATTTTCTCGGTGAACTGCTGGGCAGCGGGAAAGCCCGGCGCGCGAGCGTGACGGCTGCCAAGGCCGAAGCGCGGGCGTGGAAGAAAGCAAATTTAACGCAACCAACAAAACCAAAACAATGAATACCAAAATCCTCAGAATCGCGGATGCGCCGCAAGGCTCATCAACTGGAACACCGGCCCCAGCCGGACAAAATCTTGATCCGAACGCATCGGGCACGGGCGATATACTCGGCACTAACACCACGGGCACACCCGGCGTCACGCCAGCGGATGGACCTCCGGGCGGCGGTGTCCAAGGTGAACCCGCCGGACTGCCCGTGCCGCCGGGATGGGTTGCGCCGCCGTTGCCAACGACATCATTTCAAAATGCCGATGGCAAGACCATCGAACAAATTCACGCGGAGGAAATCGACGCGCTCGCCGAGCACTTCGCGCAGGTGGAACGGGATGCCGCTGCCGCCGCCGCTGATCGCGCAGGCGCGGGTGAATTACTGGATGCGGCTGCGCCGGCCGAAGCCGCGCTGGCCCTGGTCTTTGGCCCCGTGCCACTTTACCGCCGGATGGTCGCGGGAATTATCTTCGCCAGCGCGTCACTCAAAGCGGAAAAGGAAAAATTGATCACTGAGGGTGATATTCCAACCGCCCGACAATATGGATTGCGCGCGGCGAAGCTGGATGCGGCGCTTCCCGAATTGAGAAAGTGCGAGGCAGGTTTGATCCAAAACGCCGGCAGCCTTCAATGAGCATCGGCCAGGAATATCGCGCGTGCGAGGATGGGAATTATCGCAAGGTGGCTGAGTTTCCAAACGGCGCGAAAAGCCGGGACCGCTTTACCACCGTCGTCCTCGTGCGGGACATCGCTGGGCGTCTCATCAAAGCCGAGTGCGGCGCCGAGGCCCGGCGGACGATCCGAACTTATTTCAACAATGAAAAGCAAAGCACAACCTGAACTTTTGAAAGTGGAAGCGACTGTGCTCGGCAAAGCCGCTGAAACTTTCCGCGATGCGTTGGAAGAACTCGACGCTGCGCAAACCGACAAAGCCAAGGCCATGCTCGCTTTGGTGGCGGAGCTTGACGAATCCGGCAAGCAATTCATTCGCGTGGGGCAATACCGTTTCGAGCGGAAACACACCGATGCCAGGGACGGCATCAAGGTTCAGAAGCTAAAATGAAAACCTTCAAGCCCGGCGACCGCGTGCAGATGTCCAATAGGGCACTTCGCATGGGGCTGGATGGACCATGCAAGCGCCGGATTGGAACCGTCGTTAAAATAATTGAATCGGATTATTTGAGCGTCAAACGCGACGGCATTTTGCGAACGGAACTCTGGCATCAAAAGTTTTGGGAAAAATTGAGATGACCTATGGCGAGACATAAAGACATTGATTGGAGACTTCCCGAAGGCGTCCGAAATGTTGATGGCAGCGCATCGCACCAGTGGGTGTCAATCCAAGTGGCGCTGCTAATGGACATTCGGGATGAACTAAAAGGGATAAACTCCGTTCTTCATTGCCACAACTTTTTGAGAATCCCGCAAAAGCTCGACGCTATTCAACGCAACACCAAACGGAAAACTCGCAAGAAATGAGTCCAACCCAACTCACTTTGAAGAAATTCCGTGGCGAAGGCTGGCTCTGCGGCATCGTGGAAAAGTTCGTGCGCTTCCCGCCGCCGGGTCATCGCTGCGACCTGTTCGGTTTCTGTGACATCGTGGCCATTCGCGGGGATGAATCACTTTATATCCAGGCGTGCGCTTCGGCGAGTCTGTCCGCGCGGCGAACCAAACTGCGCAACGAACCGAATGTGGGCATCGTGCATTGCCCGCCAGATCGGCGCGTGGTGCTCATCGGCTGGGCCAAACGCGGCCCGCGCGGCGGTCGCAAGGTGTGGACGCCAACAATTGAGGAAATTGAAACCTGCTAACGTCGCGCTCTGCCACCCCGCCGAGGACGCGGGTGGAGCGCACGGCAAACAATCGAATCAACTATGAGCAACGAACGTAAAACGGAAGCGGGGTTGGCAGCAGCAAGTGGTTCGGCATTCCAACGTGAATATCTCGGAGTGCCGTGGACGCCAAGCCCGGAGGAAAAGCAACTGCGTGAACTGGCGCGTGAATATCATGAGCGCACGGAACGCTTCGACCAAATCCACTGCAAGGCCAGAGACAAGCGCGGCATCGCAATCCCGGTGATGCCTGACGAGCGGTCTGCCTGCATGAAGAACGCAATGCGAATCCGTGATGAACTCGGTGTAGAAGCTGCCCGTCTCGGCTTCATTCCGAAGCAGTGGCATGAGGCTATCAGCAACGCGGCGCATGAGATGCCGAACGTGGAACTCTGCGAATCGGCGGGGCGAGAGAAGGCGTCGGCATCGGGTGAGGCTCAGTGCGCCCCGTCCGATTCGCAGCAGTGACGGGTTATGATGCGTCAATCTCAACACAAATATGAAAACTGAAATCACGAAAATAAAACTGCAACTCAAAGGCCGTGACATCGAACTCACGGCGGCGGAAGCCCGCGAAGTGCAAGCTGAACTCAACAAGCTGTTCGAGATCGAGAAAACCGAACTGCAAAAATTCAAGGAGCAATGGGAAAAGGACAATCCGAAAACCACGCCGTTCCCGTGGCCGCCCTATCCCGCGCCAATCATCATCGAGCGCAACGTCCCCTACTGGCCGCGTCCGTGGGAAATCTGGTGCGGCGGAACTGTCGGCGGTATCGGCGACCACCAAACCGGAACGCTCTGCATGGCGATAGGGCAAGCATCATAACGAGGAATTCAGCAGCGGCACCGGGAACGCGCTTCCGAAAAACGACTGAATTTATGACTACCAACACGCCTCCTCAATTGAGCGCCAAAATGCCGTCTGCTGCACTGATTGGTTCTCCATCATTGGTGCGAACGCTGAAAAGCCTCTACTATCGAATCTTCAAACGGTATCGGCGTCTCGAACTGAAGCTCTGCACCTACGCGGAAGCTGACGCAATCCTGCGGAAACAAGGCATCCCCGGCAATCCCGATGAAGGCTGGCGCATCGCCCGCGAGGAGGACAGCAACCGCGTCATCGGCATCGTCTATTTAGAGCGCCGCGAGCGAATCTTGATGGAGAACGAGGATTCTGCAACTTCAAAACCTTAATCGTTCGCTTAATATGAAACTGGAATCTGCTATACAAGCCACGCGGGATATAATCCGTCGCAAGCATTTAGCCCAAGCGACGGAGGAGAATTATTGCCAGTGGATAGCACGCTTTGGTCGCTTTGTTTCCGAGCGTTGCCAGCCTAATGAGAAGCCAGAACAAAAGATGGAAGGCTTCCTAACTCAGTTAACCAGGCAGGATGTTTCCGCATCTACGCAGAATCAGGCGTTTTGTGCCCTGCTATTCTTCTATCGCGAGGTTTTGAAGGTCGAAATTGGCAAGATAGATTCGTTGCGGGCCAAAAAGGAAGTGCATCTGCGTTATGCACCGGAACGATATGAAGTCATGGCCATGATTGGCGCGTTGAAGGATGAGTCTGATTATCCAACGTCGTTGATCGTGAAGCTGATTTATGGCTGCGGCCTGCGCGTGACGGAGCCGCTGAACTTGCGCGTCAAAGATGTATTGTTGGCGGATTCAAAGCTGGTGCTGAGCGGGGCGAAGGGGGGCAAGGATCGGTTCGTGGCCATCCCGTGTTCGCTGGTATCGGAGCTTCGGGCACAACTGGATTATGCGAAGTCGGTCGGCGAAAAAGATCGTCTTGCGAAACTGCCAGTCAAGCTGCCTGGGTTGCTGGCGACGAAGTATCCGCATTGGCAGTTCTCACCGAAATGGGCGTTTCTTTTCCCGGCGCATCGGCCCTGCGAGTTTCGCGGACAGGTCGTGCGGTGGCGAATCCATGAGGCGAATATCCAGCGATGCGTCCGAAAAGCGGCCCGACCGCTTGGGCTGGATATTACTCCGCATCATCTTCGCCATGCCTATGCGACACATTGCCTGAACTCCGGAGAGAATCCGCGCGCGATTCAACTGGCGATGGGTCACAGCCAACTGGAAACAACAATGGGCTATCTTCACGCGGAGGCGTTGAGTGTTTCCAGTCCATTAGATAGCGCACTGATTTTTCCCATCCCGGAAGCGTTGATGCCGGGTAAACAAAATGCTGACCAATAATGCCGTCAATAAACCTTGACTTGGATTACTTCGATCATCGGCAGACCAAACGTCTGGTTGGCCTCTTGGGACATGGAGCGGAGCTATTACCTCTGCGATTGTGGACCTACTGCGGTAAGTTCCACAGCGACACGGGTTCGCTGGCCGACTACATGGAAGAGGAGATCGAGACGCTGGCCGGATGGTGGGGTAAACCGGGTCAAATGTTGCCGGCAATGGTCAAATGCGAATGGATGGAACAACGGGCCGGAAAATGGCGAATGACGAACTGGTTGAAGTGGCAAGGCCACCTGGTCGCTTACAAAAAACGTGCAAGTCTCGCATCTCAAGCGCGTTGGAAAAAACTGAAAGTTGATGCTTCAAGCAATGCTTCAAGCATCCTTCAAGCATCCTTCAAGCATTGCTCTTACGATACACGACTAAACTTACAACGCAAAGCAGAGCGTTTAAACGATGCCACCGGGCCGCCGGACACCAACGGCCAGCCGTTAATCGTTCAACGTTCATCGCCTAATCGCTCTGTCGAAAAGGAACTGATGGGACGGCTGCGGGAAGCGTTGGGCGAAGACGAAATGGCCCGGGCCGGCGGGCATTGGCGGGCGAACTGGGTGCGGAAATTTCCCAGCCTGGTGGATCGCGGCCTTGCGGATTTGACCGTGCAAATTCGCGAAGGCAAACAAATCGCAAATCGTGGCGCATGGTTGCAAGACCTTTTGAACAGGTGGGCAACAAATGACTGACAAGAAAAAATATCCTGCTGCTCTCGGCTTGCACGTTGCCAAAGAAATCTGCGACGTGTTGAAACCGCTGTGCCATCGGCTCGTGATCGCTGGCTCATTGCGCCGGCGAAAGAAATTCATCGGTGACGTGGAAATCCTTTATATCACCAAGACTGAAAACCGGAAAGATCGCGGTGATATGTTTGAGACTGAAACCGTTTTTCTCGTCGATGAACAAATTCAGAAATGGATCAAGGCCGGCGTCCTGGAACTGCGTCCGAACGTGAACGGTGGAACGACATTCGGCGTGAAGAACAAACTGATGATTCATTGCGCTACGGGTATGCCGTTGGATTTTTTTTGTGAGACCGACGAAGCTAATTGGTCGCGCTCGCTGGTCATTCGCACCGGACCAAAAGAACTAAATCTGAAGCTCATTGCATCGGCGGCGGAGCGCGGAATTGCGGTTCACGCTTACGGCAACGCGCTGACGGAAATTTTAAATGGCTCAGTGATTCCGTGCGCCTCAGAAAAAGCATTCTTTGAGATTTGCGGAGTCGCGTATTTAGAACCTTGGGAACGATGAAACCCGATCGCAAAACCAAAACGGAAATCCGCATCACCTGCGAGGGCGCGGCCACGATCCCACTGGAAAAACTTCTGCCGTTGCAAGGTGATCTGAAAAGTCTGCCGGAAGACAATTTCAAGAAACTGAAAGCGTCGATCTTGAAGCACGGCGTGACGTTTCCTTTCTTCGTTTGGAAAAACGCGGGCAAGGTTTTCATCATTGACGCGCATCAGCGCGATAAAGTTTTGCGCCGTCTCTCCGAGGAAGGTTACACGGTGCCGCCCGTGCCGGTGGTGTGGATCGAGGCGCGGGATGAAAAGGAAGCGAAAGAGAAAATCCTTTTGTGCAACTCGCAATACGGCGAGATGACGGACGCGAGCCTGGGCGAGTTTATCAACACGGCCATGTTGGATCTGGATCAGTTGAAAGAGTTGACGGTGCTGCCGATTGATTTGAATTCGTTGCTGCCCAAGCCCGTCATTGATGTTGAACCTCAAATCGACAATGCAGCGGAACTCGCGAAGAAATGGAAAACGAAGACGGGTCAACTCTGGCAGCTTGGAGAGCATCGGCTGCTATGTGGGGACTCGACCAAAGGTGAAGACGTAGCGCGACTGCTCGGCAAAGAAAAACCCATGCTAATGGTAACTGATCCGCCGTATGGCGTCGAATACGATGCCAACTGGCGCAACGAGGCTGATCGCGCAAATGGAAAGCCCTACGGCGCTCGCGCCGTAGGGAAGGTCACGGGCGACAGCGAGTGCGACTGGACGGAGGCTTGGAGGTTGTTTCCGGGGGACGTTGCTTATGTCTGGCATGCCGACCGGCATGCCAGCAGGGTGCAGGCTTCGGTTGAAATCGCAGGCTTCGAGATTAGATGTCAGATCGTTTGGGCAAAGAACACTTTCGCTATCGGTCGCGGCGACTACCACTGGCAACACGAGCCTTGTTGGTATGCCGTCCGAAAATGTAAAAGGGGGCAATGGTCGGGCGATAGATCACAGACGACGCTTTGGGAGATCGATAAGCCGCAAAAGTCCGAGACCGGCCATTCCACTCAAAAACCAATTGAGTGCATGGCGCGTCCGATTCGGAAAAATTCAAAAAAAGGCGATGCAGTTTATGATCCATTCCTCGGATCAGGCACAACGCTAATTGCCTGCGAGAACCTTGGGCGTCGCTGTTTCGGCTTGGAGATTTCGCCGGATTACGTGGCCGTGACTCTGCAAAGGTTTCTGGATTCCACCGGCAAGAAACCCGTCCTGATTTCCAAATGAGCAATCCCGCCAAACCCGCCGAGACGTTCACGCCGGAGCAATTCGCGCTCCTGGAAAAAGCTAACCTCGCCAACATCGTTTCCAAGATCAAAGCGGGCAAGGTGCTCAACATCGGCGAGCGGCAACAACTCCGCGCGGCAATGGGCGCGGAAGGGGCGGCGTGTGATACGATTGACCAAGCTGCGGACCGGCTCAATGTCACGCGCTCGGAGATTCAGTTTGCCAAACGCAAGGGCGCTCCCGGTTTCCGCGACAGCCGCATTTATCCGCTAGAACTTGGTCCCTGGCTGAAAACCCACGGCAAAGAAGTTAGGGCCAAAGCCGAAGGCAAGGACAAGCTCGCTGCTACGGCGCAGGAAATAAAATTGCGCCGGGAATTGAGGCTGGAAAAACGCGCGGAAGAAATCTTCGCCGGCAAATGGGTGGACCGGCAGGAGACCTGGAATCGAGTTTACGAACGGGAAACAAACCTGCGCCAGATTCTTCGCCAGAAATTCGAGATCGAGTTGAAAAGCAAAATCGCAAAACTGACCGGGCTGGACATGACGGCCGTCGGCATTCTGCTCAAGACCACGCTGGATGAAAGTTTCACGGCGGCGGGTGTTCAGACGATCAATGAACCATGAAAATCATAACTCAAAGAGATTGCATCCTCCGGGTCTGCGACCGATGGAAAGACCAATACACGCCGTTTGACAAACACAGTCCAAACAAGTTGGAAATCTTCAAACAGTTGCAACAACTCAATCTCGAAACTTGCTCCGCAAAAGATGTGGCGGACATAATCGGCAACTCGTCATGGACAACCCTGCAATGCGACGAATGCGGACAAGAGACAGACTGGGTGCTTCGCGTTGGAGAAGAACCGGGCTGGGAAAGCAGAACCGCCATCCTTTGCAAATCGTGTGTTGGAAAAGCAGTGGCAAAACTCAACGAACTGGCGTGCAAAAAGGACTCAGGAACATGAGCGATTGCAACCATACGATTCTTGAAAGCTGTCTGAGCGCCGATGAATGCGCCGCCTGTCTCCGCGAAAAGGCTAAAGCTCATTCGCTGCATCGGGCTGGTTCGACGTTCAACCGCCTGCGCACCGCTCTGGTCAACTGGCGGGTTGCTGAACGCAAGCACGCAACCTATGTGCTCAGAGCCGCTCATCCGCTCGACATCAGAACTGCCGCAGACGCAGAAGCGTATGCGCTGCGCGAAGTCCGACTGATTGTGGACAGCGAACCGTGGTCGGCAATACTCCAAGACCTGTGAATATGTCGAGCAAGTGATATACGAACAGGCGTTCGTATATTCAAATGTGTAAGTGATTCTCAGTTCCAATGATTGACACGCCCGCTTGGGTGTGTCCGCCGCTCTAGTCGATTCCCTCTGGCGCGAAATCTGGCAGCCGCCGGATCGCCGTCCCATTTACGAGTGGGCGGGCGAAAATGTTTTCCTTCCGCTTCAATCCTTTCCAAAACGCAGCGGCTTCTTTCGCTGCGACGACACGCGCTCAGTCATGCCCATTTTCGAGGCGCTACAAAACGACGCGGTGCGCGAGGTCGTGGTTTACAAGGCGGTGAGTTACGGCGGGACGATGATCGCTGATGTATGGCTGCCCTGGACGGTCGCGAATGACCCCGGCAATTTCCTTTTCATCCTACCCACGAAGGAACTCGCGGACGGCCATGCGGACATGCGGACGATGCCGATTCTTGAACACTGTCCGCCCGTCGCGAAATTATTTCCCAAAGATGAAGATCAGAAGCGGCGGCGCGATGTGCTCTGGAATCACGGCGCGGCACTGTTTGTTCAAGGCGCGGCGTTGCGATTGCTCCAAGCCAAGCGCGTGCGTTACCTGTTCGGAGACGAAGCTTGGAATTGGGAGCCGGGCCGGTTGCAGGAAGCCATTGCCCGCACGCAGGCGCACCAAGATCAGGGCGTGAGCAAGGTTTTAATTTGTTCCCAAGGCGGCGAGGTGATGGATGAACTCGACGAACGCTGGCAGGAGGGCACGCAGAATATTTGGACCGTGCCGTGCCTGAATTGTGACAAATTCTTTGCGCTGCGCTGGGAGGGTTTTCGACCGGACGGCAGCAGATGGGGAATGCGTTACGATCAAAACGAACGCACGCGCGACGCGCGCGGCCGCTGGAACCTCTCGGAAGTGTTGCCCACGGTGCGTTACGAATGCCCGCACTGCGGCCAGGCGAACATCCAGAACGAGCGGTTGGAGCAACACTGGAATTTACGCGGAAAAGATGTTGCCGAAAATCCGCGCGCGAATCCCGCTTATCAAAGCTTCCGCCGGCCCGCGATGATTTTCCGCGATTGGAAGGAACTCGTCACGGAATGGCTGAAGGCGAATGATGCGTGGAAGAAGGGCATTCCCGATCCGCGTCGCGAGTTCATTCAGAAACAACTCGCCGAGCCGTGGAGCGAGGAACGGGCGCAACTCGGCCAGAGCGGTCGGCTGGTGGCTTATGATGTGAATGCGAAGTGGGATGAGACCTATGCCATTTTCCTCACGGTCGATGTGCAAGAGGATCACTTCTGGTTTGTGGTTCGGGCATGGTCCAAGAATGGCAAGAGTCGCCGACTGGATTTCGGGAAACTTTTTTCCTGGACGGAGATCGAGTTGAAACAGGAGCAATGGAAATCCAAGGGCAAGGTGAGTGTAATCTGCGATTGCCGCTTTCGCATAAAGGACGTTTATTTCTTCTGTCGCAAAAATAATTTCTGGACCGCTGCGCTCGGTGAGAAGCGCAAGAGCTTTTCGATTCCGCTTACCAAATACGGCCGGAAAGTCGGGCATAAAGAGCAATCGTATTTGGAAGACCCGAACAGCGGCGACCCGGAGCGCGGAACCACCATGCAAGGGCGGATGTATTGCAACCGGGTTTTTTGGAGCAACCCCACGACGTTCGAGGTTTTGCGCCGATTGCGGGATGGCCGGGGCGAGGAATGGCTTTGTCCGGCGGGCG
>Ga0255311_1000049_pt1 | contig 12974 bp, 8 predicted proteins | sample EtOH4_T0_E4_meta_FD_201358 | JGI IMG/M metagenome (GOLD analysis project Ga0255311, IMG submission 201358) | Sandy soil microbial communities from University of British Columbia, Vancouver, Canada - EtOH4_T0_E4 | ecosystem: Engineered > Artificial ecosystem > Sand microcosm > Unclassified ... | reverse complement strand
GAGCCGTCCAATGCCTCGAGCGCGTGGCCGACGATGTCCGAGCCTTCGAACTCGGCCCGCGTCTTCGACAGGATACGAGCGACGTCGAGCGCGACATTGCCGTTGCCGATCACCGCCGCGTGGGTGCCGTCGAGCGGCGGATCGAGGTCGGCGAAGTCGGGATGGCCGTTGTACCAGCCGACGAACTCGGCCGAGCCGATCACGCCCGGCAAATCCTCGCCGGGGATGCCGAGCTTGCGGTCGTGCGGCGCGCCGATGGCGAGGATGACGGCGTCATAGAGGTCGAGCAGCTCCTCGACCGAAACGTCGGTGCCGACGCAGACATTGCCGATGAAGCCGACGCCGGCGGTTTCGGCGACCTTGTCGTAGCGCTTGGACACGGCTTTCAGCGACTGGTGGTCGGGCGCGACGCCGAAGCGGATCAGGCCGTAGGGGACCGGGTAGCGGTCGAGAATGTCGATGCGGGCCTGATCGCCAAACGCCTTGGCCAGCGCCTCGGCGGTGTAGAAGCCCGCCGGTCCCGACCCGACCACCGCGAAATGCCGCATTCAGCTGCCCCCGATTGATTGCGCGGCGATGCTAGTGGCTGAGGCGAAGGAGGCAAGAACCTCAGTCGCGCTGGTCCTCGAGGAGGATGTTGCCCTTCTTCTGCAGCATCGCTTCGATCGGCGCGGCGAACATCGCCAGCAGGCCGGGCAGCATCACCCGGACGCGGACCTTGGTCTCCTCGACGCCGATCTTCGCCTCGACTGCCTGGCCAAGCGCCTGGATGACGAGGTTGAGCTCGTCGCCGGACCAGTTGGACGTGACCTGGGCGCCGCCCGGAATGTGCTCCTTGAGCTTGTGGATATTGTTGGCGATGCGCCGCCTGGCCTCGTCGCGGCCAAGCTTGTGCGGCAGGTCGACCTGGATCGGCTGTTGCATTGGCCGACTGTGGGCAGCCGTTCGGCGCTTTTCAAGGCGGGCCCGACGTTCAGCGCTTCTCAACACGGGCGCGGCCATTATGGTCGCGGCATGGACTGGCTCGCCGCCTTATCGATCGTCGCCGCCGCGCAGCCGGCGGGTTTTCCCGCGCCGCCGCCGCTCGGGCCCGCGTCCGCCTACATCACCGCCGGGCAGGACGAGCCCGGTTACCGCAATTGGTACATGGCCTCGCCGGCGCACGCCTATGCCGTCACCAGCTTCAACAACTACCTCGTGACCTATGGCGTCGGCGGGATCGTCCCGACCTGGCAGCTGCTGCGCACCGCGACGGCGTGGGAGCGCTGCGGCGCCCAGCCGTTCGAGATGCCGCCGGTGTCGGAGTGGCCCAACGTCGTCCAGACGCTGCGCTACATCCGCGACTACGTGATCCCCGCGGTCGGGCCGGTCGAGCCGGTGTCTGCCTTTCGCAACCCGGTCCTCAACGCCTGCGCCGGCGGCGCGCCGGAAAGCGCCCACAAGCATTATTCGGCGATCGACATGGTGCCGCTACGGCCGACGACGCGCGAGGAGTTGATGCGGACCTTGTGCGCCGTGCACGCCCGGCGCGGCCCCGATTACGGCGTCGGCCTCGGCTTCTATGCGTTCCTGCGCTTCCACGTCGACACGACCAAGTTCCGCCGCTGGGGAGCCGATCCTGGCTCGGCGACCTGTCCGCCGATCATCCATCCCGAAGACGTCGCGACGGTTTACCAGCCGCCGGCGCCACAGCCGGCCGTGGTCACACCCCCTCCGGTTGCACCCGCGCCTGCGCCGATCTCGCCTGCGCCCGCCGATCCGCTGGCCCCGGCGACGCCGCAACCGGCCATCCCGCCGAAGCCGTAGCGGCCCGATTCCCCTTGTGTTGCGGTGGCGCAACCCAATATCGCCGGCAACCGAGGGAATCTGATGGACCTGGAGAAACTGACCGAGCGAGCGCGGGGCTTCCTGCAGGCGGCGCAGACCATCGCGGTGCGCGAGAATCACCAGCGGATCGCGCCGGCCCACCTGTTGAAGGCGCTGCTCGACGACGAGCAAGGCATGGCGGCGGGGCTGATCGAGGCGGCCGGCGGCGATCCCCTCGCGGCGCGGCGCGAGGCCGATGCTTTGGTCGCGAAAGTCCCATCCGTGACCGGCAGCGGCGCGACCTCGGCGCCGGCGCTCGACGGCGACACGATGCGCGTCCTCGACCAGGCCGAGCAGGTCGCCAAGAAATCCGGCGACAGCTACGTGACGGTCGAGCGCATCCTGCTGGCGATGGCGCTCGCCAAAGCCACCGACGTCGGCAAGGCGCTCGCCGCCGCGGGGGTGGACGCGAAGGGGCTGAACGCGGCGATCGAGAAACTGCGCGGCGGCCGCACCGCCGACACGCAATCGTCCGAAGACCGCTACGACGCGTTGAAGAAATTCTCGCGCGACCTCACCCAAGCCGCGCGTGATGGCAAGCTCGACCCGGTGATCGGCCGCGACGAGGAAATCCGCCGCACCATCCAGGTGCTGGCGCGGCGGACCAAGAACAACCCGGTGCTGATCGGCGAGCCCGGCGTCGGCAAAACCGCGATCGCCGAGGGGCTGGCGTTGCGCATCGCCAACGGCGACGTGCCCGACGGCATCAAGGACCGGCGGCTGCTGGCCCTCGACCTCGGCTCGCTGATCGCCGGCGCGAAATATCGCGGTGAGTTCGAGGAGCGGCTGAAGGGCGTGCTCGACGAGGTCAAACAGGCGGCGGGCGAGATCATCCTGTTCATCGACGAAATGCACACCTTGGTCGGGGCCGGCAAAAGCGAAGGCGCGATGGACGCGTCGAACCTCTTGAAGCCGGCGTTGGCGCGCGGCGAGCTGCACTGCATCGGCGCCACCACGCTCGACGAATATCGCAAGCACGTCGAGAAGGACGCGGCACTCGAACGGCGCTTCCAGCCGGTGTTCATTGGCGAGCCGACGGTCCAGGACACGATCTCGATTCTCCGCGGGCTCAAGGAGAAATACGAGCTCCATCACGGGGTCCGGATCACCGACGCGGCGATCGTCGCGGCGGCGATGCTCAGCAACCGCTACATCGCCGACCGCTTCCTGCCCGACAAGGCGATCGACCTGATGGACGAGGCCGCCAGCCGCATCCGCATGGAGGTCGAATCGAAGCCCGAGGAGATCGAGAATCTCGACCGGCGGATCATCCAGCTGAAGATCGAGCGCGAGGCGCTGAAGAAGGAAAGCGACAAGGCGTCGAAGGACCGGCTGACGAAGCTCGAGGCGGAACTCGCCAATCTCGAGCAGCAGTCGGCCGAGATCACCCAGCGCTGGCAGGCCGAGAAGGACAAGATCGCCAGCGAGGCGAAGTTGAAGGAGCAGCTCGACCAGGCGCGGCTCGAATTGGAGCAGGCGCAGCGCAACGGCGACCTCGCCCGCGCCGGCGAGCTCCAGTACGGGCGCATCCCCGAGCTCGAGAAGCAATTGTCGGAAGCCCAGGCGGCGACCCACGGCGCGATGCTGCGCGAGGAGGTCACCGACCAGGACATCGCCGCGGTGGTCAGCCGGTGGACCGGAATCCCGGTCGAGCGGATGCTGGAGGGCGAGCGCGAGAAATTGCTGCAGATGGAAGCGGCGATCGGCGCCCGCGTGATCGGCCAGGAGCATGCGGTGAAAGCGGTTGCGTCGGCGGTGCGCCGCGCCCGCGCCGGGCTGCAGGACCCCAACCGGCCGCTGGGCTCGTTCCTGTTCCTCGGGCCGACCGGCGTCGGCAAGACCGAGCTGACCAAGGCTTTGGCCGAATTCCTGTTCGACGCACCGGACGCGATGGTCCGCATCGACATGTCCGAATATATGGAAAAACACGCGGTCGCGCGGCTGATCGGCGCGCCGCCGGGCTATGTCGGCTACGAGGAAGGCGGGGCGCTGACCGAGGCGGTGCGGCGGCGGCCGTACCAGGTGGTGCTGTTCGACGAGGTCGAGAAAGCCCACGGCGACGTGTTCAACGTGCTGCTGCAGGTGCTCGACGACGGCCGCCTGACCGACGGCCAGGGCCGGACGGTCGATTTCACCAACACCATCATCATCCTGACCTCGAACCTCGGGTCGCAATATCTGGCCTCACTCGGCGAGGATGAGCCGGTCGAGAAGGTCGAGCCGCAGGTGATGGACGTCGTCCGCGGCCATTTCCGCCCCGAGTTCCTCAACCGGCTCGACGAGATCATCCTGTTCCACCGGCTGTCGGCCGGCCACATGGGGCCGATCGTCGACATCCAGGTGGCGCGGCTCCAGCAGCTGCTCGACGACCGCAAGATCAAGCTCGAGCTGACCGCCGGCGCGCGGGCGTGGCTGGGAAGGGTCGGCTACGACCCGGTCTATGGCGCGCGGCCGCTGAAGCGTGCGGTCCAGAAGCACCTCCAGGACCCGCTCGCCGACATGATCCTCGCCGGCGAGATCGCCGACGGGGCGACGGTGCGGGTCGACGAAGGCGACGGCCAGCTGGTGCTGACGCCGGTTACCGAAGTGCGGGACGCTGCTGAATAAAGCGGGGAGGTGTAATGCCGGCGCGGGCTAGCAGGTCGCCCGGCCCGTGCTGCTTGTCGACTGAATGACGCAAGGGCTCCTTTGAGTCTGGTCGATGACGTCACGGTCCTGACGCCGCCGTTCCGCCCACTCGGAGCGAGTCGCGCAAATCCGCCTTACGGCCAGGCGGCTGCCGAGCATGCGAATGTTCTCGCAAATCTTTTCATTGGGGTCGGGGGTCTTCTTGCCCGCCGGTTGTTCCGCAACGGCGGGCATGGCCAGCAGCGCGCCGGCGAGCGAGGCGATCAATGTGCAGGTGAAACCGGACGTCATTCGCGAAGCTCCAGTCCTGCCGGCGAGTGCTGCCCTACTGGCCGCTCATGGCCCTGCGGGTCTGGACCTTTTCGAGTTGCTGCCGATCCTGGTTTTTGAGGTCCGCCCACTGGCTGCGGGTCATGCACACGCGCCGGGTCGCGAGGCGGCTGCCGACCACTTCCTGCTTTTCGCAGATGACTTTATTGGGATCGGCTGCGCTTCCCTTTGCTGCCGGCGCGGTCGTCGGCGCCGCGGTCTGGGCAGCGACCGGAGCCGCGGCGACGCACAGAAACGCTCCGGCGATTGCAATTGCCTTCACTCTCACAAATTCCTCCTATTGATCGCCGGCGCAAAGCCGCACCGACGCTCTCGAATCCTAATCTAGCCCTATAAGGCTGAACGTAGCCTGCGCCAAATCCAGATCGGAGGGACAAGGCCATTCGACTAAGGCGCTGGTTAAATCGGCGGGCGGACGTCGAAGGCGACCGTCAATCGCTCCCCTTGGGCGAAAGCGCGCGTGCCGTGCCACATCCACGACGGGAACAGCACCAGCCGCCCCGGCTTCGGCTCGATCTTCGCCCGCGGCGGCAGGGCGACACCGAGCTCGGCCTGCGGCTCGCCAAGCGTCAGCCAGCCGGCATCGTCCGGTTCGCCGCGCCGCCGCTCGGGCAGCGCGATATAAAGCGCCGAGCTGATCCAGCCCTGGGGATGGACGTGGTTGGCATGATGCCCGGCGCCTCTGAGCCGAACCGACCAGCTCCCCGAGAAGCGGATCCGGCGGTCGCGGCGCGGCGCCAGCAATGGGTGGTTGGCGACCGGCGGCGGCAGCTTGGCGACGTGCCGCTCGACGGCCGCGACGACGGCCCGGCGAAGCGCGCGAATGTCCGGCTCGACGCGGCACAGCAGCGGCCCGTCGGTCTGCGTCCCGCCGCGCACCGACTGGTCGAGATACTCACCCTTGGCGACATGCAGCGATCGCAGCAGCTCGGCGAGCCGATCAAGCGGCGGCAGGTCGGTCAGGTCCTGGATGCTGACCAGCTGCGCATCGCCTTCGAGCCATTGCGAGCGCGCATCGCCGGCCATCCGCCAAGCGATCAAGGCGTAGGGCCAGGTCTGGGCGGCGCGTTCGGTGGCGAGCTCACGGTCGATGATCGGCAGCGCCTCGTCGACCGCGCCGGCGCGCAGCAGGTGCCGGATGCGCCAGATGCCGAGGATCGCGTCGTTGGCCGGTCCGGCGGGATCGAACAATGCCGGGGGATGCCGGCGATGGTCGAGCTCGGCAGCCGCAATCGCCTCATAGGCCTGTAGCGCCGCGCCGGGCACGCCCGCCGCGCGAGCCCGCTCGACACCGGCTGCAAGCGCGGCAAAATTCTCGCGGCGAAGGTGGATCGCGAACAGCGCCGTCCACAAGCGGTCGTCGGCCGGATGAGCGGCCAGCGCCCGTTCCACCGACGCGGTCGCCTGATCCGGCCGGCCGAGGGTCGCCTGCAGCTGCGCCAGCTGCTGGTGGCCGACGAGCCACAGCGGCGAGCGGTCGAGCACCGCGGCGAGCTCGGCGGCGCCGCGCTCGCCGTCGCCGACCGCCGTCCGGGCCGCGGCGAGCCCGAGCAGGATTTCGCCGTCGGCCGGCGCCAGCGCCCGCGCGCGCTCGAACAAGGCGACCGCGTCCTGGCCCGCTTCCAGCGCGATGCGGGCGTGGCCGTGGGCGATCTTGGCATCGCCGGGAGCGAGCCGCGAGGCATTGCCGAAGGACTTGAGCGCCGCCGCGTGCTCGTCGAGCGAGCGCTGCAGGAGCCCGGCCCATTGCCACAGGAGCGCGTCCCGCCCCTTATCGGCGACGGCGAGCAGCAGTGGAATGACGGATTCCTCTTCGCCTTCGCTCAAGGCTTCGCGGGCGAGCTCGGCGTAAGTGTCGGGATCCGGCGCTCCCCGCTGCACCGCGTCGAGCCGCGCGCGCCAGCTCACAAGGTTTGTCCGCCGGCCCCGCCTTCCATCCCGATCGCTGCCGCGATGGCCTCGCGCTCGACGTCGCCGAGATCGGGATGCCAGACGTCGAAAATGAACACGACGCGCAGCTGGTTGGTCGGGTTGAGGGCCTCGTGCTCGATGGTGTCGTCGAACACGAACGCCTCGCCCGGATGCCAGTGGATGGTCTCGGCGCCGACCCGGAACCAGCATCCGTCGGGCACGACCAGCGGCAAATGGCAGACCAGGCGCGAGTTGCTGACACCGACATGCGGCGGGATCGCGGTGTTGGGCGCGAGTAGCGAAAACATCGCGTTGGGGGAGGCACCGGCGATTTGCGGCTGGGGCAGGCTGGCCATCAGCGCCATGGTCCGCGGGCAGTGACGCGCATTGGCGTCGATCCGCGCGCCCTTGTGCAGCAGATGGATGGCCGTCCAATCCGGGCTGCGGTTCAGCGGCCGCCACTGATCCATCGGGAGATAGTCCTCATACTGGACGTAAGGGACGAGCTCCGCGCGCTCAGCAGTCATCACGATTTTGAGCTCGGCGGCGATCTCCGCGGTCGCGGCCTCGACCTCGGCAAGCCACGGGAACAGCCGGCGGGGATGGAACTCCCGCTCGACGAGGCCCGGATAGTGGAAATGCGTCGGGTTGCTGTGAAACGGGCGCGTCCGGCGCAGGACATTGCTGCGGAAGCGCTCGATCCGCTGCCGCGCTTCCGGGTCGGCGCGCTGCTCGGCGGCGGCCATGACTCGTTTCATTCGAGCTTCGCGCTGGTCGAGCCACTCGGCGTTACGCTTCTCAGCCTCGGCCACCACCGGTGCCAGCTGCGGCGGCAGCTCGGAGTCCGGTTTCTGGGCCAGGGCATTGCCCCACGCTTCGCCCGCCTCCGGGTCACCGAGGCGCTGGAGCAGGCTGGCGCGCATCAGCAGGGCGGTGAAGTCGAGGGGAGCGATCGCCAGCGCCCGGTGAATCGCCTCCAGGGCGGGCCGCAGATTGCCGGTGCCGCGGTACATGCCGGCGATCTTCATCCACAAGGTGATGTCGTCGGGGCGGCTCTGGGCCGCCTGCTCGAGCAGCGCGATGGCGCGGCCCAGATCGCCCGAGGCGACCGCCCGGTCCGCGCCGCTGACGAGGGCTTCGACCTCCATGGCTCAGATCTTGTAGCCGAACTTTTCGGCCCACGGCGCCAGCACCGGCAAAATCGGCTCGAGATGCTTGCGGTATCGCTCCCAGCGCCCGACTGACCGCTGGTAGATCGGTTCGGTGACCTGCGCGTAGCTGGCGGTCGTGATCACCCCGCGCGCGGCGGCGGTCTTGCGGTGATCGAGCATCTCGTCGCGCCAGCTCAGGCCAAGCGCCTCCGACAGCCGCCGAAGCTCTGCCTCCGGATCATCGACCAACTGCTCGTAAGCGATCGTGTGCACTTCGATGGGCAGCAGCGCGCGGGCGTTTTCCCAGGTCCTGAACGTCAGATCATAGAACTCCGCCGCCGTATCGAGCCGCAGAAAGTTCGCCATCGATGAATTGAGGCGGAAATTGCTGGCGTAACAGCTCAGCACCGAATCCGCCGGGTGGCGCAACGCCAGGATGAATCGCGCGTCGGGGAAAAGGCGGTGAATGAAAGGGACGTTGTTGAGATGCAGCGGCGACTTGTCGACGAGCAGCGCGCCGTCGCGAAGCTCGACATGCCTTGCCGCCGCTTCGAAATATTGCCCCTGCGCCTCGCGGACCTGGCCCTCGTCGAGGTCCGCCAATTTCTCGAACCCGCCCAAGGCCGTGCCGAGGTTGTTGAGGACCGGCCGCTCCTCCATCACGTCGACGTCGGGGTGGCCCATCAGCATCGTATCGAGGAGGGTCGTTCCCGAGCGGGGAAAACCGACCAGGAACACCGGAGCCGGGCGCGGGCTCTTAACCGCCGGAGCCTTCCAGCTTCGGATCCACTCCGCGCTCGTCTGCTCAAGCTGCTTTCGCAGCTGATCGCGGAGGGTCTTCGCCCGCAACAACGGTTGCGACGGGTCCTCCGCCTGACGGGCGTTCATTCGCGCAAAGGCCGCGAAGGCGGCGTCGTGGTCACCGAGACCCTCGAGCATCTGCCCGAGGAGATGCTCGGCACTCTCGAAGTCCTCGGGCACGTCCTGGAGCGCCGCGAGGCCTTCCGCATAGCGTCTCGCGCGGCGGTGGCCGAAGGCGCGGACGAGGTTCAGGGTGCTGGCCTCGATATCGCTGCGTTCGGCTTCGGCGACCAAGTCCGGCAGCGCGGCGGCGCGGCTGTGCTCATAGACGAGCGCAAGTCCGACGAACGCGTCGGTATTGGCCGGATCACGGGCAAGAACCGAACGGAATGCGGCCTCGGCTCGATCCATCTCCAGCATCAGCGCCAGATGCCGGGCACGGGCGGTGAGGAGCTCGACGTTGTCGGGTTCGCGGGCGATCGCGCGCTCAAGCACCTCGAGCACCTCTTCGTCGCTGCGCCCCTGCTCCTTCAGCAGGTCGTGCAGGTCGATGAGCGGCTTGGCGTCCTCGGGAAAGTCATCCGCCATGGCGCGCAGCTGCGCCTCGGCCTTCTCCATCTGCCCGGTGAGCCGGTAGGCACGGGCAAGATTGATGCGGGTCGGCGCCGCGTCGGAATTGAGAGCCTGGGCGCGCTCGAGTGCGGCGATGCTGCCCTCGAAGTCGTCGAGGACGTTGCGGGCATTGCCGAGGTTGTTCCAGCTCTCCCAGTCGTTCGGCTTGGCGGCAACGACATGCTCGTAGGCCTCGACGGCAGCTTCGGGCCGGTCGAGCGTTTGCGCGAGGAAGCCGCGAAATCTCGCCAGCTGCAGGGTCGGGTCGGAGAAGGCGAGGGCCGGGCTGACCACAGCGAAGGCCTCGGCGTATTCATTGTCGGCGACCAGCGCCGACGTGAGGTTCGCGGCAATGCGGACGTCCGCGGGCCTCGCCTCGTGCGCGACGCGGAGATGGCGAATGGCCGCTTTCGTCTCACCGGCCTGGGTGCGCAACATCCCGAGCATGGCGTTGAGCGCGACGGGATCGCCGCCCGCCGCGAGCGCCTGCTCAGCGGTCGCACAGGCATCGTCGAGACGGCCCAGCCGCGCGGCTGTTATCGCCTGTCGGATGGCGGCCGCCGTCGCCTCGTCGAGGCCCGGGTTTGACGCTGTCGCTGTAGTCACCGAATTACTAAGCCCAAGCGACCGCCCGATTACAAGCGCGCGGCACCAAAAAGAAGGGGCGGCAGCTTTCGCCACCGCCCCAGGTCGATCGCTCCTGCGAGCGGATCAGAAGTCCAGCGTCACGCCTGCGTACAGGTACCGGCCGAGCGCATCGTAGGTGCCACCATAGGTGTTGCCGTTGCAGGTTGCCACGGCGCAGGCGCCGCGCGCGTTCGGGAACAACGGCGGGTCCCTGTCGAAGATATTATTCACGCCCAGGCGCAAGTTATAGTGGTCGCCGATGTCGAAGGTCGTCGCCAGGTCGAAGTAGTTCTGGGCCTTGACCTTGCGGCCGAGCTGCACGACGGGGCCGCCAAGAACCACATCGTCGCTAAGACGCTCGCTCTTGACCTTGCCGACGTAGCGCCACTGCACCGAAACGCCGAGACCGAAGGGCGTCTGCACGCCAGCGCGGACCTTGTGGCGCCATTTCGGGAACGGGTTGCCGCAGATCGCGCCGTAGAAGCCCGCGCAATCGTAGGCCGGGTTCAGGCCGTCTTGGACCACGTACTTCTTGACGTAGGTGCCGACGAAGCTTGCCGACAGGTTGCCGATCCCGCCGAGCGGGTGGCTGTACGACGCGCTGCCGTCGATGCCCTGCGTCTCGACGCCGCCGACGTTGTGCGGAAGGTCGATGACGTAGCCGTCCGGCGACAGCCAGATCGAGCCCGCCGGGTTGCGGTGGACGAGCGCGCACGACGCGGCCGGAGTTGTTGCCGTCGAGTCGTTGACGCAGTTCGTCAAGATGGCGTCGGCGCCGAAGCCCTGGATCGCACCGTCGATCTTGATGTTGTACCAGTCCACGGTCGCTGCGAAGCGCGGCAGGAACCGCGGCTGCAGGACGACGCCGACCGTCTTGGTCGTGGCCTTTTCCGGAAGGAGGCTCGGCTCGCCGCCGATCAGGCCGTTGTACTGGGCCGCCGGATTCAGCGGCGTGTTCTGGCCGACGACCATGCCCTGGGCCAGGCAGCCGTAGTCGGTCGCCGTGATCGCAAAGCCGGCGCACGGGTCGTCGCTGGCGTCGAGGCCGACGAACTGCGGAGCGAACAGCTCCTGGATGTTCGGGGCGCGAACCGCGCGGTTATACGCGGCGCGGAAGCGAACATCCCGAACCGGAGCGAACTCGGCCCCGATCTTGTAGGTGTCGGTGTCGAACTTGTTGCCGTTGTCCAGCTTATACCAGGACTTGCGGTAGCCGGCGGTCAGCGACAGCTCGTCGATGAAGTTGTGCTGGACGATCGGGATCTGGACCTCGCCGAACACTTCCCCGACGTGGAAAGCGCCGTGGACCGGAAGCGTCGGAGCACCCTGGCCGGTGAGATCGCCGGTCTGGAACGACTGGTCCGGATTGAGGCTCAGCGACTCCTTGCGCCACTCGGCGCCGAGGTTGACGGCAACGCCGTCGTCCGCCCAGGGCGTCTTGAAGCCCATTTCGCCGAGGGAGCCGGTGATGTCGAAGTGGGCGACCTGCTCGTTGGTCTTGCCCTCGATCACGCCGAAGACGTTCAGATAATTGACCGCCGCGGCCGAGGGAGTGCCGAAGATGTCATACGGGACGCAGGTCGGGTCGGTGTTGTCGAGCACCGAGCGGCAAATGATGCTCGAGCCGGCCGTGCCGACCGGAACCACGGCGCCGGTCGCATCGACGTTGACGACGTTGAGCGCGCGATTGAGACGCGCCTGCGAGAACTCGTTCTTGTACACCTGCGTGTAGTTGGTCCGGCCGTACTGGAAGTAGGCGTCGTACGACCACACGTTGCTGAGGTCGCCGCGGGTCCCGAGAACGCCGCGGAAGTTGGTGTGCGTGAGATCGCTGATCCGCGGACCGCCCTCGACGTTGCGGCGCAGCAGGTTGAAATAGCCCTGGTTATAGGTGTTGCCGCGAGCGTCGAAGAAAGTGATCGGCGGATTGCCCGGATTGGGATTGTAGGCAGCGCCGGTAGCCAGCGGGAAGTTACCGATGAAGCCGTTGATGAGGTTCTCCGGCGCGCACACGACCGACTGCGCCTGCGCCGACATCAGCGGGTTGTCGCAGTTGAGCGTGAAGGTGTTGCCGAAGTCTCCCGACGGAGCGATCTGGGCCAGCGTGTGGTCGTCCATGAACATGAACTCGAGATACGGCTTGATCGCATCGTCGACTTCATAGTTCGCGAACGCGCCACCGATGTAGCGTTCGTCCGGCCGCATGTAGTAATTGTACGGGTTGTAGTTGAACAGCGTGACATCGTTCACCAGCGTCCGGTTCGGCCCGAAGGTGAAGAACGTCGACGTTCCGGTGGTGACGGCATTGCTGAACACCAGCGCGTTGCCTTCCGCCGATGTCGCGGAGCCGGCGCACCTCGGATTGCCGGTACCGCCGAGAGCGCACACGCTATAGTCGCGCCGCGCCTGCAGCACCGGGTTGACTTTGCGGTAGCCGAAGTAGGCCATCGCGTGACCGCGGCCATCGTCGAACTTGGCGCCGATCGACACCGTTCCGTCGAACGAGCCGCCGTCGGCAACGCTGCCCGTCGGGAAGCCATAGCCTCGGAGGCCCTGCCCCTGGCGTGTAAGCAGCGCGTCGCAGATGGACCGCCCGTTGGAAATGGTCGGGCATTTGTTCTCGTGCTGATAGACGCCGTACTGGGCGTCGAGGCGGATGCCGGTGAAATCGGTATCCATGATGAAGTTGACGACGCCGGCGACCGCGTCCGCACCGTACACCGACGATGCGCCGCCGGTCAGCACCTCGACCCGCTTAACCAGCGCCGAGGGAATGACGTTAAGGTCGGCGGCCTGGCTGGCGGAGTTCGGGTCGCCCGGCATCAGGCGGCGGCCGTTGACCAGCACCAGCGTGCGCTTGGAACCGAGGTTGCGAAGGTCGACCGTCGCGGCGCCGGTCGCACCGTTCGACACGCCCGAGGCCTGCGACGGCTGCACCGACGGCAGCGAGTTGAGGACGTCCTCGATGCGGGTCGCGCCGCTCAATTTCACGTCCTGGTTCGAAACCACCGTCACCGGTGACGCCGATTCCAGGTTCGGCTGCGGAAT
>Ga0255311_1000047_pt1 | contig 13251 bp, 7 predicted proteins | sample EtOH4_T0_E4_meta_FD_201358 | JGI IMG/M metagenome (GOLD analysis project Ga0255311, IMG submission 201358) | Sandy soil microbial communities from University of British Columbia, Vancouver, Canada - EtOH4_T0_E4 | ecosystem: Engineered > Artificial ecosystem > Sand microcosm > Unclassified ... | reverse complement strand
TGGCTCCACCGGGCACCGCGACCTCGTAGAGCTCCGCTTCCTGCGGGTCATACTCACCACCCGCGACCCGGTTGGCGGAAAAGACCAGGGCGCGACCGTCGGGGCTCCAGCGCGGCGCGCCGTCGTCAAAGGATCCCTCGGTGAGCTGGCGTGGCGTGCCGCCCTGCGCGGGCAGCAGGAAGATGTGCCGGTAGCCTTTGCGCAGATACCCGGCGCCATCGGCGCGATAGTTGAGCGCGTCGATGAACTTGATGGGCGGACCCCAGTCCGCTCCCGGCGGTGGAGCCGGAAGCTCGGCGAACGGCTTGCCCTGGTCGGGGACGAACATGGTGAACGCCACCCAGGTCCCGTCGGGCGACCAGGCCAGGCCGCCGGGGGACTCGGCGAGGCGGGTCAGATTGGTCTCCTGACCGGTGTCCATCCAGCGTACGAAGAGCTCGCTGTGGCCGTCGACGCTGGAGACGTAGAGCAGCCGGCCGCCATCCGGTGACCAGCGCGGCGAGCCTGCCTCGCGTCCCGGCGCCAACAGGGGCCGCAGCTCGGACCCGTCGGAATTCACCGTCCAGAGCGCCGAGCGCTGGCCATCCTTCATGATGTCGAAGCCGCTGCGGGCAAAGACCACGCGCCTGCCGTCCGGTGAGATTTGCGGGTCCGAGGCCCATTCGAGCTCGAACACGTCCCGCAGCGTGAAACGATCGGGCGAGGGGGTGCTCTGGGCGCGCGCGGGCGCCGTGACCAGGCACACCGCGGCGGCGAAGGCCGGCAATTGGGGAAAGGTCATTCGGGGTTCCTCTGCGTCCACGCAGTTTCGAGACGTCTCATGGTGTGGGCGCCCTCCCGGTGCCGACGCCGGGTTCCGGCCCGAGGACGCCGTCGAGCTCGCGCTGGATCGCCTCGAGCTCCCGCGCCAGAGTCTGGTATCGCGCAATCGCGTCCCGGCCGATCTTCTGGTCGGTGTTGCTGGTCATGCCGTTGAGATAGCTGATGTGCGCCTGCAAACCCGGCTTGCCGTAGCGTACCGGCTCGGTCAGCAGCTTGCCGGCGACCGCCTGCAGCCGGGCGAGCGTATCCGCAGCCGCACCGCTCGCGCCCCTGAGCCGGTTCTGCGCCGCCTGCACCCGCGCCACCGCTCGGTTGACGTCGCTCACCAGCGCACGCATGCGCCGGTTGTGCTCGAACTGCTCGCGCAGATCGGCCACGGTGGTGCCCTCTTCGGCCAGGCGGGGATCGATCAGCAGGCTGAGCGGCTGCGTCTTGATGGTGCCGCCGACGCTGAGTCGCACCTGGTAGTTGCCCGGTGGCGCGGTCACGCCCAAGGAGTGCCGCAGGTCCCACACGAAGCGATTCATGCCTGGACTCCTGGTCACCCGGCTGGTGACTCCCCCGAAGCGGCCGAACCCGGGCGCGGCGTCCGGATCGTCCTGCGCTCCGCCCCCGCGTCCGCCGCGGGCCGCCGGGGGTGGCGCGTCGCTGCTGTAGGTGTTGACCGGCTTCCCCGCGCTGTCGAGCACCTCGAGCTTGATCGCTCCCTCGCCCGCTGCCGGCAGGTAATACTGGACCGTCGGGCTCAGGTACTCGGCGCCGCTCCTGGTGCGATAGCCGTTGCGCGGGCGGAAGAGCTGCACCTCGTTCGCGCTGCTCTGCGCGGTGAGCTGGTGCAGCGGCGAAAGGTCGTCGAGGATCCACAGGGCGCGGCCCTGCGTCGCGACGATCAGGTCCTTGCGATAAACCCGGATGTCGTTGATGGGGACGTTGGGCAGGTTGAGCTGGAACGGCTGCCAGTGCCCCCCGTCATCGAAGGAGACGAACATCCCGAATTCGGTGCCGGCGTAGAGCAAGCCTTCGCGGTCGGGGTCCTCCCGCACCACGCGGGTGGGCCAGTCGGCTGGAATGCCGTTCTTCCCGTCGGTCAGCCGCTTCCAGGTCGCGCCGTAGTCGTTGGTCCGGTACAGATACGGCTGGTAGTCGCCCAGCAGGTAGCGGTAGACGGCGAAATAGGCGGACCCCCGCCGGTGCGGCGAGGCCTCGATCCACGCCACCCGGCCGCCGGGCGGAAGGTCTTTCGGGGTGATGTTGGTCCAGCGCTTCCCGTTATCGCGGGTTATGTGGAAGGGGCCGTCGTTCGCGCCGGTCCAGATGACCCCCGGCTCGAACGGCGACTCGGTAATCGCGTACAGCGTGCTGTAGAACTCCTCCCCGGTGACGTCCCGCGTGATGGGCTCTCCGCTGGCGCCCTGGCAGCACTCCGGATGCGCCGTCAGATCGGGTGAGATCTTCTCCCAGGTGACGCCCTTGTCCCGCGAGCGATGCAGATACTGCGAGCCGTAATACACCACGCTCGGGTCGTGCGGCGAGGTCGCCATGGGCGAAACCCGCTGGAATCGGTAGATCAGATCGCGGGCGGCGTTGCCGTAGAGCGACTGCGCGCCCACCCAGTAGTTCCGCGACTGCCCCAGCGAAAGGTTCATCACCTCGAACTGACCCTTGCACGCTCCGTAGACCACGTTGGGGTCCTTGGGGTGCGGCATGATCGGCCCCGTCTCGCAGCCCGGACCGGTGCGCCAGTCTTCCCGGTTGTAAGGACCCGCGACGCTGCTGATGATGAGCGTGGTGTTGTCCTGCTGGGCCCCGTAGAGCCGGTAGGGGAACGCCTGGTCCATCCATACCCCGTAGATCTCGGAAGTGGGCTGGTTCATCTGGCTGGACCAGGTGCGCCCGCCGTCGAACGACACGTTCGCGCCCCCGTCGTTCGACTGGATCAGCGTGTTGCCATCACGGGGGCTGACCCAGATATCGTGGTTGTCGCCGTGCGGCGTGCGGAACGGCGTCATGGTCTTGCCGCCGTCGGTCGACTTGAAGAAGCCTTCCGCGCCGGCGTACACGACGTCGGCATTGGTCGGGTCGGCGCCGAGCGTGGTGTAGTAGAAGGGCCGCTGGATGAGGGCTCCCTGCGAGTTCACCAGGGCCCAGCTCTGCCCGGCGTCATCCGAGCGGTACAATCCGCCGCCCGGTTTGGCCTCGATCAGCGCGTAGATCCTCACCGGATTCGCCGCGGTCACCGCCAGGTTGCCCTTGCCGATCAGCTGGCTGGGCAGTCCGCTCGCCGGGTGCGACCAGGTCTCGCCCCCATCGCTGCTCTTATAGAAGCCTCCCTCGCGCGAGCCGCTGATGATGGTCCAGGGCTTTCGCTCGATACGCGACATCCAGGCATAGACGACGCTCGGATTGCCGGGTTGCAGCTCGACGTCCATCGCACCGGTGCTGTCCGAGACGTACAGCGTCTTCTTCCAGGTTTTGCCGCCGTCGGTCGTCTTGAAAACCCCGCGCTCGCTGTTGGGCTTGAAGATGTCGCCGTAGGCGGCCACCCACACCGTATTCGGATCGCCGGGGTGGATGCGCACCGCGCCGATCTGCCCCGCGTTGTACAGGCCCAGGAATTCCCAGCTCTTGCCGCCGTCGGTGGTCCGGTACAATCCCCGCCCGGTCGACACGTTGCTGCGCACCCCATCCGATCCCGTGCCGTAATAGATGATGTCCGGATTCGACTCGGCCACCGCGAGCGAGCCGCTCGAGCCGACCGGCACCTTGCCGTCGGTGAGCGCGACCCAGTTCTCGCCGCCATCCGTGGTACGGAACAACCCGCCGCTCGCCACGCCCATGTAGAAGGTCCGCGGCTGCGAGGGTACGCCGGTCACCGTGGTCACCCGCCCGCCGCGCGAGGGCCCGACCAGCCGGTAGCGCAGGCCGCGAAAGAGCGCACTGTCGGCGGAGGTCATCGCCGACCTGCCTTGCGGCGCGGCGGGCGGGGGCAGGGCCGCGAGCAGGGTCAGGGCGCTCAGGATGCATCGGCGAGCCATTGCGGTTCCTCGACGTCGAGTGGGTGACGGTGGCTGCAAGTCTACTGCTCGTCGGCGTACACGCCGAGGACGATGATTTCATAGGGCAGCTTGCCAGCGAGCACGGTGGGATCGGTGGCCGACGCGGCAACGCGCCGCGAGATCTCGGCGAAATTCATCCGCGGCAAGCCCCAGACGTGGCGTCGCGCCCCGCGCTTGAGCGACCTGACCAGCAGTTCGGGCGGACTTCCCTTCACGAACACCAGACGGAGCCCCTCGACCAGCAGATTGCCGTCGGTATCCCGGGCCGAGGCGGTGACGAAGCGACCATCGTCCACGACCACCTGGCGGCTGCCGGTGAGCTCCATCATGAAATGCACGTCGTTGTACAGCCAGTTCGAGGTTTCGAAGGTGATGCTGGTCGGATGCACCCGGAGCTTGCAGTCGGCTCCCTCGTAGATGTCGAAGGTCCGCTTCGCGTTGCCGGGCCGGTACCCTTCGACCGGATGAAACGACTGCAGCAGATTGATGCCGCCGATCAGCGTGACCGGATGGACCTCGAAGATGTGGTCCGCGTTGGGAGTCGTGAGCGGAGCCACCGTCCGGCCCTGTCGCTCGGGCACCATGGTGTGCTCCGGCCACAGCCGCCACGCTCCCGTCAGCGTGATCGGCTGGTGGGTGGATACAGCCCGTTGGACCAGGGCCACGGCGGAATCGGCCGACCCGGCATTGATGATTTCCGCGATGACCCGCAGCTCGATCTCGGGCGCGCGCCCCGCGATGTGCAGATCGCCGTCCATCACGTTCGGATTGGGTGATTGCATCGCGTCGTCGATCGTGAACCGCGTGCTGATGGTCACCCGGTCCTTGTAGCGCTCGATGAATGCGCGGTCGATGGTGACGTACGCGCCGTTGGGCGCCGCCGCCGCCGCCACCATGGTGTAGAAGATGGTGGCTTTGCGGCCGAGCACCGCGCACCCCGCCAGCGCCAGGACCCCGAGCAGGAGCGGGATGCGTCGTACGCTGAGGGTCGCCGTCTGGTGGGATGAAAGCTTCATGGCGGGAAATTCACCCCGAAAGGAACCCGGCGCCAGGGTGCACGGGCGGTTATGTTTGCTGATGCCATTCAGCAGCTTGAAACTGCATCCCCACCTCTGCCGCGGCCTCAAAGAGCTCGGCTTCACCCGTCCGACGCCGATCCAGTCGGAAGCCATCCCGCCCGCCCTCGAGGGCCGCGATATCCTGGCCTGCGCCATGACCGGGAGCGGGAAGACGGCGGCGTTTCTGCTGCCGATCCTCCAGCGCTTGCTCGACAAGCCCCGCGGCACCACCCGCGCACTCGTCTTGACGCCGACGCGCGAGCTGGCGGCGCAGATCCTCGGCGACCTGAACGACATCGCGATCCATACGCCGATTACCGGCGCCGCGGTGTTCGGCGGCGTCGGCATGGGACCGCAGGAGCATGCCTTTCGCAGCGGGGTGGACGTACTGGTCGCCACCCCCGGTCGCCTGCTCGATCATTTCCGCTTTCCCTACGCCCGCCTCGCGGGGCTCGAGTACCTGGTGCTCGACGAGGCCGACCGCATGCTCGACATGGGGTTCCTCCCCGACATCCGCAGGGTGCTGCGCCACCTGCCGGCGCGCCGCAAGACCTATTTCTTCAGCGCCACCATGCCGCCGCCGATCGCCGCGCTGGCCGGCGAGATGCTCCAGCGCCCCGTGGCCATCAACGTCAGCCGCCCGGCGGCGCCCGCAGTCGGCATCACCCAGGCGGTCTACCCGGTGGCCCAGGAGCTCAAGTCGGCGCTGCTCGCCAAGCTGCTCGCACGCGGAGACATGCAGGAAGCGCTGGTGTTCACCCGCACCAAGCACCGCGCCAATCGCCTGCAGCTGTATCTCGTCAAGCAGGGCATCAAGGCCGAGCGGATCCACGGCAACCGCTCCCAGCCGCAGCGCACCGAGGCGCTGGCGGGGTTCAAGAGCGGGAAGTACCGGGTGCTGGTGGCGACCGATATCGCGGCGCGGGGAATCGACATCGAGGCGCTGGGACACGTGGTCAACTTCGACGTGCCCAAGGTACCCGACGACTACATCCATCGGGTGGGGCGGACCGCGCGCGCGGAGGCGGTGGGCGATGCCTTCACCTTCGTGGCGCCGGAGGAAGAGCAGGAGCTCAGGGCCATCGAGCGCGCGGTCGGAAAGCGCCTGCCCCGGGTAGTGGTTCCCGATTTCGATTACGCGGCGAAGAGCCAGACCGTGCTCGAGATTCCCCTGGCCGAGCGCATCGCGGCGATCCGGGCCCGCAAAGCGGAAGAGCGGGCCCGCGCCAAGGCCAAGGCGGAGCGTAGTCTGTCAGCTTCGCGACCGTCCCCGGGCCGGGGACCCCGCGGCGTCAGGGGGTAGGCCGGGGTCCGCTGGGGATCTTCGCGTTGCGCATCGCGGCCTGCCAGGCAAAGCTGGCCAGCACGATGGCGTTCTGCTTCAGGTCTTCGGTCTTGACCCGATCCGCGAAATCCATGTTGGTGTGATGTTCGCGGGAGTCGTACTCCACATAGTCCTGCAGTGAGTTGAACGCGGGCAACCCGAGCGCAGTGAAGGACAGGTGGTCGGTGTTGCCGATCTTCGCCATCACGTTGCGCCGCATGCCGAGTTCCCGCAGCGGCTCGAGCCAGGCGTCGAAAATGGCTTTGGCTTCCGGATTCTCCTCCATATACCAGCCGAAGATCGGCCCGCTGCCTGGATCGCTGTTGAGGTACAGCGCCAGCCTGGAGCGCTCGCCGGCATTGGCGTCGCCGGCGTAGTGCCGGGCCGCATAGGCCTTGGATCCCAGCAATCCCTCTTCCTCTCCGCCCCATAACGCCATCCGGATGGTGCGGCGCGGCTTTGCGCCGATGGCCTGGAGGATCCGCATCGCCTCCAGGAGCGACGCGGAGGCGTCGGCGTTGTCGGTCGCTCCAGTCGCCGAGTGCCAGGAGTCCAGGTGCGCACCCAGCAATACCACTTCATCCTTGAGCACGGGATCGCTGCCGGGAATCTCGGCGATCACGTTGTAGCCGTTGGTGTCGGCGCGGAAATACCGGGTGTCGATCCGTGCCCGCAGCTTGACCGGCGCCCCCGCCTGCAAAGCGCGCACGATCAGGTTGTAGTGCTCGGCCGCGAGGATTACCGAGGGGACCGCATCATCGGGCGTCGCGCGGTTGCCCAGCACGAACATGGTGCCGTGCTGGCCCTGGGTCGGGCGCAGCACCAGGCCGGCCCCCACCTCGCGCATCAGTCTGGCGCGGGCCTGGTTGGCGAGCGGACCCTGCGGATTGAGGAACGGCGGCGCGCCGATCGGCACCGGCTGCTCGCTCAGGCTCGGCTCCGCGCGGTCCCTGGTGATGAACTGCTCCTGCGGCCTGGTGGCCAGCACGATCGCGCCCTTCAATGCGGCGGCGCGGGCGCGGACGGCGGTCGAATCGGCCAGGTCACCGATGTATACCGGCGCGGCCAGCAGCTCTCCCCTGGTGGACGGGGTCCAGGCTTCGGCAAAGCCGATCAGTGGGAGGTAATACGGCTCAACCATCTCCAGGACGAGCTTGTCCAGCGCCCAGCCGCGGCCGAACGGCCAGCTTTCCTGGTATACGTCCGCGAGGCCGTAGCCCTTGAGCAGCGCGGTGCTCCAGTCGACCGCCTGCTTGAAGGAGGGACTCCCCGTCAGTCGCTGGCCGATGACGTTGGTGAGCTGGTTGAAGGTCGCCTCGACCTGGGAGCGGGCCTGACCCTCAGCGCGGATCCGCGCGATCGTCGTCAGGTCCACCGGCTCCTGCGCGGAGGCCGTGGAAGCGAGCAGCAGGAGGGCGAGCCACGCTTGCTTCACGGGATGGCGCGTACCTTCCGCTGCCGGTAGATCGCCTCGATCTCCTCGATTTCCCGCGGCACCTTGGTGATCCACTCGAGTCCCTTTGCTGTGATCACGTAGTCGTCCTCGATCCGCACGCCGTTGTTCTGGTAGCGTTCCACCATCCTGCGCACCTTGTCCCGGAAGGCGCGGTTCTTCGGCGTGTCGGGCAGGATCTCCAGCAGTTTGGTGGAGACGTAGACGCCCGGCTCGATGGTGAAGGCGTCACCCTGTTTGAAGGTCCCGTCGCCGTAATACGCCTGCAGCGGGTCGTGCACCGCCAGCCCCAGCCCGTGGCTGATGCCGTGGATCGCGAAGAGCGAGACCTGCCGGCAGGCGCGCGGCCGCTGCACGCAGTCGGCCGGCCAGGGCGGATCGAATGTAGCCGTCGCGGACTCGATCAGCCCCAACGCCGCCAGGCCCTTGGCGCGCACGTCGAGGGAAGAATCCTGTGCCGCCTGGATGGACTTGCCGGGCCCGGAGTTGCGTTCGGCCGCGGCCTGCCCGTCGCGCACCACTTGATAGAGCGCGCGCTGCTCCGCCGAGTACACGCCGCTCACCGGAATCGTCCGGGTGATGTCGGCGGTGTAGCCGGCGTACTCCGCCGCCGCGTCGATGACCACGATCTCGCCCGGCAGCAACTCACGTCGGTCCTTCATGTAGTGCAGCTGGGTACCGTTGGGCCCCGCGCCCACGATCGAGCCATAGGCGGGCCGCTCGGCGCCGCCGCGGCGGAAGCTGTACTCGATGATGGCCTGGAGATCGTACTCGTGCATCCCCGGTTCGATCCGGCGCATCAGCTCGAGGTGGCCTTCGCCGCTGACCTCGGCCGCCTTGCGGATCAGTGCGAGCTCCGCGTCGCTCTTCCGGGCGCGCAACTGGTCCACCAGCGGGTGCGCATCCAGGACCTCCACCCCGGGATGGCGGGCTTTGAGCCCGCGCAGGAATTGTCCGCCGCGAGTAAGCGAATCGGCCGCGGCAAAATCCGCGTCTTCGAAATCGCGTAGCCCCCAGATCTTTGCACCGGTCGCCGCGAGCGAGTCCACTGCGACCGACAGCCCGCCGGCGTCGCGGGACGCGAGCCCCAGCTCGCGAACCAGCGCGGCCGAGTCGGGCTCCTCGCCGTAATAGAGCGCGCGCCGCGGCGTGCTCCGGGTGACGAACAGGGTACTGCTGCCGCGTCCCTGGTGGACCACCATGACCAGCGCCGCGTCGGCATATTCGTAGCCGGTCAGGTAGCGGAACGCCGGGATCTGGTAGAAGGGCCCGAAGTCGGCGACCGGGGTGCGCCCCCCGAATGCCACCACCACCCCTTCGCCGATCCGCGCGGCGAGCGAATCGCGCCGCGCCGCGTATTCGGCGGAGGAGATCTGTGCCGCGAGGGGCGCCGCGGCGGCGAGCGCCAGCGCCAGCGCCGGGCCGAGGTTCCTAGCGCGCATCCAGTTTCCGCCCCGCGTTCAGGTTGTCGAAGTTGAGAATCGTGTTGAGCACCAGGAAGTAGCTGCCCACCGTGGTGCCCCGGTACACCGGGTTGATCGAGAACAGCACCACGTGGCCCTTGTCCCGCGGGGCGTCCACCACGATCGGCCGGTCCGCGATCTCGCCGCCCCCGCCCAGCAGGCCCGACACCAGCAGATCGCGCTGCGGCGCGAAGCGCAGCGCCACCCGCGGCCGCTGGTCCGGCGGGATCACGTTGAGCGGATTGCGGAGCTGCTCGTCCTGCAGCGGCGGAACCTGCCACTGTTCGACCGTCGGCCTCGCGGGTAGCTCGAAGCGCGGATCGAGCGCCGGGCGGCCCTGCGGCACGTCGGGATCGTTGAGGCTGCCGCGCCCCGTAGGCCGGCCGGTCGCCTCGCCAAAGCGGTTGCCGCCCCGGCCGCCCAGCGTGCTGTTGACCGAAAAGCTCTCCCCGTCGTCGCTCATCACCGCCAGGCTGTCGATGATGCCGTAGGTAATCGGACTGGTCTCGTCCACCAACCGGGAGCGCAGCAGGCTGCCCACCACCCGGCTCTGGCCGGCCTGGTTGACGCTCACCCCGCTGGTGAAGCCGAACTGGACCGCGAAGCTCGCTGTGTTGGCCGCCGTCACCAGCACCCCGCCCCGCGACACGAAATCCGACAGGTGCCGCAACCCGTCCCAGCCGAGCCCGGGGCGCATGTCGTCGGTCTGGGCCCAGGTGCCGATGTTGGGGGTTTCGGGCGTGTTCTTCCAGGGCAGCGGATTGCGCCACATCGGCAAGCCGTTCACGATGGCCTGCGCGCTGCCGCCGGCGGGCGGGAACAGGATCACGTCCCACTTGCCGCGCAGGTCGGCGATCGCCGCGGCATCCTGCACGCTGATGTAATCGTAGGGGATCTGCATGAAATCGAACGCCTGCCGCCACCAGCCTTCGGTCTGCGTGCTGATCCAGGTGTGCATGATGGCGACCCGCGCGGCCCGCAGCGGGTGCGTCTTGACCGAGGGCCCGGCCGCCAATGCGTAACCGGTCAGTCCCAGCTCCTTGGTGAGCCGGTCCAGCTCGGCGGGGGCCACGCCGCGGATCAGGAAGCTGCCGCGATTGAACTTGTGCCCGGCCGCCTCGAACGGCTCCTCGGCGGCCTGGAAATCCGCGTCCTTGAGCTGGTAGCGCAGCGTAGCGAGCGCGTTGTCGCCGTTGTGGTTGATCGCGACCACCTCACCGGTCCCGGTGACGCCGCCCGCGGCCCGGACCTCGCCGCTCACCGGCGCCATGGGGACCTTCAGCACCGTGGTATCGACGACCCGCACCGCCTCGACGCCGAATCCCTCCGGGAAGGTCCACCCGGTGTCGTCATAGGGGGTGCGCTGCGGATCGGTGGGGCTCCAGTACTGGTAGTCGAGCAGCGCATCCGCGATGCGCGAGTAGGGCTGGTCCATCCGCACGATGTAGCTGCCGGCGGGGAAGGAGCGGGTCGTAGCCCTCGCCGTGGAATCAGGCCGTCGCCTTCCCGCGGAGTCGACCCCACCGACCCCACCGACCGCACCGTCCGTCCGTCCGCCAGTCCGCCTTGCCGGGAGGGTGACGGTAAACGGCGCCGTCGCCCGCGAGATCTCCACGTGCTGCTTCTGCAGCACTCGCAACAGCTCCGCCTGCGTTCCGGGTCGCCGGGTGTCGGCGCTCAGCACGTAGGCCGCCGGCCCCTCGGTCTTCGCCTTGAGGATCGAGCGCTTGCTCTTTTCGTAGAAGTTCTGCAGGATCAGCCGTCGGTTCTCGGCGATGTAGCTCAGCGAGACCAGCAGGCCGGTCTGCTCGTAGTTGTTGTTGTTCCGCAGCGACCACTTCACCCGCGGCAGCGGCGGGTTCTGCCGGTACCAGGTGCGCGAGGTCTCTCCGGGCGACAGGGTGCGCTCCAGCGTTTCCGCGCTGCCGCCGTTGCCGAAGGTCTCATAGAGCCGGCTGATCCCGTTGTGGGTCGCCGCCATGAACATCAGGTACCCGGGACTCCAGGTATCGAAGTTCCCGAATGCGAAGACGCCCGGCATTCCCAGCCGGGTCATCTCCTGCACGTTGTTCCACCCGATCATCTGCCATTCGTTGGTCACCAGCGGGTCGAGCCAGGCATTGTAGGGCCCGTCGCCGATGGTGTTGTCGTAGAGGTAGGGCACCGACTCGTGCAGATCGTGAATCAGCTGCGCCTTCTGCTCGACGTAGGTGTTGAGCACGTTCTGCGACAGCTTCAGGGTGAGTCCCATGGCGTCACGGTTGTTGTCATGCGCCACGTAGTGGCCCCAGTAGATCAGGCTCGGCCAGGTGTCGTTCGGGTGGGCCAGGTGCCACTTGAACAGGTCCACTACCCGGTCGCGGCCGTCCACCTCGACAATCGGCGTGATCAGCGTGATGAGATGGTCGCGGATGTTCTTGATGTAGGGACTCTCGTCCACCGCGAGCCGGTAGGCCAGCTCCATCAGCGCGGTCGGCGCACCGGCTTCGGGAGAGTGGATGGTGCCGGTGATGTAGTAGATCGGCGCGGCGTCGGCAGCGAGCTGCGCGGCCAGGGCGTCGTTCATCCCGATGCTGCGCGGGTCCGCCAGCTTGGCGAGCTTGGCCCGGTTGGCCTCCAGCTTGCCGAGCAGCGCTTCCGAGCCCACCGCCACCGCGATCATCTCGCGGCCCTCCTCCGTGGTGCCGATCGAGAACACCTTCACCCGCGGCGTCGCCTTGGCCAGCAGCCGCATGTACTCGTACACCTCCTTGGAGTACGGCAGTTTGTTGGGCGCGCCCGCGATGTCTCCCAGCACCACGCTCGGCGTCGGGACCGTCCGGGAGGCCGGCAGATAATCCACCAGCGGGGAGAGGAAGAATGGCTCGGTGGTGTATTCGCGGATCTTCCGGGTGTATTGCTCGTCGATCGGCTGGCTCGGGCTCCTGCCCGGGCGGATCGAGGCGGGCGATTGGGCCGGGGCGGGGCTGCTTCCCGCGCTGAGCAGAGCGAACAGCAGGGCCGCGGCGACGGCGAACCGATTCATGACGGAGCCTCGACAGGGTGGAGATTCGGTGCTGTAACGTATCGCCCCGCAACGCTTCCCCCAAACGGGGCGGGGGCATAGTTTCTTCCCATGCAAGCGGTGTCCTCCCGCCGATCCTTCGTAACCCGGTTGAGTGGAGCCTTCGCGGCGCTGATTCCGATGCTGCGCTGGAGGCCCGGTCACCGCTGCTGGCGGCGCGTCGCGGGGCCGCACCCCCTTCCCAGGCCCGGGATCACGGCCGCCAAGGTGCTTACCCGCGAGCAGTTGTCCGAAAGCCCGGGGCTGATTCCGGTTTTCGATCAGGTGCGCGAGATCCCGGAGATCGTGGACGGCATCCGCTGCCAGTGCGGCTGCGCCGAGCTGGAAGGCTTCTACTCGCTGCTTTCCTGCTACGAGGGGGATGCAATGGCCCGGGCCTGCCCGATTTGTCAGGGCGAAGGTCGGCTGGTGGCCCGCCTGCACCGCGACGGCAAGACCCTCGACGAAATCCGGGCCGCCATCGACGCGAGGTACGGCTGATGAGAGCTTTCCCCCAGGTCTTCGTGCTGGGTCTCCTCCTGCTGCCTGCGCCGGTGCCGGCGCAGGTGCGCGCCAGCGAAGCGGCCTCGGTGTCCCAGACCGTGGACGGCACCAAGATCACCGTCACCTACTCCCGGCCTCGCGCCCGCAGCCGGGATTCCCTCTTCGGCAAGGTGGTCACCTGGGGTGAGGTCTGGACCCCCGGCGCGAACCTGGCCACCACGCTCGAGCTGAGCAGGAACGCCAAGCTGGTCGGGCACCCGATCCCCAAGGGCAAGTATTCGGTCTGGCTGGTGGTGCGCCAGACGGGAGACTGGACCTTCGTGCTGGATCCCCGCGCCGACCTGTTCCACATGGCGCACCCGGATTCCACCGCCCTGCAAATCCGCTTTGCGGTCAAGCGCAGCGAGCGCCCCTTCGCCGAGGCGCTCACCTGGTCTTTTCCGGAAATCCGCCGCGCCGGGGCGACCCTCGCCTTCCAGTGGGGCACCGTCTACGTCCCGCTGGAGATCGAGGTCGAGCCCACCTACG
>Ga0255311_1000046_pt1 | contig 13400 bp, 11 predicted proteins | sample EtOH4_T0_E4_meta_FD_201358 | JGI IMG/M metagenome (GOLD analysis project Ga0255311, IMG submission 201358) | Sandy soil microbial communities from University of British Columbia, Vancouver, Canada - EtOH4_T0_E4 | ecosystem: Engineered > Artificial ecosystem > Sand microcosm > Unclassified ... | reverse complement strand
ATGCGTTGTGCGCTGTTAGGCGACCAACTGGCTCAACTCGCTGTGGATAACGATTGGGCGGGCGTTGTGGTTTATGGCTGTATTCGAGATTCTGCTGTTATTGGAAAACTCCCGCTGGGCGTCAAGGCCCTGGCTACGCATCCGCTGAAAAGCCACAAGCGCGGTGAGGGGCAGCGAGATTTGCCGGTCACCTTCGCGGGTGTCACCTTCCGTTCGGGCGAAATGCTCTACGCTGATGAGGATGGCATGTTGACCTCGGCTTCCCCTTTAGAAAGCTAAAGTCCACAATCACGCAATAGTTGTTTTGATTCGGTTTCAGTTAGCTGGCGAAACTGGCCGGGTACCAGAGCATCAAGCGTCAAATCACCTATCGCATGGCGAATAAGACGTAGCGTCGGGTGGCCAACGGCCGCAGTCATCCTGCGCACCTGCCGATTACGGCCCTCGCGGAGCGCTAATTTTAGCCAGTGGGTCGGAATGTGAGCGCGGACCCGAATTGGTGGCTGCCGTGGCCAAAGCGCTGCCGGCTCGGTGATCCGCTCACAACGCGCAGGAAGCGTGAGCCCGTCACTCAGAGTAACGCCTTGGCACAGGGCTTGAACCGTCTCTTGCGTAGGCTCGCCTTCCACCTGAACCCAGTAGGTTTTAGGCAGCTTAAAGCGCGGATGCGCCAGTCGGTGTTGCAGGGGACCGTAATCGGTGAGTATCAACAGGCCCTCGCTGTCCTTGTCCAGGCGACCCGCAGGGTAGACGCCAGGAATGGCAAGATAATCCGCTAACGTTGGCCCCTTGTCTTGGCCGCTAAACTGGCAAAGTACGTCGTAGGGCTTATTGAACAGGATCACTCGTGGCATGTGGGTGTGCGGAATGCACGCCGACCGAGCTGACCGGCGATCAGAGGCCATCTCTTTGCTTGATATAGGTGAGTTCTTCCAGGGCTGATGTCATGCGTAATGTAGCGCGCCGGCCTTCTTCAATGCATTCCGTGGCTCGATGGAATTCCATCAGGCGCACATCGCTGAGTCGGGGCGAAATAACCACATCCGCCGGATCGCCGGCCAAGCGACTGCGAGTAATGCGATCCTGCATAATGTTGATGGCGGATAGCGTGACATCCAATAGCCTTGGGCGCGTTTCTTCCTGCTCTGAAGAAATTGATAATAAATCGCCCAGCGACCAGCGTTTAATGGCGTCCAGAATAGACCAGCCGCTGGCTTTTTCTGCCGTATTGTCTGTCAACGAATTGGCATTAGCGGCCTTTTTGCTGGCCATCAATTGAGCATGTTTTTCTCGTTGTAGCGAGTGAGGAAGGGCAGTAATCGGGCTGATAATATCGCCATTCAGATTGACGGCAATGACGATATCTGCACCCAATGCACGGCAAACGGATACCGGCACAGGGTTAACCAGCCCACCGTCTACCAGCCAGCGATTATTAATCTGAATGGGAGTGAACAGGCCGGGCAGAGCAATAGAGGCGCGTACCGCCTCCAGCAGAGGGCCGCGCGTTAGCCATATCTCCCGACCAGTGTAGAGTTCAGTAGCAACCGCCGCAAAGCGAGGCGAAAGATCTTCAATATTGCGCTTGGCAATTTGCTCGCTAAAGGTTCCCATTACTCGTTTGCCCAGAATCAACCCACCACCGCTCAGTGTCAGGTCGAAAAAGCGCACGATATCGACGGTTGTTAGTGAAGTTACCCAGTCAGTGAATTCTGGCAGGGTACCGGCGGCATAGGACGCTCCCACTAAAGCACCCACAGAAGAACCAACCACGATATCCGGTTTAAGCCCCACTTCATTGAGTGCTTGGATGACGCCGATGTGTGACCAGCCGCGCGCAGACCCACTGCCTAGGGCGAGACCGAGTTTAAAGTCGGGCATGGCCGTGACCTTGAGTTATGGTTGGATAAATGACGTTCGAACCAGTAAAGTCTCGAAGTAGTCGCTTCAGCCTTTTGCTGCAGCTGCCCGCACTTCTGGGTTTTTATTTGGCTCCTGATTTTGTTCTGCCTCCTGGCGGGAGAAGAACTCAGGATCCATCAATTCGATGAAACGCTTAGCTTGAGGCGTAAGGAATTTACCCTTGCGAATCACCACGCCGTACGTCCGTTTGGGGAAGTAGTCATTAAGCGGAATAGCGCAAAGATTTTCTTCGCCGGTCAAGCAGATGCTGGTGACAATAGAAATGCCCAGACCCAATTCCACGTATTTCTTAATGACTTCCCAGCCGCCGGCTTCTAAATTTACTTTGAAGTCCACATTATGCTGCTGGAAGATCAATTTGACGACACGCCAAGTGCTCAGATGGCGTGGCGGCAGTATTAGTCCGTACTGGCTGATATCTTCCAGAGTGACATTGTTAAGCTGAGCCAAAGGGTGATCCTTGGCGGTAATGAGCATGGGATCGTAGGAATATATCGGCAAATAAGACATGTCTTCTGGAATATCCAGCATCGAACCTACCGCAAAGTCCACTTCGTCGGCGCGTAGCATATCCATACCGTCGCGACCGGTGACATTGTGCAGATTGAAGTGAATGCCAGGGTGTTGCAGCGTAAAGTCGCTGATAATGCTCGGAAGAAGGTAGAGCAGGGTGGATTCGCCAGCGGCGATGGCCAACTGACCGGACTCCAGTGTGCCGCGCCGGGAAGCAAAGTTTTCTGGGAGTGTTTCCAGACCTTCGACCAAGGGCAGGGCCATTTCGTAGAGAATCTGACCTTCCGGGGTCAGCTTGATTTTTGGCCCGCGTCGTTCGAACAACACAACGCTCATCTCGCGCTCCAGCGCTTGAATTTGCAGTGACACCGAGGGCTGGCTTAGCAGCATGCGTTCCGCAGCTTTAGAAATGCTGCCGGTTTGAGCAGCATAACAAAACCCCCGCAATTGCTGGAGCCGGTTATGTTTGTAGTAGTGGCGAATTGATTGAGTGTCCATGTTGGCTCCATTTTCTCGACAAAGTTGCTGTGCATATAATTTGAGTATTAAAGATTGAAATAATTGACTTGTCAAATAGCAATGCTCGTAATCTGGCGGCTTTCTCAATTGTCACGTATACTCGATAAATTTAGGTGAGTAGAGACGATACGCGCAGGGCAGGGACAAGCATTTCGGCTTTATATGCTGGGGTTGGGTTGTTGCCGCTTTTGTCGTTGTTTTTTTGTTGTCAAAATTTTGTGAAGGGAGAGCAGTGGAATGTCCCAGCAAGTGGATATTGGTGAGGCAAAAATTTTAGGTTCCATGGAGCCAGGATTTGATCGTGTGCTTACCAAAGAAGCCGTAAATTTTGTCGTCGATCTGCATCGCAGGTTTGCCCCCCGGGTTCGCGAGCTATTGCAGCGGCGTCAGGAGCGTCAAGTTCGATTCGATGCAGGCGAATTGCCGGGATTTTTGGTCGAAACTGCCCATATTCGCAATGGTGATTGGAAAGTTGGCGCTATCCCGGCCGATTTGCTGGATAGACGGGTAGAGATTACCGGCCCCGTTGATCGCAAAATGATTATTAACGCGTTGAATTCGCCAGTTAACTGCTTCATGGCTGATTTTGAAGATGCTCTTTCGCCGACCTGGACCAATGTCGTCCAGGGGCAGATTAATCTGCATGATGCGGTTGATGGCAGCATTTCGTTTGCGAATCCAGACGGCAAAGAATATCGGCTCAATGCTAAGGCGGCTGTTCTGATTGTGCGGCCACGCGGCTGGCATTTGTTGGAAAAGCACATGCTGGTCGATGGACAGCCTGTGCCGGCTGCGCTGGTCGATTTTGGGCTCAATCAATTCCATAACGCCAAGAAATTACTGTCCAAAGGGTCAGGCCCGTATTATTACTTGCCCAAGATGCAAAGCCATTTGGAAGCTCGTTTGTGGAATGATGTGATGAATCACGCAGAAGACGTGCTGGGGCTGCCAAAAGGCAAGACCAAAGCAACTGTCCTGATCGAAACTCTACCCGCTGCATTCGAGATGGATGAAATACTTTTCGAGCTCAAAGATCACATCGTTGCACTCAACTGTGGTCGGTGGGACTACATTTTTAGTTATATCAAGACGCTGAAAAATCATCCTGATCGGGTGTTGCCTGATCGTAACAGCGTGAGCATGGATAAGTCATTTCTCGACACCTACTCGCGCCTGCTGATTAAAACCTGCCACAAGCGGGGAGCCATGGCAATGGGTGGTATGGCCGCGTTCATCCCGGTAAAAGACCCCGAGAAGAACGAGATAGCTGTTGCCAAGGTGCGTGCGGACAAAGAACGGGAAGCACGCAATGGCCACGACGGAACCTGGATTGCTCACCCCGGCCTTGCCGAGGTAGCAAGAGAGGTATTTGACCGAGTTATAGGTAAAGATCGACAGAATCAACTGGATGTCAGTCGCGACCAGGATTCGGTAGTCACCGCCAACGATTTGCTGATGCCATGCCAAGGTGAGGCAACCGATGCCGGTTTGCGTGGCAACATTCGTGTCGCTGTGCAATATATCGAAGCCTGGATAAGTGGTCGGGGCGCTGTCCCGATCTACAACCTCATGGAAGATGCTGCTACCGCCGAGATCAGCCGTACCCAGATATGGCAGTGGATTCGACACGGTAAGCGGTTGAGTAATGGTGCGGTTGTGACGCCAGAATTATTCCGTCGTACCCTTGCCGAAGAGCTGGAAGTCGTCCATCAAGAAGTGGGTGATGATCGTTATCGTGTTGGGCGCTTTCAAGAAGCGGCCAAGATAATGGACAAAATCACCACGTCTGATCAGTGCGTCGACTTCCTAACCCTGGCTGCTTACGATTACTTGCCCTAAACACTGTTGGAGATGTAAATGAAGCGTGATGAACAGATCAAAGCCTTAGAAAAAGACTGGGCTGAGAATCCTCGATGGAAAGGCGTTAAGCGGGGATATTCCGCTGCTGATGTAGTACGTCTTCGTGGCTCGGTACCTATCGAGCATACCTTGGCTAAGCGTGGCGCTGAAAAGCTGTGGAAGCTGGTGAACGGTGGCGCTAAGAAAGGTTATGTCAACGCTTTCGGTGCCATCACCGCCGGTCAGGCGATGCAGCAGGCCAAGGCTGGCCTGGAGGCGGTGTATCTGTCGGGCTGGCAGGTCGCCGCCGATGGCAACACGTCTGAAACCATGTATCCCGACCAATCATTGTACGCTTATGACTCTGTGCCGACGATGGTCCGCCGCATCAACAATACCTTCAAGCGTGCTGACGAAATCCAGTGGTCGCGCGGTATTGAGCCGGGTAGCAAAGAGTTCGTAGACTACTTCCTGCCCATCGTGGCCGACGCGGAAGCCGGTTTTGGCGGCGTGCTGAACGCCTTCGAGCTGATGAAGAATATGATCACTTCCGGTGCTGCCGGTGTGCATTTTGAAGACCAGCTGGCCGCTGTGAAGAAGTGTGGCCACATGGGTGGCAAAGTGTTGGTGCCAACGGCGGAAGCCTGCGAAAAATTGATTGCGGCGCGTTTTGCTGCCGATGTCATGGGTGTGCCGACCATCGTGCTGGCGCGTACCGATGCTGAAGCGGCCAACCTGATCACCTCTGATCATGATGCCAACGATAAGCCCTTTCTGACCGGTGAGCGCACCCAGGAAGGTTTTTACCGCGTCAAGAATGGTCTGGAGCAGGCCATTAGCCGTGGCGTTGCCTATGCTCCCTATGCCGATCTGGTGTGGTGTGAAACTGGCACGCCGGACTTGGGTTTTGCCCGCGAGTTTGCCCAGGCGGTGCTCAAGGCCTGCCCCGGCAAGTTGCTAAGCTACAATTGCTCGCCTTCTTTCAACTGGAAGAAGAACCTGGACGACAAAACCATCGCCAAGTTTCAGGATGAGCTGTCGGCGCTGGGTTACAAGTACCAGTTCATCACGTTGGCGGGTATCCATATCAACTGGTTCAATACCTTCCAGTTTGCCCATGCTTACGCACGTGGCGAAGGCATGAAGCACTACACGCAGATGGTGCAGGAACCCGAATTCGCCGCCCGCGAGAAGGGTTACACCTTCGTGTCGCATCAGCAGGAAGTCGGTGCGGGCTATTTTGATGACGTAACCACCGTGATTCAAGGTGGCTCTTCCAGCGTCAAGGCGCTGACGGGCTCTACTGAAGAAGAACAGTTTCACTAAGCTCTAAAATAAAAGCCCCCGGAACCGCAAGGATCCGGGGGCTTTTATGTAACTCTGCTTACGGGCTAATCATTAGAACGCGAAGCCCATGCCCCCTTTTAGGTGAACCGCATCAAACTGTTCAACCTCAATTTCATCCCCAAAGCGATCTTTCATTCCGGGTTGATCGATGTAAGCGTAATTAACTTCGACAAAGGCATAGCTATCGGAGCCAATATCCAGCAAAGCACCCAGTTTCAGCAGAAAACCGACCTCAGCGCCTTGCTCGAGTTTCAGTAAGCTATCCGAAGTCATAAATGCCCGGCGTTCCTTGAAATTAGCGAACATCACACCCGCACCGACATAGGGGCTGATAAAGCGATCAGGCATCAGGGTATAAAGCCCGGTCACGGTGATGGGTAATATACTGGGCTGCTGAATCTGCACCTGGCCGGTCTGGGCATCGCCACCAATGACATCAACTAGGCCGATGTCTTGAGCCTGAATGTTGGGGAAGGTGATATCCAGGCCTACTTCGAAACTTAGATTATTGGTAAATTTGTAACCAAACGCGCCACCAAAGGCCAAAATATCAACGTTTTCCGGGTTAGGCTCCCCTTCGTTGGTGGAGCCTGAAAGTACGACACACGCCTCGCCATTACCGCAGGTGGTAATGACGTTGGTTTGATCAGGGCCGCCATCGACACCGTATGAATTGCCTGGGCCCATGGCAAAGCTAGGGCTGAAAATACCAGCGCCGTAGTTGATGTAGAATTCGCCAGCGCGGCCACCCGCTGCCATGGCCGTTTGAGATAGCGCTGACGCAAATAGCGCGCCTGTGATCAGTAGCCTAAAAGGCCAGGTTATTTGATGGCTATTCATACGATCCGTGCCTTCGTTGATGGCCGTTGTTTTGTAAAATGTTGTCGTCCCATTCATAGCGTTGTCCTTTGCGTTTATTCTGCGGACAGCCTGGTATCCCAGGTTTGCGCCTCGCAGATTGTCCCCTGATACGCTGCGTGGCGATTATGGTTGCGAATGCTTATGGGCATACAGTTAAAATACAACACCAACGCCAACCCGGATGTCGCGAACCTCTAGATTATCGACGGGAACCTCGGTGCCATTTTGATCTACCAGGGTGGGTTCATCGATACGGCCGTATTTCAGGTCTGCATATGCAAACCACTCATCGGCCGCTGCGCCGAGTCGCGACAAGTCGATACGAACACCGCCCGCGATGGCGTAGCCAATTTCCACGCCACCCCGCAGTCGAGAAACGTTACCTACACTACTCTGAACCTCAAACTGGTTATCCAGGATGGCGAACATAGGACCGATACCTACATAAGGACTGACCCACTTATTTGGGAGAAAGGTATAGGTGCCAATTACCGTGATCGGCAGTACGCTGGGCGCGCGGATCTTAATATCGACGCTATTAGATTCGTTGTTAAGAAGGTTAGTGATTAGGGCGCCTTCCAGTGCAATGTTGGGAAAGCCCAATTCAAGGTGGAGTTCAGCGCCGAAATGATCGGTTATCTGGTAACCAAGTCCGCCACCAATGCCGAGTACGCCGCGATTTTCCGCTTTTTGTTCATCCGCAGTAGGCGCTCTAAGCACGCCGTCGAGCGGTATGGGCAGGGCGATTACGCCGCCACCCAGGGGCAAGGTGATAATTAAATCAAGCTTCTGGTCGCCTGTGCCTGGGCTACAGCTCTGAGTATTCTTGGCACAATACTCTTGACCTAGCTTTAGCAAGCCTTCTTCAGAGATATTGAAGGTGGGATTAAATAATGACGCACCAAATCCCAGGTAAAATTCCCCAGCTTTCGGTCCGGCAGCATGGGCATCAGAATTTGCTAAGCCCATGCTAACAACCACGGCCAGAATGGGCACTGCTTTACCAATTAACGAGATGCCATGGTGGGACGGCGTCTTGCCAGTGGCATGCGGGCGCAAGGTTTCATAGGTCATACAGTGCCTCCCGGACCCAACAGATCCCTGTGGGTTTAGTGTTATTTAATTGGGTAAGTCCAATACATTGTGTCGGTCGCGTGAACCAACAAATGTGCGGCATAGAGGAGGGTTGATACCGGCGACCTTCGCGTTGTTCTGGTCGGTACAAGCGCGAGACAAGACTATAGTTATCATGCAGCCCCCTCGAATTTGTGCTCAAAATATCTCCTGATAGTCCATTAACAGATATTTCTGTCTCTTTAAAATCCGTTAAAGAGAAAGCTTGACTTTTAGTTATATGTGGCCGAGCACGCCATCTATTTTTTAATTATCACTATAACTTTCATTATGTAGAGAAGTGGATGCAAATCAAGTGAAATTTTGTACGTATTTGCTTAACTTTGCCGTCAATTTTGACGGTTTTGTAGGTAAAAATATCGTTCATAGTATTTGTCAATGCCCGCCGTGGCCACCGCCACCGCTTGGTCGTTGTTTTGGCATGGGGGCTCTTTTGAATAACGCTTCTGGAGGAGAGATGGCATTAGCCGCGATGAGTCGATTACCTTTGGAAGGCTGTAAAATGATTTTTACCCAATCACCCACTTTGAGCGGATGATGGGGAACGCTTAAATGAATGTGTAAGCCAGCGCTGGTGAATAATCTGCTGCCACCGCCCGGGATACTCAGTGTGGATTCTTCCACAAAGTTGGTCTTGCCGTTCTCCGTATGCGGAATGCGGAATACGGCCTTGCTAAAGCCGTCAGCGTGAGCCTTAATCGTTATGGTTTCTGTGCTGGTGTTGGTTAATCTCATGGTGACGGCATAGCCGCCTACAGGCTGAGTGAGCGATTCGATTTTTACGTCGGTGCTGCGAAGTGTTTCCTCAGCCATAACCGAGGTAACGTTTAAAGTGAAAACAAGGCTGAACAGAAGGAAAAAATAGTGTCGCATGGATCGCCTCCTCAAAGAATGCCTACTTTTATTTAAAATTATTAAGTTAAGATGTCATTAGGCGGGTTAGGATGTTGCTGTAAATCCCTGTGAGCTGCTCTAATTCGTCGATATTAACCCACTCATTTACTTGATGAATGCTGGCATTAACCGGACCTAGCTCGACGACCTCTGCGCCTGTCGGGGCGATAAAGCGTGCGTCAGAGGTTCCACCGGAAGTGGAAAGTTCGGTCTCGATCCCAGCACACTCACGGATAGCTAATCGCACAGCATCAACCAATAACCCTTGCTGAGTAAGAAAGGGCTTGGCGGAAAGCTGCCAGTCTTCTTTATAGCTCAAATGATGGCGTTGTAAAACTTCGGTGACGCTTATTTTTAATTTTTCCGGCGTGAGTGCTGGCGAGAAGCGAAAATTGAACTGGACTGTTAAGTCGTTGGGGATGACGTTAGTAGCGCCGGTGCCGGAATTGAGGTTAACCACCTGGAATGAAGTGGGTGGGAAGCCTTCGTAGCCTTGATCCCATTGTATGGCGCACAGCTCACTCAAAGCCGGTGCAAATTCGTGGATAGGGTTGCGGGCTTTTTCTGGGTAGGCGACGTGGCCTTGCTTGCCCTGGATGATGAAGTTGCCGGTTAAAGAACCCCGCCGGCCGATTTTTAAGGTATCGCCTAGCCGAGTCTGACTGGACGGCTCACCGACAAGGCACCAGCGTATGTGTTCGCCGCGTTTTTGCAGCGTATCGATAACGTGGCAGGTGCCATGAGTGGCCGGTCCTTCTTCGTCGCTGGTCAGCAAAACAGCAAGACTGCCTTGATGGTTGGGATGTTGGGCGACGAATTGTTCAAGCGCGACAACCATGGCGGCGAGGCTGCCTTTCATGTCGGCGGCGCCTCGGCCATAGAGTCGACCGTCATCAATCCAGGGGTCGAAGGGGTCGCCTCGCCAGGCGTCGAGCGGGCCGGTGGGCACTACGTCGGTGTGTCCGGCAAAAACAAACAGCGGGTCGGTATGGCCTCGGCGTGCCCATAGGTTATGTACGCCTCCTGCATTGATCTGTTCTATGGAGAAGCCTAGACGCTGTAAGCGCTCGGCAATGAGGTGCTGGCAACCAGCGTCATCCGGGGTGATGGAGGGGCGCGCGATCAGGGCTTTAGCGAGAGTGAGCGTGGCGGTCATAATGGCCTTAGTCCGCTGCGCGAAGCAGCTCGTTAATGCCTACTTTGGCGCGAGTTTTGGCATCGACTTGTTTGACGATCACTGCGCAATACAGGCTGTAAAGACCGTTTTTGGCTGGCAGGTTGCCGGCGACAACCACGGAGCCGGCAGGTACGCGACCATATAGGATTTCTCCGGTTTCGCGATGGTAGATTTTAGTGCTTTGGCCGATGTAAACACCCATGGAAATTACTGAATTTTCTTCGACGATGACGCCTTCGACTACTTCGGAGCGGGCGCCGATGAAGCAGTTGTTTTCGATAATGGTGGGGCTGGCCTGTAAGGGTTCGAGCACACCACCAATGCCTACGCCACCAGACAAGTGTACGTTTTCGCCGATTTGGGCGCAGGAGCCGACGGTTGCCCAGGTATCCACCATGGTTCCCTTGCCGACGTGAGCGCCGATATTGACGAAGCTGGGCATCAAAACAACATCTGGGCCGATATAGGCGCCGCTACGCACGGTTGCCGGTGGGACGACGCGGGCACCCTGGCGGCGAAAATCAGCCTCACCAAAGCCTTCAAAACGTGTCGGGACTTTGTCGTAGTAACGGCTGCATCCGCCATCCATGACTTGATTCTCGCGGATTCGGAAAGATAACAAAACGGCTTTTTTTATCCATTCGTGGGTGATCCAGGCTTTGCCTTTTTTCTCTGCGACTCTTAGCGCGCCCGTTTCCAGCAGCCCGAGGGTTTCCAGCACGCTGTCGCGAACCTCCGGTTTGACGGTGCCAGGAGAGATTTCGTTGCGTTGTTCGTAGGCCTGTTCGATGCGTGTTTGCAGAGTCTTCACGATGATCTTCTCGATAGTTCAATTGGCTGTAATGAAAGTGGCCGGTATTGTAACAACAAACAGAGCATGGCCAAGTTGTTTACATGGCTATCAGGTGTGGGCTGGGTTACGTCCGGATAAAATGGCTTGGATTCGTTCAGCGGCTTGCCGACACACGTCGGGTTGGGCGACCAGTGACAGACGTGCCCGGCCGTGGCCAGGGTTTTTCTGTTGAGCATGACGGGAAAGGTAGCTGCCAGGTACAACATGGACGTTGCCGTCGCGGAACAGACGCACGGTAAATTCTTCGTCATCCACAGGCAGACGCGGCCATAGGTAGAAGCTGCCGGCAGGTGCTTTGACATCCAATACGGTCTGGAGGATAGGCAGTACGGTGGTAAAGCTGGCGCGGTAGAGATCGCGGTTAGCCAAAACGTGCGCTTCGTCGTTCCAGGCGGCTATGCTGGCGTATTGATTGGGTAGGGACATGGCGCAGCCGTGGTAGGTGCGATAGCGCAAAAATTGGGCGATCAAGTGGGCGTCGCCAGCGACAAAGCCAGAGCGTAAACCAGGCAGATTGGAGCGTTTAGACAGGCTGTGGAATACCAGGCAGCGCCGAAAATCATCCCGCCCGTTTTGTATACAAGCCTCAAGCAATCCGGGCGGGGGATTATTTTCGTCTGGGTAGATTTCGCTGTAGCACTCATCGGCGGCGATGATGAAGTTGTGTCGATCTGCCAGTGCGATCACTTGTTGCAGGTAGGTTAGGTCCATGACCGCGCCGGTTGGGTTGCCTGGGCTGCACAGATAGAGGAGTTGGCAGCGCGACCAGATGGCTTCGGGAACAGCGGTTAAATCAGGCAGAAAGCCATTTTTTTCATGGCAGTTCAGGTAATACGGTTGGGCACCCGCCAGGAAGGCAGCGCCTTCATAGATCTGATAACCCGGATTGGGCATAAGTACCAGGCTGTCGGAGCCAGGCGTTATCAAGGCTTGGGTAACGGAAAACAGGGCTTCGCGTGTTCCATTGACGGGCAGAACCTGGGTTTCTGAATGGAGCGTCCCCACCGGCAGGCGAAAACGCCGGCTGACCCAGCGGGCAATCGCTATGCGCAGTTCCGGTATGCCCTGGGTGGATGGGTAGCTGGATAACCCGGGCAGGCGGCGGGCTAATTCTTCCAGTACAAATGCCGGTGCGGGATGGCGGGGCTCACCAACGGACAGGGCGATACTTGATAAGGCTGGGTTGGCCTGTATGCCGTTGAGCAGGTGACGTACTCGTTCAAACGGATAAGGCTGAAGCTTATTGAGACCTGGGTTCATGGGGTGATTTCAGTTCATTATTCAAATGGGAATTCAGCCGGTGGCCAAGGCGTCTGTCACCGCTTTGGCTAGAGCTTGTTGCCGATGGATGTTATCCAGGCGACCGGCGGCGTCGGTGATGAAGAAAGTATCCTCGACGCGCTCGCCTATGGTGGCAATTTTTGCGGTGTGCAGGCTAATGTGTTGCTCCTGGAATACGCAGCCGATGATGGCAAGAAGACCGGGGCGGTCGCTGGCCACCAGTTCCATGCGGGTGCGTGGGGCGTTAGCGTCGTTGATGAAGCTGATTTGGGTAGGTGTTTGAAACGATTTCATGGCCCTTGGGATGCGTCGATTCACCTTCGGTGGCGTCAGTTCTGTGCTGCTCAGGGCAGATCGCAGGCTGGCTTCGATTTCCTCCGGTCGTCCGGGGTCGGTGATGGGGGATCCGTTTTCTTCGAGCACCATGTAGGTGTCTAGCGCATAACCGTTAGGCGTGGAGTGAATGCGGGCGTCTTGTACCGTCAAGCCCAACTGAATCAAAGTGGCGCTGACCAGGCCAAAGAGATAATTGCGGTCCGGGGTGTAGATAAAGATGGCGGTGCCGCCGCGTATGGGGTCAGACCGTACCGATACCAGGGGCCGATTCGGGTGGGTATTCTCCAGAATAAGCCGGGTTTCCCAAGCGATTTCTTCGCCGTGGTGGCGAACGAAATACTCCGGTGGAAAGTTGCTCCAAGTGGCTTCTTCAACGCCTTTGGTACAGCCGGATTTTGCCAGTATGGCTTTAGCTTCGTCACGGTTTTCGGCAATGATTTCTGCAACATCCATGGGATTATCTAAACCGCGTTCCAGGGCTCGGCGGGTGGCGCGATACAATTCTACCAGCAGGCTATATTTCCAAGTGGTCAGCAGATTGGGGTTGGTGCCACGCATATCCGCCACCGTGAGCAAAAACAAATAATCGAGCCGGGTTTGGCTGCGCACCTCGGCAGCAAAGTCATGAATTACCGAAGGGTCGGAAATGTCTTTGCGCTGCGCAGTAATCGACATTAGTAAATGTTTTCTGACCAGCCAGCTGACCAGACTCGTATCTCGTAC
>Ga0255311_1000044_pt1 | contig 13517 bp, 17 predicted proteins | sample EtOH4_T0_E4_meta_FD_201358 | JGI IMG/M metagenome (GOLD analysis project Ga0255311, IMG submission 201358) | Sandy soil microbial communities from University of British Columbia, Vancouver, Canada - EtOH4_T0_E4 | ecosystem: Engineered > Artificial ecosystem > Sand microcosm > Unclassified ... | reverse complement strand
GCCTGCCGTTTTAATCAGGGAATCGGACGCCCAGAGGGCGTGAGGTTTGAAAACAACAGGAGGTCAGGGAAATGACGAGGTTCAGGAGGATGAAAGGTTGGATGGCGAGATGGGCGGCGCGGCTGGGCTACGCCTTTGGCGTGCTGACCATCGCGCTCCCGGCGCGGGCGTTCGCGGCGACCGCCGGCGGCGTATTGCCGTGGGACGTGCCGCTCACCACCTTGCAGACCGATCTGCAGGGCACGGTGGCGCACGCGATCGTTACCGCGGCGATCATCGGCACCGGCATCACCTGGTCGGTAAGCGAGCATGGCACCGGCGTGCGCAAGATGTCGGCGGTGGCCTTCGGCGGCGCGGCGGCGCTGGGCGCGACCCAGCTCATGACCACGCTCTTCCCGCTGGGCGCGGCGCTTTTTTAACCGGAGGCGCGCCGTGAACGAGGACGGGCGGCGGTTCAACGTCATCCATCAGTCGCTGGTGCGGCCGATCCTGCTGGCGGGAGCCGAGCGCCCGCTGGCGATCGCCAACTGGATCGCGTCCGCCGCCCTCATCCTGGGCGGCGGACAATGGTACACGGCGGCGCTGGGCGCGCTGCTCGCGACCGCCGGCCACTGGGCGCTGGTGCAGGCGGCCAAGGTCGATCCGCAATTCAGCCGGGTCTGCATCCGCCAGTTCCGCTACCAGGAGCGCTATCCGGCGCGGGCCTCGGTGTGGGCGCCGCCGCCGGCGCGCATCAGGCCGACGGTGCCGACGCCGCGCGAGATGCGCGGCTGATACCGCGCCGCCAGAGCGGAGAAACAAGCAGGGCAGGGGAGGCGGAAGAAAATGTTGTTCAAGGAGTTCAGAGACTTAAGGCGCAAGCCCGATCTCAGGCGCGGGCTGCCCGACCTGTTCAACTTCGCTTACGCCGAAGATGAGCACACCATCATGATGAAGGACGGCGCGCGCCTTTCGGCGTTCGCCTGCGCGGGTCCCGATCTCAACTCGGCCAGCGCCGAGGAGCTCGACGCGCACCGCGCGCTCGCCAATCGCGCGCTGATCCGGCTGGACGAAAGCTTCGCCTGGCAGATCGACTATATCCGCCACCCGAGCGCGCCGCGTCCGAAACGCGCCTTTCCCGATCCGGTGAGCGGGCTCATCGGCCACGAGGGCGATCTGCATTACGCCCAGGAGGGACGCCACTTCGAGAGCACGACCGTGTTCAGCATCGCCTGCCGCAGACTTTCGGAAACGCAGTCGCGGCTGGGCGGGGTCTTCGTCTCCGGCGCCGGCGAGAGCCGCGACCGGGAGCGGGAGTGGTACAAGCACCAGTTGCAGGATTTCGCGGACGCGATGGGTCCGGCGCTGAAGCTCAGGCCGCTTAATATGACGGAGTTGCTCTCGCACATCACCACCTGCATCAATGGACGCCTCTCCGAGGTCCGGGCGCCGCGCGGGGCGATGCCGCTCGATGCGGTGTTGGGCAACCAGGACTTTGTGACCGGCACCGAGCCGCGGATTGGCGGGCGGCACATCCGCGTCATCTCGCTGGCCGGCATGCCGCTGTTTTCGCACGCCGAGCTGGCGGCCTTTCTGCACGAGCTGCCGCTTTCCTTCCGCTATTCGATCCGCGTGCTCCCGCAAGGGCTGCGCGCGTCAGTCGGGCAGCTCGGCGTGGTGCGGCGCAACTGGTTCCAGAAGCGCAAGGGCGCTCGCGCGATTATCAGCGAGAGTATCGGCTCGGGCAGCGGCGCGGCGTTCGAGAACCAGCACGCGCTCAAGATGGCGGGCGACGCCGACGACGCGATTGCCGAGGCCGAAGGCGGCGAGGTGCGGTTCTGCTACGTGACGGTAAAGATCGTCGTCAGCGCCGATACCCGCGCGGATGTAAGGGAAGCGGCGCGGCTGATTTTCAAGACCTGCCAGAACATGGGCTTCGATCCGCGCCTCGAGACCCACAACGCGACCGAGGCGTGGCTGGGCTCGATTCCGATTCACGGCTGGTACGACGTGCGCAAGCCGCTGGTCAGCACGCGCAACGTCGCCGACATCATGCCGCTCACCAGCGTCTGGCCGGGACTGGCGGTCAATCCCTGTCCCTATTACCCGCCGGGCACGCCGGCGCTGTGCCACGGCGCGACCACGGGCGGCACGCCGTGGCGCTTCAACCTCCACGTCACCGACACCGGCCACACGATGCTCGTTGGACCAACCGGCGCGGGCAAGAGCGTCGCGCTCGGCTTCATCGCGGCCAACGCGCGCGCCGTGCCGCGCATGCAGATCTTCTTCATGGACAAGGGCTACTCGGCTTTCGTCCTCACGAAGGCGCTGGGCGGTCAACATCTGGACCTGGGCGAGGAGGAGGTCCCGCTGCAGCCGCTCGCGCGGATCGGCGATCCGACCGACCGGATGAAGGTTCAGGGGCTGCTTGAAAACTGGATCGCGCTGAGGAACGTCAAGCTCGCGCCGCCGCAAACGAAAGCGCTCTACCGCGGACTGACGCTGCTTGCCGAGGCCCCCGCCGAACAGCGCACCATCACCAACCTCATCACCCAGGTGCAGGACCCGGCGGTGCGCGACGGACTGAATCCCTACTCGCTGGCCGGGCCGCTCGGGCGGTTTCTCGACGCGGATAGCGACGTGCTGCTCGATGGCGACCTGGTTACTTTCGAGCTCGAAACCCTGATGGGTATGGGGCCGAACGTCATCATTCCGGTCCTGACCTACCTGTTTCATCGCATCGAGCAGCGGCTCGATGGCCGTCCCACGCTGATCGTGATCGACGAGGCGTGGGTGGTGCTGGCCAGCACGACCTTTGGAGCGAAGCTCGAGGAATGGCTGCGCACGCTGCGCAAGAAGAACGCCGCCGTGGTGCTCGCGACCCAGAGCCTCAGCGAGATCGCCAACTCGCCCTACCGCGACGTGATCATGGAATCGTGCCCGACCAAGCTCTATCTGCCCAACGCCGAGGCGCGCAATCCGCAGACCCGCGAGCTGTACCGCAGGTTCGGGCTTTCCGACCGGCAGATCGATCTCATCGCCGAGGCCGCGCCCAAACGCGACTACTACTACGCCTCGCCGCTGGGGCGGCGGCTCTTCCAGTTCGCGCTCGGACCGGCGGCGCTGGCGTTTATCGGCGCCGGTTCGAAGGAGGACGTGTTTGCCGCGCGGCGCATGATCGCCGAGTTAGGCGAGCGCTGGACCGTGGAGTGGCTGCGCGGACGCGGGCTCAATGAATGGGCGGATTACCTCGATCGCCAGCTCCCGGCAAAACCGGCGGCGGTGCGGGACATCATCGCCGCCAACGGGCATCTGAACGGTCACGGCGTTCAGCCCGAAGCGGCGGCGTGAGAGGGGAGGGTGATGAGATGAAGTTAAAGCGTTACTTCAGTTTGTTTCCGGCGCTGGCCATGGCGCTTTTCCTGACGCCGGGATTCGCGCGGGCGCAGTTCGGCGGGACGCAGATCGTCTTCGACCCCAACATGTTCGCCCGCCAACTCGCGCAACTCCAGGAGGAGACCGCCAGCGTCACCGACCTCGCCCAGCAGCTCCAGTACATGGTCCAGAACACCACCGGCGGCGGCGCCGGCGTCTGGCAGTCGAACGAGAACCTGCTCACCAATCTGGGCGGGTTGATCTCGGAGCAGCAGGGACTATCCTACACCTTCCAAGGCCTCTCCCAACAATTCCAGCAGCTCTATCCCGGCTACAACGCCACCAACACGCCGGGCGTGCAAAGCCCGATGGCGAGCGCCGACACCACGCTCAACACGCTGAACGGCGCGTTGCAAAGCGTGCAGGCCCAGGCCGAGAACTTCCAGGGCGAGCAGGCCGCGTTGCAGATGCTGGAAACGAAGAACCAGACCGCGGTGGGCAGGCTCCAGGCCATCCAGGTCACCAACGAAATCGCGCTGGCCCAGGTCCAGCAGGTCCAGATGCTGCGCCAGCTCGTGATGGCGATGATGAACTCACAGAACGTGGCGTCAGGAAACCGGCTCAACAGCCAGTCCCAGAGCCAGCTCGGGGCAATGGCGATCATGGGCGGACCTCCGACGGTCGGCGTCGCCCAAGCGCTCCAAAGCGGTACGGCCGCGCCACCGCAATAGCGTCGAAAGGGTATGAAATGAAAAACCTCAAAGAACAAAACCCGATAGTCCTCGCACTGGCGATCATCGGAATCATCGCAATCTTGTATGGCGGCTGGACCGTCTATCAGCACTACATCTCAGAACGAATGGAGAATGCGATTAGATACGGGCCACCGACTGCCGGTGTAGGAAAAGCGCTCAAAGCTAAACCACAACCACCACCCCAGTAAACATCGCTTGAAGGAGTCAACGTCGTGACCACATTAAGCCTCGACACTCTAACTACTCAATTCTACAACGCCGCAGTTCATTACAGCGCTGCCATCCAGCCCTATGCGCTCAAGCTTTTCTTCGCGCTGTTCCTGATCGACATCATCGTCACCTGGATTCAGTACACAGCCGAAGGCCAGCTCGATCCCTCCTTCTTTCTCGGCCGGATGCTCAAGCACGTCCTGAGCGGTGGCTTCGTCTACCTGATGATCGTCAACGGCTTTTCCTGGATGTACTTGGTCATCCAGAGCTTCTCGCGCATCGGCAGCGCGATCAGCGGTCTCGCGGCGCTCAGCCCGCAGAGCGTCTTAGAGGCTGGATTGAACATGGCCAACACTCTGCTTAACAGCCCCACCACCAGCGGCATCGTATCCAGCTTCGAACTCGCCTTGGTCGAATTTGCAATAGCCCTTATCGTTGCAGCCGCATTCGTAATCGTGGCTGTCGAACTGCTGCTCACGCTGGTCAAGGCGTATTTGACCACCGGCCTCGGCGTGATCCTGCTCGGCTTCGGCGGCAACCGCTTCACCGCCAGCGCTTCGGAGGGCTACTTCACCAACGTCATCCGCATCGGCGTCAAGCTGCTGTTCTTTTACGCGGTGCTCGCGATCGGGATGCAGATGGTTGCGCAATGGCAGGCGGACCTGGCGGCGGCCTGTAAGCCGGTGACCACGGCCGTGCCGATGATAAGCAGCTACTACGTGCCACCCTCTAAAATCATGACCACCATCTGCTCCGGCACCATATCAACGAGCAGCATGCTTTATTACGCCGCGCTCGCAGCGGTCTTCGCGACGGTCACCGTCGCCGTGCCGAGCATGGCGGCCGAACTGGTCGGCGGCACGGTCGGACTCGCGCTTGCCCACGCCTTCGAGGCCGCCTATGTCGCACAGACCATCGTCCGCCCCATCGTCAACGGACTCGGCGGAATCAAAAAAGGCGTCGAAGGCCTCGCCGGGATGATGGGTGGCAAGGCAGGCGGCGGTGAACGGGAGCAGGCGGCCATGCAAAGCATACTTGCTCAACATCAGCGGCGGACCAGCGCCGAGGCGGCGGCCAGCGCGGCCACCACGGTCCTCAACCCGTTCACCGGCACACCGCGTCCATACAACGGTCCCGATTCGTCTCCCCTGAGTCCCGCGCTGCCGCCACCGCCGAACAACGGACCAGGCAGCGGCGGCGCGGCGCAACTCGGCTACGAGCCGGGGAGGCCCGGTCAGCACACGAAGGACATCGCGGTCGACGTCACCGAACTTCAAAACCGCAACGGCAAAGGTAGCGCGTAAACTTTATTCGCCGGCGCGCGCGGCACGCCCGACTGACGGCCTTCTGAGACATCGGCAATGAGAGCCGAACGAATAGCTACTTTGTACCACTTGGTGCTTTTCATTCTCACTTGGGGCATCACATGCGTTCTGGCCCTGGTGATCGTTCCCGGCATTCATGAAAGCGGACATGCCGCGGCCTGCGTCATCCACGGTGGCGCTGTCACCCACTGGCAGCCGCTGCCCTTCCGAGGAGAAGCGGACATGGGATGCACGCAAATCACCGCGCTGGTTTGCGCCGCCGGCCCGCTCACAAGCGCCGCCGTATGGCTGCTTTGCACCTATCTCTTTCGGCGGCAGGCCGTGCGGCTGACGCCGGGGCCGCTCTTCACTTTCCTTACCGCGCTCTGGTTCTGGTGGTCGTTCTGGGCGTTCGGCGAGTTCGTCATGGACGCAATCCACGCCTACTCCGACGTGCCCGTCCACCACGACACCGGCTACTTCGTTCGCCTCACCGGAATCAACCCGGCCGCCGCCAGCGCCGCGATTTTCGCGGTCATCGCGGTCTTGAGCGTGCCTTTGGTCCGTGCGGTTGCCCACACGCTGAGAGAAGGAGGTTTTGGACAATGAGCAGTTCGATTCTGACGAAGGAAAAAGTGCGACAGTTCGCCGCGCTCGCGGCCGGCGCCGGCATCGGCCCGCTCTCGCTCAAGCTATGTACGGCGCTCGGATTGCCGTTTGGGAGCCAGGCTCACGATAGCGTGGCGCCTATCGCTCTGTGGTTGACCTCGCCGGTTGCTCAGCTATGCGCTGCCGCCCTGCTCGTTATTGGCGCCGCCGTGCGGCTGGCCGGCGATTTGACGGGATCGGGCCAGGGAAGGCGCGGCGGCATGCCCGAAGGAGACCAGCAGCGGGCCGAGGCGCGAGCATAACCACGATGACATCCCACGCTCGCTCCGCTATGACGCCACCGCGCGTCCCGGCAACCCTGACGGGCGCTGCGCGCCGCTCGGTCGCAAGCTCCGTCGCGGTTGCCCGCGCGGCGCGCGCTCGCGGCCGTCGCGCGGTCCTGCGCTGCGCTCCGGATGGCTGTCCGCTCCGCTCGCTTCCATTGGTGGCCGTCGCGCTTCACTGCAAGCGCGCCACCGCCGGAGGCGGACGCGCCCAGGGCGCTTGTCACGCCCGCAGGCTGCGCGCGCCGGCGTCGGGATCGCGGTGCAACCCCTGAGTTCTGGGTGAAGGGGTTGCCCCCGAAAAAATGGTGCGCGATGGAGCGCAGCAAGCAGACAGCGCCCTGCCGCGTTGCGGAAGCGGGCGGTGGGAAAGGAGATGCGAGATGCCCAAGTACAAGTTCGATCCGAGGTGGATCAACGTGAAATTCGATGGCGGTTGCGCGCGGTGTAAACGGCCGATTCGGCGTGGCGAGCGAGCTTTCTACTACCCTGAGGACCGTTCGCTTTACTGCGAGCGCGAGGATTGCGGCCAGGCCGCCAGCCGCGAGTTTGCCGCGTGCCTTTCGGATGAGGAGAACAACCCTTCGATGTAAGGAGTGAAGTCATGGAAGCGAACTGTGCGCGCTGCGGGCGGAAGGTGAAGAACGAGGAAAACTGGCTGCGTGCCCATCTGTGGGCGAGCACGGCGGTGTTTCATTGGGCGTGCTTCATCGCGCTGCTGAAGGCGCAGGGCGAGGCCGGCGCCGAGGCGGCCACCTGGAAGAGTAACGGACACGCGAACAGCTAAGGAAATCAAATGCTCCGTGTCCGGGCTGCAACCCGGACACGGAGCCAAAAGGAGAACACACAATGTCGCTCAACAAGGTTATGGTTATCGGTCATCTTGGACAAGACCCGGAGCTGCGCCATCTGCCGAACAGCGGCCAGCCGGTTGCGAGCTTTTCAGTCGCGACCGACGAGGGCTTCACCGACAAAGAGGGCCAGCGCCAGGAGCGCACCGAATGGTTCCACATCGTGGTCTTCGGCAAGCTCGGGGAAACCTGCAAGGAATACCTGAAGAAGGGGAGGCAAGTTTACGTCGAAGGCCGCCTGCGCACGCGCGAGTACGAGGCGCGCAACAACGGTGGCAAGCGCCAACGCACTGAAATCATCGCCAGCCGGGTCCAGTTCCTCGGCACGCCACCGGCGGAAGCCAAAGCCGCCGCCGAAGTGAGCGGCGGCGAGCCCGCTTCGGAGGAGATTCCGTTCTGAGTATCTGGCCACAAGATGCCCGCGCCGGAGCGCGGGCATCTTTCCTGCCGCTTCGGCGGCGGTAAGTTCTAGCGACGAGGAGACCGGGAAAATGAGCGTTGATGAAAGTTTGGTGACTTGCCCCAGGTGCAGAGGGGCGAAGGCCTTTGAAGGCATCGCGTGCGGCGTAAACGGCTGCAGGATGATTGTTTCGTCCTGCGACTTTTGTAAGGGGGATGGAGCGGTTTCGCCGGCGAGGGCTCAGGCGTGGGAGCGGGGGCAGCGGATGCGCGATGAGCGGGTGAGGCAGGGGCTCACGTTGCATGAAAAGGCGGCGTTGCTGGGGATGGAGCCGGAGGCGCTGAACGGGCTGGAGCACGGAGAGGAGCCGGTGCCGACGCGATGACCGAAGCCGAGCGCAAAGAGCGCGGCCAGAAATCGGCTGTGATCGTCGAGCGGCTGGTGCGGGTCCAGCTTCGCGCGATGGGCTGCGAGCGCTTCGACCTGGGCATCAAGCGCGACGCCGGCGAGATGATCCTCCGGGAAGGGCAGGGCGCCATCGAGATCGAGGAGGCGATCAAGTGGCTCCGCCACGAGAACGCCAAGGGCGCTCACATCTACGTGCGGCCCGCAGGCCTCCACAGTCTGAGCCTCATCGATGATCTTTCCGCCGAAGCCATCGAGCGGATGAAGACGGAAGGGTTCACGCCGGCTGTAGTGGTCGAGACCTCGCCCAATAATTTCCAGGCATGGTTGAATCACGGCCAGGTCCTTGACGCGGCGACGAGCACGCGCGCGGCGAAACAGCTCGTGGAGCGCTTCGGCGGCGACCCATCGAGCGCCGACTGGAGGCATTTCGGGCGGCTTGCCGGGTTCACCAATCCGAAGCCCGAGCGGCAGTTGCCATCGGGAATGCGGCCTTTCGCGCGGCTGCGATCCGCCACGGGGCGTGTCTACTCGAAAGCAGCCGAGTTTCTCGCCAACATCGGAACCAGCAGCGATGGTCAGGCGGGGCAGGGCGGAGAGCCACGCAAGCGGCGGCGACGCAAAGAGCGCGTCGGCGTGAAGCCGCTTGAAGAGTTTCACGCCGACCCCGCGTATGGCGGCGATCTTCATCGAGCCGATATGGCGTGGGCCAAACACGCCGCCGGCAGCGGCCTCACGCTCGAACAGATCAAAGACGAGTTGCTCAACGGCCGCGACCTCGGCAAGAAGGGCAACCGCAAGCGCCAGGCCGAATACGTCACCAGGACGGCCGAGAAGGCGTTACGAAGCGTGTGACGAGGGGTCGCTTCCTTCCTCGGCTGTAGCCTCTGCCCGCTCCAAACTGAAAACGTAAGCGGCCGTCGCGCCGCGCCGATTTCGCTCTTCTCAGAACCGGGGGAAGCCTGTACGCGGAATCTTTTTCCCGCGCGCGGTTAAGTCTATTGACTTAGCAAAGCAAAGCGTTTAGGTTAGTAAATTAGAATTAGCCCTTTTCATGCCTGCGAGAGCAAAGGAGCTGTGAAATGGAGCGGAGGGATGAGGAAGTTGGTACGCAAGAATCCACACGCCGTAGCGCTTGGCAGGTTAGGTGGCCTGGTCCGAAGCCGGGCCAAGCAGCTTGCAAATCGGGAGAACGGGCGGAAGGGCGGACTGGCCAGGAGCCGTCGAAAGACACTCGCCTGTCGGCGCAACGCGCGGCTTCCCCGTCGCCGCAAGGCATCAAGGCTGCAATCGCCTTGATCCGCGTGCGCTTCGGTTACTTCGCCATCGGGCTGGGTGAGGCAGGCATTCGTTATCAACCCAGCATAATTCGTTAGCTCGCCGCCTTGTGTCGAGAGCGAAACGAACCCAGGAGGACCGGAAGGTCTGGTCTGATCGCTCGGCGAGGGCGCGTCATCCGCCGTCTAGGCTTGGTTAGGCGGGACGTGCAAGCGACGATTGCGCCATGAAACTCGAGGTGGTCCAGCTCCGCAGCGCGCGTTTGACGAGGGAGGGGAGGAAGGGGTAGAAGAGGAGGTGGAGGCGGCAGTAGTTGAAATACAAGCTCTTCTATCAGCCGGCGGTGGCGCTCACTGAGGCGCCGTGCAACGCCGGAATCGGTGAGGCGCTGGGGCGCGCCGAGGAATTGCGGCAGCGGGGGGTGCCGCTGGAGATGATCGATACGACCCAGATGGCGCCTGATGCGCTTCAGCGGGAATATATCAACGCCATTGCCGCTTCGGTTGTGAAGAAGTATCGGGTGCGCCAGGTGTTCGGCAGCCGTCGGCATTCATGGTGGCTGTTCGGCCGAGGAGTGCCCGCCTTGGTCGTCGTCGGCTCCTCGGGATATGCCGAAGACGTGTATCCGCACGACTCAGCTGGCAGGTACGTGACGATCGCGGAATTCCTGGCCAACCTGGCCCACGGACTCGGCGCCGACGGAAGTCAGAAGGAGGCAACGCGGAGGGCAGGCCGCAAGGCGGGGCGATGATCATCGGTGAAACCATCAGTGGCGGGAAACTTGAAGTCGATCTCCCTACGCTGGTCGACACCCGGCTTTTGATCCAGGCGAATTCGGGCGGCGGTAAATCGTGGCTGCTGCGGCTCATCGCTGAGCGCGCGGGCATCCAGACTATCGTGCTCGACAACGAGGGCGAGTTCGCAAGTTTGCGCGAGGCTGTGGACGTGCTGCTCGTCGGCGCCAGCGGTGAGTTGCCGGCCAATCCGCGTCAGGCCGCGCTACTCGCGCGCCGACTGCTGGAATACAAGGTTTCGGCGGTGGTCGATCTCTACGAGCTGAAGCTTGCCGAGCGCCGCCGGTTCGTAAAGCTCTTTCTCGAGTCGCTGATCCATTTGCCGCGCGACCTCTGGCGCCCCACGCTGGTGATTCTCGATGAGGCGCATATCTACTGTCCGGAGCGCGGCTCAGGAGAAGCGGAGTCGAGCGAAGCGGTCATCAGTCTGATGAGCCAGGGACGCAAGCGCGGCTACGCCGGCATCATCGCCACTCAGCGTTTGTCCAAGCTCCACAAGGACGCCGCGGCCGAGGCCAACAACGTGATCATCGGGCGCACCTGGCTAGATGCGGACCAGGCGAGGGCGGGGGACGCGCTTGGCCTGTCCAAAGCCGACCGGCTGAAACTGCGCGATGTGGGGCAGGGAGAGTTCTACGCCTTTGGCCCGGCGTTGGGTCAACCGGGAGTCGTGCATTTTCGCTCAGACCAGGTCCGCACCACGCATCCGCGGCCAGGTCAACGTCATCTGCTCACGGCGCCGTCGCCGTCGCGAGCGATTCGGGGAGTGCTGGGCAAGTTTGCCGATTTGCCACACGAGGCGGAAGAGGAAATCCGAGGCCTCGATGAGGCGCGCCGTCGGATCGCTGAGCTTGAGAGCCAAATCAAAAGCCTCAAGAGCGCTGGAGCAGCGCCGCAGATTAACCAGGTGGGCATCGAGCGCGCCGTTAAGTCCGCGGTCGAGCGGGAACGGGCGGTGTGGCGGCAGAAGTTGGAGCAGGGTAGGGCACGCTTTCGCCGGATAGGTGCGGCGGCGGCTTCGACCGGACAATCGTTGGGAAGACTTAAAGAATTACTTGAGGAAACGGAGCGCGAGTGGCTGAGCCCGCCTGCCGCCGTCGTCGCACCGGATTTTTCGGCAAACCACCGTCCTGAGCGTGTAACCAGACCGGTTAGCGATCGCGTTACGTCAGCCGAGAGCTTGGATGAGCCGCTCAAACTTTCTTCCGGCGAACGCCGAATTCTCACCGCCTTGGCCCAGCATCCGCAGGGCCGAAGCAAGGTGCAGGTGGCGGTTTTGACCGGCTACGCCGCCACCGGCGGTGGATTCAACAACTATCTCGGCGCCCTACGGTCGCGAGGACTGATCGAGGGCGACGGTGACAGGCTGACAATTGCCGAGGCCGGAATCCAAGCGCTCGATTCATGGGAGCCGCTCCCGACTGGTTCCGCACTGATCGACTACTGGCGTGGCCGATTGGGAAAGGCGGAGCGCCGGATTTTGGAGACGCTCACGCAGGCCTATCCCGACGGTCTGAGCAAAGAGGAAGTGGCGGTCAAAGCCGGCTACGAAGCGAACGGCGGCGGTTTCAACAACGCCCTAGGCCGGCTGAGAACCTTGGAACTGGTCCACGGCCGCGGCGAGCTCCGCGCAAGCGAGAATCTGTTCAACGCTGCTGCGGGATGAAACACGCGGCGAACGCAGCGGGGGTGACGCCCTCGCTCGCCACGCTGAGGCGCCAGTGAAGAACATTTATCCAAGTGAAGTGGTGCGGTTCATCGACCAAGTCTTCCCTTGGGCGAAGGCCGGTCGGGAAATTTCCAGGCCGGAGCTGCGGCTCGATCAACTGAGTCATGTGTTCGGTGCGCTGGTCGAATTGGTTCAACAACTCCAGCCAGAGTTGCTTCCAGCCAATGAAAAAAAGCGGTCACAGCTACTGGTTGCAACGACACAAATTAGGGAACTCATTCAAGCGGGCCGATCGGGCCTTGTCCCGTATCTTCCGAAAGAGACCTATGGCATCGGCCCGCGCGATCCGGTCTCGTATATTCGCGATGCACTCGCGAATTTGCCAGATCAGGTTGTCCCGAAAAGCACGGCTACGCTCACATTTCTCAACGATCCTGAAATGGCTGAGTCCCTTAGAGCAGACATTGCGACTGCCTCATCGGCGCTTCGCAACGGTGAATGGAAGGCAGCGGCGGTCTTATCTGGCTCCGTCATAGAAGCCCTACTCTTTTGGGCGCTGCAAAAGACACACACTGAGAAGATACAAGCGCATGCCATCGGCCCAAAAAAGCCACTGGAGAGGTGGAATTTGGCCGAATACATTGATGCCGCCGACAAGTTTCGTTGCATCGGGTCGAATACCGTAACTGAAGCGCGGCGCGCACAGGATTACCGAAATCTGATTCACCCAGGGCGCGCGATTCGCTTGGGCATTTGGTGCGATCTGGGTGCCGCGCACATTGCCGTAGGCGCTCTAGACCACGTAATCAACGACTTGCGATCAGGCAGCAATCACTCGCACTGATGGCGAGATGGCATTGGCGCAGTCCCTTTTTTTAGCGCGCTCCATGCGCTGCGGGAGCAGCGCGGGATGGGAGCCCGTGTCCGATTCCGAGTTCACGCTCAAAGCGCTGCACACTGGCTCGGTCACAGTTGCTCAGTAAGTTCCTCATGTCGTTGGGTGAATGGAGATTTTGGAACGTTCGCTTAGGTGCGAGGTAGACGACAACCGGCTTTCCTTGGCGGACCATGTTGATCACGCTGTTCAATGTACCCTTGCTCTGGCCGTCCCATAACATGAGCCCGTATGCAGCATCGTCAACCATCACCTTATCTTTCGTCGCGTAGTATGCGAAACCGCGCGCCCCTGTCGGTCCGGCGACTTCGCGGACCGGCCAGCCGGCGATGTTGTTGCGGCATTTGCCAGCCATGCAGTGGACGACGGCGTTGCGGTAAGCCTTTTGGGCAAGGTAACGCTGAACGGCCTTGTCGGCGCCGTTTGCATCGCCGACCAGGATCGTGAAGTGCTTCTCAATCATGGTGTCGATCCGACGCTTTACTTCCGCATTGAGGCGCGGCAGGCGTCGAGACCCGGCGATGAAGACCTTTGTCATGTGCGTGTCCGGGTTTTCGTCATGGCGAGCATGTAGACCGCCGCCGCGCCACTACCGAGGAGGTCCTGCGCAACTACTGTTGCGGTAGCGCCCGAACGATATAAATCGTCGATCAGCAGGACGCGCTTGCCG
>Ga0255311_1000043_pt1 | contig 13549 bp, 14 predicted proteins | sample EtOH4_T0_E4_meta_FD_201358 | JGI IMG/M metagenome (GOLD analysis project Ga0255311, IMG submission 201358) | Sandy soil microbial communities from University of British Columbia, Vancouver, Canada - EtOH4_T0_E4 | ecosystem: Engineered > Artificial ecosystem > Sand microcosm > Unclassified ... | reverse complement strand
CCGCCTTGCCGACGGCCTCGAACGGACCGCCGACCGCGGCGACGCGCGACGGCGTCAGCCCGAGCTTCTTCAGCTCGGCGGCGGTGGTCTGGTAACGGACGTCCAGCGCCCGGGCGATCAGTGCCGCCTGTGCGAGCTGGGCATTTTCGACGCGAGCGAGTGGACCGGCAGTGGTGGCACGGCCGCCGGCCGCCGCGGCTGCGACCGCCGCCTCATCGACATTCTGACCGGTGAGAATCGCCTCGATCAAGGCCTGGCGCTGCTCGATCTTGCGAGCCCGGGCCTCGGTCGCATCGCTCAGCGACAGCGCCTGCGGACCCGACACGACCATGCGGGTCGCGGCGAAGCCGGACCAGCCGACGAGGATCATCATGAGGACGAAAAAGAAAGCCTGGACGGGAGCGGAAAGGCGGAAGCGGCGCAGCTTGGTGCCGTCATGGATGAAGAGGTCGCGATCCCTGAAGAATGAGAATGAGGATGTCGCGGCCAGAACTTGAGCCATGTTGTCTTCGCTCCAAATCAATCGCGAGCGCGCAAAAGCACGTTCGTTTTTCCACCGATTAGAGGAGCTCCCCAGCCCCACTGCCGACACGAGGTTTTGCCCACCCCGTGCTGCGAGACCGAACCTGACCAGCCCGGGTTAACGATTTCAACCATATGTTCCGCTTGTCGGGATGAACCGTCCGCTCCCTGCGGTGAACCGTTCGAATCGCCCCAAATCCGGGAGTAATTTCGCACCCGAATTCGTTCCCAGTCGCACGAAGGCGTGATTCTTTCACGCCGTCTCCGAGGGTCATTCGTGCTTGTCATTCGCCCGTCATGCCCTAGGGCTGGCGGCGGGCCACGCCGTCCCAACGCGGCGCGTGCTCTCTGTGAGGAGAGTGAATTGACCGACCAACCTGCCGCTGGCGTGGCCATGCGCCGGCCCAAACCCCCCTCCCTTCCTGCGCGTCCCCATTTTTCTTCGGGACCGTGCGCCAAGCCGCCCGGCTGGTCGCCGGAGTTGCTCGACACGCGCTCGCTCGGCCGCTCGCACCGCTCGGCGCTGGGCAAGGCTCGGTTGCAGGAGGCGATCGAGCGCACCCACGCCCTGCTCGGCCTTCCCGACGGTTACCAGCTCGGGATCGTCCCCGCGTCCGACACCGGGGCGATGGAACTCGCATTATGGTCGCTGCTTGGCCCGCGGCCGGTGACGATGCTTGCCTGGGACAGCTTCGGCGCCGGCTGGGTGAACGACGTCGTCAAGCAGCTCAAGCTCGACGCCAAGGTGCGTACCGCCGACTACGGCCGGATCACGGAACTCGGCGGCATCGATCCCGCAAACGATATCGTGTTCACCTGGAACGGCACTACCAGCGGCGTGCGCGTTCCCGACGCCGACTGGATCGCGGCCGATCGCACCGGCCTCACGATCTGCGACGCGACATCGGCTGCGTTTGCGCAAGCCATCGACTGGCCGAAGATCGATGTCGGCACGTTCAGCTGGCAAAAGGCGCTCGGCGGCGAAGCCGGCCACGGCATGCTGGTGCTGTCGCCGCGCGCAGTCGAGCGGCTCGAAATTGAGCCGGCGCCGCGGCCGCTGCCGAAGATCTTCCGCCTGACCAAGAGCGGCGAGCTGATCGACGGCGTCTTCAAGGGCGAAACGATCAACACGCCGTCGATGCTGGCGGTCGAGGACTGGCTGTTCGCGCTCGGCTGGGCCGAACGAACCGGCGGCCTCGCCGCGCTCATTGCCCGCGCCGACGCCAACGCCGCCGCGCTCGACCGCTGGGTGCAGCAAGCGGAATGGATCGAGCAACTCGCGGTTGACCCGGCGATTCGCTCCAACACCTCGGTGTGCCTGCAGTTCGCCGACCGCTCCGACGCCGCGGCCAACGCGGCGCGGCAGAAGGGAATCGTAAAATTGCTCGAGGCGGAGCAAGCGGCGTTCGACGTCGGCGCCTATCGCGACGCTCCCTCAGGGCTTCGGGTGTGGTGCGGCGCGACGGTCGATACCGCCGACATTGAAACCCTTGGCCCATGGCTCGATTGGGCGTGGGAGGAGACCCGATGAGCGACGTCCGAGTGCTGATCGCCGACGCGATGGACCCGCGCGCTGCCGCCATTTTCCGCGACCGCGGCATCGCGGTCGATGAGAACACTGGCCTTTCTCCCGACGAGCTTGGCGCCATCGTCGGCGGCTATGACGGGCTCGCAGTGAGGAGCTCGACGCGGGTCACGGCGGCGATCCTCGATGCCGCCATGCCGCGCCTCAAGGTGATCGGCCGCGCCGGCATCGGTGTCGACACCATCGACGTTCCCGCCGCCTCGGCGCGCGGCATCGTCGTCATGAACACGCCGTTCGGCAACTCGATCACCACCGCCGAGCACGCGATCGCGATGCTGTTCGCGCTGGCCCGCGAAATCCCCGCCGCCGACGCCTCGACCCAGGCCGGGCGGTGGGAGAAGAACCGCTTCATGGGGATCGAGCTGTCGGGCAAGACGCTGGGGCTGATCGGCTGCGGCAACATAGGCTCGATCGTCGCCGACCGCGCCCAGGGCCTGAAGATGAAAGTCGTCGCCTACGACCCGTTCCTCACCCCCGAGCGAGCGGTCGAGCTGGGGGTCGAAAAGGTCGAGCTCGACGACTTGCTGCGCCGCGCCGACTTCATTTCCCTGCACACGCCGCTGACCGACCAGACCCGCGGAATCCTCAGCCACGAGGCGCTCGCCAAGACCAAGAAGGGCGTGCGGATCGTCAATTGCGCGCGCGGCGGGCTGATCGACGAGGCGGCATTGAAAGAAGGACTCGTGCACGGCCAGATCGGTGGCGCGGCGCTCGACGTATTCTCCGAAGAACCGGCCAAGAACAATGACTTGTTCGGAACTCCGGGCCTGATCTGCACGCCGCACCTGGGCGCTTCGACCAGCGAGGCGCAGGTCAATGTGGCGATCCAGATCGCCGAGCAGATGGCGGACTACTTGCTGCTCGGCGGGATCACCAACGCGGTCAACATGCCGTCGCTGTCGGCCGAGGAAGCGCCCCGCCTGAGGCCCTACATGGCATTGGCGGAGAAGCTGGGCCGGCTGGTCGGGCAGATCGTCGGCACCGAGGTGCGCTCGATCGACGTCGAGGTCGAGGGCGCCGCCGCCGAGCTCAACATCAAGCCGATCACCGGCGCGGTGCTGGCCGGGCTGATGGGCACCTATTCGGACACCGTCAACATGGTCAACGCGCCGTACCTGGCGCGCGAGCGCGGCCTCGACGTGCGCGAGATCCGCCACGAGCGCGAGGGCGACTATCACACATTGCTCGCGGTCACGGTCGGCACGGACGCCGGGGGATCAAGGGTCAAGCGGCGGGTCGCGGGGACGCTGTTCGGCAACCGCGCGGCCCGGCTGGTCGATATCTTCGGCGTCCCGGTCGAGGCCGAGCTGGCCGGCCAGATGATCTACATCGTCAACACCGACGAGCCCGGCTTCATCGGCGCCTTGGGGACGGCGCTGGGCGCGGCGCACGTCAACATCGCTACCTTCAACCTCGGCCGCCGCGAGACCGGCGGCGAAGCGGTCGCTTTGGTCTCGGTCGACGACCCGATTACGCCCAAGCTGGCCAAGGACTTGTGCAACCTCCCCGGCGTCCGCGACGTCGTCCCGCTGAGCTTTTGACTCAATGTCCGCTTTCGACTCAAGTCGAACTCCGAACGGCCGGCGGACTGCCGCGACCCCCCGTTTTCCGTTTACCGCCTACCTGTGCGCCGGAGGCATTTTGTTGTGTCGACAGGTCACCTGCGGATTGAACTCCGCAAACATGCCGATTGGATTACGGCGATAGGACCACACGTGCAATTCGTAGTGCGGCTCGAAATTATGGGCTTCGTCGATCTTGGTGGTGGGATCATCCTTGAGCAGGACATAGCGCACGCCGTGGAACGTCGGCGGCTTCCTATGTCCCGCTGCGCGCCATGCCGCCTCGAAAACCAGATTCTCCACGGCAACGAGCCTCAATGACCCGTTGGGCTGAGGCTCGTACACCAGCATCGATGGCTTTCTGAAATCGGTGTAGGTGCCGGTCCCCCTCACGCGACCGGGGGCTGGGGGACCGATACCGAGCAAGTCCTTGCGGACGTAGTGGAGGCCCATCGCACCTTGCGAGGCGGGATAGCCAAGCATTGCGGCCGTCGTGCACTTGCCATCGGTCGTATACCCTTCGGCGATCGCGACCTTGACGTCACGATACTTTGCCGCCGCAGCTTTGACCGCTCTCAAGCTGGGCTCGGGTGCAGCGGAAACAGGCGCCGAACCAAACGCCAGCCACGCGCCAGCCGCAGCCGCAAGTGCCTTTCGCAGTGATACCATCTCGTCACTCCTTCGCGCTCAAACTCCCTGTCTGATCATTGCACCGGGTTCTCGCTCATCTTCGGGCAGCTCGTCACGCCCGGCGCGTGGAGATGGTCTTCGTGGACGGTGTAGCCCATCGCGAGGAGCCGCTCGAGCTGCGCATGATCCTTTGGGATCGGCAGCATCAACGACTGCTTCTGGGGCGCATTGCTGGGCAGAGTCGCTGCCGTGGCCTGCCGCGGTGCGGGGCGGGTTTCAGGCTGCTTCTGCTGTGAGCAGGCGGCGAGCATCACGAGCGCAACGGCGAGCTTTTTCATCACTATGGCTTTCGAACTGAAGTGCAGAATGATGGAATGTTTGACCCGCGGCAAATGTCGGGGAGGAAACCGCTGGCGCGCCAGTATGATGCAAGCCCCAACCGCTCCACGAGCGCGGCAAATTGAGGACTGAAGCGCGCGGCGGCGAGATTGGGCTCGAACAGCACATCGGAAACGGCCGGACCGCGCTCCCGGATCAGAGCGCCGGCAGCTTTGAGCGCAACGTCATTGGCTTTCAGTGCTGCAAGTGCGGCAATGATGAGGCGGTCGTTGCGGCGCGGATCTGCGGCGAGCACGGTCAACTCGGCAACCGCGCCCGCGGTCGCGGCGCCGCTTTTCGACTGCAATGCTTCGAACGTGTGCAACAGGGCTTCTCGCTCAGCATCAAGAAGATGCAGCTCAGGGGCCTGGAGCAACTGGGCCGCATCGCCATAGCGACCGGTCCATAATGCAGACTTTACCTGCAAAATACGGACGATCTCCGCGTCCGGCCAAACGCTGAGCATGTTGGAAATGATCTGACTGGCTTCCTTGTGCCGGCCGACGAGACCGAGCGCTTGCGCGAGGCGCACATTGCTCATCGGCGCCAACGGCATCATCGCCCGCGCGCGGTCATATTGATCGACCGCTTCTTCACTGCGGCCGACGGATGTCAGGAAGTCGCCATACGCCTGGCGCTCGCAGCCGCATTCGGTCGGACGTACACTAATCGCCTTTTTTAGCAGCGCCTCGCGGTCGGCGAATCGGTTGCTGGGCAGCAACCCGGCTTGTGCCATGTAACCTTCCGGATTTTTAGTATCGAGGCGGATGGATTTCGCGGCGGCCGCCCAACCTTCGCGACCAACATTACGGGCGTCGACGTGACCTGCCCGGTGACTCACCGGCACGGCCGATAAAGCCAAAGCGGACCATGCAAACGAGAAATCCGGAAGGGCGGCAGTGACCCGGCGAGCCGCGTCGAGGATCCGGTCCTCATCGGGTGAACCGCCCCAATATTCGTTGCACCAGTCGACATAGAGCGAGAGCCCCCGGTCGCTCATCGGCTTGCGGTAGGCGGATGCGCCCCAAATTCCGCAGCGGACGACTTGGGTGGCGGCGACCGCGACCTGTCGCGGCGCCAGCGCGTCACCAAGAGCGCGGTCAAAAGCGTGAGACCAAACCAGGCCGCCACTGCGCGCGTCGCGGAGATTGACAGTGAAGCGCAGTGCGTCGTGTGTATTCTGTATGCTTCCGTCGAGCAGGAACGGGGCCGCGCGATCCTTGCCGGTAACCAGCGATATTTCATGCTCGGAGCCGAAGGCAGAGAGGATCTCCTCGTTCATCGTTTGCGGAAGCTGATTCGGTACGCTCGAGGATAGGATGGCGAATGCGCCCAACGCCACTTTCGGGGTGACGGCTGCGGATGCTGGTCCGGAAGAGAGCCGGAAGAACATCCCCGCGGCCAACAGCAACAGGAACGTGCCGATCGCCAGTTCGACGTGCCGGCGATGGATCGGCCGGCGAGCGGGAGGCGCTACTCGCCCGGGTTCGGGTTTGGCCTCTCCCGCTCGGGCGCCGAGGGCGGCTTTCAAAGGCCCAAGGAGTTTCGAGTCCGGCCGGCCAGACCAGCCGGACAGGTCGATCGTATGATATTGCCGGAAGCCTAGTGGCGGATGGGAGCCATCAAGGGTGACCGGCACAAGTCGGCCGCTGTCCCGTCCGGTCGCTGCCTCGTCACGTACCCAGACCGACCGGACCGAATCCTTGGTCCAAAGGACGACTACCGCATCGGCACTGTCCAGGGCTTTCTCGATTACGTTCGCGTATTCGTGGCCGCCGGGAATTTGCTCATCCCACCACAGAACATGGCCGTCGCGTTCGAGTGCCATCGCGAGCGACCGCACCCGGGCGCCATCTTCGCGGGCATAGCTCAGGAAGACGCTGGCCATGGCCATCACCCCGTTGAGGCGCAGTCTGCGCCGATCCGCGTTGTCCTGCAAGTATCGGAAATGTCCGCTTTCAGCCCATTGCGGGCATTCCGAGCCGGCTATGCAAGTGACCCGTGGACATGCTCGACCTAGTAGCCCTGACGGGCCTGGAGTGGGTCCACGATAAGTAGAGGACAGATACGGCCGTTTGGCGGCGTGGCTCGTCTGCATCGCCCTCACCGCAGCGCTGGTCGGTGTTCTCGTCGCCGTCCTGGTCGCCATTTTGCAGCCTCGCTGAGAGGTCCGCTTGCCACCCATGGCCGACATTGAATGCGCCACTTCTTCGAGTCCGGGCTGTGGTGCCGCTGCGCTTCTAAAAGGCGGATTTGGCTGGAACATTTCGGCGCGCTGCACGTCCGGCGAATGATGGCCAAGAGCGCCAAGATTTCGGGCGATCGGCCGCGGTCGACGGCGGCGCTTTTCGGCCATCCCATCCACCCGATGCTGGTGCCGTTCCCGATCGCCTGCTTCATCGGCGCCTTGCTGACCGACATCACCTACGCCCGGTCGGCCAACATCATGTGGGCCAATTTCTCGATCTGGCTGATCACCGCCGGGCTGGTGATGGCGGCGCTGGCCGCGACCGCGGGGCTGACCGACTATTTCGGCGATGCGCGCATCCGGCGCGCGCCGCCGGCATTGCCGCACATGCTGATCAACATCACCGTCGTCGTGATCGAGCTGTTTAACGCCTTCGTCCACAGCCGCGACGGCTGGACCTCGGTGGTGCCGACCGGCCTGACTTTGTCGATCGTCTCGGTCCTGCTGCTGGCGGTCAGCGGCTGGCTCGGCGGCAGCCTGGTCTTCAAATACGGCGTCGGGACGCCGCCGTGACACGGGCCTGGCAGTGCTGGCTGGCCCTCGCGGCTGCCGCGCTCGCCGGCTGCAACGACGGCGGCGGCAACTTCGATACGCGGAGCCAGATCGGCCCCAACCCCAAGCTGCCGGCGCCGCACCAATATCTGATCCCGCCGATCCACATCGCCACGGTCATCGGCTGGGCTCCGGGCGAGCATCCGATCGCGCCGCCCGGGCTCAATGTGCAGGCGCTGGCCGGCGACCTCCAGCATCCGCGCAACCTGATGGTGCTGCCCAACGGCGACATTTTGGTCGTCGAGTCCCAGGGGCCCAACCTCGACCCGGTGACGCGGCCCAAGAGCCCGATCATCGGCTGGATCGAGAGCCTGGCAACCAAGGGAAGTGGCGGCGGCGGACCGTCCAACCGCGTCACCCTGCTGCGCGACGCCAACGGCGACGGTGTCCCCGAGAGCCGGTCGGTATTGCTCGACCATCTGTTCTCGCCGTTCGGAATCGTGTTCGCCGACAACTACCTCTACGTCGCCGCGACTGACGCCATCCTGCGCTACCCGTTCACGCCCGGGCAGACGCGGATCACGGCTCGCCCGACCCGGCTGACCGAGCTGCCCGGCGGCCCGATCGACCACCATTGGACCAAGAGCCTGGCGCTGAGCCCCGACGGCAAATTGCTCTACGCAACGGTGGGCTCGAACAGCAACATCGTCGAGAACGGGTTCGAGGCGGAGCATGGCCGCGCCGCGGTGTGGGAGGTCGACCGGGAAAGCGGCCGGGCGCGCCTGTTCGCCACGGGACTGCGCAATCCCAACGCGCCCAATTTCTACCCCGGCACCAACACGTTGTGGGTGGTGGTCAACGAGCGCGACGAATTGGGACCGAACCTGGTGCCCGACTATTTGACCTCAGTCCGCGACGGCGGCTTCTACGGTTGGCCTTATTCCTATTACGGCCGCCACCTCGACCCGCGCGTCATGCCGCAGCGGCCCGGCCTGGTGGCCCGGGCGATCGTCCCCGATTATGCGCTCAGTAGCCACGTCGCGCCGCTCGGGCTGACTTTCTACACCGCCAGCAACCTGCCCGCCCAATATCGCGGCGGCGCGTTTATCGGCGAGCACGGCAGCTGGGACCGCAATGAGTTCAACGGCTACAAGGTGGTGTTCGTGCCGTTCGCCATCGGGCGGCCGAGCGGGATCGCGCAGGATTTCCTGACCGGCTTCCTCGACGGCAAGGGCAGCACCCGCGGGCGCCCGGTCGGGGTCGCCGTCGACCGCGCCGGCGCGCTGCTGGTCGCGGACGACGTCGGTAACGTGGTGTGGCGGGTGTCGCGGGCTGGGTGAGGCCGGATGCCGGCGAAACCCGGCCCTATTCGCAGATCGTCGGTGTCGAGGGGCCCGGACCGTCCGAATAGCAGTTGCCAACCGCCGCATCGGCGCGATTTGCGGTCCTGAGCCCGATCGCCAGCAACAGGCTCAAGCCGACGATCACAGCGACCGCTATCACCTTCGTATTCATGGCGGCGTCCCTAGAGCGATGGCTTGGCCAAGCGGCGCTTATGCCTGCCAACCGTTAAAGTTCGCTTAGCCGGCGAGGATGGTGGCGGCGGTTTCGTCGATGCTGCCGGCGACCAGGAGCGGGGATCCGCCGATGATGCCGACCTGGGTCTGATCGTCCTCATGCGTGCGTAGCCAGGCGACGTTTCCCGCGACGACCAGATAGTTGCCGCCGCGCGACTTCAACAAAACGAATTTCATGTTTGTGTCTCCTGAAGTTGCCCGTCTAGGCGGGCAGCCTCTGTTTCAGGTTAACGACCGCGCGACTTTTCCAACCGTTGCGGACTTTCGGCGGGGCTGTCATTTGGGCGCCGTCGGAACAGGCGAGTGCTGTCATGGCCGCGACAACGTCCGGGAAGCCGGCAAGGGCCGCCGCCGAAGGAGGAGACTCCCGGCTGATCGACGCAAAAATCGCGGCGCTGGGCGGCTGGCGGGGCGCGACGCTCGCCCGGGTCCGAAGCCTCATCCAGCAGGCCGACCCCGACGTGGTCGAGGAAGTGAAGTGGCGAAAGCCGTCGAATGCCATGTCGGGGGTTCCGGTGTGGTCGCACGCCGGCATCCTGTGCACCGGCGAGACGTACAAGGACAAAGTGAAGCTGACCTTCGCCAAGGGAGCGTCGCTGGACGACCCGTCGCGCCTGTTCAACTCCAGCCTCGAGGGCAGCACCCGGCGGGCGATCGATATCCACGACGGCGACACGATCGACGAGCCGGCGTTGCAGGCGCTCATTCGTGCCGCCGTGGCACTCAACACGGCGTAAGCGACCCCCCGCCCAAGCGCCTTTAGGGCGTTGTACCTCTACGGGACACCCCCTTCCTGCCCGCTTTCGTTTGCAGCCCGCTGTGGCATTTCCCCCGAACGAAATTCCAGGTTCAGGAGGTTGTCATGAAGAACAGCGGTATTGCGATCGCACTGATCGTCGCAGTGGTTTCCAGCGCGGCCCTGGCGGCGCCCAAGTCTTATGACACCGGATCGGGCGTCTACCTGCCCGGCCAGTATTTCAATTGCCTCATCCCGCATCAGGGGGGTTACCGCGAAGGTCCCTGCTGGATTGGCTAAGCAAGCTCGTCGCGCCTGTGACGGCTAACGACTTGTGACGGCTAACTAGACGCGAGCGACGCCAGGAACCGGTCGACTTCGCCGGTCGCGAAGTCGCCGGCGGCGCCGAGGCCGCGGTTCAATTTCATATGGCTGCTGTCGGGAACCGGGACCACCATGGTCTTGGCGCCCGCAGCTTTCAGGCCGCTCGCCAGCCCGTTCGATTGGGCGACCGAATCCGCTCGGGTGACGACCGGCAGGATCAGCCAGCTGGCGACGTTGGGCGCGGCCGCGTGGAGCGTCGGCGACAGCGCCGCCAGGCGCTTCGGATCGTGGCCGAACGCGGCGTCATACATCGCCACGACCGGGTTGCCCGACACCGACATCTGCTTGGCGATATCATAGCCGGCGCCGTCGAGCAGGACGACGCCCTTGATTGCGGAAATCGGCACTCCCGCCGCGGCGAGATAGCGCGGGTCGGTGCCAACCAGCGCGGCGAGGTGGGCGCCGGCGCTGTGGCCCATCAGGACGATGCGATTGGGGTCGAGCCCCTGCCCGGCCGCGTGCGCCCGCGCCCAGCCGATCGCCGCGGCGATGTCGCCCGCCTGCTGCTCGACGGTGACGTCGGGAACGAGGCGGTAATTGACCGAACCGAACGCCCAGCCGGCGGCGGTGAAATGCTCGGCCTTGGGGGCGGCGGACTGGCGCTTGTCGCCGATCGACCAGCCGCCGCCGTGGATGAACAGCAGCAGCGGCGCGTGCTCGCTGGCGGCCAGCCGGACGAGGTCGAGCCGCTGGCGGGGATCGCGGCCATAGGAATATTCGACCGCGCCCGCGGGCGCTTCGCCTCCACGCGAGCCGATCGCCTTGCGGCACGGGTCGCTGAGCTTTGGCAAAGCGGTCATCAGGCATTGGCGAAAGCCGCCTTGCGTCCCGCGGCACAGCTGGATCAGCTCCTGCCGGCATTCGGCGGGCAGCCGCTCGCGCTGGGCGAAAGCCGCGGTTCCGGCGATCGCCGCCGCGCTCGCCAACAGGATGAGAAGGACTTTGTTCATTGCTGAGACTTTGTTCATTGCGCCGGCCTTCGTTCAACGCGCCCGTGCTGGACGCCTCGGGCCCGAGACAATAGGAGCGCCGCTGAACTGCAACTGAGCAGTTTGGGTTAATTGGAATTATCTTTGGGCAACGTCACCGTCATCGGCGCGCAGTGGGGCGACGAAGGCAAGGGCAAGATCGTCGACTGGCTCGCCAGCCGCGCCGACATGGTGGTGCGCTTCCAGGGCGGCCACAATGCCGGCCACACGCTGGTCGTCGGCGACCAGACCTATAAGCTATCGCTGCTGCCGTCGGGGATCGTCCGCGGCACGCCGTCGGTGATCGGCAACGGCGTCGTGCTCGACCCGTGGGCGCTGAAAGCCGAGGTCGAAAAGGTCGCCGCGCAGGGCATCGCGATCACCCCCGACGTGCTGATGATTGCCGAGACCTGCCCGCTGATCCTGCCGATCCACCGCGACCTCGACGCGCTGCGCGAGGATGCGTCGGGGGCCGGCAAGATCGGCACGACGCGGCGCGGCATCGGCCCCGCTTATGAGGACAAGGTCGGGCGCCGCGCGATCCGGGTGTGCGACCTCGCCCACCTGGACGAGCTCGATCCCCTGCTCGATCGGCTGTGCGCGCACCACGACGCGCTGCGGGCGGGGTTCAAGGAGCCGCCGGTCGATCGCGAGCGGCTGCGGCGCGACCTCGCCGCCATCGCCGATTTCGTGCTGCCATTCGCGCGGCCAGTGTGGCGCGACCTCGACGTCGCGCTGCGCCGCGGCAGCAAGATCCTGTTCGAAGGCGCGCAGGGCGTGCTGCTCGACGTCGACCACGGCACCTACCCGTTCGTCACCTCGTCGAACACCGTCGCCGGGACGACCGGGGCGGGCAGCGGCATCGGGCCCTCGGGCGCCGGCTTCGTGCTCGGCATCGTCAAGGCTTACACGACGCGGGTCGGCTCGGGACCGTTCCCGACCGAGCTCGAGGACGAAACCGGCCAGAAGCTTGGCGAGCGCGGGCACGAGTTCGGCACCGTCACCGGGCGGCAACGGCGCTGCGGCTGGTTCGACGCGGTGCTGGTGCGGCAGGCGGTCGCGGTTTCCGGGATCACCGGCGTCGCGCTGACCAAATTGGACGTCCTCGACGGGTTCGAGACGGTGCGAATCTGCACCGGCTACCGGATCGACGGCGAGGCGTTCGACTATCTGCCGCCGCACGCCTTCGACCAGTCTCGGGTCGAGCCGGTGTATCAGGACATCGAGGGCTGGCCGGGATCGACGCGCGGCGCGCGGAGCTGGGCGGATTTGCCCGCCCGGGCGATCAAATACGTCCGCCGCATCGAGGAATTGATCCGCTGCCCGGTGGCGCTGGTCTCGACCAGCCCCGAGCGCGACGACACGATTTTGGTGCGCGATCCGTTTGGGGGCTAGAGGCGGACGGAGAAGCCTTTAACGTCTTCCGGCGCGACCGCCTCGACGGTGAGGTCCTCGACGTGCGCCTGGGGCGGGCCGCGGCGCATCGCCTCGATCATCTGCGAAACCGCGCCCTCGTCGCCCGCGAGATGCGCCTCGACCGAGCCGTCGGGCGCATTGTGCACCCAGCCGGAAACGCCCAGCAATCGCGCCTGCTTGACCGCCCACTGGCGGAAGAAGACGCCCTGAACCCGGCCGTAGAGATGCACTTTGCGGCCGATCGCTACCGCCATGCCGCTTACACCGTCGCGATGTCGGGCGCGTCCTCGGCTTTCATCCCGACGACGTTGTAGCCAGCATCGACGTGGTGGATTTCGCCGGTGACGCCGCTGGCGAGGTCGGACAGCAGGTACATTGCGGCGCCGCCGACATCCTCGATGGTGACGTTGCGGCGCAGCGGCGAATTATATTCGTTCCACTTCATGATGTAGCGGAAGTCGCCGATGCCGCTCGCGGCCAGGGTCTTGATCGGGCCGGCCGAGATGGCGTTGACGCGGATGCCCTCTGGTCCGAGGTCCATCGCGAGATATTTGACGCTGGTTTCGAGCGCCGCCTTGGCGACCCCCATCACATTGTAGTGCGGGATGACCTTCTCGGCGCCGTAATAGGTCAGCGTCAGCATCGCGCCGCCGCGCTCCATCATCGTCCGCGCGCGCTGGGCGACGGCGACGAAGCTGTAGACCGAGATGTTCATGGTCAGCAGGAAATTGTCGAGGGTTGTATCGACGAACTTGCCGCGCAGCTCATTCTTGTCGGAAAAGCCGATCGCGTGGACCAGGAAGTCGAGCTTGTCCCATTTCTTGCGCAAGCCGGCGAAGGCCTTGTCGAGCGCCGCGTTGCTGCTGACGTCGCAGTCGATCAGCAAGTCGGAGCCGAGCTGCTTGGCGAGCGGCCGCACCCGCTTCTCGAGGCTCTCGCCCTGGTAGGAAAAGGCGAGCTCGGCGCCCTGCTCGCCCAATGCCTTGGCGATTCCCCACGCCAGCGAGCGGTCGTTGGCGAGGCCCATGATCAGCCCGCGCTTGCCTTTCAT
>Ga0255311_1000041_pt1 | contig 13728 bp, 11 predicted proteins | sample EtOH4_T0_E4_meta_FD_201358 | JGI IMG/M metagenome (GOLD analysis project Ga0255311, IMG submission 201358) | Sandy soil microbial communities from University of British Columbia, Vancouver, Canada - EtOH4_T0_E4 | ecosystem: Engineered > Artificial ecosystem > Sand microcosm > Unclassified ... | reverse complement strand
CGACGAGCTGGTGCTCGAGACCATCGTCCCCGAAGGCGCGCAGGTGTCGGCCAAGCCCTATGCGACGCCGTCGCCGCTGCGCAATCTCACCGTCTCCCCGTCCGCGTCGTTCCTCGCCTCGACGCGCCTGGCGATTTCCGCTGGGCGCGCGCGCGGCATGCGGGTCGACAATGGCGCCGACATGATCCTGCGCCGCGCCGCCGAAGCCGCGGGCAAGCCGATCACCGGGCTCGAGACGTTCGATTATCAGCTCAACATGTTCGGCCGCATGCCGCAGCAGCCCGCGCAAGCGGTCGGCCCGGCCCAGGACCTGAGCTCGGCGGGCAACCTCGCGATCGTCATGAACCAGATGCAGGCCGCCTGGAACCGCGGCGATCCGACGATCTTCGCGACCATGCTCGACCAGATGCGGGTCGGCTCGCCGCAAAGCTACAACGTCATGTTCACGCAGCGGAACAGCAATTGGGCGCACTGGATCGCCAATCGGCTGCGGACGCCCGGAACGGTGTTCGTCGCCGTCGGCACCGGCCATCTCGCCGGCCCCGACAGCGTCCAGGCCAAGCTCGCGCAGCTCGGCATCCACTCGTCCCGCATTAACTGAAGCGCGCAGCCATGCCGGGGGCATGGCGAGCACTGGAAGCGGCCCTGGGACGGGGTGGATTTGCCAATTTGTCCCGCTCACCCTATAGGCGCGCCTTCCCCGACCATGGTCATCCCTGGAGGCGTGGCGGGGCTTTTGCATTGGAGTTGAAACACAATGAGCGAACAGCTGACGCTGCCCGCTGAAGCGCGCGAACGGGCTGGCAAGGGAGCCTCCCGGGCATTGCGGCGCGACGGACGGGTACCCGCCGTGATCTACGGCGACAAGAAAGAGCCGTTGTCGGTCCATGTCGAGGAGAAGCTCCTCGCCAAGATGCTCTCGACCGGCCACTTCATGAACACCATCGTCATGGTCGACGCCGGCGGCACTGCCCACCGGACGCTGCCCAAGGACGTCCAGTTCCATCCCGTGAGCAGCCGCCCGATCCACGTCGATTTCCTGCGCATCGGCGAGCACAGCCAGATCACCGTCGCGATCCCGGTGCGCTTCGACGACGAAGAGGAATCGCCCGGCATCAAGCGCGGCGGCGTGCTCAACATCGTCCAGCACGAGCTTGAGCTGGTTTGCGACGCGGCCCACATCCCGGGAGAGATCCACATCAGCCTCGCCGGGCTCGACATCGGCGATTCGATCCACATCAGCCAGGTCACCCTGCCCGACGGCACCAAGTCGGCGATCGACGACCGCGACTTCACCGTCGCCACGATTGTCGCTCCGTCGGCGGTCAAGGCCGAGGAAGCCGAAGCTGCTGAAGCAGCCGCGGCCGAGGGCGAGGAAGTCGAAGGCGAAGAAGGAGCTGAAGGCGAAGCCGGAGCCGAGGGCGAAGCCGAAGGCGGCGACCGCGGCGGCGACCGTGGCGGCGACCGGGACAGCGACAAGGGCTGATCCTTCGCTCCTCAATCACTCTAACCAGCCGCTCATCCTCCTAGGGAGGGTGAGCGGTTTCTTTTTGGCCGGGCGACACGCTAGGAAGCACGGGTGCAAATCTGGGCGGGCCTTGGCAATCCTGGCGGGAGCTACGCGCTCCACCGCCACAACGTCGGCTACATGGCCGCCGACGTGATCGCCGAGGTGCACGGCTTTGCCGCCCCCAAAACAGCGTTCCGGAGCGAGGTTCGCGAGGGCCGCATCGGCCAGCACCGGGTGCTGCTCCTCAAGCCCCAGACGTTCATGAACGACAGCGGCGGCGCGGTCGCGGCGGCGCTGCGCTTCTACAAGCTCGACCTCGACGCCCTGACCGTCTTCCACGACGAACTCGATCTGGCCCCGATGAAGGTCAAGGTGAAGGTCGGCGGCGGCACCGCCGGCCACAACGGCCTGCGCTCGATCGACGCCCATCTCGGCCCCGAATTCCGCCGCGTGCGGATCGGCATCGGCCACCCCGGCCACAAGGACCGGGTGACGCCCTACGTGCTCGGCAATTACGCCAAGGCGGAGATGGAGCCGCTGTCGGACCTCCTCGCCGCGATCGCCGGGGAAGCCGAGTGGCTCGCCGACGGCGACGACGCGCGTTTCATGAGCGAAGTCGCGCTCAGGTTGCAGCCGGAGTAGCGGGCGGCGTCGGCTGCTCAGCACCCAGCCGCTTTGCTGCTGCAGCCATCATCGCCTGGAATCGCGGCATTGACCGCAGGCCGTCGAGATCGGGGTCGATAAGCGCATTGCGGTACAAGGAGATGGTGATCTCCTTGAGAACCGGTTCGAGGAGGTCAATCGCCCCATCCGGATCGTTCAAATAGACCGCGGTGACGCACGCGAAATTGTATTGCATGTTGCGGTTCTCGGGGTCGATCAGCAACGCCCGCTCGATCCATTCCCTGGCGCGCTCGACCTGGCCGAGGATTGCCAGGCCGCCGGCGCCAATGCCAAGGGCCGCCGCATTGCTGGGATCTTCCGCAAGCACCCGCTCTGATTGCGACACCATGTTTTCCGCGGCGCGCTTGACGCCCGCGTGATCGCCAAGCGCTTGGTAGGCAGAGGCAAGCATCCCCCACGCGTGGTAATCGGTTTCGATGATGTCGACGGCCTTCTGGAAGTACCGGGCAGCCTCGCTCATCCGCCCCTGCCGATACAATATCCTGGCGGCTTCGCGATTCACTTCCCATGAGTCAGGATCGAGACTGAGCGCGACTTCGATCTCTTTGTCCGCCTCCGCGATCCGACCGCTTTCGAACAGGTTTCGAGCGATGACGCAATGCGCCTCGGCGATTCCCGGATCCAGCGCGAGCGCGCGCTCGGCTTCCACCGTGCCGTCTTCGTCCTGCTTGCCGAACGAATAGCGCAAGTTCGCCTGGGCGATCGCCAGCAGCGCCCAGGCCCTGCCGTATTGCGGATCGATCGCGACCGCCCGCCTGCAAATGCGAATGACGCGCTCCTCGCGGCGGATATCGCCATAGTTGCCCGTCACCCAGTAATTGCGGGCCATGAGGTAGAGCTGATAGGCCTCGGCGCTGGTCGTCCCGCGCTGCTCCATCGCCTTTTTCTCGTCCGGCAGCAGCTTCAATTTGAGCGCCGCGACGATCGCTTTCGAAATCTCGTCCTGGATCGCGAAGATGTCGGTCAGGTCGCGGTCGTAGCGCTCGGCCCACAAGTGCCCGCCGGTCGATCCGTCGATCAGCTGGGCGGTGATCCTCACCCGCTGGCCGGCCTTGCGCACGCTGCCCTCGAGCACGTGGCTGACGCCCAGCTTGCGGGCGACGGCCAGCACGTCGATCGCGTCGCCCTTGAACGTGAAGGCGGTGTTGCGGGCGATCACTTCCAGAGCCGACACCTTGGACAAATCGGTGGTGATGTCCTCGCTGATGCCGTCGCTGAAATACTCCTGTTCGGCATCGCCGCTCATGTTGGCGAACGGCAGCACGCATACGGACAGCTTGCTTGACCGCTTGGCGGGACCGGACTGCGCGCCGCGCGCCCCGACCAGCGCGCTGACGCTGCCCTCGACCTTGCGCCAGCCGGGCGCGGCGCGATCGCCGTCCCAGCCTTTCAGGTCGGCGCACTGGATCTGGTTGAACGGGATCGGCGGCACGGTGCCGTCGACGCTGGCCTGGACCAACGTCCCTTTGCCGCGCGCCACATCCGCTTCCGCTCGAACCCACTGCGACTTGCACGCTTCGGCCGACCAGATGACGACCACTGCCCCGGCGGCCTGCAGGCGCTCCTCGATCACCTCGCTGTAGGTGCGGTGCGCCGGCAATTCGTCGTCCCGCCACACCTCGTGACCAAGCGCGCGCAGCGCGTCGGCGACCTGCTGCGCCTCAGCCTCGGTCGAACGCGCGTAGGAGACGAAGACATGCGGCATGTTCGCGTCGCGCCTCTACAAGGCCGAGTGGGTCGCGGACGGCGACGACGCCCGTTTCATGAGCGAGGTCGCGCTTCGGCTCCAGCCGGATTAGCCGCGCCGGTTGAGCGGGCCACCTCGGGGAGCATGTCCTCGGTCAGGCCAAGGCGCTTCATCTCCGCGGCGACCATGCGCTTGAAGCGCGGGTGATCGCGGAGCGGATCCATATCGGGGTCGGCCAGCATGGTCAGCATCAAGCTTCTGCTCTGCCGCGGCATCATCGGTTCCATCATGTCCAACGCGCCTTCAATGTCGCCTACCCAAGTGGCGAGCATACACGCGAAGTTGTACGGCATATTGATGTTGTCCGGGTCGACCATCATTGCCCGCTGAATCCGCTCCTTGGCCCGGTCGAATTCCCCCATGATAGTGAGCGCCGCGGCGCCCACGCCTAACGCGGATGCGTTGAGGCTGTCCTGGTCGAGCACACGCTCGGTGCGCTCCAGCATTTGCTGAGCCACTTCGAGCTTACGCTCGGGCGAGCCCAGTGCCTGGAAGCAGGTGAGTAACATCATGCATGAGTGAAAGTCGTTTTCGTCGAGCGACGCGGCAAGGGTGTAATGCCGAGTGGCTTCTTCGACTCGCCTTTGCTGCATCAACAGTCGCGCGGCCTCCCGGTTGACCTCCCAGCTGTTGGGATCGAGCTCAAGGCCGCGGCGGATTTCATCCTCCGCTCGTTCGAAATCGCCCTGTTCGGCAACATGGCGGGCGCGCACGCTGTACGGCGCGGCGAGCGTCGGATCGAGCTTCAATGCTTCTTCTGCGGCCGCCAGCCCGTCATCGACATCCCGGCCATGATGATAGCGCAAACTGGCCTGGGCGATGGCGAGCAACCCCCAAGCCTGAGCGTAACCAGGATCGAGATCGATTGCTCGCTGCGTCGTCCGAATGACGATCTCATCGCGCCGGACGTCGCCATAATTGCCCGAAATCCAGAGCTGGCGGGCCATCAAATAGAGGTTGTAGGCATCGGCGTTGGTCGTGCCGCGCTGCTCGATCGCCTTCTTTTCGTCCGGCAACAGCTTCAATTTGAGCGCCGCGACAATCGCCTTCGAAATCTCGTCCTGGATGGCAAAAATGTCGGTCAGGTCGCGGTCGTAGCGCTCGGCCCAGAGGTGGTCGCCACTGGCCCCGTCGATCAGCTGCGCGGTGATCCGAACGCGGCTTCCCGCCTTGCGGACGCTGCCCTCGAGCACGTGAGTGACGCCGAGCTTGCGCGCGATGTCGCACACATCGACCGCCTGGCCCTTGAACATGAACGCGGAATTGCGCGCGGTCACCGCCAGCGCCGAAATCTTCGACAAATCGGTGGTGATGTCCTCGCTGATCCCGTCGCTGAAATATTCCTGCTCGGCATCTCCGCTCATATTGGCGAACGGCAGCACGCAGATCGACAGCTTTTGCGAGCGCTTTGCAATCGGCGCGGCAGAGTCGGCGCCGGCGCGGGTGTCCCCGATTAGCGCGGCCACGCTCGCGGCTAACTTGCGCCAACCCGGCGCACCGGAATCACCCTCCCAGCCTTTCAAATTGGCGCACTGGATCTGGTTGAACGGCATCGGCGGGACGGTGCCATCGAGCGTGACCTGGACGAGCGTGGCCAGGGAGCGGGCCGCGTCCGCCTCGGCGCGCACCCATTGCGATTTGGCCGCCTCGTCGGACCACAGCACGATCACCGCCTTGGCGGCCTTCAGCCGTTCCTCGATGACCTCTGCATAGGCGCGATGCGCGGGAAGCTCGTCGTCGCGCCAGACGTGATAGCCGTCAGCCCGCAACGCCTTGGCAACGCGATTCGCCTGCGGCTCGTCCGGCCGCGCATAGGAGACGAACACTTCCGACATCGTGAGCCCCTTCCGCCTTGGGTATCAGGACTCTAACGAGGAGTCATGATGCGCACTCTATTTGTCACCAACCTCTACGACGCGATGATCGAGGATGAGCGGTTGCTCGCCGAGCTCGCCCGCTCGATCCCCGGCTTCGCCGCCGACGACGCCGCCGGTCGCCGCTGGAGCCGCGACCATCATTATCCCGGCTACACCAGCTACGCGTCGCTGAACGATTTGCCGAAGCGCGATCCCGCGTTCGCCGACCTCGCGCGGCTGCTCGTCCGCCACGCGACCGCATTCGCCAAAGACTGTGCGTTCGATCTCGCCCGCAAGCCCCGCCTCGACAGCCTGTGGGTCAATCTGTTGAAAGCCGGTGGACAGCATAGTGGACATATCCACCCGCACTGCATCATCTCCGGCACGCTCTATGTCGCCGCGCCGCCGGGCTCGGGCGCGATCCGCTTCGAGGACCCGCGCCTGCCGCTGATGATGGCCGCCCCGCCGCGCCGCGCTGACGCACCCGAGAACGTTAGGACCTTCGTCACCATCGAGCCGCGCCCCGGCCTGCTGCTGCTGTGGGAAAGCTGGCTGCGCCACGAAGTGCTGCCCGGCAGCGCGCGAGCCGAACGCCTCAGCATCAGCTTCAATTTCGCCTGACGCGCCGCTAAGCGCCCCACTCACCCCTCGTTCAAGGACAATCCATGGGCTTCCGCTGCGGCATCGTCGGCTTGCCGAATGTCGGCAAATCGACGCTTTTCAATGCGCTCACCGAGACCGCGGCGGCGCAGGCGGCGAACTATCCGTTCTGCACCATCGAGCCTAACGTCGGCCGCGTCGCGGTGCCCGACGAACGGCTCGACCGGATCCGGGCGATCGCCGGCTCGGCGCAGGAAATCGAGACCCAGATCGAATTCGTCGACATCGCCGGGCTGGTCCGCGGCGCCAGCCAGGGCGAGGGCCTCGGCAACAAGTTCCTCGCCAACATCCGCGAGGTGGACGCGATCGTCCACGTTCTGCGCTGCTTCGAGGGCGGCGACGTCACCCACATCGAGGGCCGCGTCGACCCGATCGCCGACGCCGAGACGGTCGAGACCGAGCTCATGCTCGCTGACCTGGACTCCCTCGAGCGGCGCGTCCCCAACCTCGTCAAGAAGGCGCAGCAGGGTGACAAAGAGGCGAAGATCGAAGCTTCGGTGCTCGGCCAGGCGCTCGAGCTGCTGCGCGCGTCCAAGCCGGCGCGGCTGACTAAGCCGAAGGACGCCGAGGAGGCGAAAGCGCTCGCCCGCGCGCAGCTCCTGACCGCCAAGCCGGTGCTTTACGTGTGCAACGTCGATGAAGCCGATGCGGCCGACGGCAACGCCTTGTCGGCTCGCGTGTTCGCCAAAGCTGCGGCCGAGCACGCCGGCGCGGTCGTCGTTTCCGCCGCGATCGAGGCCGAGATCGCCACCCTCGACGAGGCCGACCGCGCGAGCTTCCTCGCCGACCTCGGCCTGCATGAAACCGGCCTGACGCGGGTGATCCGCGCCGGCTACCAGCTCTTGGGCCTGATCACCTTCTTCACCGCCGGGCCCAAGGAAGCGCGCGCGTGGACCGTCCACAAGGGCGCCAGGGCCCCCGAGGCGGCGGGCGAAATCCACACCGACTTCGAGCGCGGCTTCATCCGCGCCGAGACCATCGCCTACGACGATTTCATCGCCTGCGGCGGCGAAGCGGGCGCCAAGGACGCCGGCAAGATGCGCGCCGAAGGCAAGGACTATGTCGTCCAGGATGGCGACGTGCTGCTGTTCCGCTTCAACGTCTAGCGACGGCTCCGAAGCTGCCTAGCGCTGGCTCTCCCGGTACAGCATCACCGCGAGCAGTCCGGTGATGGCGATCGCCACCCAGCTCGCCGACATCGGCGCCGGATGGCTGCCGAGGACGATCTGGAAATGCGTCGCGATCCGATAAACATGGACCAGCGCCATCAGCGCGAAGATCGCTGCCGCCAACAGCGTGAATGGCCTGCTTGTATTCATGTCCGCCTCCCTTGGTGATTCCCTTTGTCTTCAACACCATCCTGTGCGTCGCCGAGCCGCTCGGCAAGCCCGAGCATCGCCAGCACCCATGCGGCGCCGAACGCCCAGCCGCCGATCACGTCGCTCGGCCAGTGGACTCCGAGCATCGGCCGGGTGAGGCCGACGGCGGCGGTCGCGGCAAGCGCCAGCGGCACAGCCAGGCGCGTCCATCGCGGCCCCGGCACCAGCAGCGCCAGGCTCAGCAGGACGATCATTGAATTGGCCGCATGCCCGCTCGGGAACGACAGGCTCCTGACCGGCACCAAATGGACCTGGTCCTCGGGCCGCAGCCGGCCGATGCCGAGCTTCTGGATCTCAACCAGGCCGCGCCCGACGAGCGTGATCGCCAGCAGCAGCAACGCCGACCGCGGGCGGCGCGACAAGAGCAGCACGGCAACGCCGGCCAGCGTCAGCGCCACCAGCACCCACCATTCGCCCAAATTGGTCACCGCGATCACGCCCGCGCGCAGCGCCGGCCGATCCATCGCATAGAGCGCGTGCAGCAGCCGATGGTCGAGCGCCCCGGTGCCGGTCAGCATCGTCGCCAGCCACAGCGCCGCCAGCGCGGCGACGCCGCCGGCCAGCGCGGCCGCCCGGTTGCTCACGGCCGGTCGCGCGCTAGAACTTGATCCCCGCGCGCAGCCCGATGGTCCGCGGCCGGCCGGGCACAATCAGCGTCCGGGTGCAGCTTCCGCAGTTCACCCCGCGCGAGAGGTCATTGCGCTTGTCGAACAGGTTCGTGGCGTAGAGCTCGAGACTGTATTTCGGCCAGTCGAGCCCGGCGAACACGTCGAACAAAGCGGCGGCGCGAATCTTCCCCAGCCACAGGTTGGGATTGCAGGAGGCAAATCCGAGGATGGTCGTGCAGTCGAGGCCAACCCCGGAGAGCGCGGTCAGGCTGCGCAGCGACGCCGGTGCCGAGCTCTGATAGGCGACCGCGCCCTGGACGTGCGCTCTGGTGTCGCCGAATGCATCCCAGCTATAGCGCGCCGTGGCGGTCGCTTTGAACTTCGGCGTCACCGGCAGTCGGGTCCCGCTTGGCGCGGAGATGAAGCTCAAGCTGCAATCCGACGTTGGATCGAGGCTCGAGGCGCAAATATTCCCCTTGGTCTTGGCGCGGGTGTAAGCGGCCGCGGCATTGAGCGTCCATCCACCGCGAACATAATTGAGATCGGTCTCGACGCCGTCGATATTGGCATCCTTGCCGTTGTGGATCTCGGTGAAGCTGTTCTGGCCGAGGAAGCTGAACTGGAACTTCTTCCACTGCTGGTGATAGATCGCGCCGTTCCACCGCACCGGCCCGAGCGTCGTCTTCCACCCCAGTTCGAAATTGTTCAGGAAGTCGGCGTCATACGGAGGCACGTCGCCGCGGCGGTTGATTCCGCCCGGCCTGAAGCCCCGCGACCAGGTGGCGTAGAACATCAGCCCGTCCTGCGGCTTCCATGTCGCATTGAGCCGATGGATGAAGCCGTGATCCTTGGCGCGCTTCGGGACCAGTTTGCCGTTCACGAAATCGGCGAGATTGGTGCACGGACTTCCCGCGACGACCGGCGGTAACAAGGTGCGGTCGGTGGCATAAGTGTCGGTGTCGCGATCGTAGAGCCGCTCGCCGCTAGCCGTCCAGCATTGCGCGACACCGGTCCGATTGCTTCCCGCGGCGTTGCGCGGAAAAGCCGAGAACGGGCCGTCGCCGCCGTCGCCGGGATTGCGGCCGAACCCGAAGAAGCCGATCAGCGTGTTGTCGAACTTGTAATAGCGGCCGCCAGCGGTCAGCGTGATCTTCGGAGTGACGTCGAAGCTCGCTTCGCCAAACACTGCATAGTCGCGGTCGACGCGCTTCTGCTGGGTTAGCCACAGGGTGCCGGGTAAGCCATTCACCGACAGGTTGGGATCGAGGCCATCGACCTTGTAATCCTGATGAATCAAGTTGGACTGGCGTTGATAAAAGAGTCCGGCAATGACCCGGAAGGGATTCTCGGCCGGCGATGCGATGCGCAGCTCCTGGCTCATCTTCTTGAAGTGGTCGGTGCCGATGATGAACTGCTGCGGATTGATGTAATTGCCCGCGCTGTCCTGGATGTAGAAATACGCCAGGCCCGCGTAGTCGGGATTGTAGGTTGAGTAGAGCTGGTCGTAGGCGTCGGCGTAGTCCGCATAATCGCTCAGCGTGTAAGTCGTCCGGTCCATGTAGGCGCCGGCATAGGTCACGTCGAAATTGCCGATCTTGCCCTCGATGGTCATCGCCGCCTGCCAAAAGCGGTCCTTGCGCACGTCGTCGCGGAAGCGGTCGATATTGAGATCGCCGAGTTTGGGATCGAAGAAGAAGACGCCGTTGGCCTTCATCTTCTGGTACATGAAGGTCGGCGTCGCGGTCCAATTGTCGTTGAGGTCGACTTTCAGCGCCGCGCGGCCACCATAGGTCGTCATGTCGTTGAAATTCTTTTTGACGAACGGGGCATTGTTGACCGTCACGTCCGGGACATCGGGGTCGTAAATGTAATAAGTGCGGCTGCCCGGGATATTGTCGATGTAGCCGGCGTCGCGCTGCCAAAATGCCGCGGCGCGAAACGCGATTCGATCGGCAATGGGCGCGTTGATCATGCCTTCGAGCTTGCCGCCGACGCCACCGTGGTCGACCATGTTGACCTCGCCGTCGACGCGGCCGCTCGTCACGCCGAGCTCGGGCTTGTTGGTGATGATGCGGATCGTGCCGGCTTCGCTCGACGCGCCGTAGAGCGTGCCTTGCGGCCCCGCGAGGCTCTCGATCCGGGCGATATCGTAGATGTGAACGTCGAGCGTTCCGCCGATGGTCGTGATCGGCTGCTCGTCGAGGTAGCTGCCGACCGACGGCAGCGAGCCCGAATGGTTGCCGTCGCCGCCCGTCGCGACGCCGCGCATATAGACGACAGTGACGCCCGGCTGCGCGGTCTGGAAGCTCACCGACGGCAGCTGCTTGGTGAATTGCTCGAAGTTCGAGATGTTGAGCTGGTCGAGCCGCCGCGTGCCGATCGCCTGCACGCTGATCGGGACGTTTTGGAGGTTTTCTTCGCGCTTCTGGGCGGTGACGACGATCTCGGTCTGGTCGGGCTGGTTACCGTCCTGCGCCACCTGCACGGTGGGCGGCGGGGCGGTGACGTCGGTGGCATTGGTCGCCGGTGCCGGCGAGTCGCTGGCGGGCGGCGTCTGTGCAAACGCCGGTGTGGCGAGTGCGGTCGTGGCGAGAAACCCCAGCGTAATCGCGCGCAAATTCGTTGTCATCGATCAGCCCCCTGCCAATGTGTCGGTATTGCGACAGAGCCGCCGCGCCTTGTCAACGGCGAACGTTGCGGCTGCGTCATTTATAAGGCGATTGCGCGCCTACCGTTGCAACAGGGACGCGGGGGCGTCCGGATAGGCATCGAGGACCTCGCCCAACGCATCCTTCAATGGGCCAAGATGCTCATCATAGCGCTGCCATTCCTCGGTGGCGTCGCGATAGATCGGCTGCCGCACCTGCTCGGAGCTCGGCGTGCGCACCGCCCGCTCGGTCTCGTGGAAGGCGAGGCAGGCGGGGTCGAACTCGAGCCCGCACGCCTCGAGCAAGGCACGCACCTCGGCCTCGGTATCCTCGACCATGCGCTCGTAGATTACCCGGTGCACGCGCCCCGGCAGGACCGCGTCGACGTGCGCCATCAACCGCACATAGTCGGCATAATAATGGCCGAGGTCGGCGAGGTCGTAGGTGAAGTCCTGGCCGCGCGCGAAATGCTGGCGGAAGTTGGACACGCAGCAGCCGAGCGGATGGCGGCGGGCGTCGATGATCTTGGCGTTCGGCAGCACCCAGTGGATGAACGGCACGAACATCCAGTTGTTCGGCAATTTGTCGACGAACAGCGGCCGGTCGGTGCGCCGCTGGACCGACGCCCGCTTGAGATACTCGCCACCCGCGGCGCGGCGCTCGTCCGCGGTCATCGCCACCGCGGCTCCCGGATAGCCTTTGCGCTCGCGCGCCACCGCCGGCAGGTCGGGAAGCTCCGAAGTGCCTTCGACCAGGGGATGCGAGGCGAGGATCTGCTCGACCAGGGTCGATCCCGAGCGCGGCATTCCGACGATGAAGATCGGGTCGGGCGAGTCGCTTCCGCCCGGCGCCGCAAGGACTTCGGCGGTGAACGCCGCGATGCTGCGCTCGACCGACCGGGTGACGCGCTCCGCCGCGTACGGTTGGTGCTTGAGGCGAAGGGCGTTGCCCGCGGCGTAATGGGCGAAGGCCGCGTCCGCGCGGTTCGCGTCGTGCATCGCTTTGCCGAGCGCGAAGTCGAGGTGGAAGCGGTCTTCGTCGGTCAGGCCGGCGCTGGCGAGCGCCGCTTCCATCGCGGCGATGTCCCGCTCGTCGAACCGAACGGTCTTCAAATTGGCCAGGCTCCACCACGCTTCGCCGAGCGCCGGATTGAGCTCGATCGCCTTGCGATAGGCGGCGACGCCGTCGGCCTGCCGGCCGATGGTCTTGAGCATGTGCCCGTAGCTGAGCCACACGCGCGGCTGCCGCGGGGCCTTGTCGAGCACCTCTTCGTAGAGCCGGATCGCCTCGTCGAAATCGCCCAGCCGGGCGACGGTCGCGGCCTTGAGGTTGAGATGGCCGATCGTCTCCGGCTCGGCACGGAACACCTCGTCGAGCAGCTCAAGCGCTTCGGCCGGCCGGCCGGTTCGCCCGAGGATCAGCGCCAGATTGGCCCGCGCCGCGGTGAACGAAGGCGCCAGCTCGACCGCTCGGCGCAGCAAATTCTCGGCGTCCTTCAACCGCCCGATCCGCGCCGCCAGCTCGGCCAGCATGCGGATCGCGGCGACGTCGAACGGATCGTCCCTGAGGTGCGCCTTTAAGAGCCGCTCGGCGACGTCGAGGCGGTTCTCGTAAAGCGCGAGCGCGCCCTCGAGCAGCCGCGGGTGCCAGCGGTTGGAGCCGGAGAATTGCGTCGCCACAGCGGAAGCCCTAGCCGGTCATCGGCGCTCGCGCCAAGCGGTGGTGAACGATAGGCGGGTCGGATGCGATATTTCGAGGATTTTGAGGTCGGTCAGGAGACCGTGTTCGGTCACTATGACGTGACCCGCGAGGAAGTGCTTGAATTCGCGCGTAAATATGACCCGCAGCCGTTTCATCTGTCAGACGAAGCGGCGGCCAGAACCCACTTCGGCCGCCTCGCCGCGAGCGGCTGGCACACCTGCGCGATGACCATGGCGGTGATCGCCCGCTATGTCGTCGCCGATGAGCAGGCGGGCCTCGGCTCGCCCGGCGTCGATGAGCTGCGATGGCTCAAGCCGGTCTATCCCGGCGACCGTCTTTCCGTGCGCGGCGACGTCCTCGAAACCATCCCGTCGCGGTCAAAACCCGAGATCGGCGTCATCCGCACCCGCACGGTCGTCACCAACCAGGACGGCGCCGAGGTGATGCGCTTCACCTCGATCGTGATGCTGCAGCGGCGCCCGTTTGCCTAGTCGGACTGGCTGCGATGGTCGTGGCGGCTGCGGACCGGCACCAGCGTCGAGGTGCGGTCCTCTTTGGTGCGCTCGAAGCGGGTCGGCTGGTCGCGCGTGGTCACCACTCGGCTGCTGCGATCGACGCGAGTGGCCCGGGTGCCGGCCGTGCGGTCCCGCGTGAAGCCGGTCCAGTTCTGCCGGACAGTGGTGGTGCCGGTCGTGTTACGCGTCGACCAGTACCGCCGCTGGCTGTCGCTCCACCGGTGCGGACGGCGCAAGCTGTCGTAAACGTAATATCCGCTGCCGGGATAATAGAAGCCGTCGTACCAGCCATAATATGGCGAACCGAGGCCGTAGCCATACGACGAGTTGTATCCGTAGGGCGAATAGCCGTAGCCATAGCCGCCGTAATAGGGATCGTAATAGCCGCCGCTGCCGTAGCCGATCGACAGGCCGCTGTAT
>Ga0255311_1000039_pt1 | contig 14168 bp, 18 predicted proteins | sample EtOH4_T0_E4_meta_FD_201358 | JGI IMG/M metagenome (GOLD analysis project Ga0255311, IMG submission 201358) | Sandy soil microbial communities from University of British Columbia, Vancouver, Canada - EtOH4_T0_E4 | ecosystem: Engineered > Artificial ecosystem > Sand microcosm > Unclassified ... | reverse complement strand
TTCCGACCAGCCGCCCGGCCAGCAGCATCGAGATCAGCGTGCCGACGCCGCGCGGCGCGGTCAGGAAGCCCGACTGCAGCACCGAATAGCCGTAGAGGTTCTGCAAGAGCGGCGGCAGCAGGGCGAGGCCGGCGAGTAGCAGCACGCCGGTCACCGCCATGAACAACAGCCCGGTGGCGAAGTTGCGGTCGGCGAACATGCCGCGTTCGAACAACGGCTCCTTCGCCGTCACGATATGGACCACGAACATCCAGAAGCCGGCGATGGCGAGGCCGAGCTCGATGATGATCTCCCAGCTTTGCAGCCAGTCCTTCTGGGCGCCGCGGTCGAGGAACATCTGCAGGCTGCCGATGGCGATCGCGAGCAACGCGAAGCCGAACCCGTCGAACCTGCGCTCGTGCTTGGCGGTCTTGGGCAGGAAGCGCACCAGCAGCAGCGTGCAGATCACGCCGACCGGCAGATTGACGAGGAACACCCAGCGCCAGTTGTAGCTGTCGGTCAGCCAGCCGCCGAGCACCGGCCCGAGGATCGGCCCGATCATGATCCCGCCGCCGAACAGGGCCATCGCCTGGCCGTGCTTCTCGCGCGGGTTGATGTCGAACAGGGTCGCCTGCGCGAGCGGAATGAGAAATGCGCCGCAGATGCCCTGGGCGGCACGGAAGATCACCATCTCAGTCAGCGACACCGCGCTTGCGCACAGCACCGAGGTGGCGGTGAAGCCGATCACCGAGATCACCAGCAGCCGCTTGCGCCCGACCTTGTCCGCCATCCAGCCGGCGATCGGCAGCGCGATCGCCGAAGCGACGATGTAGCTGGTCAGCACCCAGTTGATGGTGTCCTGGGTCGCGCTCAGGCTCGCCTGCATGTGCGGCAAGGCGACGTTGGCGATGGTCGTGTCGAGCACCTGCAGCAGCACCGCCATCATCACCGCGATGGTGACGATGACCCGCTGTCCCTGGGGCAGCGGATGGACGGCGAGATGGGCCGGGGTCTCGGCCACGCTTCCTCAGTCCTTGAAGTAGACGGTGGCGGTCACCGACAGGCCGGCGATCATCGGCCTCGACGGGTGCCCGTCGAACGCGATCCGCACCGGCACGCGCTGGGTCACCTTGACCCAATTGCCGTTGGCGTTCTGCGCCGGGAGAAGCGCGAACTCGCTGCCGGTACCGGCGCCGATGCTCTGGACGTGGGCGTTGAAATCCACGCCCGGGTAAGCGTCGACCTCGATCTTCGCTTTCTGCCCCGGCACCATCCGGCCGACGTCCTTCTCCTTGAAGTTGGCTTCGACCCACGCGTCCTGGCTGTGGACCAGCGACAGCATGCCGATGCCGATCACCACCGCCTGGCCGACCTGCAGGCGGTCGGCATTCTCGACGATGCCGTCCATCGGCGCCCGGACCTCGGTGCGCGACAGATCGAGCCGCGCCTTGTCGAGCGCGGCCATCGCCGCGGCGATGCTCGGTTGCTCGCCCGAAGAGATCGCGGCGCCGGCATTGGCGGCCCGCGCCCGCGCGTTGGCGAGATCGGTCTCCGACTTGCGCACTTCGGACACCGCGTCGTCATAGTCGGACCGCGTCGTGAAGCCTTCCTTCAAGAGCGCCGACTGCCGCGCCAGCGCGCGCTGCTTGATCTGGAGATCCGCTTGCGATCCGACGATGTCGGCGCCGGTGCCGACCGCCTGGGTGCGAAGCTCGCGGGTCTGGAGCTGGGCGGCGGCAAGCTGCGCCTGCGCCTGCTCGAGCGCGACGCGGTAAGGAGCGGGATCGATGCGGAACATCAGGTCGCCCCGCTTGACGATTTGGCCGTTGCGGACCGCGACCTGGACGATGGGCCCGTTGACCTGCGCGCTGACCGAAACGATGTCTTGCTTGATCGCTGCGTCGTCGGTCGACACGCTGCCGCCGCTCGCCAGCCAGTAATAGCCGCCGCCGAGCAACAGCAGCAGCGGCACGATCCACATCAGCCCGATGCGCGCGAGGCGCCGCGGCGACCGCGACGTCCGCGCCGACGCGGCAACTTCCGCGGTGGCGGAATCGACGTCCTGCGGCGCGCCGGTCAGCGGTTCCTGCTTCATCTCGTTCATTGGCCGAATGCCTTTCCACGCGGGCATTTGACCGCGACATTGTCTCGGATGGCGGCAAGCGTGGCGCGCACCGCGTCGCGCCTCTCGACCGGCAGGCCCTGGAATGCCTCGTCCCCGAGATCGTCCGCCAGGGCGGCCAGCTTCTTCACCAGCGGCTTCGATTTATGCGTCAGCACCAGCTTCCACGCGCGGCGGTCCTGCGGGTCGGGCTGCCGTTCGACCAGCCCGGCCTCGGCCAGCCGGTCGACGATCCGGCACAAGGTGATCGCTTCCATGTCGAGGTGGTCGGCGAGCTCGACCTGGCGCATGCCCGGCGTCCGGCTCAGCTTGGCGAGCACGCGCCATTGCGCGCGAGTCACCCCGAGCGAAACCGCGCGCCGATCGAACGCGCGGCGCAGCGCGGTCGCGGTCTCCGCAATTTCGTAAAGCATCGGGTCCATGCGATCGCATATAATAAGCCTGCTTACTAAATCAACGCACTTGCACCGCATCTGTTCCGCTTTCTCCGCAGGCGCGGTAAAGCCCGTCCCATGAGCGACGATCCCAAGCGACCCCCCACCCGGCCGGAAACGAAACTCATCAACGCCGGCCGCCGCGACGAGTGGCTGCAGGGCATGGTCAACGTGCCGGTGTCGCGCACCTCGACGGTCTTGTTCGAGGACGTCGAGGCGATGAACGCCGCCTACCCGCCCACCGACGGCCGGCTGAGCTACGGCCGCAACGGGACGTCGACGCAATGGTCGCTCGCCGAGGCGTTGACCGAATTGGAGCCCGGCGCGGCGGGAACGCGGCTGTTCCCGTCGGGCGCCGCGGCGGTGGCGTTCGCGCTGGCGAGCGTGCTCGAACCGGGCGACGAGCTGCTGATGGTCGACAGCGTCTATGGGCCCTCGCGGATGTTCTGCGACCAGGCGCTCAAGACTTACGGGATCACCACGCATTATTACGATCCGCTGGCCAGCGCGGCCGACATCCAGGCCCTTCTGTCGAAGGCCACGCGCGCGATCTTCATGGAAAGCCCCGGCTCGCTGACCTTCGAGGTCCAGGACGTGCCCGGCATCTGCGCGCTTGCCCGTCAACGCGGTGTCGTCACTTTGCTCGACAACACCTGGGCGACGCCCCTGTTCTTCCAGGCGCTGCCCCACGGCGTCGACGTTTCGATCCTCGCCTGCACAAAATATGTCGCGGGCCACGCCGACGTGATGCTCGGCTCGGTCACCGCCACCGAGCCGGTATGGGAAAAGCTGTCGAAGACTTCGCGGCTGTACGGCCAATGCGTCAGCCCCGACGACGCGTTTCTCGCCGCGCGCGGCCTGCGGACGATGGGCGTGCGACTGCGGCGGCACGAGGACAGCGCGATCAAGATCGCGCGTTGGCTCGACGAGCAGCCGCAGGTCTCGCAAGTGCTTCACCCGGCGTTCAAGGACAGCCCCGGCCACGCCTATTGGAAGCGCGATTTCACCGGTTCGACGGGCCTGTTCTCGATCGTCCTCAAGGATGCCGACGACGCCGCGGCCAACCGCTTCGTCGAAAGCTTGGCGCTGTTCGGCATCGGCTACAGCTGGGGCGGCTTCGAAAGCCTCGCGCTGCCGGTCCACCCGCACCGCGCCCGCACCGTGCGCCGCGACAAGCCGGCCGGCGCCATGGTCCGCCTCCACATCGGCCTCGAGGATCCCGACGACCTCATCGCCGACCTCGCCGAGGGCCTGAAGCTCATCGGTTGACCGGCGGACCGTCGCCGTGGCAATCGCCATGCGGTCGCGCAAGCGGGTGTAGCTCAATGGCAGAGCAGAAGCTTCCCAAGCTTACGACGAGGGTTCGATTCCCTTCACCCGCTCGAAAAAAGCAACATGCCGGGGGCATGTTGAGTTTTGGAGCGCGCGCCGACGGCGCGGCGAACTGGAGCGCACGAGCGCCCCGCTACTGATTGCACGGTTGTTCCGGCCTGTGGCATGATACGCCCTTGGGGGGTTGCCGATGAGCCTGCTTCTGCTGCCGATCGCATTGGGACTGGCGCTCGCCGCGCAGCCGGCTGTGGACCAAAATCAACCGGTGCCCGCCGAAGCCGAAGTGGAAGAAACCACTGGTGCCACGCCCTGGCAGGCCCAACTCTACAGCAGCAATACCAACTGGACCGCCGAGGATTTTGCGACCGGGCGCGACGGCTGGGACCTCGCCCATAAATGCGGCGGTTCGCTGATCGCGGAAGGCTGGGTGCTGACCGCCGCCCACTGCATCAATGCCGAGCGCATCAAGAACGGGAACCGGATCCGCCTGGGAGCCGACTACATCGATAACGATGAGGGGGTGACGTACCGGATCGACCGCATGGTCCGGCATGCCGATTGGAACAAGGACAAACATACCTACGATATCGCGCTCGTCCATTTCGTCGCTGACGACCAAACGCATCCGGAGAAGGCCGGGCCTGTCGAAGCCATATCGCTCTACGACGGTCCACCACTTGAACCCGGGGAGAACGTCTATGCGACTGGCTGGGGGCAGCTGGACGAAGCCAAGAATTCTGGCTTCCAGTCCGAGCTCACTTCGGTCGACCTGATAACCGCCGACTGCAACGATTACCCACAGTATTCACATGTCCCGGAGTACCAATTGTGCGCGACCGGCCGGACTCCCGGCGATGACGCCGACACCTGCACCGGGGACAGCGGCGGCCCGTTAGTTTTGGATACCGATGATCGGGTCCTGGTCGGCATCGTGAACTCAGGCATCGGCTGCTATCACGAGGATAGCGCCGGCCTGTATCTTCGCATCGATCGCGACCACTTCATCGACTGGATCAACCGCGCCATGGCGGCCGATCCATCGATCAGCGAATTGCGTTAGCGGTCGTCGCCGCTGCCGCGGTCATCTCCGCTGCCGCGGTCGTCTCCGCTGCCGCGGTCGTCGCCCGAACCGCGGTCGTCGCCCGAGCCGCGGTCGTCGCCGCTGCCGCGATCTTCTTCGTCATCGTTCGGGGGTATGTTCTGGTCGTCCGTCATCGCGTCTCTCCCTGATCAACCCCCGAAAATCGCACGAATCGAGCGGCCGCGATAGCCCGGCCCAGGCAACGCTCAGTCAGCGCTCAGCCAAACCCCAGCTCGCGCACGAATGCGCGGTACCGAGGGTCGCGCGCGATGGGATCGAGCAACGGGTCGGTCGTGATCGACGTCAAGCCCGAGTCGCCAACTGCTCGCGCCTTGTTGAGAAGAGCGATGGAATCGTCCGCGCGCCCCCATTGCGCCATGATTTCCGCCTGCTGGTAGAGCGCAGCATCGCCTTCCTCCGCCACCAAAGCGTCGAGGGCCTTTTGGGCTGCAGCACCGTTGCCGGCACGATGCTCGACCGCCGCCAGCGCCGTGTATTTGAACATCGCCTTCTTTTCCGCAGTCGCCGCTACGCGAGCATCGTCGAGCTGGCCCTTTTGCAGCAGGCTATAGGCAAGCATCCCTCTAGCGTTTGTCATCCCCGGGTTGAGCGCGAGCGCGCGGCGAAAATGCGCGATCGCCAGGTCGTAGTCGCGCGACGAATAAGCGATCGATCCGGCAGCGCGGTGCGTCCTCGGATTGAGCGGATCCAGTGCCAGCGCCCGGTCGATCGCGTCACGCGCCTCCCCGAACCTGCGCGCACGGACGCAATAGAGCGCGTAAAGCAGCACGATGTCCGCGTCGCCGCGGCCATATTGATAGGCCTTATCGTACGACGCTCTGGCGCCGCGCACGTCGAGGAAGCCGGCGAACTTCGCATAGCCGAGTGCGAGTTGCGCCTGGGGCAGCGTCGGCGCCAGATCAATCGCGCGTTCGGCCTCGGCAATCGCCCGCGTATAGAGCGGCTTGAGCTCGCTTGCCGAAGCGCTGCTTGCGGCGAGCGAGGCCAGGACCCGCGACAAGGCCGCGTGAGCGAGAGCGAAATTGGGATCGGCTGTGACCGCGATCTCAAAATCGGCTCGAGCTTCCCGGTCCGAGGCTTCGCCCTGCGCGAGATTATAGAGCGCTTTGCCGCGCAAATAGGCCTCGTAGGCTCGGGCGCTGCGAGTGCCTCCCAGCGCCGGAGCATCCGTCGCCATCCGCACCGACAAGGCTTCGGACACGCTTCGCGCGATCTCGCTTTGCAGCGCGAAGATATCGCCGAACTTGCGCTCGACCCGCTGCGACCATTCGGAAAAGCCCGTCTTGCCGTTGGTCAGGTTGGTGGCGACGCGCACCCGGTCGCCCGCGCGCTGGACTGATCCGTCGAGCAAATAGGCGACTTTGAGCTTGCGCGCGATCGAGCGCGCGTCGCCGGCATCGTCGCGCACCGTGTTCGATGAGGTGGACGCGAGCACCAGGAGACCGGCATTATGCGACAGCGCCGATCGGATCTCCTCCGTCAGCCCATCGGACACATAGGCCTGGCCCGGATCGCCGCTCAGATTCTTGAACGGCAGGACGGCGATGGTCCGGGCGGCCGCGGGTGCGGCGCCGATCAGCCCGGTTTCCCAAGCAATCAGTCCGCCTCCCGCGGTAACCGCCGCCGCGCCGCCGGCGATCGCCAGCGCCCCCCGGCGGCTCACGGCCTGAGCCGCCATTCGCGGCTGCGGCGGCGATTGGCCCATCGCGGTCGCGATCGCGCGCCGGATCGCCTCGAACTGCGAGGTAGCCGCGTGGCCACGCCATCGCGACAGGTCGATCACCTGGATTTGGCGGAAGCCGAGCGGCGCGTGGGTCCCGTCAAGCGACAGGGGGACCAGCCGGTGCCGGTCCCGGCCTTGCGCCGCTTCGTCGCGCACCCAGTCGGAGTCGATCGAGTGCTTCGACCACAGGACGATCACCGCGTCCGCGGCCTGGAGCGCTTCATCGATCGTCGCCGCATAGCGCGATCCGCCCTCGATCAGGGCGTCCCACCAGACGGTATAGCCGGCCTGCTGCAACGCCTTGGCCAGGCGCTCCGCCTTCGAGTGATCGCCGTGCGCGTAGCTTAAGAACACAGTCGGCTGACTGCCATCGTTGGACATGGTCCGACCACTCCCCCCGGGACCGCGGCACTGACTTACGCCTTCGCAGGGGCACAGGAAATACCGTGCGGGTTGCTGCTCGGCGCTGGGCAGCGACTTCGCCACCCCTGTCCCTTTGTTAATTTTGCGATTATAATTCCATCATTAATTGAAAGTATCTCGCAGGATTGGTGGCAGACGCAACTGGGCGTTGGAACGGGGGTTTTCATGAAACTCGAACTCTTGGCGGCAAGCGCGTTGATCGCGTCGAGTTTCAGCCCGCTCGCGCTTCCCATCCTGGTGGGCGAAGCGGCGGCGCTCCCGACACCAAATCCGATTCTTTGCACCGATACCAGTTTGCTCGGCCCACCTGAGAGCGGCCGCTACTGGGGCAATCCCTATCTCCTGCCCGCAAGCAACATTGTCAGCGGCACGTTGGATGCGCCGCAACGTGATGGCGCCGGCGTTGAGCACTATCTTGGCGTCATGGCGATTAGTTTGCAGGCCGTCGTTCAACGGTGCCCGGTGATGAATCGATCGGGCCATCCCACCGGCCAATTTCAGGACGTCCCACTGACTGCTGCGCACCACACCACCTTCGCTCTCGAGTGCAGCCACACACCCCCAGAAGCCGTCCCCCCACCTTATCTTGATTGTCAGGTCAGTCATCTAACCGGCGGCTCGCCAGACGATAGGTAGCGAAGGCTTCTCAGATCCCGCCCTCGACCGGCTCGTGTCGCTCCGGCAGAAGAATTAGCGCCGCTCGCGCGCTGCCCTACAGGTCCGCCTTATCGGTGAAGTCGATGCGGATGCGCACCCAGCTGCCGACCAGCGGCTTGCCGTCGATGTTGGGCGGCCGGACGAGGAATTGCCAGGCGGCCAATCGCATCGCCCGGGCCAGCCCCGATCCCGGCGGGGATTCGCCGAGCAGGATGCAGTTCTCGACGTGATAATGGGCGACGGTCTGGCACCCAATCTGCGCCCAGCTGCCGCGGTCGACGCCGCTCTTCGGCAAGTAATAAGCGAGCTCCCCGTTGGTCGGCTCGCGATACCATTCGGCATTGTACAGGTGCGCCCCGCCGGGGCCCTCCCCCGGCCCCATGGCCGCGCTCGCGCCGGCCGCCGAGGCGCCGGGGGCGTGCGAGCCGAGGTTCGAAATGTCCGCCGCAGCCATTTCCGCCTTGCTCAATTTGACGAACGGCGACGGCGGCAGCGGCGGCGGCTTCGGTGTGGGCAGGGTCAGCTTCGGCCTGGCCGATTGAGTCTGCGCCTTCGCCCTGGTCCGCGGCGTCGGCGTACGGGTGGCCGGCGTTGCGGGCGACAGGTCGAGCGACACCACGGTCGGCGGCGACAGGATCTTGCTCGGCAGCGTCGGGTTGAGCCCCAGCAGGATGAGCAGGAACAGGAGTTCGGCGGCGAGCGTCAGCGCGATCGCGGTCGCCCGGCGGCGCGGCGACGATCGCCGCCAGTCCGATGAATCTTGTGATGTTGCGAAGTTCACCCGCGCGTGCCTAACCCGCGCATTTTCCTGCAACAAGCCGTCAAATTCCGCCTGCCACGACTTCGTACCCGGCCACGGCGAGATCGCGCACCAAATCCTCGGCACAGCGCTGCGCGGCCTCGCCGTCTTCCGACCGCATGACGAAATTGGCTCCGTAGCGGCCGTCCCGGAAGAACGGGTAGCTGCCGACGGCAACGCCGGGATGCCCGGCCTCGGTCTCGCGCAGCAGGTCCGCGACTTCGCTCTCGGCGGCGTAGGCGCCGACCGTCACCGATACGATCGGCCGGCCGCCTTCCAATGTGCCGGTCAAGGCCTCGAGCATGCTCGCGGCGATGTGCGGCACGCCGGCGAGGATATAGACGTTGCCGATCCTGACCCCCGGCGCGCCCGAAGTCGGGTTGGCGATCAGCTCGGCTCCTTCCGGCACCCGCGCCATCCGCAGCCGCGCTTCGGTCAGCTCGCCTGTGCCGCCACGTGCGCGGTAATATTCCTCGAGGATCCGCCGCGCCTCGGGATGGACGATGACCGGCACGCCGAACGCGGCGGCAATCGAATCGACGGTGATGTCGTCGTGGGTCGGGCCGATGCCGCCGGTGGTGAACAGATAATCATGGCTGGCGCGCAGCGAATTGACCGCCTCGGAAATCCGCCCCTCTTCATCCGGCACCACCCGCACCTCGGCCAGCCGGATGCCCTGCTGGTTGAGCCACGTCGCGACCTGGGCGATGTTCCGGTCCTGGGTCCGGCCGGACAGGATCTCGTCGCCGATCACCACCAGCGCCGCGGTCCAGGTTTGCTGTTTCGTCACGCAAACTCCGTTCGTCCCGAGCTTGTCGAGGGACTGCCCTTGTCCTTCCGCGCTCTAAAAGAAAAGGCGGGCCTTCGACAGGCTCAGGCCGAACGGTTTTGTTTGTGCGCCGGGCCAACTATATGGACGCCTATGACCGAATATATCACCGTCTCCGACGACGACCGGGTCGAGGCCCGCAACGGCGTCATCAAGCTCCATGGGCCCGACGCGTTCAAGGGCATGCGCGCCGCCGGCCGCCTCGCCGCCGAGATTCTCGACGAGCTGGCGCCGCACGTCGTTCCCGGCGTCACCACCGCCGAGCTCGACGCCCGCGTCTACGACCACATGCTGCGCGCCGGCGGCGTCCCGGCGACGCTCGGCTACCGCGGTTACACCAAGAGCTGCTGCATCTCGATCAACCACGTCGTCTGCCATGGCATCCCGGGCGACAAGGCGGTCAAGGACGGCGATATCGTCAACATCGACGTCACCCCGATCCTCGACGGCTGGCACGGCGACACCAGCCGCATGTACCTCGCCGGCGACGTGCCGCTGAAGGCGAAGAAGCTGGTCGACGTGACCTACGAATGCCTGATGCTCGGCATCGAGCAGGCGAAGCCCGGCAACCGCCTCGGCGACGTATCCAACGCCATCCAGCGCCACGCCGAAGCCAATCGCTACAGCGTCGTGCGGGATTTCTGCGGCCACGGCCTCGGCCGGCTGTTCCACGACAGCCCCGAAGTGGTCCACGCCGGCCGCCCCGGCACCGGTCCGGAACTCAAGCCCGGCATGTTCTTTACCGTCGAGCCGATGATCAATATCGGCCGCGCCGACGTCAAGCTGCTCGACGACGGCTGGACCGCCGTCACCCGCGACCGCTCGCTCTCGGCCCAGTTCGAGCATTCGATCGGCATCACCGAGGACGGCTGCGAGATCTTCACCAAGAGCCCCCGCGGCCTCGACAAGCCGCCCTACGCCTAGGCCGACGCCGCAAGCGCAGCTTGCGCCTTAGCGTCTCTTGCGCCCAAGCAGACCGAGCAGTCCGAGGAGTCCCGCCGCGCCCCATGGTAGGCCGCTTTTCTTGGCCGGCGCGGGCTCGCTATAGGGTTCGCTCGGCTGGTCCGTGGCGGGTGCCGCGGTCATGTCGTTGACCGAACCAGCCATTGCCGGTTCGGTCGTGACGGCCGTGTTGTCGGTGGCGGCGGTATCATTGCTGGCGGCTGCCGCAGTGGTGTCCGCGTTCACGCTGTTGTCCGTGCCTTGGGCGGCTGCCGGCGCAGCAGCAGTCAGCGCAACGGCAATCATCAACGGAATGGTGTTCCGCATCTCAATGCTCCTAATCAAAATGAATCAAATGGGATCGTCGGTGTAGCCGTCGTTGTCGCTCGGGCGCCTGAGACCGAACAGTCCCAGCAGGCCCAGCATTCCAATCACGTTCCATATCGTCTCGTCGTCCTGGCCATGTGCCAGGCGCCGCTGCGTTTCGGTCTGGATCCCGGAGTCGTTGCCGACCTGCGCCGCCACGGGCGTACCGAAGATGAACGCCGCCACGAGAACCGCTGCTTTTCGATGGTGCATTTTTCCCCTCCTGCGCGGTGAGACCTAACCGCGAAATGGGCGCCTGCCTAGTGACCCCGAAATAGCGCCGCAGCAAACGCCCAGACCGACATCGGGCTAGGCCGCCGCCGCTTTCTTCGCGTCCCAGCGCTCGACCAGCGCCCGCGCCGCCTCGACGTCGGGCGGGAAGTCGACCTCACCCCATTCCTCGCCCTGGATGTCCAGCGTCCACACTTCGCCATTCTGGGCGAGGTGATGGATCACTCGCAGGTACCAGATCGTCGTTCCTTCCGGCGTGCGCATGGCGCGCTCGATTGCTTCCTGGAAGCGCTCGGCGCCGCCCTGGCGGAACGCCAGTAGGCCGATCGATTCGCCGTTGACGCCGTCGCTGATCCGTTTGCCAATCGCCTGCAGCCTGCCGGCCTCGTCGACGATCACCTTCATGTCATCGTCGTCGTAGCCGTCCTTGCGGTCGATCGTGACGCAAATGCCTTGCTGGTCGTTGCCCAGCACCCGCGCCATCAACGCGTTCGACACCAACGTGTCGCCGTTCCACACCAGGCAGTCGCCGATGAGCTCGTGCTTGGCGATGAACAACGAGCCGAGGTTATCGGCGACCTTGTAGAACGGGTTGTAGATCGTCCGCACGTTGGGCCCGCCGATTCGGGCCGCGATCGCCGCGTCGACCAGCTCGTCGTGGAAGCCGGTAACGACGACGGCTTCATCGACCCCGTTCGCTTCCAGCGTGTCGAGCTGGCGGTCGAGCAAGGTGCGCCCGTTGAAGTCGATCAGGCACTTGGGCCGGTCGTCAACGAGGTGGCCGAGACGCGAGCCCTGGCCGGCGGAAAGAATAATGGCTTTCATTGGGCGTGGGGCCTGCCTTCCAAATGCGGCGCGCTTTAGGCATTACTGGCAAAAGCGAGGAGCGAGGCGACGTGAAGAAGATCGAAGCGATCATCAAGCCGTTCAAGCTCGACGACGTCAAGGACGCGCTCCACGAGGTCGGCGTTTCCGGCATCACCGTCACTGAGGTCAAGGGCTTCGGCCGCCAGAAGGGCCACACCGAGCTCTACCGCGGCGCCGAATATGTGATCGACTTCCTGCCCAAGGTGAAAGTCGAGGTGGTGGTCGAGGACAGCCTCGTCGACAATGTCGTTGAGGCGATCGCCAGCGCCGCCCGCACCGGCCGCATCGGCGACGGCAAGATCTTCGTCTCGGATATCTTGACTGCCGTCCGCATCCGCACCGGCGACACCGGCGCCGACGCGATTTAGCAACCGCTTAGCCCTTCCCCGCACGCTTGCCGTCCGGCTAAAGACCTTGGCGATGGCCGACTCCCCTCCCGCAGCCGAGGCGCCCGCAGCCGAGGCGCCAACCGCCGAAAAGCCCAAGGACGAGCGGGTTAGGGACCAGAGATTGGCCTCGCTGTCGCCCGACGAATTGAGGACGGCGATGCGGACCCTGGGCTACCGCACCCAGAGCGACCTCGCCCACGCCATCGGCGTCAGCCGCTCGGCGGTCAGCCTGTGGCTCGAAGGCAAGGTCGGGGTGCCCAGGCCCGTGGCGATGCTGCTGCGGATGCTGGTCGCGGCGCAACGCCGCGCTTACTAGCCTGCCCTAGTTGCCCTGGGCGGTTACGGCCGCGCCTGCCGCCGTTCGCGGAACAGCAGCAGCAGGCACATGATCGCCATGCCCATCAGGAGCGGCCCGCCGAACGCCAGCACGTCCGCGCCCGCCTGGCCGGCATGATGGTCGGCAATGCTCTGCGACGCGTTGCCGGCGACCAGCAGCGCGATCGCCAGGCCCGACCAGACCGGCACCGGCCGCGCCGCGGTCGGCTTCCTGAGCGCGACGGAGAATGCGGTGACCAGGAATATGGCGACCTGCGTCGCCAGCATGACGATGATGATCGGCTTCACGGCCGCCCCTCCCCCAACATTTGAAGCCGGAAGCCTGTCACGGGCGGCGGCTGGGCGCAATGTCCCCCAACTTATCCAGTCTACGGCGCTCGCCGCCGTCCTCCGGGTTAGCGAGCGCCGTTGTGCATTCAGCCTCCGGTCGGCCTGTCCGGGCCCCTGAAGCAAGCAATGTCATATTGTGAAGACGCTGCCGTGTTCTTATCGTTAATCCCGGCCTGATGACCGGCGTAGTGCGCCCCTGAAACGCTTTCTTCGTTGAGGAACGGCGTGCCTTGTCCGGGATCCCGGCCCGATTGATCCGGCACAGTTGCGCCTGCGGCTTCACATTCAACGCCGGGCTGCCCGGTTTCGTGGTTGGGCGAGATACTGCCAGGCGCCGGCGGCGCCGCAAAGGTTATCGCGGGCGTCAGCGCCATCGTGGCCGCCGCCAGCAAAAGCATGGTTCGTTTCATGACAATCTCCTTGGCCGGCGCGCACCGGTTCGGTCTCCGGCCGCGCGCCTCCGTGTTGCCCTGTTTGTCACTCGTCCCCGCCCCCGTAACGTTTGACGCGAGGGGTTGTTGCGGAGCCCAGGCCGGGCATCTCGGGATGAAGTCGCCAAGTGCCGGCGTTCCCTCCAGTGAAGAGGGGGACAGCATGACTTACTACCGGCTCTATTACCTCGAGGGACCAAACTGCACGATCTCGGACTTTAACGAGCTCGAGGTTGCCGGGGACGCCGCCGCAATCGCCGCCGCGGACCGGATTCGCCGCATGGCCGCGATGGAATTGTGGTGTGGAGGGCGCAAAGTCCGGCGTTGGGAACCGCTCGGAGCGGTGCCGGCCCAACGCCTGCCCGCCCACATGGCGAATTTCCCGGCGCCGTCGCGAATGGCCTAGGCGATGCTCGTCGGGGGGTGAAATATTCGCCGCCCACCTGACTCTTCGCGCCGGGTCAGGAATCTATCCCTCCCAAGCTCCGGATTCGAAACCGTCACCCCAGCGCAGGCTGGGGTCGAGGCGGCGTTTATTCCGAGCGAATGGCAATACGACGGATCGGGGACAGCATCATGGCATCGGACGCGGGCAAGACACTTAGTCGAATCAAGGACGAGGAGATCGATTGGGTCGACCTCCGCTTCACCGATCCCAAGGGAAAGTGGCAGCATTTGACGATGGCCGCGGGGGTCATCGACGAGGACATGCTGACCGACGGCTTCATGTTCGACGGCTCGTCGATCGCCGGGTGGAAGGCGATCAACGAAAGCGACATGATTTTGAAGCCCGACCTCGACGCCGCCTATATCGACCCGTTCTCGGCGACGCCGATGCTGATCCTGTTCTGCAACATCGTCGAGCCGTCGACCGGC
>Ga0255311_1000036_pt1 | contig 14708 bp, 12 predicted proteins | sample EtOH4_T0_E4_meta_FD_201358 | JGI IMG/M metagenome (GOLD analysis project Ga0255311, IMG submission 201358) | Sandy soil microbial communities from University of British Columbia, Vancouver, Canada - EtOH4_T0_E4 | ecosystem: Engineered > Artificial ecosystem > Sand microcosm > Unclassified ... | reverse complement strand
CGCCGGTTTCATCCTCACCATCGGTGCCGCGGTCGACGCCAACGTGCTGATCAACGAGCGCATCCGCGAGGAAGTGAGGCGCGGCCGCAAGGTCCTCGATGCGATCGAGAACGGCTATCGTGAGGCGTTCCGGGCGATTTTCGATGCCAACGTCACCCACGTCATCTCCGCCGGCCTGATGGCTTATTTCGGCTCCGGCCCGGTGCGCGGCTTTGCCGTCGTCCTGCTGATCGGCGTCGTCACGTCGGTATTCACCGCGGTTTATTTCACCCGGATGCTGGTCGCGCTGTGGGTCCGGCGCGCCCGTCCACGCGTCCTTCACATCTAAGGCAGCCCAATGAAGCTTCTGAAGCTCGTCCCGGACAACACCAACATTGACTTCATGCGCTGGCGCAATGTCGCGCTGGTCATTTCGATCGCCCTGACCATGGCTTCGCTCGCCTTCACCGCGTGGCGCGGCCTCAATCTGGGCGTCGATTTCGTCGGCGGCCAGATGATCCGCACGACCTTTGTCCAGCCGATCGACGTCGAGCAGTTGCGCACCCGCGTCGACCAGCTGCAATTGGGCGAGGCGAGCATCCAGGAGTTCGGCGGGCCCAAGACCTTCCAGATTCGCCTGCCGCGGCCGGCCGGCGGGGAGGCCGCCGCGAATGTCGCCGCGATCAGGGTCAAGCAGCTGATCACCGCCGACTATCCCGGGGCGCGCGTCGATTCGGTGGAAACGGTGTCCGGCAAGGTCAGCGAGGAGCTGGCGAGGGACAGCGCCCTGGCGATCACGCTGGCGATGCTGGGCATCGCCATCTACATTTGGTTCCGGTTCGAATGGCAGTTCGGCGTCGGCGCGCTGGTCACTCTGTCGCACGACGTCGCGATGACCCTTGGCTTCTTCGCCTTTACCCGGCTGCAGGTCGATTTGAACGTCGTCGCCGCGTTCCTGACCATCGTCGGTTACTCGCTCAACGACACGGTGGTGATCTACGACCGCATCCGCGAGGATCTGCGCAAATACCGCAAGATGGCGATCCTGCCGCTGTTGAACCTGTCGCTCAACGAGACGCTGGCGCGTACTGTTGTCACTTCATTGACCGTGCTGATCGCGCTCGGCGTGCTGATGCTGATTGGGCCCGAGGTCATCTTCGGCCTCGCCATCGCCATCTTCCTCGGCGTCCTGATCGGCACCTATTCGTCGATCTACATCTCGGCGCCGATGCTGGTGTGGCTCGGCGTCAAGCCCGACAGCTTCCTCAAGACCGAGGATCGGGACTCGCCGGATCCGCAGGTCGCGTGACCGTTACCACACTGGAGACTGCTGGCGTTCATCCCCGGTTCGTCATCGCCGCCGCAGTCAATTTTCCGCCGCTTGGCCTTCGCCGGGGGCCACGCTAATGAGGGTTCCATGCTAAAACTAAACCGCAGTGCCGCGTTGCTTGTCGTCTGCGCGCTCGTCGTCCCCGTCGCCGGTTGCGCCGGCAACAAGGCCAAGGGCGACACCGCTTACATCGCGCGCGACGTCAACACGCTCTACGCGCTGGCCAAGCGGAGCATGGACCAGGGCAATTACGAGCAGTCGGCCAAGCTGTTCGACGAGGTCGAGCGCCAGCATCCCTATTCGGTGTGGGCGCGGCGGGCGCAGCTGATGAGCGCCTTCAGTTACTATCTGGCCAAGAAATATCCCGATGCGGTCAGCTCGGCGCGGCGCTTCCTCACCATCCACCCGGGCAACCGCGAAGCCCCGTACGCCCACTATCTGGTGGCGATGAGCTATTACCAGCAGATCGAGGACGTGACCCGCGACCAGCGCATCACCCAGCAGGCGTCCGATGCGTTCGGCGAGCTCGTCCGCCGCTATCCCGAAAGCCGTTACGCGGCCGACGCGCGGTTGAAGCTCGACCTCATCAACGACCATTTGGCCGGCAAGGAGATGGAGGTCGGGCGCTTCTACCAGCGGTCGGGCAACTGGCTCGCCGCCTCGACCCGCTTCCGCGTCGTGGTCGACAATTTCCAGACCACCAGCCACACGCCCGAAGCTCTCGAGCGGTTGGTCGAATGTTATCTCGCGCTCGGCATACCATTGGAGGCGCGCAAGGCGGCTGTGGTGCTCGGCAAGAATTATCCGGACAACCCGTGGTATCATCGCGCCTATCGGCTGATCTATTTCAAGGAGCCGAAAGGCGTCCGGAGCTAGGCTCGCGGTTCAGGCCGAAGCGGCGATTGGCCGGATTTTTTTGAGCGCCCATCCGGGCGAACAGGCGGCGATTGGCCGCCGCCCGCCGATCCACTAGACAGGCGGCATGCTGAGGCAGCTTGCCATCAAGGACGTCGTGCTGGTCGACCGGCTCGAGCTCGAGTTCGAGCCCGGCCTCGGCGTGCTGACCGGCGAAACCGGTGCCGGCAAATCGATCCTGCTGGATGCGCTCGGGCTGGCGCTCGGCGCCCGCGCCGACCCCGGCCTGGTCCGCAATGGCGAGCAAGCCGCGGCCGTCACCGCCGAGCTGGAGATGCCGCGCGGCCATGCGGTCCACGCGGTGCTCGCCGGGCATGGCATCGAATGCGAGGCCGGCGAGCCGCTGCTGCTGCGGCGGACGTTGAAGGCCGATGGCGGCAGCCGGGCCTTCGCCGGCGCCACCCCGGTCTCGGCCGCGGTGCTGCGCGACATCGCCGCGGTCGCCGTCGAAATCCACGGCCAGCACGATGACCGCGGGCTGCTCAATCCCAAAGGCCACCGCGAGCTTCTCGATGCGTTCGGGCGGATCGACGCTGGCCCGATTGCAGCCGCGTGGGCCGAGGTCACGCGGATCGAACGCGAGCTCGGCGAGGCCAGTGCCGCCGCCGCCGCCGCCGAGCGCGACCGCGATTGGCTCAGCCATTCGTCGGCGGAGATCGACGCCCTCGCGCCCGAAGCCGGCGAGGAGACCCGGCTCGCCGACGAGCGCGCGGCGATGCAGGCCGGGGCCAAGGCCGGCGAAGCTCTCACCGGCCTCGATGAGCTGCTCGGCGGGTCGGAGGGCGCGCTGGCCAAGCTGCGGCTGGCGGCGCGGCGGATCGAGCGCGGGGCGACCGAGCACCCGATGCTGGCCGAGGCGCTGGCCTCGCTCGACCGGGCCCTGATCGAGGCCTGCGAAGGCGAGGACAAGATCGCTCGCGCCGCGGACGCGCTGGCGTTCGATCCGGCGCGCCTCGAAGCGGCCGAGGCGCGGCTGTTCGAAATCCGCGCGCTGGCCCGCAAGCATCGCGTCGAGGCTGACGCGCTGGCCGCGCTCGGCGAGAAGATGCGCGCGGACCTGGACCTGATCGAGCAAGGCGGCGAGCGGATCGCGCGGCTCGATGCCGAGCTGATTGCCGCGCGCGCAGCTTACGGGGTTGAGGCCGAGGCGCTGAGTGCCGGACGTCGTACAGCGGCGAAGGTACTGGATGCGGCGGTGGCGGCCGAGCTTGGTCCGTTGAAGCTCGATTCGGCCCGCTTCCGCACCGCCATTGCTACGGCCGAAGCGGGCCCCTCGGGCATCGACCGGATCGAGTTCGAGGTGTCGACCAACCCCGGCGCGCCGTTCGGGCCGCTGACCCGGATCGCCAGCGGCGGCGAGCTGTCGCGCTTCATCCTCGCGCTGAAGGTCGCGTTGGCCGAGGCGGGGACGGCGTCGACGATGATCTTCGACGAGATCGACCGCGGCGTTGGCGGCGCGGTGGCGAGCGCGGTCGGCGAGCGCCTGGCGCGGCTGGCGCGGGATTCGCAGGTGCTGGTCGTCACCCACTCGCCGCAAGTCGCGGCGCGGGCGACGCACCACTACCGGATCGAGAAAAGCCACGGGCCGGACGGCACCCGCACTTCGGTTCGCCGGCTCAACGAGCACGAGCGCCGCGAGGAGATCGCCCGGATGCTGTCCGGCTCGTTGGTCACCGACGAAGCGCGAGCCCAGGCGGCGAAACTATTGGAGGCGGCATGACACGCGAAACCTCGGTTGCATTGAAGTTCGAAGGCGAGGACCTCGAGGGCGTATTGGTCGCGCGGCGGGACAGCGCGCGCCGCCCGGCGGTGATCCTGTTTCCCACCGTGATGGGGGTCTCGGACCTCGAGCTCGGCTTCGCCCGCCAGCTCGTCCATTTGGGCTACACCGCCTTCGTCGCCGATCTGTTCGGCAAGCAATTCCGTGGCGCCGATCGCGACACTTGTTTCAAGCAATTGCAACGCCTCCGTAACGACCGTGCGAGCCTTCGGAAGCGGCTTCTTGCCATACTCGAGTCCGTCTCCGAATTGGATGCCGTCGAATCGGATCGCATCGTCGCCATCGGCTATTGCTTCGGCGGCCAGTGCGCGCTGGACCTCGCCCGCAGCGGCGCCGGCATCGTCGGCGCGGCGAGCTTCCACGGCCTGTTCGACCCGCCCGGCCTGCCGCCGCAGCCGATCACGGCCAAGGTCGTCGCGTTTCACGGCTGGGACGATCCGATGGTCCCGCCCGAAGCCGTGGTTGCGCTCGGCAAGGAGCTGACCGAGGCCGGCGCCGACTGGCAGATCCACGCCTACGGCCATGTCGCCCACGGCTTCACCAACCCGAAGGCGCATGAGATCGGGATCGAGGGGGTGAGCTACAATGCGCTCGCCGCCGAACGCTCGTGGACCAGCCTCATCAATTTCCTCGAGGAACTGTTCGGCTGAGATGGCGGGCGAGTTGACCGAAGCCGAGGCGGCCGAGCGGCTGGCGTGGCTGGCCGAGGAAATCGCGCGCCACGACCGCCTCTATCACGACCAGGATCAGCCCGAGGTCAGCGACGCCGAATATGACGCGCTGGTCCGCGAGAATGCGGCGCTCGAGGCGCAATACCCGAAGCTCGTCCGGCCCGACTCGCCGTCGCGGCGGCTCGGCGCGGCGCCGACCTCGGCGCTGGCCAAGGTCGCCCACGCCCGGCCGATGCTCAGCCTCGAGAATGCCTTTTCCGAGGATGAGGTGCGCGAGTTCGTCGGCCGGGTCCGGCGGTTCCTCAACCTGGGCGAAAATGAGCCGGTGGCGATGACCGCCGAGCCCAAGATCGACGGACTGAGCTGTTCGCTTCGCTTTGAGGCCGGCGAGTTGGTACTGGCGGCGACGCGCGGCGACGGCACAGTCGGGGAGGATGTCACGCCCAATGCGCGGACGATCTCCGACATCCCGCATCACATTGTCGGAGCACCGAGTGTGCTAGAGGTACGCGGCGAAGTGTTCATGGCGAAAGCCGATTTCGCGGCCTTGAACGAGCGCCAGAAGGCGGCGGGCGGCAAGATCTTCGCCAATCCGCGCAACGCCGCCGCCGGGTCGCTGCGGCAGAAGGACCCGAGCGTCACCGCCGCGCGGCCGCTGCGCTTTCTCGCGCATGGCTGGGGCGAGCTGTCCGAGCGGCTCGCGGACACCCAGTTTGAGGCGATGCAGGCAATCGCGCGCTTTGGCATACCCGTCAGCGAGCTCCTCAAGCGCTGCTCCAGCGTCGAGGAAATGCTCGCGCATTATGCCGCGATCGAGCACGCCCGCGCTGACCTGCCGTTCGACATCGACGGCGTCGTCTACAAAGTCGATCGGATCGATTGGCAGGAGCGATTGGGACAGGTCGCGCGCGCGCCGCGCTGGGGCCTCGCGCACAAGTTTCCGGCCGAGAAAGCCGAGACGACACTGGAAGCGATCGACATCCAGGTCGGCCGGACCGGCAAGCTGACCCCGGTCGGGCGGTTGAAGCCAGTCGGCGTCGGCGGGGTGATCGTCGCCAACGTCACGCTGCACAATCGCGACGAGATCGCGCGGCTCGGCTTACGCGTCGGAGACCGCGTCCGCATCCAGCGCGCCGGCGACGTAATCCCGCAAGTGATCGAGAATTTGACCGCCAGCGAAAAGCGCCCGGCCTACCGGTTCCCCGACCATTGCCCCGAATGCGGCAGCGAAGCGGTGGCGGCCGAAGGCGAGGTCGACGTCCGCTGCACCGGCGGACTCGTCTGCCCGGCGCAACGCATCGAGCGCTTGAAGCATTTCGTCAGCCGCGGCGCGCTCGACATCGACGGCCTGGGCGAAAAGACCATTGTCGAGTTCGTCGAACTGGGCTGGCTTCACTCGCCGGCCGACATTTTCCGGCTGCACAAACACCGCGCTGAGCTGCTTGGCCGCGAAGGCTGGAAGGAGAAGTCGGTCGACAATCTCCTTGCCTCGATCGACGCGCGGCGCGAGCCCGACCCAGCGCGGTTCCTGTTCGCGCTCGGCATCCGCCACGTCGGCATCGTCACCGCCAAGGATTTGATGCGCGCGTTTGGATCGCTCGAAGCGCTCCGGACCGCCGCGACCGGCGACAACGCCCAGACGGAGCTGTCGGCGGTCGAAGGCGTCGGTCCGGTGGTCGCCGAGGCTTTGGTCGATTTCTTCCACGAGCCTCACAACCGCGAGGTACTCGGCGACTTGCTGTCGGAGGTCCGGCCGCAGCCTTTTGTCAGTTTGGCGCGCGAGACCGAATGGAGCGGCAAGACCATCGTCTTCACCGGCAGCCTCGAGACGATGAGCCGCGATGAAGCCAAATCACAGGCCGAGCGGCTGGGCGCGCGCGCGGCCGGATCGGTCAGCGCCAAAACCGACCTCGTCGTCGCCGGCCCGGGCGCCGGCTCCAAGCTCAAGAAGGCGGCCGAACTCGGTATCCGCGTCATCGGCGAGGACGAGTGGGCCGAGATCGCCGCCGGGGCCGGCTAGGCCTTGCCGCACCGCCGGGCGCATGCCAGCAATGACCATCTTTCTCCAGGAGTTTTGAGCATGAAGCGATTGTTGGCTGCACTGACGTTCGTCGCTCTACCGGGTCTCGCGGAGGCGCAGGCCGCGCCGCCGCCGTCACCGCCGACCGTCGCCAAGAAGCCGTTCCTGGTCAAAGGCCCGGCCAACCGCGACGACGAATATTATTGGCTGCGCGACGACACCCGCAAGCAACCCGAGATGCTCGCTTATTTGAAGGCCGAGAACGCCTATGCGGACGCGCAGATGGCGCCATTGAAGCCGCTCCAGGACAAGCTCTATTCGGAGATTGTCGGGCGCATCAAGCAGGACGATTCCAGCGTCCCGGTGCGCGAGCGCGGATATTATTACTACACCCGCTTCGCGGTCGGCGCGGACTATCCGGTGGTCGCCCGCCGCAAGGCCAGCATGAAGGCGCCCGAGCAGGTCATGCTCGACGAGCCGGCGATGGCCAAGGGCCACGGATTTTTCTCCGTCGGCGATACGGAGGTCAGCCAGGACAACCGCCTGCTCGCCTACGCCGAGGACGTCGTCGGGCGGCGCCAGTACAAATTGAAGGTCAAGAACCTCGCGACCGGAAAGGCACTGTCCGACGTGGTCGCGAACGTCGAGCCGAACCTCGTCTGGGCCGACGATAACCGCACCGTTTACTACATCGAGAAGGACCCGGTGACGTTGCTCAGCAAGCGCGTCAAGGCGCATGTCCTCGGCACGCCGGCCAAGTCCGACCGGCTGATTTACGAGGAGGCAGACGACAGCTTCTACATGGGCGTCGGCCGCACCAGCGACGACAAGTTCATCTGCATTTTTCTCGAAAGCACGGTCAGCAACGAGCAGCGCTGCACCAGCGCCGCGAGGCCGGCGAAATTCAGCGTCGTCGCGCCGCGCGAGCGCGAGTTCCGCTACGAAGCCGACCATGTCGGCGACCATTGGGTGATCCGGACCAACTGGAACGCGCCCAACTACCGGCTGATGACGGTTCAGGACGCCTCGGCCGCCGGCGGGCGGAGCGCGTGGGCCGACCTGGTGCCGCACGATCCCAATGTGTTCATCGAGAATTTCCAGCCGTTCAACAGCTTCATCGCCATCGAGCAGCGGTCCGGCGGCAACAAGCATATCCGGCTGTTGAAGAATTCGGGGCGGAGCACGGAGGTCGCTTCGGACGAGCCGGCCTACGCGATGGACCTCGGCGACAATCGCGAAGTGGCTTCGACCAACCTTCGCTACACTTATCAGTCTCTGACCACGCCGACCGTCACCTACCAGGTGAACTCGACGACCGGCGCGCGGACGGTGCTCAAGCGCACGCCGGCGCCGAACTACGACGCGGCCAATTACGTGACCGAGCGGGTGTGGGCACCGGCGCGCGACGGCACCAAGATCCCGGTGTCGCTGATCTATCGCAAGGGCTTCAAGCGCGACGGCACCGCGGCGCTGCTGCAGTACGGCTACGGAAGCTACGGCCTGTCGACCGATCCGGCGTGGTCGCCGACCATCCCCAGCCTGCTCGACCGCGGCGTGGTCTATGCGATCGCCCACATCCGGGGCGGCCAGGAGATGGGCCGCGCGTGGTACGACCAGGGCCATCTGCTCAACAAGAAGAACAGCTTCACCGACTTCATCGACGTCACGCGGTATCTCACCAGCCAGGGCTATGCGGCCAAGGACCGGGTTGCGGCGCAGGGCGGCAGCGCCGGCGGGCTGCTGATGGGCGCGGTGCTGAACATGGCGCCGCAGGATTATCGGGTGGTGATCGCGCAGGTGCCGTTCGTCGATGTCGTGACGACAATGCTCGACGCGTCGATCCCGCTGACGACCAACGAATATGACGAGTGGGGCAATCCGGCGAAGCAGGAATATTACGACTACATGCTGTCCTACTCGCCGTACGACAATGTCCGCGCGCAAGCCTATCCGGCGGTCTTCGTCGGCACCGGGCTGTGGGACAGCCAGGTCCAATATTACGAGCCGGCGAAGTGGGTCGCGAAGCTGCGGGCCAACAAGACCGACCGCAATCCGCTGCTGTTCCGGGTCAACATGGAAGCCGGGCACGGCGGCAAGTCGGGTCGGTTCGAGCGCTACCGGTCGACCGCCGAATATGAAGCGTTCATGCTCAACCAGCTGGGGGTTTCGAACTGAGCATCAGCACGGGCCACTCGCCGCTGCCTTTGTTCTCCAGCGTTAGGCCGACGTCTCGATAGGCGGCGGCGACGGATTCGGCCTGCGATTCGAGGAGGCCGGCGAGCACGGCAAGACCGCCCGGCGCCAGCGCTCCGGCGAAGCTCGGCGCGAGCTCGATCAGCGGGCCGGCGAGGATGTTGGCAACAATCAGGTCGAACGGCGCGCGGGCGGTGAGGAGCGGCGAATCCATGCCGTCGGCGACGGCCAGCAGCAGCTCGCCCGGACCATGGCCGAGGGGGACTCCATTGATCGCCGCGTTGTCGCGGGCGACCGCGATCGCCTGCTCATCGATGTCGGTGGCGATGCAGCGTGAAGCGGGCCACAGGGCTAGCGCGGCGAAGGCGAGCAGGCCGGTGCCGGTACCGATATCGGCAATGTTTGAGAACATACAACCGTTGCGTTCGAGGCGGTCGAGCGCTTCGAGGCAGGCGGCGGTAGTCGCATGCTGGCCGGTGCCGAAAGCGAGGCTGGCGTCGATCTCGAAACTGGTGCTGGCGGGCGGCGCCGAGCCGCGGTGGGTCGGGGTGTGGACGAAGAAGCGGCCGGCGCGGATCGGCTGCAGGCCGGACTGGCTCATGGTTACCCAATCGTCCTCGCCGAGCTGTTCGATTCGCGCCGGCCTGCCGGCGATTTGGGCCAGCGCGGCCAGCTCCTCGGCGGTCGGTTGATGGTCGAAGTAGGCGTGCAGCAGCCATGCATCGGGGCTCGCCGGATCGGGCTCGTCGGCGACCAGCACCACGTTGGTTGGCAGCAGTGCGTCGGTATCAGGGAGCGCTTCGGCCTGCGCGCGCGTACACGGCAAAGTGACTCGGTAGCTCACCTCACGTAGCTGGCGCCGTTGACGTCGATCACCGTGCCGGTCGCGGCCGCGGGCGCATCGACGGCCAGCCAGCGGATCGCCTCGGCGACCTCGTCGGTGGTGGCGACGCGGCCCAACGGGATGTCGGCGATGATCTGCGCCCCGCCGCGGCCCTGGAGATATTCCTCGGTCATTTCCGACACGGTGAAGCCGGGGCAGACCGCGAAGGCGAGGATTTGCTCGGCCGCATAGCCGCGGGCGATGGTCTTGGTCATGCCGATCAGCGCCGATTTCGACGCCGCATAATGCCAGTGCTGGGGCGAATCGCCGCGATAGGCGGCGCGGCTGGCGACGTTGACGATGCGTCCGCCGCCGCCTTCGCGGAAATGGGCGATGGCGAGCCGGCTGAGGTCGGCCGGCGCCTGGAGGTTGATGGTCAGGGTGCGCGCCCAGGCGGCGTGCCAGTCGGCGTCGGGCGCGTCGTCGGCGACGCCTTCGTAGATGCCGGCGTTGTTGACCAGCGCGTCGATGCGGCCGCCCAATCGCTCGAGCGCAGCGGTCCACAAGGCGCTCGGAGCGTCGGGATCGGCGAGGTCGCCGGCGATCAGATCGCCGCCGCCGCGGGTCGAGTGGCCGACCACCTGGTGGCCGGTCGAGCGCAGGAGGGCGAAGGCGGCCGCGCCGATTCCGCGGCTGGCTCCGGTGACGAGGATGTTCATGGCCCCCGCCTAGCGGCGGCGGGAGGCTGAGGAAAGGTTAGGCGGCGATGCCGCTGACGAAGTCCTTGGTGGTCGACTTGAAGTCGGCGATCTGCTCGGAGAAGCGGCCGAAGCCGTGCTCGACCTGGTCGATGTCCTTGGCGACATTCTCGGTGTCGGTGCGAATTGCGGCGATCGTCGAGCTCATCGAATCGGCGGCGAGCGCGGTCTCGTCGACGGCGGCAGTGATCATCGTCACGGTCTGCGCCTGGAGCTCCATCGCCTCGCGGATGCGGTCGGCGGAGACCTGGACTTCCTCGACCGTGCCCTGGATCGAGCTGTTGGCATCGACCGTCTGGCGGGTCGCCTGCTGGATCGCGGTAATCTTGTTGGTGATGTCGTCGGTCGCCCGCGCGGTCTGGCTGGCGAGGCTCTTCACTTCCTGGGCGACGACCGCGAAGCCGCGCCCGGCATCGCCGGCGCGCGCCGCCTCGATGGTCGCATTCAAGGCGAGAAGGTTGGTCTGGCCGGCGATGTCGCGGATCAGGCTGAGGATCGATTCGATCGCCTCGACGTGGGACGACAGCGCCTGGCTGACCTTGACCGCTTGCTCGGCCTGGCCGCCGGCGCGGACGGCGACGCCGGCCGCGGTTTCGACTTCGGTGCGGGCGTCCTCGATGGCGCGGATGAGCCCGGCAGCGGTCTGCGCGGCTTCGCGCATCGCGACCGCCGATTGCTCGGCGGCGGCGGCGACTTCGCTGGTCTTGCCGAGCATGCCGCGGGCCGAAGCGGCGGTCGCGCGGGTGCGGTCGGTCAAGGCCTTCGATTGCTCGGTGCTGCTGCGGACGAGTTCGGCGACGCGGCGCTCGAACTGTTCGCTCTGGCGGCCGCGCTGGTCGGCGGCGTCATTGGCTTCGAGCAGCGCAACCTGGGCGAGGATAATGTCCTGGCTGTAGGTCATGACGCGGTGAAAGGTGTCGATCGCTTCGACCCGGTCGTCGCCGCGGCCGGCGAAGCATTCGTCGAAGGCGCGGGTGATTTCGCGGGTCATGCGGGCGCGGGCGGCAATGAACTCGGGGACGCTGCGCTTCCCGGCGAACATCTTGATGCCCTGCTCGGCGACCGCGCGGACCCACGCTTCATCGACGGGCTTGGTGAAATCGTCGCGGCTCAGGCTGCCGATATCCTCGCCGAAATGGCTGTGCGAGGCGGTCTCGATGATCGAGCCGGCGTCTTCCCACAGCCGGCGCAGCGACGCTTCGAAGTGGCCGTTTTCGCCGTAGGAGGATAGCCGCGACGCCACCTGCTGGTCGGTCAGGCGCTGCAGATGTCCGATGTCGCCGCTCATCCGTGGGTCTCCGTCCTGTGCCGTGCGCCGCAAACTGTGGTCGCAGGGCCTTTTGCCCCGCAATGGTTAAGACCCGGTTAGGGCTGGCGGCGAAACTTGGCCGAATCTTGCCTCTGCCGGAGCGGAGCCCTAAGCGGGCCTCGGCCGGCGCAGCCTCTCCGCGGCGGCCGGTTCCGAAGCTGTGAAAGGCTCCCGCCGAATGGCCACCGACCCCTCCACACCCCGATCGCGACCGCTCTCGCCGCACCTGACGATCTGGCGTTGGGGCCCGCACATGCTGGTCTCGATCCTCCACCGGATGACCGGCGCGGCGCTCTCGACCGCTGGGCTGGCGCTGCTGGTGTGGTGGCTGATGGCGATCGCGGGCGGCGCCAATGCCTATGCCAGCTTCACGCGCGCGGCGACGCACCCGATCGGGCTCATCGTCCTGGTCGGCCTGACCTGGGCGTTTTTCCAGCACTTGTTGTCGGGCATCCGTCACCTCGTGATGGACTCCGGCGCCGGCTTCGAACTCCAGACCAACAAGAGGTTCGCGGTGCTGACCCTGGCCGGATCGCTGGTCCTGACCTTGCTGATCTGGGTGCCGGCGCTGGGAGTCCGGCCATGAGCCGCGGCGACAGCGCGAGCGCGCTGGGCAAGGTCGAGGGCCTCGGCTCGGCAGGCCACGGCGGCGGTCACTGGCTGTCCGAACGGGTGACGAGCGCGGCGCTGCTGCTGCTCGGCGCGTGGCTGATCGCGTCGCTGTTCTTCCTGCCGTCGCTCGACCAGCGGACGCTCGCCGAGTGGCTGGCCGCCCCGAGCGGCGCAGTGCCGATGGCGCTGCTGGTCGTCACCGCCTTCATCCACGCGCTCGACGGGATGAAGGTCGTGGTCGACGATTATGTCCACGACGAGGGCAACCGCTTCGCGCTCAACACATTGCTGCTGTTCTCCGCCATCGGCGGCGCCGCGCTGGCGCTGTTCGCGATTGGCAGGATCGCGTTCGGGGGCGCGGCTTGAGCGCCTACAAGGTCATCGACCATGTTTATGACGTGGTCGTGGTCGGCGCCGGCGGGGCCGGGCTGCGGGCGACCATGGGAGCGGCGGAGAAAGGGCTGAAGACCGCCTGCATCACCAAGGTCTTCCCGACCCGCAGCCATACCGTCGCGGCGCAGGGCGGGATCGCCGCGAGCCTCGGCAACATGGGGCCGGACCACTGGACCTGGCACATGTACGACACGGTCAAGGGGGCCGACTGGCTCGGCGACCAGGACGCGATCGAGTACCTCACCCGCGAGGCGCCGGCCGCGGTCTACGAGCTCGAGCATATGGGGCTGCCGTTCAGCCGCACCGCCGACGGGCGCATCTACCAGCGGGCGTTCGGCGGCATGACCCAGAACATGGGCGAGGGGCCCGCCGCGCAGCGCACCTGCGCCGCCGCCGACCGCACCGGCCACGCGATGCTGCACACGCTCTACCAGCAGAGCCTCAAGCACGACGCCGACTTCTTCATCGAATATTTCGCGCTCGACCTGATCATGGTCGACGGCGCCTGCCGCGGGGTGGTCGCATTGTGCCTCGACGACGGCTCGGTGCACCGTTTCAACGCCCAGGCGGTGGTGCTCGCGACCGGCGGCTACGGGCGCGTCTATTACACCTCGACCTCGGCCCACACCTGCACCGGCGACGGCAACGCGATGGTGCTGCGCGCCGGGCTGCCGCTGCAGGACATGGAGTTCGTCCAGTTCCACCCGACCGGCGTCTACGGCGTCGGCGTGCTGATCACCGAAGGCGCGCGCGGCGAGGGCGGCTATTTGACCAATTCCGAGGGCGAACGGTTCATGGAGCGCTACGCGCCATCGGCCAAGGATCTCGCCAGCCGCGACGTGGTCTCACGCTCGATGGCGACCGAAATCCGCGAAGGCCGCGGGGTCGGCGAGCACAAGGACCACATCTGGCTTCACCTCGACCACATCGACCCCAAGATCCTCGCCGAGCGGCTGCCGGGGATCACCGAAACCGCGATGACCTTCACCGGTGTCGATTTGACCCGCCAGCCGATCCCGGTCGCGCCGACGGTCCACTATTCGATGGGCGGAATCCCGACCAATTATCATGGCGAGGTGGTGACCTTGCGCGACGGCGATCCCGAAGCGATCGTACCCGGGCTGTTCGCGGTCGGTGAAGCGGCCTGCGTCAGCGTCCACGGCGCCAATCGCCTCGGGTCCAACAGCCTCATCGACCTCGTCGTGTTCGGCCGCGCCGCGGGCCTGAGGCTGGCCGAGGTCGTCAAGCCCGAAGCGCTGCGCGAGGCGTTGCCCAAGGACGCCGGCGACCTCGCGCTGGCCCGGCTCGACCATTTCCGCAACGCCGACGGCGCCAGCCCGACCGCGGTGGTCCGCGAGGCGATGCAGCGCACGATGCAGTCCGACTGCTCGGTGTTCCGCACCGGCAGCACGCTGGCCGAGGGCATCGCCAACATCGACAAGGTGTTCAAGCGGATGAGCGACGTCCGTGTCACCGACCGCAGCCTGATCTGGAACAGCGACCTCGTCGAAACGCTCGAGCTCGACAATTTGCTCGCCCAGGCGGTGGTGACGATGCACTGCGCGGCCAACCGCACTGAGAGCCGCGGCGCCCACATGCGCGAGGATCACCCCGAGCGCGACGACAAGAAGTGGATGAAGCACAGCGTCGCGTGGCTCGAAGGCTGGGGCGGCACGGGCGGAAAAGTGCGGCTCGACTATCGCCCGGTGCACGCCTTCACGCTCACCGACGACATCGAATACATCAAGCCCAAGGCGCGGGTTTACTAGCCAGAAACTCCGACGATCCGGCGCTCCGAACTCGGCTCATCGCACAGAACTTGACGACGAACCGTGCATTTCTGTAGACGAACCGAGTTGCGGTGCGGTTGAGGAGGCGGATTATGGTGCGGTTGGACGGGGAACGGACGCCGGGCTGGAAACTGC
>Ga0255311_1000035_pt1 | contig 14851 bp, 15 predicted proteins | sample EtOH4_T0_E4_meta_FD_201358 | JGI IMG/M metagenome (GOLD analysis project Ga0255311, IMG submission 201358) | Sandy soil microbial communities from University of British Columbia, Vancouver, Canada - EtOH4_T0_E4 | ecosystem: Engineered > Artificial ecosystem > Sand microcosm > Unclassified ... | reverse complement strand
GCCTGCCGAAGCCAGAAACTCACTGACTCTTGGAGCTTAGACGGCCCCGGCAAAAGTCTGCTGACGCCAAGCTTCAAAGACAGTCACAGCCACCGCGTTGCTAAGATTCAGACTACGATTCCCCGCCTGCATAGGCAAACGCAGTAACGCCTCCGCCGGCAATCGGGATACCACCTCGGCGGGCAATCCGGCCGTTTCCTGACCAAACAAAAAAGCATCACCCGCCTGAAAAGAAGTTTGATGGAACCATCGTCGGCCACGGCTGGATAGCGCGAACAATCTCGCCGGTGCGACGTTAGCCAGAAACTCATCCAGGCTCTGGTATTCGTGTATCCGCGCATATTCGTGGTAGTCGAGACCGGCGCGTTTGAGCTGAGCGTCACTAAGATCGAATCCCAGCGGATGAATCAAGTGCAGCTCTGCTCCTGTATTGGCGCAGAGTCGGATCACGTTACCAGTGTTGGGCGGGATTTCTGGCTGGTACAGAACCACATGAAACATGGGTTTTTCTCATCGTTTTTGGCAGTGGGCTGGTAGAATACCGCAGCCGAGATCAAGGCCCGACCATGGGGAACAAAATAATGACCGAGATTAAAGATGAGCGCCTTAAGATAGATTTCTGTGGCTTAAGCTTTGCCACGCCTTTGGTGCTGCTCTCCGGTTGTGTCGGTTTCGGCGAAGAATATACCAGGGTCGTGGGGTTTTCTCATAAACAAGTCGGCGCAGTCTGTTTAAAGGGCACCACCGGTAATCCCCGGCTGGGTAACCCGCCGCACCGCGTCTATGAAACGGCCGCCGGCATGCTTAACGCCATCGGCTTGCAAAATCTGGGCGTTGACGTGGTCATTCGCGAAATTTTGCCGCAGCTTGACGTCTCTGAAACGCATTTTATCGCCAACGTTTCTGGCTCCACTATCGAAGAGTACGTTGAGGTAACTCGGCGGTTTGATGATTCGCCCGTTACCGCCATCGAGCTGAATATCTCCTGCCCCAACGTCAAAGAAGGCGGCGTGCAGTTTGGCAACAGTCCGGATATGTCGGCGCGCGTAGTAGCGGCTTGTCGCCAGGTTACGCGTAAGCCGCTAATTACCAAATTATCGCCAAATCAAACCGATATACAGGAGAACGCCCGGCGCTGCATTGAGGCTGGCACCGATGCCTTTGCCGTGATTAACACGCTGCAAGGCATGGCTGTCGATGTAGAACGTCGCCAAGCGATACTGGGTAACTTTCAAGGCGGATTATCCGGCCCCGCCATCAAGCCCATAGCGTTGCTAAAAGTGCATCAAGTGCATCAGGTTTGTCGTCCGCACAATATTCCCATTATCGGTCAGGGTGGAATCACCTCGGCTACGGACGCGCTGGAGTTTATTATTGCAGGTGCCAGTGCGGTGGGCGTGGGCACCGCGCTATTCTATGACCCATTGATTTGTCAGAAGATATTGCAAGGCATGCAGGGCTATTTAGATCGGCACGGCATTAGCCATGTCCATGATCTGGTAGGCACAATCCAAGCTCATGGCTGAATTTTTATTACGATATCACTGACATAGCGTCAGCAAAGCCTGATATAAACCGCCAAGATTTGGGTGCATACTCGGCCCTGCGGGTGCTTGCTCGCACTAATGCTCGTGGAGTGGGCGCTGTGAGGTCATTGGCGCATCGCTTTCCTCCCGGGGCGCATCTTGTCACGTTCAGGTGGTTGATCCACCGCGATCAGCTTTGGGAATTTTTATGGCCAAGTCTATTTATGTCGGCAACCTTCCTTTCAGCGCAACCGAGGAAGAGCTTCGTGCCCTGTTTGAAAGTCACGGTAGCGTGCATTCGGTTAAAGTGGTGACCGATCGGGAGACCGGGCGTCCTCGTGGTTTTGCTTTTGTAGAAATGGATGATCAGGCCGCTGCTGCCGCCATTTCGGCCTTGGATGGCGGTGAAATGGGCGGACGTAATCTTCGGGTTAACGAAGCCATGGAGCGCGATTCTGCACCCAAGCGCGGGCCTCGCCGACGCCCCTAAGCAGATTAGCTCGCTTACCCCGATGTTTTTTTAGCCTCCCCCTATCTGGGGGAGGCTTTTCGTCTGCCGTTTTTCCTGCCTTTTGTCGCCACAACCTGAGTTATTCCGAGTTGTCTTAAAGATTTTCTATCGAACGCCGATAGTGAATTTGCAGCACATTGACCAAAGTGCATTGCGTTTTTGGATATATTAAATGTCGCATCCAGGCGCCAGATAACTTAGAGATAAACGTCCATGTCCGTGTCCGTATTAGTTTGTGATGATTCGCTGATGGCCAGAAAACAGATCCTTCGAGTTCTTCCCGAAGGCTGGGCCGAGCATACAACCACGGCAACCAATGGCAAAGAGGGGCTGGACGCGATTCGTGCCGGGTTAGGCCAGATTGTGTTTCTCGATCTGACCATGCCAGAGCTGGATGGTTTTGGCGTGCTTGAAGCCATAAAGCGCGAAGCAATAAGCGCAAAAATCATTGTTATCTCGGCGGATATTCAACCAGAAGCGAAGGAGCGCGTTATGAAGCTAGGCGCGCTGGCATTTATCCGCAAACCCGTTGATGCGGATCGTTTGAATGAAACATTAAAAGCTCACGGCCTCCTATGAGTGGAATCAGCATGCTTACCGAAGATCAGCGTGACTGCTTGCAGGAAACGGTGAATGTAGCCATGGGCAAAGCCGGTGACGTGCTTGCCCGTTTGCTCGATGTTTTCGTTACGCTTTCGGTTCCCAGGATTATCGCGATAGAGCGGGACGAGTTCGGCCGCGCCCATAATAAATTCTTCGACGCAACGACCCCCGTCTCGGTGGTCCGCCAGGGTTTTTACAGCAGCCGGCACAGCCAGGGGTTAAGGGGCGAATGCATACTGGTGTTTAACGAGACCAGTTATCGCGAGTTGGCTGAATTGATGTCTTACGATCACAATGATCTCGACGAAAGTGCGGAGACAGAGCTGCTGGTGGATGTGACCAACGTACTTTGTGGCGCTTGCCTGGGTGGTTTTGCCGAGCAGGTGGGGGATACCTTGAGTTACTCGAGGCCGTCGTTGGCGGGGCGGCAAGTCCCCGTGGAGTCGATTTTTGCCTCGATTGCGACGTCCAATGACAGAATTTTGCTTATTTCTATCAGTTTTAAGATAGAAAACCGAACCTTCGATTGCACTATGCTGCTGATGATGCCGGCGATCGCAGTGACACAGCTGGTCGAAGTATTAGATAGGCTGCTCGAGGCCGTATAGTGACCGACCCAACCACCAAACTCCTGCCGTTTATTGTTGACCGAGTCAACATGGGGATATTCGTTCTTGATCGAGAACTGAATGTCTTGATGTGGAACCGGTTTATGGCGTTGCACAGTGGTAAAGAAGCGGAGCAGGTTGTGGGACGACCCGTGACAGAAGTATTCCCTGAGACCAATCAGCGGTGGTTACGCAAAAAAGTAGAAAGTGTATTCATGCTCGGTAATTTGGCGTTTACCTCGTGGGAGCAGCGGCCCTACGTCATGGCTTTCCCGCATCATCGGCCGATTACCAGTGACGTCGATTTTATGCGTCAGGACTGCACTTTCATGCCGCTGCGCAATAAGCGAGGACAGGTGACAGCGGTCTGTGTGACAGTGAATGATGGCACCGACGCCTTCATCTATCAGTCGCAATTGCAAGAAGCGATGGTAAAGCTGGAAGCGGCTAATCGCACCGACGGCCTAACCAAAGTTAATAATCGTACGTATTGGTTGAATCGACTTGAAGAAGAAGTGTGTCGAGTCGAGCGCCATGAGACGCCACTAACGGTGACTCTATTCGATCTGGATCACTTCAAGCAGGTCAACGATACCATGGGGCATTTGGCAGGAGACCAGGTATTACGTGAGGTCGCTGAACGTGTTCAGAAAATGTTGCGCACATCCGATGTGATGGGTCGCTACGGCGGTGAAGAGTTCGGCATTCTGCTGCCTCACACCGATTTGTGGCAAGCCATGCAGGTTGTGGACCGGATTCGCCAAAATATTGCGGCAAAACCTGTGGTATTTAATGGGACAGAAATCCCTGTGACGGCCAGTTTTGGGGTAGCGCAATGGCACCAAAAGCTGGCTCGTGTGGATGAGTTTTTGTCTGTCACCGACGAGGCGCTTTACGAAGCCAAGCGTTCGGGGCGAGATCGCTGTATTGCCGCCAAGATGCCTTATTGGTAGGCGCTTAGTCTTGATCTTCTATGCAGGCTGGCAGCCCCTCTTTCAGCGAAGGATAGATCAGGGAAATACCTAGCTCCTTCAGCATCTTACTGTTGTCAAGTCGTTTGGATTCATCGAGAAACGATAACAAAGCCTCACTTAACGTTGCTCGTGCTTCATCCAGGCTAATGACCGGTGGCGGATCGATGGCCAGCAAATCGGCTACCTGGAGAAAGTAATCCGTCATCGTTGTCGGTTGTCCATCACTGACGTTGTAGATGCTATTGGCAGGGGCTTTGGTGGCGGCTGTCGCGCAAACATTCGCCAAATCATCGGCATGGACGCGATTAGAGTAAGAGCATTCACGCTCATCCACGATGGGGGATGCGCTTTTTAAACGCTTGATGGGCAGGCGGCCGGGTCCGTAAATTCCGGGTACGCGCAGAATCACGTACTCAACGCCGTGCTCAGCACACCACGCCTTGAGGTGTTGCTCGGCAGCCAGTCGTCGACGGCCGCGATCCGTATCTGGCTTGGGCTCCCGTTCTTCGGTAATCCACTCACCGTTGCAATGCCCATAAACGCCGCTCGTGCTGATGTAGATAATGCGTTTTGGCATGGCGTTAGCGTGAATGCTTGCCAAAAATCGATCCAGGCGAGGATCACCTTGGCCTTCTCGAGGAGGTGGAGCATAGTAATGAATGATGGCGTCTTTTGTCGGCAACGCTTCGCTGGGCATGACAAAATCTAAATCAGCTTGCACACCCTCAATTCCATCTTCGCGTAATTTGCGCAAGCTGGGCGTGCTGCGGACAATGCCAATGACCCGATTTTTTTTGTCTGCACAAAGCCTGGCGACTCGCCGTCCGATATCACCGCAGCCTACAATTAAGATATTTCGCATGAATTCCTCCCTCGGAAACAAGGCCTATATATAGAGGACAGCGAAGAAAGGCAAGTGTTGTGTTATGGCGGCGGGATATTGAGCCTAAAGTTTAGGTAATGGCGCCGTCTAAACGGCCATAGCGCTGCAACGATAACTCCAAACCGGCATGATAGGCGGCGCGGGCTTTGTCATGTTGGCCCTGAGTTTCGAACAATCGACCGAGTTCGCGATAACTCTCGGGTCGGGCGGCCAGGTTGATGCTGGATTCCAGGTACTGCCGAGCTTGATCGATGTGTTTGCCGAGCAGGCAAACTCTGGCGGCGCTCAGTAATAACGCCGGTTGTTGGCCGTGCTTCTTAGTCCAGTCATCAAGCTTTTTCCGGCGAACATCCGGGTCGCCAATTTCCAGCAGCCCATAATCCAAAGCCAGGTCTTCTGACCAACGTTGATCCAGGTAGCCGGTGATGATGGTCTCGGCTTGACCGGGCTCGCCGACCTCGCGCAGCGCGACGACATAGGCATGCAGAATCTCGGGCTGCTGACGCAACGGTTTGTGCAGTTCGCGCCATAAGCTGTCCAGCTGAGCGATGTTTTGATGCATTCCGGCGCGCCGGAACAGCTCGGTATAAGTTTTCACCGCCAGGCGCTCGTATTCTGCAACGGGAAGGATTTTTTGCTCGCGCAGAGGGCTCAGCAAATCCTTAAGCTTCGACCACTCGTGCAGCGCTTCGTAGCAGCGGCGTAGTATTTTGATGCGCTGAGCGTTTTTTGCTTCTTTGGCGGGCAGGTTTTGCAAAGCACTTAAGGCTTTGTCGTATTGATGATCAGCGAGCATCAGTTCTGCCTCGGCTATCATCACTGCCGTGGTTGCCGCCGGCGTGCTTTCGAGGGCTTTTTTGAGATGTTGGCTGCTCCGGTCATCTGCACCTTGCAGCCGGGCTGCGCGGGCGGCTAACAAAAAGTGCAGCAGCGGCGTGTCCGAGTAATTCGCCTGGCGCAACAGGGTGCGCTCTGCGTTGCGCCAGCGCCCTTCGTGTAAGTCCGTCAGGCCCCGAACCAGATTTTGCCGTCCTCGCTCCTGAACGCGGCGTTGACGAAATTTGAACAGGCGGGTGGGTAGGCCCAGGGTGCCCAAAGCGATCAACCAGCCAAGCACCAGTAAGATCGATAAGGTGATTATCCCTAAGAAGAACACGGGCATGGTGCTTTCCAGGCTCCAGCTACCCCAATGCAGCAGGACGTAACCATTGTCGTGAGTCAGGATAAGCGCTAAACCGACTCCCAGGAGGACGGCGATAAGAATGCGCAGTGACATTTTCATGGCTTACCTCCCTGCGAAGCCTGCTTAAAACTCGGCTGTTGCAGTAAACGGAGTTGCCGCAGCGAGCCACTGATGTCGGGTAGATCAACAACGATAGGTGCAGCACGAAGCTCGTCGATTATGCTTAGGGCGGCGTTAACGTGGAGATGGTTCTGATCGAAATAATGACGAATATTGTTGCTCGCCTGCTCCAGCTGATCGCGGTAGGCATCCGGGCGGCGCTCCAGTAAAGCTATCCGGGCGTTTTCCAGTTGCAGTGCCGTATGCAGGCGCAGGATTTGTTGCTGATCAACCGTTAGAACGTTAGCTAGCGGCTCGTTATTGCGATGGATAACCACCAGGCCGCTGGCTATTTCCTGTAGCGATTTGAAAATGCCATCGATTAATCCGTTGGCAACTCCGCGCGGCAGGTTGGTTTGCTCCGCCTGAGGGGCGTCAACCCGTGGTCCAAGCGCCAGTGGCCATTGCCGGCTGGCTTGGATCAGACTGGTAATTTTCAGCGATAGACCCTCGGTATCGGCTACTGCCGTGCCGCGCAAGGCCACCAGCTCGTCAGCGATAATTTTGCGCACGGGCAGCAGACGTGGATCAGCGGCTTCTGCCAGATTCTGGTCGGCTAATTCCAGAGCCTGGCGGCTGGCCATCACATCGTGGCGAAGCGTCAGCGCATGGTTAGCCATTCGCAATAGATAAACCGCTTCCGATAATAACCAGGTACTGCGACCGCCTTCCATGAACTGCCGAATGGGAGCGATTTGCTGATCCGTCGACTCATGCTTGCTGCCCAGTGTATTCAGCTGTTGCGTAAGCTCATCAAACCGTCGGTTGATATCCGCCGGTGCGGTAATCTGCTGGGTCAGGCGAGAGGTGGTGTTGTTCAAATCCGCCTGACTGTTTTGCAGTTGGGCCAATTGTGTCGATACGATCTGATGCAGCTGCCAGAGATAGGCCGAACCGCCCAGACCGGCAACCGCTATCAGCAGAACGATCACCAGCACTGCGCGGGTCGTTTTCGAAGTTTTTTGGCCGGCGGGCTTTGCCAAGGCCGTCGTGCTGCTGGCTGGATTCGTACCCGGCCCATGGTCTTGAGGTTGTGACATGATGGTTTTCCCTAACCTTAAGTTTCAGCTAAAGCGATCCTCAACTGCCGGAGGATCGACGTGGTTGACCAGAGTTTCAATGATGGACTCATCCGTGGGGCCTGCCAACAGCGCAGTTCTTGCAAAGCCTGCGGCTAGGGCTTTTTTTACCATATCTGTGCTCACCACCACCAGTTGTGTGGCAAATAATCGTCGTTTAGCGGCCCCCGTGAGCATGTTGCAAAGATTCTCCAGGGCGTCACGGCTGGTGACAATAACGATCTGTGGCGGCGTAGGGGCAAGCCATACGCCCGCGATCTGTTCGGGGGTTGGTTTGGGACAAACCCGGCGATAGACTTCGGCATAGCCTACGGTCGCGCCGCGCCGCGCCAGCTCTTGCGCTAACCACTCTTTACCGCCTTCACCGCGAATAATCAGGATGCGTTGCTTGCACGGCGCAGCGAACACCCCAAGTTGCAACAGGTCTTCGCCGCCACCCCCGCGTTCAGGGTAGACGTCCGGCGCTCGTCCTGCACGGAGCAAAGCGCCGGCGGTGGCGCTGCCAACGGCGGCAAAGCGAGCCTGGATGGTGGCCAGAGTTTCGCGGGGCAGCAAAGCCAGTGCACCGTTAACCGCATTGGCGCTGATGAAGATCAGCCAGTCGTAATCATCGATATTTGCCAGGCTGGCGTGCGCCAGCGCGAGGGATTTTGGCGGCGCAATCTCAATCGCCGGAAAGCGCAAAACCGCGCCGCCCAGCCGCTCGATAGCCTGGCATAATCCCTGCGCTTGATGATCCGGTCGCGTGACCACTATCCGCCAGCCGGCCAGGGATGCCTTGGCGGGGGGGGTCACTCCCCCGGCTCCATGGGGTGGGCCCCCATCGCCTGCAGGATTTGTCGAGCGCCCCGATCCAGCAACTCCGTCGCCAGGGCACGGCCTAAAGCCTCGGCGTCCTGGGTTGATCCGCTGATTTCGCCTTGTATCAACTGACTACCATCGGGCTGTCCTACCAGGCCGCGCAAACGTATTTGATGGCCCGTCACTTCCGCAAAACCGGCCACAGGGACATGGCAGTTACCGCCTAGCCGAGTAGTTAAGGCGCGTTCGGCACGAATGCGCTGGGCGGCGAGGGGGTCGTTCAGCGGCGCGATTTTTTGCAAGACAACGGTGTTATTTTGCTGGCATTCGACGCCAACCACGCCCTGCCCAGCCGCAGGAAGCATAATTTCTGCCGCCAGACGGTCGGTGATGCGGTCAGCCAGGCCCAGTCTATCCAGACCGGCCGCCGCAAGAATAATGGCGTCAAACCGCCCTTCGTCAAGGCGACTCAGTCGAGTCTGAACATTGCCGCGCAGCAGGCCGATTTGCAAGTCTGGGCGGAGATGCAGTAACTGGCACTGTCGCCGCAGGCTGGAGGTGCCGACGCGAGCGCCTTGCGGCAGATCCTCTAGCCGTGCGTACCGGCGGCTGACAAGAGCATCGCGCGGATCGGCGCTGGTGAGTACAGCGGCTATCGTCAGGCCCGCGGGCAGTTGAGCCGGTACGTCCTTCATCGAGTGAACCGCTAAATCGACGGCATTATCCTGCAGCGCTCGCTCCAGCTCTTTGATAAACAGGCCCTTGCCGCCAATATCCATGAGGCGGCGGTCAAGTTCCCGATCACCCTGGGTGGTGAAAGTCACCAATTCGACGCTTAGCTCAGAGTAATGGCGGATCAGCTCGGCCCGCACCCGCTCCGCCTGCCAGAGGGCAAGCGGGCTGGCGCGGGTGGCGATGCGCAGGCCCGGGGGATGGCCGAGGCTTGAGGGTTGCTCGGTCATATGCCCAGACTGGAGGTATCACCTAGATTGCGCAGGTATTTGCGGACAAAAGGCAGGTGACGCCGGCTGATATCCAGGCTGTCCGGGCAGTCACGCAGGCGCACAGCCGCCCCTCTCGTGGTTTTTTCTAGGCCCAGCAGACAAGCCGTGGCCGCCAGGGCGTTGCGGTGGATGCGAACAAAGCGTTCGCCGAACTCCTGTTCCAGCTGTTTGAGCGAGTCTTCGATCAGAACTTCGCCGCGTCGATGGCGAACGGTGACGTATTTTTGATCCGCCTGAAAATACAGCACGTCATCAATAGGAATCAGCTCCAGACCGCCGCGCACCCGAGCACAAAGATGGGTGCGCTGGCTGGGCGTGTCTTGCCCGCGAGCCAGCTCGGAGATCTGGGCGCGAGTCAGCCGAGTGGCTACTTTCAACGCTTCTTCCAGGCGCTGTTTGCGAACGGGCTTTACCAGATAACCTACAGCCTGAGCGGCGAAAGCATCCAGCGCATGCTCGCTGTAAGCTGTGGTAAAGATGACCGCTGGCGGTTCGGCCAAAGAGGCCAAATGATGCGCTGTTTCGATGCCATCAATACCCGGCATGCGAATATCCAAAAGGATGACGTCCGGGTTGGCGCTGATCACTTGATTCAGTGCTTGCTCGCCGTTCTCGGCCTCTGCACAAACCTCACAACCTTCGATATCAGCAATAAGTTGTTTGAGCCGCTCACGTGCTGGCGGCTCATCGTCCACCACCATGATTTTCATGCGTAGTCTCTCCTTTCGTAGGGCCTTATTGGGCGCTCGTTGTCGAACGATAAGGGAATTGTAAATAAACTCGATAAAATTCGCTGTCGTTTTCTTTATCCAGCTTGCCGAGATCGCCATACGCAAGCCGCAGGCGCTGGCGGGTATTTTCCAGGGCCATTTGGTTGCCCTTGCGCGGGTTCGGTCGGGCTTTGGGCAGGGGGTTTTTGATGGTAATCGTAATCATCTGGTTTTCCATAGTGCCATGAATATTGATCGTGCCACCGTCGGGCAGTCCTTCGATACCATGATAGATAGCATTTTCCAGTAGCGGCTGTACACACAAACCGGGCACCATCGCGTCCATCGGAACTTTATCCAGATCCCACTCAATGTGCAGGCGCTTGCCGAGACGCAGGCTTTCGATACGCGCATATTGACGGCAGAGATCCATTTCCTCGTGCAGTCTGACCTGGTTGCGGCTGTCGGCCAGGCTGAAGCGAAACAAGTCAGCCAGATCCTCCACCGCCTGTTCGGCCAGCGCCGGTTGACCGCGAATCATGGCGGCGATGGTGTTCATGCTGTTGAATAAAAAATGCGGGCGGATGCGTGCCTGCAGCGCCTGGATGCGCAACTCTGCCTCGTCGTGCACATTGCGCCGCCACTGATGCTGCACATAGATATAGCGCAAGCCCATCGCTCCAAAAATCGTGGTGATACCGGCGCTGCGAAAAAGAAAATAAGCATGGTGGCTATCCATGATCAACTCCTGGGCACTGTATGCCAGGATTCGATAGCAAATTTCGCTGATTGCCAAAGCGCTGGCCGCCAGTAAGCTCAGGCAAACACCCGCCGACCACGCCAGGGGTAGCTTCATCAGCTGCTTACGTGTTGCGCACAACACGGCCGTGCCGGTCAATGCAACCCATTGACTGAACATAGAAACCACGCCCAATCGCGGCCAGAAATCGTTATAGCCGGCGCTATCGGCCAGCGTTAGGGTAAAGGCCAGCAGCTGAGTGATGATCACTGCTAAAAAAACGGCTCGGATATTACACAGGTCAGGTAGAAAAAAATCCTCGTCTGCTTGCTGGGCAGCATGGGAGCTGGATCCGTCCCTGGAGCGGTTTTGGGCGAGAAATTTTAATTTCAGCAAGGAACACCTTTAATCAATGGTGCCGGGCAGTGGCAGATTCTATAATGTCGGTTTTTACCCGGCAATCCACGGTCATTTTGGGTTGTTCACGCCGGTAAAGGCAAGTGCTTAAATAACTTATCGTCACTTAACAGCATAGCGGACCGGCACGGCGTTATCATCAGCCGCGAGCCCCCCTACACGGAGAATATCGCTAATGGCCAAGCAACAACCCCCGCGCAAGCCCTGGGGCGGGCGTTTTACCGAAGATACCGACGCCTTTGTCGAAGCGTTTACGGCCTCTGTCAACTTTGATCGCCGGCTCTACGCCGAGGACATTGCCGGCTCTATTGCTCACGCCCGTATGCTGGCCCACGTCGACGTGCTGACGGTGGAAGAATCCAACCAAATCATCCAAGGGCTAGAGGCTATCCGCGCGGACATCGAGTCTGGCCAGTTCGATTGGTCGGTGCAGCTTGAAGACGTGCACATGAACATCGAAGCGCGGCTGACCGAGCGGATCGGTGACGTCGGCAAAAAACTCCACACCGGCCGCTCTCGCAACGATCAAGTCGCCACGGACGTGCGGTTATACCTGCGTAGCGCTATCGACCAAATTGTTGCCGAAATCGACCGTTTGCGCGACGGACTGGTTGACTTGGCCGAACGCGAAGCGGACAGCATCATGCCCGGCTTCACGCACCTGCAGGTGGCCCAGCCCGTGACCTTTGGCCACCATATGCTGGCTTGGCACGCTATGCTTAGCCGTGATCGTGAACGCCTGCTGGATTGCCGTCGGCGAGTCAACGTGCTGCCTTTGGGTGCGGCGGCACTGGCCGGCACCAGCTACCCGTTGGATCGTGAATACACCGCTCAATTACTGGGCTTTGAGGGCGTGGCGCAGAACTCTCTGGACGCCGTCAGCGACCGGGATTTTGTCATCGAGTTTTGTGCTGTGGCCAGCCTGATCATGGTGCATTTGTCCCGGTTCTCCGAAGAGCTGGTGCTGTGGGCCTCGCCGATGTTTGGCCTGGTGGACCTGCCTGATCGTTTTTGCACCGGCTCGTCCATCATGCCACAAAAGAAAAACCCGGATGTGCCCGAACTGGTGCGCGGCAAAGCCGGCCGCGTTACCGGCCATTTAATGTCCCTGCTGATGCTGATGAAAGCTCAGCCTCTGGCGTACAACAAAGACAACCAAGAAGACAAAGAGCCGTTGTTTGATACCGTCGATACCGTGCGGGGTTGTCTGCGCGCCTATGCCGACATGGTGCCGGCCTTGATAGTTCGGCGCGAGCGGTGCCGCGAGCTGGCGCGCGCCGGCTTTGCTACCGCTACCGATTTGGCGGACTACCTGGTGCGTCAAGGCGTTGCTTTTCGCGATGCGCACGAGATCGTCGGCCGGGCAGTGCGCTTGGCCAGCGAACAAGGCGGCGACTTGGCGGACTTAAGTTTAGAACAATTGCGTGCGTTTTCACCGAAAATCAACGCCGATGTCTACCAGTTTCTTACATTAGAGGGATCGGTAGCTGCCCGTAAGCACATCGGCGGAACCGCGCCCGAGCAAGTGCGCGCTCAGATTGCTCGATTGAAGAAGGGCGATGCGCCTGTCCGATGATAGTGGGGCTCGCTCACTTAATGGGCAGGGCCTGGTGGGCTGCGGTAATCCAGGATCTGGCAGAGCACGTCGGCGTTGTCGCTACAGACCTCCGCCCAGACGCGTGGTGCATCGGCAAACGGTTTGGTCGGGCACAGCAAAGCATCCAGCACCGGGTCGGCGAGTAGCCGTAAGGCCAGCGCCAAACGTCGTCGATGGTCCCAGCGGGCGCGTTGTGACGTCGCCACAACACCCACTTGAGACGAGATTAATTGCAGTCGCCGCGAATGAAAGGCCTGTCCCAGTGGCAGGGTAACCATTTGATCACCGTACCAACTAAGGTCGACCACCCGCGCCTCCATGCCTGCCAGTTCGAGGGCGCGAGTTAGCCCGGCGGCCTTGCCGCTGGCGTGAAAAACCACATCTGCCTCCGCCTCGGCGCTGTCGGGCGTAGCGAATTCGACACCCAGTGCTTCGGCGAGCAACCGGCGTTGCGGTCGCACATCAATGAGTTGTACTCGGGCACCTTGGATTCGGCTTGCCAGGTAGGCCACCAGCGCGCCGATCACGCCGCCGCCGATAACTCTAACTTCGTCGCCGATCTGCAATCGCGCATCCCAAATGGCATTGATGGCCGTTTCCATATTGGCGGCCAACACCGCCCGCTGTGCGGGGACATTGGCCGGCAAACCAAACACGGCGCTGGCCGGCACCTGAAAGCGATCCTGATGGGGATGCAGACAAAATACCAGGCTGCCTGCCAGCGCCCCGTTTTCTGCCACGCCGACGGCGCTGTAACCGTATTTGAGGGGGCCGGGAAACTCCCCTTGTTGAAAGGGGCAGCGCATCCGCTGATGTTCTGCGGCCGGCACCTTGCCATGAAAAACCAGACTCTCGGTACCTCGGCTGATGCCACTGAAATGCGTGGTTACTCTCACCCAGCCAGTTTTGATTGGGGCAAGCTGTTCGCTGCGCAATTCGGGTTGGCCTGGACTGTGCAGCCACAAGGCGGTGGCAGAGCTGCGCTCAGTCATTGCGCGGCTTTAAATTGCAATCAAACAACACATCATCACCTTGGATATAGCGACGTACAACCGGTCGCAGCGCCTGGTCGATGGTGGGGATCGTTGTCATTTGGATGCCGGGTCGACCAGCGCCCAGTATCATCGGCGCCACGGCAATTTGCAGCCGATCCAGGCAGCCTTGATCGAGAAATCTCGAAACGGTGATACCGCCCTCCTCGACAAAAATCCGATTCAACCCGCGCTCGGCCAGCCGATCCAGCGCCGCCTGCAAATCCAGTCCGGTGCCAAGACGCGGTGCCGCCACAACGTCGATGTTTGCGCTGGGTGACGACATCGGCGCCGACGATGGCCGATCTTTTGCCTTTAGGATCACGGTTTTGGTCTGGTCATCGCGAAACACCTGATACGCCCACTCCAGGCGCCGCTCTGGATCAATCACCACCCGTGTGGGATGGGCGCCGCTCACCCGCCGTACGGTCAGCCGAGGATCGTCCTGGCGCACCGTTTTGGCGCCCACCACGACCGCGTCACACAGGGCGCGCAAGCGATGCAGGTGATCCAGGTTTTCGCTGCCGGTGATATAACGGGAATTGCCGTCGGTACCGGCGATTCGGCCATCCAGACTCTGCCCCAGATGGCCAATAACGTAGCGCTTAGTTGCCGGCAAGGTCGCCAGCGGCAGGTAAAGATCAAGAAAGTCGCGGGCCTCTGGCGAAATGGCGATATCGCTTTGCCAGCGGCCGTCGGGATAGATATGCAGTGCCTGCGGTGGGTGCAGGCTGCTGAAGACCCACGCGGTCTCACCATCCCAGCCGAGCCGCAGTGGCAAGTCGGAGCCGCCCCGAAAATGACCGTTCGCCAGTTGAATGAATTGCCACGCTACGTGGGTGTCGAGCTCCCAAACCTGGGGCTTGCGAGAAGTTTTGTGCATATTAATGTTAGCCTCCTTGGCGGAAATTATCTTTCCGGAATCGCCGCTATATTGGCCCGCCGTGTAAAATAGTAAGCTTGTGTTCAAGCTTAGTGCAATCTGCCATATAAGCAGAGTGAGGAGAAAATGATGAATCAGGGGGG
>Ga0255311_1000030_pt1 | contig 15445 bp, 11 predicted proteins | sample EtOH4_T0_E4_meta_FD_201358 | JGI IMG/M metagenome (GOLD analysis project Ga0255311, IMG submission 201358) | Sandy soil microbial communities from University of British Columbia, Vancouver, Canada - EtOH4_T0_E4 | ecosystem: Engineered > Artificial ecosystem > Sand microcosm > Unclassified ... | reverse complement strand
AGATGCCTTTTAATCCGCGGCACATTGATGTTGTGGGTTGAATTTGCAGTGCTCGTAAAAATATCGCATAGCTAGGTTGAGATCCAGCCATGCTCGGTGATTAACTCATTGAGCTCCGGAATGCAGGAACCGCAATTGGTGCCGGCTTTAAGCGATTTGCCTATGGCCTCGACAGTATTTAGTCCGTCGCGGCTAATCGCTTGAATAAGCGTTTTACGGCCAACACGGAAACAGGCACAGACTATTTCTCCAGCATCTGCTTGAGGATTAAGCGATCTGCCCGCCAATAAACCCATCCGATCCGCGTCATTAATTTGTGGCTGACTAAACAAAGTAGTCAGCCAGCTGCGCGACGGCAACTCCCGGTCGGGTGCAACAAAGACACAGGCCATTAACTGGCCACCCTGTAGCAAGGCCGCACGATACCGTCCCTGGCTGCGATCCTGATACTCCAACCATTCGTCAGTGTCTCGTCGGGCCAAGCGCAGCGCCGCCCATGTCGACCAGTTGTCTGGAGCGGTTTCCGATGCCATTTCATAACGCCAGCAACTGTCTTGAGCGGCTTTAACCCAGTAATCAACCCCGGCCATCGCCAGTGGGCCGCGAGTCAACACAAAACCGTGCCAGGCGGCTGTAATAGCCTCGACCTGGACAGGCGTTTGTTTAAGCTCCGGCTCACCCGAAATGGGATCAACCACCGGATTGACCAAAGCCCCAACCAACCCATCCGAAGCAAACTCTCCACTCCAATGAATAGGCACAAACACACTGCCCGGCCGTTGATCAGCGGTAATTTTTGCCCGTGCAGACATCTTCCCCCAGGCAGTACGCAGCCGCACCAGGCTGCCATCGACAATGCGCCGACGTGCTGCGTCGATGGGATGAATTTCTGCATAAGGTTCGATGAGGTGGCTGGATAACCGGGGGGACTGGCCAGTGCGAGTCATGGTGTGCCAGTGATCGCGGACTCGGCCGGTGTTGAGCGTCATCGGATAGCTTCCACCCAAGGCATTAACCGGTGGACGATATTTCACCGGCACCAGGCGAGCTTTTCCGTCGGGAGTGTAGAATCGACCCTCGCCAAACATTCGATCCGTACCGGCGGGATGCTGGTCGTTAACTGGCCAGCGTAGTGGCGTTAAACTTTCGTAATCCTGTTCAAGCAGCCCGGCAAGGCCCGAGATATCAAAGTCTCGCTGACCCTCGTTTTCAAACCCAGACAAACTCGCATGTTCCTGAAAAATCTCATGCGGATTTTGATATGGAAAGCCAGCGCCAAACCCCATCCGTTTGGCCACTTCGCCGATGATCCACCAGTCCGGCTGCGATTCACCTGGACGCTCCAGAAAAGCCCGTTGCCGGGAAATACAGCGTTCTGAATTAGTCACGGTGCCTTCGCGCTCACCCCACGTAGCCACCGGAAAAACCACATGAGCCAGCGCGGTGGTATCGGTATTGGTCATGTCGGTGACCACAACCAGGGGGCAGCGCGACAAAGCCTCTTTAACTTTATTGGCATCTGGCAGACTGACTACCGGATTGGTCGCCATGATCCAGACGGCTTTGACTCGGCCATCGTGAATAGCGTCAAACAATTCGACTGCCTTCAACCCGCCTTTCTCCGCAATCACTGGGCTACGCCAAAAACGTTTGACCTGCTGCTGATGTGCGGGATTATCCAGATCGAAATGCGCGGCCAGCTGATTAGCTAAACCACCCACTTCCCGACCACCCATGGCGTTAGGCTGGCCGGTAATAGAGAACGGCCCCATACCCGGTCGGCCGATCCGGCCGGTAAACAAATGGCAGTTGATAATGGTATTACATTTATCCGTGCCGGCGTTGGACTGGTTAACCCCTTGGGAGAAGCCCGTCACTACCCGCTCGTTTTGGGCAAACCAAGAGAAAAATTTGGCCACATCGGCTTCGGGTAAGACGCAACCTTCGGCTACATCAGGAATGGTGCCGGTTTCTGCGTTGGCTGCCGCCACTGCCGCCGCAAATCCACTGGCGCGCTCCTCCAGAAATGCCAGATCACCCAATCCCTGCTGAGCCAGATAAGCCAACAATCCATTGAATAGCAGCACGTCTGTACCTGGCCGCAGGGGCAAATGCAGATCGGCAATCTCGCAGGTCGCAGTGACTCGCGGATCAATCACCACCACCTTCATATTTTTGCGGCGTTCTTTAGCGGCTTTGACGCGCTGATACAGTATGGGATGACACCAAGCTAAGTTAGACCCGACCAGAACAACCAGGTCGGCCAGCTCCATATCATCATAACAACCCGGTACGGTATCGCTGCCAAACGCCCGCTTGTGAGCAGCTACCGGCGAGGACATGCACAAGCGCGAATTAGTGTCGATATTGGCGCTGCCGATGTAGCCCTTCATTAATTTGTTAGCGACGTAGTAATCTTCGGTTAACAACTGACCAGAAACATAGAACGCCACGGCGTCTGGGCCGTGTTCCGCAATCACTTGCTTAAACCCGTCAGCGACTCGGTTTAGCGCTTTATCCCAGGAGGCGTCTTGACCCTCTAGTTGCGGATTCAAAATACGATGGGACAGGCCTATCGTCTCCGCCAATGCCGAGCCCTTGGAACACAGCCGACCTTTATTGGCTGGATGCTCGGGATCACCTTGAACTTGTATACTTCCATCGGTTTGACGGATAGCCAAGACGCCACAGCCGACGCCACAATAGGGACAGGTGGTACGCGTGACTCGTGCAAGCTGGTCTTTCATCGCTGTCCTCTCTGCCATGCCGCAGCGTCAATCATAAGATGGCGGCAGTCCCACCAACACCAAGCCAGATTCGACTTTTACCGGGAAATGGTTAGTGCAACCTTCATCCGGCGCCGCCGCCTGGCCATCCGATAGACCGATAATCCAGCCATGCAAGGGGCAAGCCACGGTCCGACCAGACACGATACCCTGAGACAACGGCCCACCCTTGTGAGGGCAACGATCACGAAGTGCAAAAACCTCGTCCTGCCGGTTACGAAAAACCGCGACATCCCCCTGAGGGAAACGCAGCACACGCGAGCCGAGAACCGGAATATCAACGAGGGGGCCGGCTTCGACCCAACGTAGTTGCTCATTAGACACTTGTTCTAACCTTCCACTCATGCCAGCTCTTCCTTCATGGGTTGGAATTCGTGTTGATCTTTACCACCCACTGCCCGCTCTGCCCAGGGATCAACTTGGGCAATCACTTGCGAAGCTAAGAAACGAGCGTGCAAGACAGCGCGGCTTTCAGCATCTTCGACGACTCGCTTCTTAACGTACGACAAGCCAACGCGCTCTATCCAAGGCGCAGTGCGTTCCAGGTAGTGGGCTTCTTCGCGATAAAGCTGAAGGAAAGCGCCGCAATATTCTTTCACTTCTTCCTCGGTTTTGAGGTGACACAAGAAGTCGGTGACACGCACTTTTACGCCACCGTTACCGCCGACGTGAATTTCGTAGCCCGAATCAACGCAGACCACGCCGTAATCTTTGATTGTGGCCTCGGCGCAATTGCGCGGACATCCTGAAACTGCCAATTTAACTTTATGTGGTGTCCACGTACCCCAGGTCATTTTTTCTAAATCAATGCCTAATTTTGTAGAGTCCTGCGTACCGAAGCGACACCATTCTTTGCCCACACAGGTCTTAACCGTGCGCAGAGATTTACCATACGCATGGCCCGAGACGAATCCGGCTTTGCCCAAATCCGCCCACATTTTTGGCAAGTCTTCTTTTTTCACGCCTAACAGATCGATCCGCTGGCCGCCGGTGATTTTCACCGTGGGTACGTTGTATTTTTCTGCCACGTCAGCAATGGCGCGCAGTTCGCTGGCATTGGTAACGCCGCCCCACATCCGCGGGATAACTGAATACGTGCCGTCTTTTTGAATGTTAGCGTGAGCCCGTTCGTTAATGAAACGGGATTGATAATCATCGACAGCTTCCGCCGGCCAGGTGGATATCAGATAGTAGTTTAGTGCCGGCCGACACTTTTGGCAGCCGTCGGGATTTTTCCACTCAAGAAAATCGCGCACTTGATCCATGCTGATCAAGTGTTGCTGACGTATGGTAGCGCGAACTTCATCGTGACTGTATTCGGTGCAGGCGCAGATGGATTTTTTGCTGTTGGCGGGATTGTAATCACCACCCAGAGTGGTCGCCAATATCTGCTCAACTAGTCCAGTACATGAGCCACAAGAACTGGACGCCTTGGTGTGGGCGCGCACTTCGTCCAAGGTGTATAGCTGCTTTTCGATAATGGCGTTGACAATCGTGCCTTTGCACACACCGTTACAGCCGCAGATCTCAACATCGGACGCCATGTCGGCCACCCGGTTAGTCGCGCCATGCCCGGCGTCACCGGTATGAGCCTCACCAAACAGTAATACATCACGAAAGCTGGAAACATCGGTGTTATCGCGCAGCAACTGGAAGTACCAGCTACCAGACGCGGTATCGCCGTAGAGAACAGCACCCTGAATGCGATTATCTTTAAGTACCAGGCGTTTATAAACACCCAGCCGGGCATCCTGATAAACGATGTCTTCGGTGCCTTCGCCGCCTTGAAAATCACCCGCAGAAAATAAATCGATGCCCGTGACCTTTAATTTGGTCGAGGTAACCGATCCCTGGTAGCGGGCGTAACCCAGGCCGACCAAATGATTGGCGCAAACTTTAGCCTGATCCCATAATGGAGCGACTAAGCCATACGTGGCCCCGCGATGCTGTACGCATTCACCAATGGAATAGATACACGGATCGTAGGTTTGCATGGTGTCGTTAACTACAATGCCACGTTCGACGTAGAGGCCGATTTTTTTAGCCAGCTCGACGTTGGGGCGTATACCCACCGCCATGACAACCAAATCTGCCGCTACTTCGGTGCCATTCTTGAATCGCACGGCATGAACACGATCTTCACCAATGATGGCCTCTGTCTGAGCCTCCATCAAAAAGCTCATGCCGCGTTCTTCCAGCGACTGCTGCAGCAACATGCCAGCGGGTTTATCCAACTGCCGTTCCATCAGACTGTCCAGCAAATGCACCACAGTGACGCGCATCCCCTGTTTCATCAGCCCATTGGCGGCTTCCAGGCCAAGCAAGCCACCACCGATAACCACGGCGTGACGATCTTTGCCGGCACGAGCCGCGGCCAGCATGGTGTCGACGTCATGAATATCGCGGAAGGTCACCACGCCCGGCAAATGACTGCCCGGGACCGGGATGATAAAAGGGTTGGAGCCCGTCGCGATGAGCAAACGATCATATTCGGCGACCGTGCCGTCCTCCGCAATGACCTGGCGGCGACGTCGGTCAACATTCACAATTTTTTTACCCTTGTGCAAGGTAACGCCGTTTTTTACGTACCAGGCATCGTCATTGATCATGATGTCCTGGACGGTTTTTTCACCGGCCAGTACCGGTGACAAAAGGATGCGGTTGTAGTTACCGTGAGGCTCTGTGCCAAACACGGTAATATCATAGAAATCAGGATCCAGTTTAAGCACTTCCTCGACAGTGCGCATACCTGCCATGCCATTGCCCACCACCACTAAGCGTTTACGCTTTTGATCTAACATGGGGTAAACCCTCCTTCGAGTAAACCAATATCCTGAATAACCACTCGGATCGATGTATTTCTTGGATTCATCTATTCATCTAGGCTTTAGCAGCCAGTACTGATCTGTCTTGTTTCTCGGCGGCGGCCATGGCCCGTGCGGACTGTAAAGCATCATCCGCTTCGGTGATAGTTTGCGCAGAGAACCGAACAAAAAGTGCAGCAAACGAGATAACGGTCACCGCAATACCCATAACCATCATCGCCGAATCCATGGTCATGTCTTGACTCCGAAACAGAAACCCACTCAGCAGGGCCCCCATATTACCCCCCGCGCCGACAATACCGGCGACCGGGCCAAGTGCCTGGCGATTGATAAAGGGCACCAGGCCATAAGTTGCGCCGCAGCCCATGCAAACAAAAAGGCCAAAGATCATCATCAGCGCAACAGCCAAGGGTAAAGACTGAGCCTGAGAGAACAGCATCAGGCTGATACCTTCGGCCAGAATGATCGCCAGTAAGACCCATTTACGCCCGTTCAACCCGTAATCACGAGCGGCAATATCAGAAACCCAACCGCCTAGACTCCGGGCAAAGATGTTCATTAACCCAAACAAGCCGGCAATCAAACCGGCTGTTGTCATGTCCAATTTAAAGTGATCATAAAAATACAGCGCAGCCACGTTATCGAGGGTTAGTTCAACGCCAAAGCAAGCACCATAAATCAGGAACAAGGCCCAAACCCGATAATCTTTAGCGGCCGCAGCAAAGTTAGATGCTGATTTGGCGGCAGCCGGCATTTTGCCTGCGGCACGAAGTTCTTTAAAGTTGCCCTCTGGGCAATCTTGGGTATATCGGTAATAGGCAATGCCCGTCAGGAACAAGCAAATACCGGGCACCACCATTGCCAAACGCCAGCCTAAAGATTGATCGGCAACGACAGTCAGGATCACCGTAAGCAACATGGGCATAAGAATTTGGGTGACGCCGCCGCCAAGATTGCCCCAACCTGCGGTCGTTGCTTGCGCCGTACCCACCACATTAGGCGCAAACATCATGGCCGTGTGGTATTGAGTCATTACAAAGCTTGCGCCAATCGCACCAATAGCCAGCCGGAACAATAAGAAGCTCTCGTAGCTATCGGCTAAACCAACCGTCATAACCGGCACGGAGCCGAGTATCAATAAGGCACTATAGGTGATGCGTGGACCAATTTTATCGCAGAGTACGCCGGCAATCAGGCGCACCAATATCGTAATAGCCACTGAAGCAATGATGGTGTTGCCGATTTGCTCTTTGGTTAGTCCGAGATCTTCTCGGATCGCGGGCATAAGCGGCGCCAAACCAAACCAGGCGAAGAAACTCAGGAAAAACGCAAACCATGTAAGGTGAAAAGTCCGCATTTGGGGTGTGCGGAAATCGAATAAATCAATTCGCGTTGCTTTGCCCTGGGAAACCATAAATGAGTAAGCTCCAAAATAAAAAAGGCGTTCGATTTGCTGTTAACTTCATCGGACGCCTATGTCCAATTTGTCTGAATATAAACTCCTATCATCACCTCTCAATGCAAAGATGGTGCCAAGAATTTTAGCCAGTCAATAATTGTCCATCAATATGATTATGATATGGTTTTTATAAAAATTTACGCGCGCAGTAATGGCGTTGGAAGAGAAACTTAATCACATGCTCTTAGATTGTGCATGGATATCGTGCACAATCCCCATAATAGTGCGGATCAATCTAGTGCCCGCCAAATAATAGTGCATGCTAATGCTTTCTCAGTATCGAATTTACGACGCTGTGGTGACGTTATCCGACTGCAACTCTTTGCGGTAACGCCGCATATTTTCGACATAATGCCGCGCGGACAATCCGTTCATTTGAATTTCTGGGGGAGTCAAAGGCCTGACCACTTTGCCGGGGCTACCCATAACCATGGAGCCATCGGGAATCTCTTTGCCTTCGGTGATTAATGCATTTGCGCCAATAATGCAGTTCTTACCAATACGAGCGCGGTTGAGAATCACGGCATTGATGCCTATGAGTGTATTTTCGCCGATCGTGCATCCGTGCAGCATGACTTTGTGGCCGATGGTGACGTTGGGCCCAATGACCAGCTTAATGCCCGGATCGGTGTGCAGAACAGAGCCGTCCTGGACATTGCTGTTCTCGCCTATCGTGATTAATTCGTTATCCCCTCGAATCACGACGTTAAACCAAACACTGGCGTTGTTTTCCAGCAGTACCGAGCCAATGACCTGAGCGCTGTCAGCAATAAAATAGTCGCCTCGACACTGTACCCGTCGATCTCCCAGTCGATAAATCATCCTCTGTCTCCTTCTTTTTTGTTAACTATTCCGTTATGGATCAACATTATGATGTCACACGATCACGCAGATAAACAGGTATCGCCAACTCGGGTGAGATGGCTCCATATTGACGGTACTGATGGACCGCCAGTGGCAACATGTCGGCGGCATCGGGCAGCTGCCCGGTTGGCGGCGGCTGAACTCGCGGGCTACAACGCGCCTCTAGGCGTTCAGCGTAACTTTGCCAACCGCTGCCCGCACCCTGCCATGCACCAAAATTGGGCGCAGATACAAGTTGCGGCGCACACACGCTTTCTTCGCCGATTAACTGAACAATGCCCTGATCATCGGCTTGATAAAGCCCCCAGTACACTTCATCCATGCGAGCATCGATGGCCACGGCAACCTGCCGTGCCCCCTGCTGCAGGAAAGCGGCTTGCGCCAGAATAGCCAAATTCGATACCGGCAATACCGGCAAATTAGCGCCAAAAGCCAAGCCTTGGGCCGTCCCTGCGGCGACTCTAAGCCCAGTAAAGCTGCCCGGTCCGCGGCCAAAGGCGATGGCATTTAAACTTTCAAGCGCCACACCTGCTTCGGCCAGTACCTCGGCAACTTGCACCAATATTAAATTGCCGTGCTCACGCGGGGCCAACTGGTTTCGAGCGATGATAACGCCATCAACCAGGAGCGCTACAGAACAAGCATCAGAGGCTGTGTCCAGTGCCAGCAAACGCAACCCACCATGCCAGTCGTTGGGTAAGTTCAGGGTCATTTAGCAGACATCCCATGGTTTTCAGGCGACGCATAAAAACTTACCACCGACGCTAAGTCCCGAGTCACTGGAGCCGGCGGCAGACTGGCAAGAAAGACTTTTCCGTAACTGCTGCGCTGTAGGCGCGGATCACAAATCATTAGCACGCCGCGATCATGGACACTACGAATCAAGCGCCCAACACCCTGCTTTAAATTCAATACGGCTTGGGGTACTTGATACATCATAAAGGGCTGCTCACCAGCTTTGGCCATCGCATTCAATTTGGCAGACAGTACAGGATCCGACGGCGACGCAAAGGGCAGTCGATCAATAATTACCAGGCGGAGGGCGGGACCGGGCACATCAACGCCTTCCCAGAAACTGCCCGTCCCCAGGAGTACGGCGTGGCCTTCGTCGCGGAATCGTGCGAGTAATTCTGCGGGTGGCCGTTGGCCTTGCACAAGCAAAGGGTGACTCAGTTTATTCGCCAGCAAGGTGGCGGCTTCCTGCAACGCCCGGTGGCTGGTAAATAGCATAAACGCCCCGCCACCACTGGCTTCGATGACTGGCAGCGCAGCTTCTACCACCTTGCGGGTATAGTCTGCATCAGCGGGGCTGGGCAAGCCTTTCGGTAGGTAAATAAGCGCACTGCGCTGATAATCAAACGGGCTTTCCAGTTGCAGGGTGGCGGCTTCTTCCAGCCCCAGCTGATGAGTGAAATGATTGAATTGGCCATCCACTGCCAATGTGGCCGAGGTGAAAATCCAGGCGCAACGCCGATCCAAGAACGCACTCATACTGGGCGCGACGGTGAGCGGCGTGATGTGCAAAGTGAACGATTGCCGGGACGTTTCTGCCCAGCGCACGGCCTCATCATCATCGCTCTGCAAAAATTGCTGCAATCGAGCCACTAGCTCTTCGGCTCGGCGGGCGCAGTTGGCAAGCCCAGTGGTGCGCTCCGCTGCTAAATTTAATCGGGTTAGGAGGTGTGATAAGGTCGACTGAAATGTCGCCATCGAGTCCGCCATTCCGAGTCGATTTGACCAATCCATCCATGACTTTCGCTGCTCATCGGCGCCAAACGCATCGCGAGTTTGCCGCAATTGTGACTCCACAGCCCAGGCGGCATCGGTCAGCTCCGGCATATCTCGTAATTCACGATCATGCTCGGCGATGACATCACGACATAAATCAAAAATCTGGCGTCCGGTGAGTGCGATACCAAAAAACTGGCTGGCAATTTCTGGAATCTGATGGGCTTCGTCGAGGATGACGGCGTCGGCCCCCGGCAGCAGTTCGCCGAATCCCTCCTGGCGTAACGCCAAATCGGCAAACAATAAGTGATGATTAACCACCACCACACGGGCATCCTGGGCCTGACGACGCGCTCGCAAAACAAAGCAGTCATTAAGTTTTGGGCACTCACCGCCCAGGCAATTGTCGGTGGTAGAAGTCACCTGTGGCCATAGGCTAGCATTGGCGGGGATGTTTTTTAGCTCGGCGATATCGCCGCTGCGGGTTACGGCAGACCAGTCTTCGACTTGCTTGCGAAAACGATGATCGGCGGGCGTCGTATGTGCAAGGGCGCTGATCAGCTCAAGGCGATACAAACAAAGGTAGTTGGAGCGTCCTTTGAGCAAGGCGGCACTGACGGGCTGACCCAAGGCGCGCTGCACCGTCGGTAAATCGCGGTGAAAGATTTGCTCTTGCAGGGTTCGGGTAGCCGTGGAGATAAGTACCTTACCCCCCCAATGTAATGCAGGCGCCAGGTAAGCGTAGGTTTTGCCAATACCGGTGCCGGCTTCGACGACCAGTCGCCCCCGCGACTCTAATACCTGCCCTATCGCCTCCGCCATACGCTGTTGTCCGGCGCGTGGCAAAAAATTAGTTAGCGCTTGAGCCAATGGCCCATTGTCAGCCAGCAGGCGCGTGTAATCATTGTCGTCAGGTTGTGACGCCGCTTGAGTAAGCTCAGCCATAGCGCTCCACTACTCGCTCGAACGAAGACGAGCCGTCTCAGCCCCAGCCTCATCCCCCAGGCTAGCCCTGGCCTGGGCGATCAACTCCCAATTAGCCTGTTGCAACCAAACCTCATGCCCGGCCAGACTGAGCGATTTTCTTGCTAAGGATTCGGCTTCTTGAGCCCGCCCTTGTTTTAACCTTACGCGGGCCAGTTGATACCATAACCGAGCATTGCGTGGTTCCAAGCGGGACGCCCGCTCTAAACTTGAGGAGGCCGCATCCAAATTATCCGCCTTAAGTTGAGTCTGAGCCGTTTGCAACAAAGCGGTCACCGCTCGGCTTTCTGGCGCACCCGTGACCAGCGACTGGTCAGATTTTTGCGGGGTAGTGGTTTGGATATGCGTTTGATCGTCGACTTTCCACTGCGGCAATGAATTAGCCCGAGCAGGCGGAGAGGTTTTAACTAAGGGTTGGGGTCGCGTCGCTGCTGGCTCGTCGATAATGCTGCCTACAGGAGGTACACAGGCGGTCAAACTCAATAAGATAACTAGCCCCACCCATCGAATGTCACGTAACTTCATTGTCGCCACCATTGCTTAATCCAATTGACTGCGGGTTGAATGGCTGCGCCCAGAGGATTACACACCGCTTGATCAAGCGGTGCGCTGCCTTCCAAAAAGGGCAGACTGATAGTGCCCGGACAACTGCCGTCAGAAAGCAACCCCGTTGCCGGATCAACGCTGTATTCCTGCACATCGGCAGGCATTGTTAAATCCAGCGCCTGATTAGAGCTGGCGGCGATAATGTCTGTCCAGATTGGCAGTGCGCCGCTTGCTCCAGATAAACCTGTGGGCTTGTTGTCATCGCGACCTACCCAAACGACGGCTGCTAAGTCGCCGGTAAATCCAGAAAACCAACTGTCGCGAAAATCATCCGTTGTCCCCGTCTTGCCTGCCGCAGCTAAATTTGGCAAACGTCTGCCTGCACTACTGGCGGTGCCTTGTCGAACCACTTCCTGCATAGCTCGATTGATCAAGTAGGTCGGACCGGGACGGATGGCTTGCTCTACGTTGACAGGATAACGCTTCAATGGCACGCCATCCTGAGTCGTCACCTCGCGAATTGCTCGCAACGGCGAGCGAAATCCGCCGGATGCCAAAGTTTGATAAATTTGCGCCACGTCTAACGGAGACAAAGAAATCGCCCCCAACAACACCGAGGGATAAGCCGGCACGTCTTCTTTCATACCCAGGCGACGCAGGGTATCGACCACTTGGGTCACTCCCAGACTCAAACCCAGCCTGACGGTTGCCAGGTTATAAGAATTGGCCAGCGCCAGGTACATAGGCACGCTGCCGTGACCCTCCCCTTCGTAATTTTTCGGTGCCCATTCCTGGCCGGTAGCTAATCGCATCGAAAACGGCAGATCTTCAAGCTGAGTCGCTAAAGTAAACTTATCTTTTTGCTCCAACGCTGTCAGATAAACAGCCGGCTTGACCAGTGAACCTATCGAACGACGCGCATCCAGTGCACGATTAAAGCCGCTGTAGCGGCTATCTTGACCACCCAGCATTGCTAATATTTCGCCGTGATTGGTATCGGTCACCACAACAGCCGCTTGCAGCCCCGGCGCTTTGATTCGCCGCATTTTTTCCAGTTCTGGCAGGCGCTTTGCTACCGTTTTTTCAACCACCGTCTGTATCGCCGGATCCAGCGTGGTGAAAATGCGCAAGCCCCCATTGGCAAGGTCTTCGGCCTGATAATCACGTTGTAATTGTCGACGCACCAAATCTACAAATGCCGGATAGGTCGCCGGCTTGCTGCCTCCAGCGTTCAACATTAACGGCTTGGCCTTGGCAGCAGCGGCTTCTTCCGCCGTGATGACGCGATTTTGCGTCATCAAATCCAGCACGTAATCCCGGCGTTTCTGAATTCGCTCTGGGTGGCGGCGAGGATCGTAATAAGAGGGGCCCTTGATGATTGCAATCAGCATGGCCAGCTCATGATTCTGCAATTCCGCCACGGGCTTGCGGAAATAAAAAAAGCTAGCTAAACCAAAGCCGTGGATGGCGCGGTCGCCGTCCTGGCCAAGATAAACTTCGTTGAGATAGGTTTCTAGGATTTCGGCTTTGCTGTAATGCAGCTCCAGCGATATCGCCATCACCACTTCGTTAACTTTGCGCCGCAGACTGCGCTCGTTACTCAAGAACAGGTTTTTGACCAATTGCTGGGTTAAGGTGCTCCCGCCCTGAACCGTCCTGCCAGCGCGCAGGTTGGCTATCGCCGCCCGCAGGATAGCCAGTGGATCCAGCCCCATGTGCTTGGCGAATCGTTGATCCTCCGTCGCCATCAGGCCTGCCACCAGCTTTGGCGGCACATCTTTTAGGTTGATGAGTGAGCGATCTTCTCCACCACGCGGATAAATACTGCCAATAAGCAACGGATCCAGACGTAATAACTCCAAAGACACGCCACTGGCACGTTGAATATCCGTAACCTGGGAGCCAGAGAAACGCACGCTGATTTGCTGACTGGGGTCATTGCCATCCCAAAATCGGAACCCACGACTGTAAACGTCTACTTGCCCGCCACGGGTTCGATAGGTCCCCGGCTCCTGCGCGGCGTCGTCCGCACGGTAGCCAAGACGATCTAACTCGGCCACCAGTCGAGTGGGGTTAAGCAAGGTTCCGGGGTAAAGCTCAAGCGGTCGCGCATAAACCTGCGCAGGCAATACCCAGCGCCGGTCTTCAAATTGCTGAGTAACGCGATAATCCATGTAAACGGCGTACAGGACCAAAGCGCAGGCAGCCAGTATCATTAGGAAACGAATCCAGGCTCGCACAGGGCGATTAGGCCGAGATTTAGAAGAAGATGCCATCAGAATGTATTACATACAGTTAAGTTTGGTGCGAGATTCTACCGCATTCACGGCACAGACTCGAATCAATAACAACAAAGCGTAACTGCTAGGCAGACATTTTCAACTTAGGTAGACGGCGAACGAGTCGCGACTTCAACGACTTGAGCAATTTCGTCGATAGGGCGATGACGTACATCCGTGCCCCCCACGAGATAAATCACGTATTCAGCGATATTTCTGGAATGGTCGCCAATACGCTCTAGCGCACGCACGCACCAGATGGTATCCATCACGCGGCGGATAGTCCGTGGATCTTCCATCATGAAGGTGATGTACTGACGAACGATGGCCTCGTATTCACGATCAACCTGGGTGTCTTCGCGAAGAATTTTCAGCGCCATCTCCGAATCCAGACGTGCAAACGCATCCAGTGAATCGCGCAACATACCGCGAACATGATTGGCGAAATGTTCGACTTCCACATAGCCTTGTGCCGGACGATCAAGTTGCGCAAGTTGGGCGGCCATCCGGCCAATTTTTTCAGCTTCGTCACCGATCCGCTCAAGGTCAATAACTGCTTTTAACACGGTCAACACCAGACGCAAATCACCGGCGGCAGGCTGGCGGCGCGCCAATACGCGAGTGCACTCGTCATCAATGGTTAATTCAAGACGATCAACTTGATCGTCTTTACGACCAACATCTTCGCCGCGCTGACTTTCACCCTGAACCAAGGCCTGAATGGCCTGGGAAATCTGATCTTCTACCATGCCACCCATGATTAAGACATGGCTGCGGATGGTCTCGAGCTCTTGGTCAAACTGACGCGAGATGTGGTGCCCTAATTCTTTCTTTTCCATGATATCGCTTCCCTCTTGATCTACGCGCCTGACTCAGACGATAACCGGTTAACCATAACGGCCCGTGATGTAATCTTCAGTACGCTTCTGCGATGGATTGGTAAACAGCAAATCCGTACTGCCAAACTCCACCAGCTCACCCAAATACATAAAAGCAGTATAGTCAGAGACGCGGGCGGCCTGTTGCATATTATGGGTAACTATCAAAATGGTAACCTTACTTTGAATTTGCCCGATCAAATCTTCGATATTAGCCGTCGCAATGGGGTCAAGTGCGGATGTTGGTTCATCAAACAACAAGATCTCAGGGTCCGTTGCCAATGCACGAGCGATACATAGACGCTGCTGCTGACCACCCGACAGATTAAACGCCAGGTCATTGAGCCGGCGCTTAACTTCGTCCCACAATGCCGCATCCCGCAATGCTTGCTCAACCTTCTCATCCAGCACGGCGCGTTTGGTGATTCCACGCACTCTTAGCCCATAGGCTACATTTTCGTAGATGGTTTTTGGAAACGGGTTGGGTTTCTGAAAGACCATGCCAATGCGCATCCGAACTTCAATCGGATCCACCGACGAATCAAGGATGTTGATGTCGCCCGGCTGCAACATGATCTCACCGTCATAGCGATTGCCCGGGTAAAGATCGTGCATGCGATTAAAGCAGCGCAGCAACGTTGACTTACCGCAACCGGACGGCCCGATCAACGCCGTTACTCGGTTTGCAGCCAAGGTAAAATTAACGTTCTTTAGCGCCGCCACCCCGCCCGGATAAAAGAAGTTGAGGTTAGTTACCTGAGCTTTGGGTAAGGGGTTCGGATCGTTCACCAGATTGTTATCCACAAGATTGAATTTGCTGATATCTAAGCTATTTATCACGACATCACCATTTAATCCGTTGACGATAACGATAACGCAGCCAGATAGCCAGGCCATTCATCAGCAGTGTGGCGGTGACTATGATAATACCGGTGGCCGCTGCGTTTACCAGAAAAGCGGCTTGCGGCCGGGACAACCAGTTGAACATCTGTATGGGTAACACCGTGAACGGAGAAAACAGCCATTCAAAATTCACGAATGGCGCCTCGGTACCGATGGGCGACGGTGGCAAGAAAGCAATAAATGTGAGTGCGCC
>Ga0255311_1000029_pt1 | contig 16003 bp, 13 predicted proteins | sample EtOH4_T0_E4_meta_FD_201358 | JGI IMG/M metagenome (GOLD analysis project Ga0255311, IMG submission 201358) | Sandy soil microbial communities from University of British Columbia, Vancouver, Canada - EtOH4_T0_E4 | ecosystem: Engineered > Artificial ecosystem > Sand microcosm > Unclassified ... | reverse complement strand
GGGCATCGCCAAGCATGGCGCCAAGCTGGTGACCGCGGTCGCGACAGCGAGCGTGCCCAAGATCACCGTGCTGATCGGCGGCAGCTTCGGCGCCGGCAATTACGGCATGGCCGGCCGCGCTTATTCACCGCGCTTCCTGTTCACCTGGCCCAACAGCCGCATCTCGGTGATGGGCGGCGAGCAGGCCGCGTCGGTGCTGGCGACCGTCCACCGCGACGCCGACAGGTGGACCAAGAAGCAGGCCGAAGCCTTCAAGGCGCCGATCCGCGAGGATTACGAGGAGCAGGGCAACCCGTGGCACGCGACCTCGCGGCTGTGGGACGACGGCATCATCGATCCCGCCCAGACCCGCGACGTGCTCGGCCTGGCGTTCGCGGCGTGCCTCAACGCGCCGATCCCGGAGCGCCCGCAGTTCGGCGTGTTCCGGATGTGACGTGCCTCAGCACGTCATCCTGAACTCGTTTCAGGATCCATGTTCGTGAAACGCGGTGCGGTCTCCGCAATGGACCCTGAAACAAGTTCAGGGTGACGGCAGAGGTGGGAGACCGAGCCCGATCGCCAGATCATACCAGTCAGGGTTTTCGCTCTCGATCAGGTTGATCTTCCACTGACGGTGCCAGCGCTTCAATTGTTTCTCCCGCGCAATCGCGGCGGGCATGTCCGCGAACAGCTCGAATCTCACCAGCCGATGCACTGAGTATTTCGATGTGAATCCTTGCTTCTGATCGGTGCGATGTTGATAGATTCGCGCCAGCAGGTCGGATGTTACGCCAATATAAAGTGTTCCGCGTTCCCGGCGGGCCAAGATGTATACGCAGGGCTGTTTCACAGGCGCTGAACATGCGGAGGAATGGATGCTGAAACAAGTTCAGCATGACGGCAGGGGAGACTTGGGCTGACCAAAAAGGTTCGGGTTGACCAGTTGCTTGTTACGCGGGGTCTCGCGGAGAGCCGGACGCGGGCTCAGGCGCTGATCCTCGCTGGCGCAGTGTTCTCCGGTGAAAAGCGGGTCGCCAAGGCGGGCGACTTGCTGCCGGAGGGTGCGCCGCTCGAGGTCAAGGGGCGCGACCATCCGTGGGTGTCGCGGGGCGGGGTCAAGCTCGACCACGGGCTGACGCATTTCGGGTTCGACGTGGCGGGCGCGGTGGCGCTCGATATCGGCTCGTCGACCGGCGGCTTCACCGACGTCCTGCTGAGCCGGGGGGCGGCCAAGGTCTATGCGGTCGATGTCGGCACCAACCAGCTGGCGTGGAAGCTGCGGCAGGACGCGCGCGTGATCGTCCACGAGCAGACCAACGCGCGCTACGTCGACGCAACGATCGTCCCTGAGCCGGTCGACGTGGTGGTGTGCGATGCGAGTTTCATCGGCCTGTCAAAGGTGCTCGGGCCGGCGCTGGCGCTCGCCCGGCCCGGCGCGAAGCTGGTGGCGCTGGTCAAGCCGCAGTTCGAGGCGGGCCGTGAGGAGGTCGGCAAGGGCGGCGTGGTGCGCGATCCGGAGGTCCACCAGCGGGTGTGCGACGCGGCCGCCGAATGGGTCGCTTCGCAGGGCTGGCGCGTAGTGGGAGTGACCGTGAGCCCGATCACCGGGCCCGAAGGCAATGTCGAGTTTCTGTTGGGAGCTGTAAAGAATGGCTGAGTTGGTTGAACAGCGGCAATGGTGGAAGTTCGCTTTGGTCACCGTGCCGGCGATCGTCCTGCTCGGGTCGGCCAGCGGATGGCTATCGAACAGCGGCTACGGCAATTCCTGGTTCGACGCGCTCACCAAGCCGTTCTTCATGCCGCCCGGGTGGGTGTTTGGGGTCGCGTGGACGCTTCTGTACACACTGCTCGGGCTGGCGTTGGCATTGATCCTCGCGGCGCCGCCGTCGCCGCGCAAACGCAACGCCTTGATCCTGTTCTTCGCTCAGCTCGCGCTCAATTACGCTTGGTCGCCGATCTTTTTCGCGGGGCACGACATTGTCCTCGCCAAGATGGTAATCTTCCTGATGGCCGCCATCGCCGCAGCGGCGGCGGGGCAGTTCTGGCGCATCCGCCCACTGGCAGGAGCGCTGATGCTTCCCTATCTGGGGTGGCTGATCTTCGCGGCAACGCTGACCGCCGCGATCCAGAACCTCAATCCGGAGGCGGGGCGCTCGCTGCTCGGCTTTTAAGGAGTCAAAGGCATGCAATCCGAGAACAAGATGTTCGACGACCTGGTGAAGATGGTCAACGGCGTCGCTGGGACGTTTGCCGGCGCCGGGCGCGAGGCCGAGGCGTCGATGCGCGAGAAGATGCGCGAATGGATCGGCGGGGTCGATTTCGTCGGCCGCGACGAGTTCGAGGCGGTCAAAGCGATGGCCGCGGCGGCGCGCGACGAGAATGAGGCGTTGACGGCGCGGATCGCGGCGCTCGAGGCCAAAGTCGTGGGCACGACCAAAGCGCGCGCACCGAAGACCAAAACGGAGGCGAAGCCCTGAGCGAGCCCGATGAGCAGGAAGAGCGCGACGACGGCGCCCCGATCGAGGTTCTCGAGCAGTATTTCGACGCCCGCGGCTGGGCTTGCGAGCGCTCGGCCGAGGGCGAGATCGTCGCGTCCGCCACGGGCAGCTGGGCGCAATATGAACTGCGCGGCGTGTGGCGGCCCGAGGACCAGGTGCTGCAGTTTCTCGCCTTCCCCGACATCAAGGTCGCGGTCGAAAAACGCCAGGCGATCTACGAGGCACTGGGCCTGATCAACGAGCAATTGTGGCTCGGCCACTTCGAGATGTGGTCGGGATCCGGCCTGATCGTCTTCCGCCACGCGACCATCCTCGACGCGCGCGAAGGCGAGGGGCTGAGCCTCGAGCAGGCGGAAGCGATCGCCGAGGCCGCCATGGAGGAATGCGAGCGCTTCTATCCGGTGTTCCAGTTCGTGCTGTGGGGCGGAAAATCGCCCGGCGAAGCGATCGCGGCCGCGCTGATCGACACGCACGGCGAAGCATGAGGGGCGGCGAAGCATGAGCGTCGATCTTCTTCCCGGCCCGACCTGGCTGGTCGGCTGCGGCAACATGGCCGGGGCGATGGTCGAGGGCTGGCGGTCGGCGGGCGTCGACCTGTCGCAAGCAGTCGCAATTCGCCCAAGCGGCAAGCCAGTTGAAGGCGTGCGGACGGTTCGGTCGGTCGGCGAGGCCGGTCGGCCGCCGAAGCTCGCGATCCTCGGCTTCAAGCCGCAGAAGCTCGACGAAATCGCGCCCGATTTGGCGTCGCGTCTGTCGGCGCAAACGGTGGTGGTCTCGATCCTCGCCGGGGTCGAAGCCGCGAGCCTGCGCAGCCGCTTCCCCGGCGCCGTGGCGATCGTCCGCGCCATGCCCAATTTGCCGGTCGCGGTCCGCCGCGGCGTCGTCGGCCTGTTCAGCGCCGATGCCGACGATGGGCTAAGGCAGCAGTTGATGCAGCTGTTCAGTGCGCTCGGCTTCGTCGCCTGGACGGCGAGCGAGGCGGAATTGGCGGCGATCGGCTCGGTCGCCGGGGCGGGCCCGGCTTACGCCGCCCGCTTCATCGCCGCGCTCGCCAAGGCCGGCGTGCAGCGCGGCCTCGATCCTGCAATCGCGTCGACCCTCGCGCTCGAGACCGTGCTCGGCACCGGCTGGATGGCGGCGGCCAGCGGCGAGCCCATGGACGCCATCGTCCGCAGGGTCGCGAGCCCGAACGGCACCACCGAAGCCGGTCTTGCCGTGCTTGACCCCGAACTCGACGCGCTGGTCGCCCGGACAATCGACGCGGCCGCGGACCGCGGCGCGGAGCTTGCCGAACAGGCGCGGGCTCCCAAGCTTGCCGCCGAGACCCCGCTGGCTTAGGCGCCGTCCATAACAGGGACGCATGGATGGCCGAGCAGCGCACTTTCGACGACCGCGACGGATGGATCTGGTTCGACGGCAAGCTCGTCCCGTGGCGCGAGGCTAATGTCCACATCCTGACCCACGCGCTGCATTATGCGTCGTCGGTGTTCGAGGGCCAGCGCGCGTACAATGGCGAGATTTTCAAGCTCCACGAGCACAGCCAGCGGCTGCACGAGAGCGCCAAGATCCTCGGTTTTGAAATCCCGTGGAGCGTCGCCGAGGTCGAGACCGCGTGCAAGGAAGTCCTCAAAGCCAACAATTTGGTCGACGCCTACATGCGGCCGGTCGCCTGGCGCGGCTCGGAGGCTATGGGCGTATCGGCCCAGGGCACCAAGCCGCACATGGCGATCGCGGCGTGGGAATGGGGCAAGTATTTCGATCCCAGGCTCGCCGAGAAGGGCATCCGGCTCGACATCGCGCGCTACCGGCGCCCGGCTCCGTACACCGCGCCGGTGCATTCGAAGGCGGCCGGGCTGTACATGATCTGCACGCTGTCGCGGCAGCAGGCCGAAAGCCGCGGCTATGACGATGCTTTGATGTTCGACTGGCGCGGGCAGGTCGCCGAAGCGACCGGCGCCAACGTCTTTTTCGTGCGCGGCAACGAATTGCACACGCCGACGCCCGATTGCTTCCTCGACGGGATCACGCGGCGCACGGTGATGGACCTCGCCCGCAACCGCGGCGTCGAAGTCGTCGAGCGGCCGATCTGGCCCGACGAGCTCGAGAGTTTCGAGCAGATGTTCCTGACCGGAAGCGCGGCCGAGGTGACGTTCGTCGGTTCGGCGGGACCGTGGAGCTTCGCGGTTGGCGAGCTGTCGAAGCAGCTTGCCAAGGATTACGACGACACCGTCAATGGGCGGCTGCCTAATCAGTAGGGCCTTTTCACCTCAAGAGGCCCGTCTATAAGCGCGCCTTCTCCTGCTGGGGCGTCGCCAAGTGGTAAGGCACCGGTTTTTGGTACCGGCATTCGCAGGTTCGAATCCTGCCGCCCCAGCCAGTCCCGGATGATTGTGCATTCGAACCTGCTCGGCCCCTGTTGTGTGGCCATCCGGCCGCGGGGGTTCGAATCCTGCCGCCCCAGCCGGCACTTAGCTCCTTATCCACAGGGCTTTCCACAGTTTCAACCCCGTTCGGTCTTCTTCGTGCCGGGTGAGGAAGCCGCGTCGCGTTCCAGCGCTTCGATCAGCGATTGACGCATCTGCGCAATCGCCTCCGCCGTCACCGGTCCGAGGATTCCGGCCACGTCGGGAGATATATGCGCGGCCGGGTCGTCTCCGGTCTGGAACACATAATGGTCGAACATCGCTCGCCACGCGGCCCGCTGGTTGGACGGCAGCGACCTTAGGCTGAGCATGCCGTGGAGCATCGCGTCCCACGGCGAACCGACGTCGTCGCGCGCGGGATTCCACCAATAGTTGACCAGCATGTTGAAGCGCTCGAGCGCCTCGACGTGATGGTACCAGCCATAGGGGATGAAGAGCGCGTCCCCCGGCTCCAGCTCCGCGACCTGGGCTGTTTCGAGCGCCGCGGCGAAGCGCGGATAGAGATCGAGGTCGGGCGCGGTCAAATGGACCATGCTGACCGGCGTGCCGGCGGGCGTGAAGTGGAGAGGGCCCGGGTACAGATTGGCGATCTGCTCGGGCGGGAACAGGGTAAAGCGCCGCCGGCCGGCCACGACGACCGCGATGTTGTCGGTCGGGTCGTTGTGGGTCGCGACCTTGGCCGCGGTGCCGATCCACAGGCGCGGCGTGGCGGACGCCGGGACATAAGGCATCGGGTGAGTGGAGCTGAACGCCGGCAGCACCTGCTCGGCGACGACGCCCAGGGCCGCCATGGTGAACGGCCGGTCGCTGGCCGCTTGCTCCTGCAGGGCCGCGAGGAAGCCTGGCAGGCTGGTCCGCCCGCGCACGAAATTGAGGGCGCGCCCGTCCGGCGTGTAGTGAAACCGGCCGTCGTTTTCCGGGTCGGTGCGGAGCACTTCGATCGGGGTGTCCGTCGCCTGCCCGGACAGCATCGCGATGCAGCGGTCGGCGCCCTGCCGGGCGGCGCCGACCAGCGGCCAGTCGGCGGCGAGTCCGCGCAGGACCACCGGAAGCGCGGCCGGCGCGACGGTGCTCGCGAACTCGTCCGGCGTGGTCGCTTCCAGACTTGGAATTTCGCGCATCGATGGTCTCGCTTCATCCTGTGCCGCTGGCTAATGTCCGCCGATGATTCTCAGCTTTCTCGCCGCTTCAGCGCTTGTCGCACAATCGGCCCCGCCGGCGGTCAACAAATATGCGATCGACGAGCCGATTGCGCGGCCGTCTCGCGCGCGGCTGGTATGGCGCGACGAGTTCGGCGGCAACCGGCTCGACCTGTCCAAATGGGACTACGACACGGCGTATAACAAGAAGGGCTGGTTCAACGGCGAGCTGCAATATTATTCGGCCGGGCGGCGCGAGAACATCCGCGTTGCCGGCGGCCGCCTGATACTCGCCGCGCGGCGCGAGCGGCTCGACCCGAAGCGCTATCAGGACTGGGGCGGGCAGGATTACACTTCGGCCAAGGTCGTCACCCGCGGCAAGGCGCAATGGACCTACGGCTATTACGAAATCCGCGCCAAGCTGCCCTGCGCTCGCGGTACCTGGCCGGCAATCTGGATGCTGCCGACCAACATGGCCAAATGGCCGGACGAGGGCGAGATCGACATCATGGAGCAGGTCGGGTCCGAGCCGAACCTGATCTACGCGTCGCTGCACACCCAGCTTTTCAACCATATCCAGAAGACCCAGCGCAGCGTGCAGAAGCTGCTGCCGACGAGCTGCACCGGATTCCACACCTACCAGCTCGACTGGCGGCCGGACTCGATCACCATCGGCTTCGACGGCCGAGCGTACATGCGAGTGCGCAACGACCAGCCCGGCGGCAAGGGCGCGTGGCCGTTCAACACCCCCTTTTACATGATCCTCAACCTCGCGATGGGCGGCGACTGGGCCGCGGCCAAGGGCATGGACGACGCCGCGCTGCCGCAGTCGATGGAAGTCGATTACGTGCGCGTCTGGCAACGCCGCTGATCAGTGACCGACGAGCACCGGCGCGGCGCTGTGACGATGGATCCGCGCATGCGCGGCCAGCGCCGCGAAGACCGCGATCATCGCATAGGCCATCAGCGGGATGACGAACGACAGCGACAGGCTTGAGGCGTCGGCAAACCGCCCGACCGCGAACGGCAGCACCGCGCCGCCGACGATCGCGACGCACAGCAGACCCGAGGTCGACGCCTGGCTCACGCCCGAGCGCTCGAGGGTGATGGTGAAGATGGTCGGGAACATGATCGAGTTGAACAGGCCGACGGCCAGCGCACAATAAGCGGCAACCGGACCGTCGCTCAACGCGACGACCGCGCACAGGGTTGCCGCGACCGAAGCGGCGATCGTCAGCAACCGCGTCGCCGCGACCCGGGTCAGCAGCGCGCTGCCGATAAAGCGCCCGACCAGCGCGCCCATCCAGTAGATGCTGGCGAGATAAAAACCGGCCGTCTCGAGCGGCAAATCGAGAATTTCGGGACGGTTGAGGAAGTTGATCATGATGCTGCCGATCGAAACCTCGGCGCCGACGTAGAGGCCGATGGCGATCGCGCCGAGCACCGCCCAGCGCGACTTCAAGGCATCGAGCGCGGAGCCCGGAGAGCTGCTGCCGCTGGCCCGCGCCGCGTTTTCGATGCGCGCCCGCGACAGCCAGATGAACAGCATCAGCCCGACCAGCATCAAGGCGATCAACAGGAACGCCTGGGTCACCGCGCCGAGCGCGATCGCCCGGTCCGCGGCGTCGGTGATCGGGGCATGGCCGGCCTTGAGCACGTCTCCGCCAAGCATGATCGCCGAGCCGAAATAGACCCCGACCACGACGCCCAATGAATTGAACGCCTGCGCGAAGGTCAGGCGGAAATGGCTGCGGTCGGGCGGCCCCAGCGCGGCGGCGAGCGGGTTTGCCGCGACCTGCAAGGTGGTGATGCCGATGCCGAGCACGAACAGCGCCGCGAGGATGATCTCGTAACTCTGGAAGCGAGTGACGAACTGCACGAGCAGACACCCCACGGTCATGGTCCCGAGCGCGATCAGGATCGATCGCACGGCGCCCGCGCGATGGAGCAGAGCCGCGGCCGGAAAGGACATGAAACCGTAGGCGGCGAAGAACACCAGCTGCGTCAGCAGCGCCTCGGTGTAGCTCAGGCGAAAGCTGGCCTTCAAAGTGGCGATCAACGGGTCGTTGTTCGAGCTGATGAACCCCCAGGCGAAAAACAAGGTCGTGACGGACACGAATGCCGGGATCGTCGACGACGCCTTTGCGGTCATTCGACCCGCTTCCGGACGGCCCGGCTGCGCCAGGTCACGGTGACCACCGAGCCCGGCGGGATTCGGACCGGGAACGATTCGCTTGGAGTGGCCAGCGTCACGTCGCGCGGCGCGGCCGCGCTGTTGAGGGCGATGACCGCGACGGTGCGGTTGTCAGGGTCGAGGAAGGCGACGGTGTCGACGTCGCTGACGCCGCTGTCGGAGGCGATGCGCCGCGCGCCGGGTCGGACGAAGCGGCTGGCATGGCCCAGCACGTAATATTCCACGTTGCGGCTGACCACCGACGCGCTGGCCGGATCGATCGTGACCACCCCGCGGCAATCGCCGCAGCCGCCGAGGTGCGGCCCGTGTTTGGGGTCGAGCGCCAGGTTCCACAGCAGCACGCCGCGGGCCCAGTTGCGGGTCGCGCCGATGACCAGGTTCTTGGTCATCCAGGCGAGGACCTCGTCGTACTTCGGCGACCATTCGCCGCCCGAGCATTCGGTGAACCAGACCTCCTTGTCGGGGTAGGCGTCGCGGACCTTCGACTGGGCGGCAACGTCGCCGCCGTAGCAATGCCAGGCGACGCCGGCGATGTAGCGGCGCGCGACCGGGTCGGCGAGGGTGCCGAGCGGCATTTCCGGCTTGTCCCAATTATGATCCCAGTCGAGGATTCGCGTGGCGATCCGCCGCCGCTCGAACAGCGGGCCGAGATGGCCGCCGATCACGGCCGCGCGGTCGGCTGGGCTCATCCGCATGCCCGGGTAGGAGTCCGGCTCGAAGTCGGGCTCGTTCTGGATCGACAGGACGTGGACCGGCACGCCTTCCCGCCCGAACTCCTCGACCGTCCGCGCGAGATAGGCCGCGAAGGCGGGGTAGGCGACCGGGTCGAGCTTGCCCTGGATCAGGCTGCGGCTGGTCTTCATCCACGCCGGCGCGCTCCACGGCGAGATCATCACCTTGAGGTCGGGGTTGATCGCCAGCGCCCGGCGAGTGGTCGGAAGCATCGCCCGCCGCGCCGGCTCGATCGAATAATATTTGAGCTCAGGATCGGGCAGGTTTCCCGGCGAATCGTCGAAGCTGTAGTGGACCGGCGAGAAATCCGACGCGCCGACCGTCAGGCGGGTGAACGACAGCCCGAGCCCCCCGCCGTGCCGTCCGAACAGCTCGGAAAGCAGAGCCCCGCGCCGGTCGGCGGGCAGGGCGTGGATCAGGTCGGCGGACGCATCAGTGATCGCCGCCCCGAAGCCGACGATCGACTGGAAGCGCTGGTCGGGATCGATGTGGATCGTCGCGGCCGTGGCCAGGCCCGGCCCTGATGGAAGCGGGGGCTGCTCGGCCAGCTTCTGGGTGCCGTCGCCGGTGGTCAGCCACCATCGCGCGGTGGCGGTCGCCGGTTCCCGGACCGTCGCGCAGCCGCCCAGCGCGACCAGAGACAGAACGGGCAGGAAGCGTTTGATCATTCGGCTTTGCAATATTTGTCGATGAATTCGTCATGGCCCGGCATCACGTCGACGCATTTACGGATCGTCAGCGCGATATTGCCGAGATATTTCACGATCTGCGGGTCGCTCTTGATCTCGACCAGCGGGTCATGGTCGACCGGGATCACGCCCTGGCCGAGGAGCACCTGGATCCAGCTTTCCTCGGCGAACAATTCCTCGTCTTCGCGGAAGATCCGGCCGCTCGAGCGGAACAGGTCGATCTTGCGCTGGAGGGTCGGCGGCACCTCCATGTCGCGGCAGTAGCGCCAGAAGTCCGTGTCGTCGCGTTCGGACGCCTTGTAGTGGAGGATGATGAAGTCGCGCACGCGCTCCCATTCAAAGTCGGACTGGCGATTGAACTCGTCGATCACGGCGGGATCGAAGCCGCTGTTGGGGAACAGCCGGACAAGGCGGATCGCGGCCGACTGGACGAGATGAATGCTGGTCGATTCCAGCGGCTCGAGGAAGCCCGACGCAAGCCCCAGCGCGACGCAATTCTTGTTCCACAGCTTGCGCCTCTTGCCGGTGGTGAAGCGAATCCGGTTGGGACTTGCGGTCGGCTCGCCTTCGAGGTTGGCGAGCAGCATCGCTTCGGCGTCGGCATCGTCGATATACTGGCTCGAATAGACATGGCCGTTGCCGACGCGGTGCTGGAGCGGAATCCGCCATTGCCAGCCGGCGGTCCGCGCGGTCGATCGCGTATAGGGCGTGGTCTCGATGGTCCGCGCGCACGGCACCGCGATCGCCCGGTCGCACGGCAGCCAGTGGGTCCAATCCTCGTAGCCGGTCTTCAACGCCTGCTCGATGATCAGTCCGCGGAAGCCGGAGCAGTCAATGAACAGGTCGGCCTCGATCCGCCGGCCGCTGTCGAGCGTCACCGCCTCAACGAACCCGTCGTCGGAGCGAAGGTGGACGTCGGTGATCATGCCCTCGGTGCGGACGACCCCGCGCTGCTCGGCATAGCCACGCAGGAACTTCGCGTAGAGCGAGGCGTCGAAATGATAGGCGTAGGCGATGTGGGCGAGCGGCGAATCCGCCATGTCGGGACGGGGCTTCATGAACTTGTTGGCGAGCGCGGCGGCGGTGTTGATCGAATAATCGGCGAAGTCGGCGGCTTTGCCCTGCGCATGGGCACGCAGCCAGTAGTGATGGCAGCGCAGCCATTCCCAATCCTGGCCGATGACGCCGAAGCCGTGGATGTACCTCGCGCCGATCTTCCACCAGTCGACGAACTGGATGCCGAGCTTGAACGTGCCCTTGGTCATCCGCATGAAATCGGCTTCGTCGAGGTTGAGAAGCTCGTTGTATTTCTTGATGGCGGGGATGGTCGCTTCGCCGACGCCGATGGTTCCAATGACGTCGGATTCGACCAGCTCGATGTCGTACAGGCCCTGGAACAGCTCGGCGAACAAAGCGCCCGCCATCCAGCCGGCGGACCCGCCGCCGACGATCAGGATCTTGCTTATGCGCTGCTCGGTCACCGTCGGCTCTCCGCCCGCCCTATGCCCTAGCTGGAGGCGGGGGGACAGACCGCGATTGGTGGGCCGACGGGAAGCCGCGCGATATGGGCCGGGCGGCGGTAGCTGAGGCCGTAGCCGCGCCGGAACTGGTTCACGCCACGGCGCAGGCAGTCGCCGGCCGGCCAGTCGAACGACAGCCGGCCGCTGAAGTCATACGCCGGCCGGCCGTTGCTTGCCGCGAACAGAAGGTCGGCGATTCCCTGGCTTTCCGTTCCCGGCAGCCAGGCGGCGACGAACGCGTCCGAGCGGTTGATGAGGTCGTTGGCCGACACTGGGCGTCCGGACAGGAGGATGGTGACGACCGGCACGCCCTTGCCGGCGACGCGGTCGAGCACGGCGAGGTCGGCGGGGTAGCGCGCGCTGTGCCGCATGGTCGCCGGGAAGACGATGTCGCCGGCGCCCTCGGCATAGGGCTTTTCGGCGGCCACCACGACGATCGCGCGATAGCGGCGGAAGTTCACGCCTTTGCCGTCGGGGCTATAATCGACCTGGCCCGCACCCACCGTCCGGCGGATCGCACCGAGAATCGTCTCGCCGTTGGGGAAATCGGCATTGTTGTTCTCGCTCCCTTGCCAGGTCAGCGACCAGCCGCCGGTCTGCGCCGCCATGCTGTTCGCGCCGGCACCAACCACCAGCACCCGCCCGCTTCTCGAAAGCGGCAGCGCGCGGCGCTCGTTCTTGAGCAGCACCAGCGACTTGCGGACCGCCTCGCGGGCGATCGCGCGCGACGCGGGATCGCCGATCGCCGAGGCGTCGGGATGCGGGCCGGTCGCCGGCGACCCGTCGAACAGGCCGCTGCGCAGCTTGGCGCGCAGGATGCGGGTCACGGCGTCGTCGATCCGCGCCATCGGGATTGCGCCGCTGCGAACATCGGCGACGGTCTCGGTGATGAACGCCTTCCAGTCGTCGGGAACCATCGCCAGGTCGACCCCGGCATTGATCGACTGCGGGCAGTGCGTCTTGGTGCAGCCCGGAACTTGCTCGATGCCGTTCCAGTCGGAGACCACGAAACCGTCGAAACCGAGCCGGTGCTTGAGCACGTCGGTGACCAGGTAGCGGTTGCCATGCATCTTGCCCCACGGCCGCTTGGCAGCGGTGTCGGTCCAGCTTGAGTAAGAGATCATCACCGTCTGCGCGCCGCCCTTGAGCGCGCCGTAATAGCCGGCGGCGTGGGTGCGGATCAGCTCGGCCTCGGACGCGCGGGTCTCGCCCTGGTCCTTGCCGTGGAAGGTGCCGCCGTCGCCGACGAAATGCTTGGCGGTCGCAAGCACGTCGTCGCCGCCGTTCAAATCGCCTTGGAGGCCGCGGACCATCGCTTCCGCGTAGGAACGGACCAGCGCGGGATCGGACGAATAGCTTTCGTAGGTGCGGCCCCAGCGCGGGTTCTGGACCACCGCCAGCGTCGGCGCGAACACCCAGGTGATCCCCGTCGCCCGGACCGCGCGCGCCGTGGCGTGGCCGATGCGCGTCATCAGCGCCGGATCATGGGCCGCGCCGAGGCCGATATTGTGCGGGAAGAGGGTCGCGCCGCGGACATTGTTGTGCCCGTGGACCGCGTCGGTTCCCCAGATCACCGGGATCTTGACCGCCATGTCGGTCGCCATCGACGCGTCGTAGAAGCGCTGGGACAGGTCGAGCCAGTCGGCCACGCGGGCGTCCTTGCGCTGGCCGGGCCACGCACCGCCGCCGTTGAGGACGGAGCCGAGGTAATAGCGCCGGACATCGTCCGGAGTGACCGAGCGGATGTCGGGCTGGGTCATCTGCCCGACCTTCTGCTCGAGCGTCATGCCGGCGACGATGCGGCGAATGTAGGCTTCGTCGGCGGCGGCGTTGCGCGAACCCGGGACATGCGCTTGCGTGGCCGGCCAGCGCGACGCGGCCGACGATTGGGCCAGTGCCGGCGATAGGAGCAGCGCACCGGCGATCAGCGCGCAACCCGCGGTCCCGGCGATCAGTCGGGTCAATTTCACCTGGGCACCTTCGTTAGAAGCGATAATTGAAGCCCAGCATCCACTGACGACCGTACTTCTCGTAGGTCTCGACGAAGCTGCCTCCATTGGCCGTGCTCGGGCCGGTATTGTCGAGGCCGAGCGCGGTCCGGTATGGCGAGTTGGTCAGGTTCTGGACCTGCAGCAGGATCCCCATGTCGGCGAACCGGCCACCCTCCGGGAAGGTATAGCCGATCTGGGCGTCGACCTGCCGGTCGGCAAGGATATCGGTGAAGCCGCGGTTGGCGAACAGTTGCACCACTTCGCCCTTGAAGCCCGAACGATAACGGTAGTTAATCCGCGCCTGGAACCCGTTCTTCTCGTAATAGCCGGACAGGTTGGCAACCACCCCCGACAGGCCCGCGATCCGGGTTGGGGTGTTCGGATCGGAGTTCGGATTGAGGTTGGACTTGGTCCCTGAAATCCCGCCGATCACGCCGAAACCGTCGAGCAGGTGTGTGATCCGGCCAAGCTCGAGCGCGCCGCTCAATTCGTAGCCCTCGACATAGCCGCCGTTGCCGTTGGCCGGTTGGGTGATGGTACCGAGCGGACTGACGATGACGCCGACCGGAATGCCGCCGGAATTGCTCGGAATGGGCAGCCCGCTGAAGTCGTAAGGCAGCGTCTGACTGTAAATGTACGTGTCGAGCTTCTTGTAGAAGAGTGCAGCGGCGATATAGCTCGCCTTGCCGAAATACCATTCGTAGCTGAGATCGACAGCCTTCGCCCGCCACGGCTTGAGCCGGGGATTACCGCCGCTCGCGCTCCAGGGGTGAATTTCCTGGCCGGGGACGCAAGGCGGACTGCCGAGGCACGGATTACCGAACGAAGGCGTCAGATTGGCGCGCATCTCGTCCATCCGCGGTCGCGCCATTTCCTGGGCGGCGGCGAAACGGATCCGGTGGCCGCCGCCAAGGTCGTAGTAACTGTTCAAATTGGGCAGCACATCGGTGTATTTCGCGCCGTCCTTCACTGGGAAGATGGCGATCGGCGTCGTGCTGGTATCGATCCGCGAGCCGCTCGATTCCTGCTTCTGTTTGACGATCTGGATACCGACGTTGCCGTACAGGTGGCCGGCATGGAACTGGGCTCGCGCCTTCAAGGTCAGGATGTCCTCGCGGATCGACCAGGCCTTGTCGAAGTGGTTGGAGTCCTCGAGAATGGCGACGTCGTAATAACGGGCGATCGTATCGGGCACGTTGAAGCTGAGGATGCCGCCGATCCCGGCATAACCGAGCGTCGTCGGGCTGGTCAGCAGCGCGGGATCGACCAGCACCTGGGTGCGGCCGTTCTTCAGGAACAAGTCCCACTCGTCGACGTGCTTGTCCTTGTCGCGGCGGGTGAAGTTCGCACCGACGTCGAACGCCTCGAGGAAGCCGTCGTGCTGGTAATGAAGATCGAGATCGCCGGTGTAGACTTTCTCCTGGACGTGCGGCGCCTTGGTCGCGCCGTCGTGGCCCCAGCCGCCCCACGGCGCGCGGTCGCCGAGCGAGACCTGGCTGGCGTCGGCATAGTTGAGCCCCGTCGTATAGGTCGGGAAGCCGTTGGGATCGAGCTCCCATGAGATCGAATCGAACACGCGATTGGCGTTCTGAGTGGCCGCCGTCGCACAGCATCCGTAGCCGGCATACATCTCGGTGATGCTCTCGTCGCGTTTGTTGCTCGAGTAACTGAGATCGGTGCGCAGCGCGAGGTCGTCGGTCAGCTTGTATTCGTTGTTGAGCCCGGCCGAGAAGAGATGATCGATGCGCGTATTGTAGTCGTTGCGCAGCTGCGGGGCGACGCCGTTGGCGGTTCCGCCCGTGGCCACGGTGGTGCCGCCGACATCGGTTCCGGTGACGTTGGTGAATGTCTGGGTGTCGGCCCAGACGTTGGAAAACCACTGGATGCCGCGCATCGTCTCGCGCTGCTTGAAGCGTGAATAATAGAGATCGACGATGGTGTGCATCCGATCGCTCGGCTGCCAGTCAATGATGCCGATCGCGGCATCGCGCTTGTTGAGGCGAGAATAGCCAAACACTTCCTGGCCGGTGAGGAACGTGTCGCCCTGTTCGCTGGCCGGCGAGATCATTTGCTCCTGGCCGCAGCAGAACGTCTCGTAATTATAGGCTTTGAAGTGCTGGTTGCTCGACGGCGAGTCGAGGTGGGCGAAACCGAGGGCAACCCCGAGTTCGGGCGTCAGCTGATCGATATAGCTGATCGAGGCCCGGCCACCCCAGCGGCGAACGTCGTGGTTGAGACGCTTGGTATCGTTGAATTCGCCGCGAATGTTGGCGGCGATGACGCGCTTGCCATAAGCCAGTGGGCGCACGGTGCGCAGGTCGACGGTGCCCGACAGGCCCATTCCCGAGACGTTGGCGTCGGGCGTCTTGTAGACCACGACCGACGACAGCAGCTCGGACGGATATTGGTCGAACTCGACGGCGCGATTGTCGCCCGAGCTGGCCTGCGCGCGGCCGTTTAGCAAAGTTGTCGTGAAGTCGGGCGACAGGCCGCGGATCGAAATGACCTGGGCGCGGCCGTTGACCCGCTGGGCCGCGAGGCCGGGCAGGCGGGCGATCGACTCGGCGATGGAAATGTCCGGCAGCTTGCCGATGTCCTCGGCCGAAACCACCTCGACGATGCTCTGCTCGCGGCGCTTGGTCGCGATCGATGTGCTCAGGCCCGCGCGAATGCCGGTGACGACGATTTCGCCGGTATCGGTGGGAGTCTTGGCCGGAGCCTGGGCTCCCTCGGCGTCCGGATTTCCCGGCGCGGGTGCGGGCGCGGGCGCGGTCGAATCGGTCTGGTCGGGAGGGGGCGGTGGCGCGTCTTGGGCAAAAGCCGGCGCCGCCAGCGTTG
>Ga0255311_1000028_pt1 | contig 16102 bp, 14 predicted proteins | sample EtOH4_T0_E4_meta_FD_201358 | JGI IMG/M metagenome (GOLD analysis project Ga0255311, IMG submission 201358) | Sandy soil microbial communities from University of British Columbia, Vancouver, Canada - EtOH4_T0_E4 | ecosystem: Engineered > Artificial ecosystem > Sand microcosm > Unclassified ... | reverse complement strand
TCCGCGCCGCCGAGATCGGACGCAAGGCGGGACTGCGCTACGTCTATGCCGGGAACCTGCCGGGCCGGGTGGGGGAGCTGGAGAACACGCGCTGCCACAACTGCCACGCGATGCTCATCGAGCGCTACGGATACTTCATCAGCGGCTACCACCTGACCGCGGAGGGCGCCTGCCCCAAATGCGGAACCCGCATCCCCGGGCGCTGGGCGCGCCAGTTCCAGGGACAGATCGCCGACCGCCCCTTCCTGCCGCGGAGCCGCTCTCTGATTTCGATCCTGAATTCCTAGGTCTCTCTCTGCGTCCTCCGCGAAACCTCCGCCTTCTCTGCGTTTTAAGATCTTGAACGCAGAGGCCGCAGAGCGGGAAGGCGCAGAGTTTGCTGAGAAAACTGGGACTAGCGTCCCGGCTTGCGCCTCTTGTAGAGCCGCTCCGCCTTGGCGGCGAGGATGAAGTCGCTCTCCGTCAGCCCGTCGATCTTGTGCGTCCGCACCGTGACGCCCACTTTTCCCCAGGCCAGGAAGATGTCCGGGTGGTGGCCCTGCTCCTCGGCGATGGCGCCCAGGCGGTTCACGTAGGCGAGCGCCGACCGGAAGTCGGGGAAGTCGTAGCTGCGGGTGAGGTGGTGCTGCTTCACCACCTTCCACTCCGGCAGCATCTTGCTCAGGTCGCGGAGCAGCTTGCCCTTCAGCGCCGGGACGCCGCCGCGGCAGGGAACACAGGTCTTGCTTGCGAGGTCGGTCATGGCTCTCAAGAATATCAAGCTTGAACCACGAAGGACACGAAGGAACACCAAGGGCTGACAGGTTTTGTCATTCTTGCAGGCCGGCTGGCTGACTGGAAGTGCTTGGGCCGTTGTTGGTCCTGCGGCAAACCGAGGACTGACAACCACTTAGGCCTTTTAGCCAGGCGAGTTGGCTCGACCCGGCGGAGTGGAACTCGAGTTGCACGTCACTCCCAAGACCGAGCTTTGGGTTCCAAGGCATCGGCTCCCCGTCTTCCCATTTCCCCGCAAGAGAGCGTGAGGCAAGGTGTGTCCGGATGCAAGTCCGCCGGTCGCGAGCGTTCTAGTGGGCAAGAGTCGTCAGCGAATTCCCATGAGGAGGAAAGTTCTGTGAGCACAAACGCCGTCGCAATGCAACGTCCGCAACCGAGAAAGAGCGCGCTTCTGATCCTTTTGCTGGTAGCGGCCCTGATCCTCACTCTCATCGTCATCGCCACGCCCAACCTGCTGCGCTCCCGCATGGCGGCCGACCAGGCGAAATACGCGAGCATGCAGCCGCCGGGCGGCGTCGCGGGCGAATCCGACAGCGCCGGCCTCGCTCAGCGCGAGGTGGATTTCCGCAAGGTGGTGCGCACCGGCTCGCTCGACCTCGAGGTTGCCGATCCCGTGCAGACGGCGGAAGCCCTGCGCCAGCTCGCCCTGCGCGAGCACGGCTACCTGGAGGCGTCCAACGTCTGGGGCGCGAGCGATTCGCTACAGACCGCCCAGGTCACGCTGCGCGTTCCCGCGGAGCGCTTCGATGAGGTGCGTCTGGAGGTGCGCAAGCTGGGCGTGCGCATGACCAACGAGCGCGTCGAGTCCAAGGACGTCACTGGCGCTTACGTGGATCTGGAGTCCTCGTTGCGCAACTATCGGGCCGAGGAGCAGCAGTACCTGGAGATCATGAAGCGCGCCGGGGCCGTCAAGGACACGCTCGAAGTAGCGCGCCAGCTCGCCGAGGTGCGCGGGCGCATCGAGCGCTCCCAGGGACAGTTGCAGCTGCTCTCGCAGCAGGTGCAGATGGCGACGCTCAGCGTCGCGCTGCGTTCGCAGTCGGTGACGGCCATCGGCGGCGTGCGCTGGCAGCCCCTGCAGCAGATCAAGATCGCGCTGCGCGACGCCGCCCAGGACCTGGCCGACTACGGCGACTTCCTCATCCTGGTGCTCTTCCGCCTGCCGGTGATGCTGCTCTGGGTGGTGACCCTGGCGGCGATGGCGGGATTGGGATGGAGGCTGGCGCGCTGGCTGTGGCGCAAGCTCTTCGTCGCTGCACCGGCGATGGCTTGAAGCGACCGCCGTTGCTCTGTCAGTAGATGGGCCACACCCCGGGCGTCGCCAGCTCCAGCAGGTGGCCATCGGGATCGCGGAAGTAGAGGCTCTGGCCGCCGCGCGGCCAGGTGGTGCGGGACTCGATGGCGACGCCGTACTCCGCCAGCCATCTCTCCCACTCCGCCAGCGAGGCCGCGGAGACAGCGAAGGCCACGTGCAGGCGGCCGTCTCCGTCGTGGTCCGGCGATGCGCCTTTCTTGAACAGCAGCAGCACCTGGCGCCCGGCCACGCCCATGGCCCGCAACCGCTCCGCGTCGGAAGCGATCAGCTCCAGCCCCAGGACGGTTTCATAGAAGCGCGCAGAGCGGGCCAGGTCGTCCACGTAGAGCGAGCTTTCGAGCAAGCCGTCGAGTTTCGGCATCAGTCCCTGGTTCCGCCGCCCGCGCGGCGCGCCGGCAGGCGCTCGTCTTCCCGCTGGAGTTGTGCTACAAACTTCGCTCCGTCCATGCCGGCCCCGACAAGTCGGGGCTAAAGTTTGGTACGGTAGAGCGGGGCAGTCAAGCGGGACCCTCGCACTGCCTCATCCGCATCCACATGACTGTGGGCCAAAAACTCGCGCGCCTGGCCGGACTGCTCGCCCTCCTCGCCCTGCTGGCGGGGAGCGCTGCCGCCGCCAATCCGCCCAAGCGCGACCGCTACGGCGGCGTGAAGCAGAAGGTCGCCCAGGGCTCGGGATACTTCCGCACCCAGAAGGTAGGCCAGCGCTGGATGCTGGTGACCCCCGAGGGCAACCCCTTCTGGATGGCCGGGGTGTACGTGGTGGACTGGCGCGACGGCGGCAAGACCGCTGCCGACGCCTTCGCCTCCCGCTACGGCGGCGACTGGGAGAAGTTCTCCGTCCACGCGGTGCGCCGCGTGCGCTCCTGGGGATTCAACACGCTGGGCGAGTACTCCGCTTCCCACGCGCTGCCGATCCCTACGCACTGCAACCCGCGCGGCAATCCGGAGAAGATGCCCTTCGTGCGCATCCTGCATCCCGCCTGGTACAGCGCGGTGAACCTGTGGGAGCTGGCGCCGGGGCCGGTGAAGACTCTGGTCGTGGGCGGCGTGGATCCCAACATCTATAAAGGAGCGCCGGGCCACCTGCCGGACGTCTTCGATCCGAACTTTGAGGCCTACGCCCGCGCCCTGGCCGCGGACCCGCGGGTGGAGGACAACGGTTGTCCCGCCGGCGCAAAGCTCGACGACGCCCGGAAAGACGCGCCGCGCAGCCTGCTGCATCCCTCTCTCTCCGAGACTCCCTGGCTCATCGGCACCGCCATGGACGACTCCGACCACCTCTTCGGCTTCGGCCCCGGTCCGGAGTCCCCGGGCCGCGACCGCTCGCTCCATCCCCACATCGGATGGCTGGTCGCCGTCACCCGTCCCACCCAGCAAAGCAACCGCGAGTTGGGCAAGCCCTTCAAGCTGAAGCGTGAGGTCGAGTATGCCGACCCTGCCGTTTACTCCAAGCTGGCCTGGCGCGACTTCCTGCGCGCCAAGTACGGCACCCTGGAGAAGCTGAACGCCGCCTGGGGCTCGCGCTACACCACTTGGGAGTCCGATGGCGGCTGGCCCACCGGCCACGGCCTGCTGGACGAGAACGGCCGCCATCCCTGGATCGGCCGCGACTCCGAGCGGCTCACCGACACCGCCCCGGCCGCCGCCGCCGATATGGACCAGTTCCTCGAGCGCTTCGCCGACCGCTACTTCTCCGTGGTAGCCGCCGCCATCCGCGCCGCCACGCCCAACCACCTGGTGTTCAGCCCGTCCATGCTGAACGCGCATCGCGGGCTCAGCCGCCGCGGCATCCTGCGCGCCGCCGGCCGCTGGTGCGACCTCATCCAGATCCACCAGGACCTCGACAACCCGGCGCTCATCGGCATCACCTACCAGGAGGCGAAGAAGCCGCTCCTCAGTTGGGTGGGCATCGCCGCCCGCTCCGATTCCGCGCTCGATACCCCCAAGGACGAGGGCGAGGTCAAGACCCAGGGCGATCGCGGCGCGCGCTACCAGAAGCTGGTCGAGACCCTGTTCGCCTACCACACGCCCGACGGCGCCTATCCCATGGTGGGCCTGGACTGGTGGGAGTACATGGACAAGGTGGATGAAGGCATCAACTGGGGCCTGGTCACCCCTCGGCACAACGCCTACGACGGCCGGGAAGCCGTCATCCGCCGCAGCGCCGACCGCTGGGGCTATCCCACGGGCGGGGAAGAGCGCAACTACGGCGATTTTCTCTCCAGCGCCACCAGGGCCAACGGCGAGGTCCAACGCAAGCTCCAGGACGAGGCCAAGAAGGAAAAGAAGCGGCGGTAGGGCCTGCCCGTCCTGGTCCCTCCGCGCCTCCCTGCCTCCGCGGTGAAAACAAAGGCCGATTCGCCCCTTGCCTGCGGCACTATAATCTCCGGCGCAATGACGATGGCGGCAGGCACGCGGCTGGGCCACTACGAGATCGTCTCGCCGGCGGGCATCGGCGGGATGGGTGAGGTGTACCGCGCGCGCGACACCCGCCTGGACCGCACCGTCGCCCTGAAAGTCCTGCGCGGCAAGCACGAGGGCGATCCCATGCTGCGCAAGCGCTTCGAGCGCGAGGCGCGCGCCATCTCCAAGCTCTCCCATCCCAACATCTGCACCCTGCTGGATGTGGGCTCGGAGGGCGGCGTGGACTTCCTGGTGATGGAATACCTGGAAGGTGAGACCCTGGCGGAGCGGCTGGTCCGCGGGCCCATGGGCCTGGAGCGCTCCCTCGAGATCGCCGCCGAGGTGGCCGAGGCGCTGGACAAGGCGCACCGGCTGAGCATCGTTCATCGCGACCTGAAGCCGCAGAACATCATGCTGACGGAGTCCGGGGTGAAGCTGCTGGACTTCGGTCTGGCGCGTAGCGTGGCGCCGGACGCGCAGCACACCGAGGGCTTTACCCAGTCCATCCTGACCACGCCGGGGATGCTGATCGGGACGGTGGACTACATGTCGCCGGAGCAGGTGCGCGCGCAAGCCGCCGACGCCCGCTCCGACATTTGGAGCCTGGGCGTGGTGCTCTACCAGATGCTCACCGGCCGGCTGGCCTTCCGGGGGACGACATCGAGTGACGTGATCTCCTCCATCCTGCTGCACGAGCCGCCGCCCATGGCCGCGCCCGGGCAGTTGCCCGAAGGGCTGGATCCGCTGGTGCGGCGCGCCCTCGCCAAGGACGCGGGAGCGCGGCATCCCAGCGCGGCCGAGTTCCTGCGCGAGCTGAAGCAGATCCAGGCGAACACCCAGGGCAGGGGCTCGAGCGGGTTCACGCCGCTGCCCGCGCCGGCTTCGAGCGTGCTGGCGGCGCCGCGGGCTTCCAGCGTGATCGCGCCTCCTCCGGCGGCGCCGGACTGGACGGACGTGCTTTCGCGCTGGGCCAGCGAGTACTGGTGGATGCTGCCGCTGGCGGTGGCGGCGCTGCTGGCAGTGAGCGTTCATCTGCTCCCGGCGGCGGGGGGGATGGCGCTCTTCCTGGCCAGCGCCCTGGCCATCACGCTGTGGCGCTCGCTGCGGCAGGGAGATTCCATCGCCGTCCTGCCCTTCGAGTACATCACGCACGACGCCGGGCTCCTGGACGATCCCTACCGCGAGTACCTGGGCGACGGGCTGACGGAGAGCCTCATCAACAGCCTCTCCCACCTTCCCAAGCTGAAGGTGATCTCGCGCAGCTCGGTGTTCCGCTACAAGGGCCGCCGGGTGGACGCGCGCAAGGTGGGGCGCGAGCTGGGCGTGCGCCGGGTGCTGACGGGGCGCATCTTGCAGCGCGAGAACCTGCTCACCATCAGCGTGGAGCTGGAGAGCGCGCAGGACAACCAGCACATCTGGGGTGAACAGTACGAGCGCAAGCTCTCCCACCTGATGCGCGTGCCGCGGGAGCTGGCGGATGAGATCGCGCGCAACCTGCGCTCCCAGTGGGGACGCAAACCGGCGCGCGACCGCTCGTATCCGGTCAACGCCGAGGCCTATCAGGAATACCTGAAGGGCCGCTACTTCTGGAACAAGCGCACCGGCAGCGACCTGCGCAAGGCCATCGAGCACTTCCGCGCCGCCATCCGGCTGGATGCGGACTACGCCCTGGCCTACGTGGGGGTGGCCGAGGCGTACATCGTCCTGGGGGTATACACCTCCATGTCCACGGGCGAGGCCTACGCCGAGGCCAAGCAGGCCGTCCTGAAAGCGCTGGAACTCGATCCCGACCTGGCAGAGGCGCATGCTTCGCTGGCCGCCATCAAGGCAGGAGACGATTGGGACCTGGCGGGCGCGCTGGAGGAGTTCGCGCACGCCCTGCGCCTGAAGCCCAACTACGCCACCGCGCGCCAGTGGTACTCCGAGCACCTGGCGTGCGCCGGGCGGGTGGACGAGGCCGTGGCGGAGGCGCGCCGCGCCCTGGAGCTCGACCCTATCTCGCTGGTCATCAATACCTCGACCGGGCTGGTGCTGGCGCAGGCGCGGCGATACGGGGAAGCGGCCGCGCAACTCAAGCGCACGCTGGAGATCGACAAGAACTTCGCGCTTGCCCACCGGCTGCTGGGCGACGTCTACCTGGAAGAGGGCAAGTTCGAGGCGGCCATCGAGGAGCACGGCCTGGCGGCGGTGCTGGGAGGCGAGCCGGCACAGGCGGCGGAGGCGCGCTCCGCCGCGTTGAACGGCGCCTTCCGCCAGGGCGGGGAAGCCGGCTACTGGCGCAAGCGGCTGGAGCTGGCCGGCGCCGTCGCTGAGCCTTCGCAGTACGAACTGGCGCTGCTGCGCGCCAAGCTGGGCGAAAAGGAGGCCGCGATCGAGTGCCTGAAGGCCGCTTTCGAGCGCCGGGACCTCAACCTGCTCTACCTGAGCACCAACCCGGCCTTCGACGGGCTGCGCGGCCATCCCCAGGTGGCCGAGTTGAGGAAGCGGATGGGGCTGCCCGAGTGAGCGGGTTCGCGCCCGGATAAGAATTTCCAGTTGCGCCGTTCCGGTTTCCGGAGAAGAATAGCGGCGTCACCCACGCTGCACGGAGGAAGAATGGCACTCGGCAAGAAGAGAATGAAGAAGAAGCCTCCCAAGCCCGCCAAGAAGAAGGCAATGAAGAAAAAAGGCGGGAAGAAGAAAAAGAGATAGTCATCCCAGGCGAAGACGCCGGCCCTCGGCCGGCGTCAATCGCCATCCAGGTCCTGGGTCTCCAGCAAGGTTTCCGCCAGCCAGCGCAGGCGCGCCAGCGGGGTGGTGCGGGGCAAGGCGCGCAGCGCTTCGAGCGCGCGGGAGATGTGTCGCTCGGCTTCGCGCTGGCACGCCTCCAGGGCGCCGCATCGGCGCAGGATCCCGACCGCGCGGCGCAGGTCGCGCCCTTTCGGCCGCGCCTTGCGGTACAGACCGCGCAGGAAGGCGGCATCGCGCGCGCTCGCCAGCTTGAGCCCCAGCATCAGCGGCAGGCGCATGCGGCGGTTGCGCAGGTCGGTGGCAAAGTCCTTGCCGCTCAGGGCGGAGGGCTGCAGGTCCACGATGTCGTCGGTGATGAACAGGGCCATGCCGTAGTGATAGCCGTAGCGCCGGAGGCGCGCTACTTCCCGCGACGGCTTTCCAGCCAGCAGCGCGCCGCATTCCGCCACGCGGGCAAAATAATTCCCTACTCCCAGGGCGATGGTGCGGTCGTACTCGCGCCGCGGCAACTTCAGCTTGCCGCTGTTGTGCACGTCCAGGTACTGGCCGCGGTAGAGGTCGAGGGTGATCTGGTGGAAGAGGTTCGCGACCTCGAGCCGGTTGCGGAAGGCGCCGCGCTCCAGCTCCTCGCCCAGCACCTTGGCGGCGACCGACTGCATGAGCACCGTGGCCAGGATGGCGTCGTTGACGCCGTAGCGCACGTGCACCGCGGGCTGGCGGTAGCGGGTGCGCGACTGGTCGAAGATGTCGTCGCTCACGAAACCCGAGGACTGCAGTAGATGCACCGCAGCCGCCAGGCGGCCCACCCGGCGCGCGTCCGCTGGCTTGCGGCAGAAGCTGTAGGTGAAGACGAAGGGATACTCCGAGGCCACCTGCTTGCGCAGGATGTAGTCCATGAGGCCGGCGATGGCGGGATCCTGCCGACGGAACTCGCGGCGCAGCAGTTGCCGGGAGAGCCGGTGCACCGCGCGGAAGCTGCGGTCGAAGGCGGCGAGGGGGTCGGACGTGGGCATGAGGCTGAAGGATATTAAACCGGCGCCACGAAAACCCCACCCTTCGCCAAAACCGGGCGAAAGAGTGGGGCAACCGCGATAAGGGTCAGGAACGGCGGGCGCTGTAGCCCATCTGCTGGGAGATCTTGCGCGCGGCTTCGCGCACCAGCTCGGCCACCTTGGGGACGCTGCCTTTCGCGAGTTGGGCGATGGTTCCGGTCAGGCCGACGCTGGCCTCCACTTCCCCCAGGGTGTTGAACACGGGAGCGGCCACGCAGCGCACGCCCAGGTTGTTTTCCTCCTCGTCTACGGCGTAGCCCTGGTGGCGGACCTTCTCCAGTTCACGCAGCAGGCGCGAGGCCACGGTGATGGTCTGGGGAGTGCGCTTGGCGAGGCCGCGGGCTTTGAGGATGGCGTCCAGCTCCGCGGCGGGGAGGTAGGCGGCCAGGGCCTTGCCCACACTGGTGGAGTGCAGGTCCATGCGGCGGCCCACCCAGGTGTTCATCTTGATGAAGCCGGGGGCGTCCACCTTCTCGATGTAGACGGCCTGGCCCTGGTCGAGGACGGCAAGATGCGCGGTGAGCTGGCTGGTCTCCACCAGTTGGCGGAGGATGGGTTGGGCGACCTGGCGGAAGTCGAGGTCGGCGAGGGCGCGGTGGCTGAGGCTGAGCACCTTGAGGCCCAGGCGATACTTGCCGCCCTCGCGCTCGCGGCGCAGGTAGCCGCCGCGCTCCAGCGTGCGCAGCAGGTAGCTGGCCGAGCTTTTGGGGATGCGCAGCTTGCGGCTGATCTCGGCGTTGGTCATGCCGGAGCGCTGGGCGGTGGCCTCCAGGATGGCCAGGGCGCGCTCCACGGCGGTGGAGGGACTGTCGTCGGCGGACTTGGTGCGAGGCACGAAAGTAACCTTTCCCCAGTCGGCGCATCCCAACTCCTGGCCGGAATGGCGAATTTCTGTTCATTCTACTGAACAGGGCGTTGACAGCCAAATGGAGCCGCCCTAAGGTGTGCGTAATTCGGAATCTCTGTTCATCATACTGAACACGCGGAGCCGGGAGTCGTGGCCGGCCGGGAGGGAAAACCAGCCCTATGCCCGTGATGACTGATTCCCGCATCAACAGCGCCCCGGCGGCCTTTGATCCGCGCCGCCAGCTCCCCGGCGGCTTCTACGAGTTCCTCCTGCCCCTGCATCGCAAGTTCACCCCGCGCCAGCAGGCGTTCGTCGAGCGGCGCGCTCAGGCCCTGGCCGCCGCCCATCGCGGACGCCTGCCCCAGTTCCTGCCGCCCTCGCAGGCCACCACCGGAGACTGGAAGATCGAGCTGCCCGCCTGGTGCGCCGACCAGCGCAACCAGATGACCGGGCCCTCGGACGATGCCGAGCTGGTGGTGAAGATGCTCAACTCGGGCGCGCCCGGGGTGATGCTCGATCTCGAAGACTCGAACGCCAACACCTGGCCGCACCTGCTGCAAGGCGTGGACAACATTTTGGAGGCGCTCTGGGGCACGCTCACCTACTGGGACGCGAAACGCAACCAAACGGTAGCCATCCGGGAGAGCGCGACCGTGATTTTCACCCGCCCGCGCGGACTGCACCTGAGCCAGGCCGGAGTCTTCGAGGACGAGTTGATGTCCGCCTCGCTCTTCGACGTGGCTCTGGTGGCCTACCAGGTGAAGCCCGAGGAGCTGAAGCACCCGCTTTCTTTCTACATCCCCAAATCGGAGTCGGCGGAGGAGGCGCTGTGGTGGCGCGACCTCTTCCAGGCCATCGCGGAGGCCCGAGGCTGGCCGCGCGGCGCCATCAAGTGCATGGCGCTGGTGGAGTCGCATCCCATCGCCTTCCAGATGGAGGAGTTTCTCTTCAATCTGCGCGACCACCTGATGGGATTGAACCTGGGGCGCTGGGACTACATGGCCTCGCTCATCCACTTCAACTTCGAGGATCCGGCGTGGGTGCTGCCCGACCGCAACACCATCCCCTATGACGTGGCGTTCTTCCAGAACCTGCGGACGCTGATCCCGGAGATCTGCCACAAGCGCGGTGCGCTGGCCATCGGGGGTATGACGGCGCTCTATCCCAGCCGGGTGGATGCGGAGCTGAACGCGCGCGCCCTGGCGGTGCTGGAGAAGGACAAGAAGAACGAAGCCGACTGCCTGATGGACGGCGCCTGGACCGGGCATCCCGACCAGAACCAGATCGCGGTGGACCAGTTCCCGGCGCCCAACCAGTTGCAGACGCGGCCCAAGAATCCGGCGATGCATCCCGACCTGCGGCCGGCGCCTGCGGGTGTGGGGAAGATCTCGCTCACCGGGACGCGGGCGGCGGTGCGCACCGTGATCCGCTACCGCAACGGCGTGCTCAACGGCAAGGGCGCCAGTCTGCTGGACGGCTACATGGAAGACCTGGCCACCGACCGCATCTACCGGTTGATGCTCGCGCAGCGCATGCGCCACCGAGTGGAGGTGGCCGACCAGGACGGCAACCTGGTGACCCACACGCCGGAGCTGGTGAGCCGGCTGTTCGACGAGGAGCTGGAGCGCATCCTGCGCGAGCTGCCGGCGGATGCGGAGCCGGAAACGGGTGAACGCTATCGCCAGGCCAGACATCTCAGTGAAGAAATGATCATCCGCGGGGAATTCGACCCGGTGTAACAAATCGGCCCACACGTCATCCCAACCAGGGGAGGGAACAGCGTGAACTCAGGGAACGGCAACGGCCAGGCCACCAAGATCTCCCGGAACTGGAAGCAGGATAAGCGCTGGCAGGGGATCCTGCGTCCCTACGCGGCGGCGGACGTGCTGCGTCTGCGCGGCTCCATCCAGATCGAGCACACACTGGCGGCGCTGGGCGCGGAGCGACTGTGGACGCTGCTGCACAGTCAGAGCTACCTGCACGCGCTGGGCGCGCTCACAGGGAACCAGGCGGTGCAGCAGGTGGCGGCGGGACTCAAGGCCGTCTATTGCAGCGGCTGGCAGGTGGCGGCGGATGCGAACACCGCCGGCCAGATGTACCCCGACCAAAGCCTGTATCCCTCGGACAGCGTGCCGACGCTAGTGCGGCACATCAACCAGGCGCTGCAGCGCGCCGACCAGATCGCGACCGCCGAGGGCCGGAAGGACACCTGCTGGTTCGCGCCCATCGTGGCTGACGCTGAGGCCGGATTCGGCGGCCCGCTGAATGCCTTTGAATTGATGAAAGCCATGATCGAAGCGGGGGCCGCCGCGGTGCACTTCGAGGACCAACTGTCGTCGGTGAAGAAGTGCGGGCACCTGGGCGGCAAGGTGCTGGTGCCGACCAGCGAGTTCATCCAAAAGCTGGTGGCGGCGCGGCTGGCGGCGGATGTGATGGCAGTGCCCACGGTCGTAGTAGCGCGCACTGATGCCAACAGCGCCGGCCTGCTGACGAGCGACGTGGACGAGCGCGACCGTCCGTTCCTCACCGGGCGGCGCACCCCGGAGGGCTTTTTCGAGATGCGCGGCGGCTTGCAAGCGGCCATCGCGCGCGGCATCGCCTACGCTCCCTACGCCGACCTCATCTGGTGCGAGACCTCGGAGCCGGACCTGGAGGAGGCGCGCGTCTTCGCCGAGGCCGTCCATGCGCGCTATCCGGGGAAGCTGCTGGCCTACAACTGCTCGCCCTCGTTCAACTGGCGCAAGAAGCTGGACGAGGCGACCATCGGGCGCTTCCAGCCGGCGCTGGCGGAGATGGGATACAAGTTCCAGTTCGTCACCCTGGCCGGCTTCCACAGCCTGAACCTGAGCATGTACGGGCTGGCGCGCGGCTATCGCGACTTCGGCATGACCGCCTACTCGGCGGTGCAGGAGGAAGAGTTTCGGCTGGAAAAGGAAGCGGGTTACTCCGCGGTGAAGCACCAGCGCTTCGTGGGCACGGGTTACTTCGACGACGTGGCCCAGACCATTGCCAGCGGCGCGTCTTCGACCACCGCGCTCAGCGGTTCGACGGAAGAGGAGCAGTTCGCGGAAGAGAAGCCGGCTCCCGCGACGCCGCGCTCCGATGCCCAGCCCGGCTACCGGATGAAGGGGCGGGAGTAGAACCGGCTCACCGTCACTGTACCTGGACCCGTTACATCCCGAGCGCAGCGAGGGAGCCCTACTCCATGGAATGTGTTTGCAGCAGGTAGGGCTTCCTCGGCCTTCAGCCTCGGACCGTAAGACCTACGCGCGGGCGGAAGTAGCGGTACCTTTACCGCCGGGGTGGCCGAACCGCGTACAATGCCGGGCATGCGTGCACGGATCCGAAAGTTTGCGATTGTCACCGGCCTCTGCCTGGGGTTCACGAGCGCACTTTCCGCCCACGACCTGTGGCTGGCGACCGACTTGGCCGGGGCGCGGGGCCGCGTCTGCGCGCGCATCGGAGAGCACTTTCCCGTGTCCAGCAATGGAGTGACCGCCGACCGCGTGGAAGCATTCCAGGTGCGGACGGAGGGCGGCGTGGAGAAGCTGAAGGGCATCGCGGAGAAGAAACAGTTCTGCGCGCCGCTGGCCAAGTCCGCGGGAACGGGCGTGGCGGAGATGACGGTTCACCCGCGCTACATCCGGCTGGAGGCCAAGGACTTCAACGGCTATATCGAGGGCGAGGGCTTCGCTGCGGTGATTGACGCGCGGCGGAAGAGCGGCAAGACAGATGCCGAAGGCCGCGAGCTTTACTCACGCTTTGCCAAGATCCTGATCGGGGGGGCTGGAGGGCTGGCCACGCGGCCTGTGGGTCACGTGCTGGAGATCGTCCCGGAGAAGGATCCCGCGACGCTCGTCGCCAGCGAGCCGCTGCCGGTGCAGGTCCTGTTTCGAGGGAAGCCGCTGGCGGGGGTGCGTGTGAGCGCGGCCTATGCCGGCGCGGAGATGAAGGGCCACGAGTTCCCGGTAGGGGCGGAAACGGATGGTGAGGGCCGGGCTCTGCTGAAGCTGGACCGGGCGGGGCTGTGGTACGCGCGCCTCATCCACATGGTGGCGGCGCAGGACGATCCGCAGATCGAATGGCGCAGCTTCTTCGCCACGCTCACCTTCGAGGTTCCGGCGAAAGAGCCTCCGGCGAACTAGCTGCCCGATTCCGCGGGCGGGAGCCGCGATTACTTCGCGCCGCCGTTCACGCTGGCGATGACGATCTTGCTGCCGCCGTCGTGTTCCTCGATGGTGATGGTGGTCCACTTCTCCCGGTCGCCGATCATGAGGGCGATGTGGGTGCCGCTGTCGTCGCTGTGCGAGGTGACGTTGGCCTTGGGGAACTGCTTGCGGTAGAACTTCTCGACGCTTTCCGGCGGGTCATCGGATTCGAACATGACGCTGGCGGTGTGCATCCCGCCCAGAGTGACGCTGGCGCCACCGGGCAGGGCCTTGGCTCCCGGATAGACTTCCACGCCCATCTTCTCAGCGATCTTGGCAGAGTCCTCGTTGGTGGTCTCGACGGTACCGAAGGGAGTCTCGACCTTCGCGCCCTGCGGCCCCTGCTCGACGTGAGACTGCTTGGCGAAGTAGTAAGCGCCGCCCACGGCCAGAGCGACGACCACCACGCACAACAGGAAGAGCCCGCCCAGCACCAGCAGAATGACCTTGAGCGCGCCGCCGCTCTTTTGCGGCGCCGCGGCGGGAGCCGCCGCTTGCGGCGTGGTTCCGCCGACCGCTTTGCCACAGGCGGGACACACCTGCGCGGTCGCATCCATCTCGGCTCGACAACTTGTGCAGAAGGGCATGGGTCACCTCAGGGGTGGGAAAGCGCGAGTATAGCGCACCATTAGGGCGCTCCGGGCTCTTGATCCAGTGGCGGCTGACGGAGCCGCGCCGGCGAACTCGCCTGCGTGATGCCAGTCACAGCCCGGTTCCACATCCCAATGTAAGCTGCCGCGGCCAAGCTTGAGATCGTGTGCTGGAGGATGTCTATGCCCAGGTTCCTACTCAGTCTCCTTCTGCTCGCCGCTCTTGCGATGCCGTCTTTCGCGCAGGATGCGGCGATGGTTCTCCCCACCGTCGAGGACTACCGCATCCACGCCAATCTCGATCCCAAGGACCGCTCTGGGAGCTTCGAGGCGGAACTGCGCGTCAAGAATCCCGGCAACGCGCCGGTGGGAGAGATTCCGTTGCTGCTGTACCGACTCTTCGTGGTGGACACGGCGCAGTATCAGGGACGCCCCGCAGCGTTCCAGCAAGGCGTGATCACCGACAAGGACGAGAAGAACCTGCAGGTGAACCTGGTGCGCGTCGCCTTGTCGCCGCCGCTGCCGGCGGGCGGGTCCGGCGTCGTCCGTCTCACCTACAGCGGCCAACTGCACGGGTACACGGAGGTATGGGCCTACGTCCACGACACCATCGCCCCGGAGTACTCGCTGCTGCGGCTGGATTCCTTTTTCTATCCCTTGCTGTCTTTTCCCAACGCCGCCGGCCGGTTCCAACAGCGCCAGTTCACCTATCAGGTGGAGGCGTGCGTCCCGGAAGGGCTGACGGTGGTAGCGGGAGGGCGACCGTCGGAGCCGGTGCTGCGGAACGGCAAGAAGTGTTTTGGGTTTACCAGCCGGGGGCCGACCTGGCGCATCGATGTAGCAGCGGCCAAGTTCTCCACCCGCGAGGATGGCTCGGGGCGCTTTCGCGCCTACGTCCTTCCCGGACACGAAGCGGGAGCCCTCCGGGTGCTGGAGGGCGTGCAGCGCTCGACGCAGTACTACTCCGAGCTCTTCGGACCGCCGCGGGAAGAGGGATACACGGTCATCGAGATCCCAAGCGGCTGGGGGTCGCAAGCCTCCGACTACTACTTCCTGCAAAGCGCCGCGGCCTTCGAAGACCCGAAGCGCATGAACGAGGTCTACCACGAGGTCGGACATGGGTTCGATGTCCGGGAGGCGGCGTCGGTGGCGCGGGCCCGCTTCTTCGACGAAGCCTTTGCTTCGTACTTCGAGTCGCTGGCCGTGGGCCACTTCGAAGGACCGGCAGCGCTCGAGCGTGATATGGAACAGTCCCGGACCCTCTTTGCGCAATGGGCCGACTACGACAAGAAGTACGCCGAAACCCCGATCGCGGAGTATGCCAAGAATGAGTTGGGGCAGCTCTCGTACTCCAAAGGGTGCTATGCGCTGTTCGTCCTGCACCGGGTGATGGGAGATGAGAAGTTCCGCGAGCTGGTGCGGACGTTGCGGCGGGATTCCCAGGCCCAGGGCGTGGACTTCGAGAGCTTTCAGCAGACCGCGGAGCGCATCGCAGGGCGCGACTTGAGCCGATACTTCCAGGAATGGATCTTCGGCGACAAGTCGTCGGAGCTGCTGCGGAGCAAGCAGCCGGTGGAGGAGATTCTGGCCCGTTACCGCTGATGGGGCACGGGCGCGTTCGCCCGCCGCCGGGCAGGCGTTTCCGCTAGGGCAGCTTGATCCACTCGCGGCTGACGTAGTCGCCCATGGTCATGATGAGCAGGATGCCGAGCCAGAAGACCCCCGCCAGCACCGTGACCTTGGTGAGCTTGCTGCTGTAGCGCACGTGCATGAAGTAGAGGACCACGAGCAGCGCCTTGGTGGTGGCGATGGCCAGCGCGATGACCGGATTGAGGGCGATGTGCACGCCCCAAATGCGAGGGTGCACGTCCTGATAGGCCACCCAGACGGTGAGCAGGGTGAGCATCATCAGCGCGGCGAAGATGCCGTAGTAGAGGCGACGGGAAACGATGTGTCCGGACACGGCTCTCGGCTTCTCCTAGTAGTGGTGGTAGCGGTCGACCAAGTACAGCAAGGGAAACAGGTAGATCCACACGATGTCCACAAAGTGCCAGTAGAGCCCGGTGAGTTCCACCGGGCTGTTGTACTCGGGGGTGAAGCGCCCCTTCCACGACTTCACCAGCAGCACGCCCAGGATGCCCAGCCCGATCACCATGTGCAGGGCGTGCATGCCGGTCATGGCG
>Ga0255311_1000027_pt1 | contig 16297 bp, 17 predicted proteins | sample EtOH4_T0_E4_meta_FD_201358 | JGI IMG/M metagenome (GOLD analysis project Ga0255311, IMG submission 201358) | Sandy soil microbial communities from University of British Columbia, Vancouver, Canada - EtOH4_T0_E4 | ecosystem: Engineered > Artificial ecosystem > Sand microcosm > Unclassified ... | reverse complement strand
TGGATGAAGCCCAAATCGAGCATCTGGTCGGCCTCGTCGAGGACGAGGATCTCGAGCTCGCGCAGGCTGAGCGCGCGCTGGTCGACGAGGTCGAGCAGACGGCCCGGCGTCGCCACCAGCACGTCGAGCCCGCGCGACACTTCGCGCACGCTCTTGCCGTTGGGAACGCCGCCGAAGACGACGCCGACGGATAGCTTCATGAAGCGACCGTAGGCCCGCGTGGAGGCGGCGATCTGGGCCGCGAGCTCGCGCGTCGGCGCCAGCACCAGCATGCGGATCTGGCCGGGTCTCAAATAAGCGCGGTTGGCCGCGAGACGGTCCAGCGACGGCAGCACGAAGGCCGCGGTCTTGCCGGTGCCGGTTTGGGCGATGCCCAGCAGGTCGCGGCCGGTAAGGACGGTGGGGATGGCCTGGCGCTGGATCGGCGTCGGCACATTGTATTTGGCGTGCGCAAGCGCATCGAGAACGGGCTGCGAGAGCCCGAGAGTAGCAAAAGTCAAAAATATTACCTTGAAAACATGCCGGCAGCGACCGCGACAATCGCGGGCGCCAGCGGCGGGGAGTTAAGCACCCCGCGTGATATGGGAGAGCAAGTTGATCGAGACGCGGGCCGGTCGTTAGAACCGATCACGCCGCTTGATGGCGTCTCGTGCTGCGGTGCAACATAAGGGCAAAACCTTAAAAGTCCACCCCACCGTCCGTCGGGGCGTCAAGCGGGCGCGATCTGTCCTGCCTCGACATGGAAGCGCGAGGCCTCGCCGATGCCGTCGAACAGAGCGGACTCGGTCGCCGTCAGCCACACCTGACCGCGGCCTTCGAGGCGGGTGAACAGCGCCGCGCGCCGGCGCGGATCGAGATGGGCGGCGACCTCGTCGAGCAGCAGGATCGGCGGCGCTCCGCGCAGCTCCGCCACCAGTTCGGCATGGGCGAGAACCAGCCCCAGCAACAGCGCCTTCTGCTCGCCGGTCGAGGATTGCGACGCCGGCATCCCCTTGGCGCGGTGGGTGACGGCGAGGTCCTGGCGGTGCGGTCCGACGGTCGCCCGGCCCGCCCCGGCGTCGCGGCCGCGGCTGGCCCTGAGTTCGGTGCCGAGGTCGCTGTCCGCCCAGCCTTCAAGCGCTACCTTCGCACTCGCAAAATCGCTGCTGGGCGTGTTGGCGAGCCGCTCATCGAGCGCCGCGACCGTCCGGGTCCGCGCCTGCGCGACTGCCGCGCCATGCTCGGCCATGCCCGCCTCGAGCGCCGCCAGCCACGCGGGATCGGCGCTGTCGGGCTCGGCGAGCAATTTGTTGCGGGCGCGCATCGCCGCTTCGTAGCGCGCGGCGTGGTGGGCATGGCCGGGCTCGAGCGCCAGCACGAGGCGGTCGAGGAAGCGGCGGCGGGCACCGGCGGTGTCGGCAAACAGCCGGTCCATCGCCGGGGTCAGCCACAGCACCGACAGCCACTCGCTCAAGCTGTTGACCGCCGCGGCGGCGCCGTTGATCCGCACCTGCCGCCGCTCCGGGGCCGCGGCAATCGTGCCGGTGCCGATCTCGATTTCATCCAGCCGCGACGCGACGCCGAAGCCGCCCGGACCGCCGTTCCGCGCCATTTCGGCCAGTGAGGCGCCACGCAGCCCGCGGCCGGGCGTCAGCAACGACACCGCCTCGAGCATGTTGGTCTTGCCGGCGCCATTGTCGCCCGACAGCAGGACGAAGCCCGGGCCAGGCTCAATCGTCGCCGTCGCGTAGGAGCGGAAATCAGTCAAAGCGAGACGGGTGAGGCGCACGCCCGCGGGCATAGCCTTCACTGTGGGCGGCGGTCGAGGACCTCGAAGTGAGCGACACGCTGGTCGAAGCGCGACAGCACCGCGCGCGCGGGCTCGGGCACATGGGCGACCTCGTGATCGTCGCCGACGAACGCTTTCACCGCATCCAGGCTGTCGAACCACATCAGGGTCAGGAACTCGACCTCCTCGCCGTCGATACGGCGCATCAGGTCGATGTGCTTAAAGCCGGGGATCCGCCGCGCCTCGATGCCGGGGATCACCTCGCCGCGGACGATCCGCTCATAGGCATCGGCATTTTGAGGCGTGGCCCAGCCGCGCCAAAGGCGGCAGATGGTCACACCCGCATCGGCATCAGCACGTAGAGCGCGCTCGACTTGTCGTTCTCGCGCAGCAATGTCGGGGCCGCGGCGTCGGCCAAATGAACTTCGACACTATCGCCCTCGATCTCGTGGAGGATGTCCATCAAATAGCGGGCGTTGAAGCCGATCTCGAGCCCGTCGGAGCCGTAGTCGGCCGGCAGCTCTTCGGTCGCGAGGCCGTTCTCGGGGCTGGTGACGGACAGCGTCACCTTGTCGCGGTCGAGGCTCATCTTGACCGCGCGGGTCTTCTCGGACGCGATCGTCGAAACCCGGTCGACGCCCTGCATGAAGCTCTTCGGGTCGAGCTTGAGGAGCTTGTCGTTGGCGGTCGGGATCACCCGGTTGTAGTCGGGGAAGGTGCCGTCGATCAGCTTGCTGGTCAGGACCGCGCTGCCGAGCCCGAAGCGGACCTTGGTCGGCGACAGCGAGACCTCGACAGTGCCCTCGACCTCGTCGAGCAGCTTCCTGAGTTCGGCGACGCATTTCCGCGGGATGATGACGTCGGGCATGCCGTCGGCACCGTCGGGTTTGGGCAACGTCACCCGCGCCAGGCGGTGGCCGTCGGTGGCCGCGGCCTTCAACTGGTCGTCGGCGACGTGGAGGAAAATGCCCATCAGATAATAACGCGTTTCCTCGGTCGAGATCGCGAACTTGGTCTTGTCGATAAGCTGGCGGAGCGTCGCCGCCGGAAGCTCGAACCGGGTCGGGAGTTCACCCTCGGCGATCACCGGGAAGTCGTCGCGCGGTAGGGTCGACAGGTTGAAGCGCGAGCGGCCGGCGTTGACCTGCATTTTGCCCTCGGCCGCGGCGAGTTCGACCTGACTGCCCTCGGGCAGCTTGCGGACGATGTCGAACAGGGTGTGAGCGGACACGGTGGTCGACCCGGCTTGCTCGACATTGGCGGCGACACTTTCGTCGACCTGCAGGTCGAGGTCGGTCGCCATGACCCGGATCGAGCCGTCATCGCGCGCTTCGATGAGCACGTTCGACAGGATCGGGATGGTGTTGCGGCGCTCCACGACCGACTGGACGTGGCTGAGGCTCTTCAAGAGTGTCGCCCGTTCAATCGTCGCCTTCATCGTCCGTCCCTGCCCCGTTCAACGCCGCCGTTATAGCGAGCGTTGAGCGGGGTGCCAGTGGGAAAGCTACGCCTTACCGGGCATCAGGACCGTATCGATGCGGTGGACGACGCCGTTGGAGAATTTTTCGTCGGGCTGGGTGACCGTCGCCTTGGTGCCGGCGGCGTCGGTCAGCACGATCTTGCCGCCGTCGCGGGTCGCCGTTAGCGTGCCGCCGCCCATCGTCGCCAGCACCGCCTTGCCCTTGCCGTTGTCGATCGCCTTGCCGATGTCGTCGGCGAGCACCGTGCCCGGCAGGATATGATAGGTGAGGACGCCGGTCAGCTGGGCCCGGGATTCGGGTTTCGCCCAGCTGTCGGTGGTCGCCTTGGGAAGCTTGGCGAACGCCGCGTCGTCGGGCACCAGCACGGTGTACGGCCCCGGTCCGGCCAGGGTGGCGTCGAGGCCGGCCGACTTCGCCGCCGCGAAGAAGCGGCTGTTCTGGTCGAGCCCGGTGGCGATGGTCTTCTCGCCCGCCGCCTTCTTGGCCTCGCCCGACTGGGCGCTGCCCGGTTGACTGGCCTTGTTGCCCTGGTCGCAGGCAGTGAGGGTGAGAGCCGCCGCGGCCATCCCGAGCATTAGCGCGGTTCTGGTCATCCCAGTTTCTCCTTGTGTGTTTGACGTGTGTTGACAGCGAAACGGCCCGGCAACGCATGCCGGGCCGTCCGCGATCCATGATTATTTTAGACTATTGCCCGGATTAGCGAGGTCACGACCTGCGTCGCCGGGTCGACCTGGTAAATATAGCCGTTGTTGTACCGGTACCAAGCATCCGGCGTGTCGTAATATTGGTCGCGATAGGCGAGCGGCACATTGTACGCGCCATAGCCCATCGGTAGCCGCTGGCCGACGCTGAGCCCGTTACCGGTCAGCAGCGAGGCGACCGCCGTGATCAGGCTGGTGCCGGGGTCGACCTGGTAGATCGCGCCCGGAGCGTAGCGGTAATATGAGTCCGGCGTGTCGTAGTACAGGCTGCGATACTGGTACGGCACATTGTAGGCGCTGTAGCTCGCCGGCAGCATCTGCCCGTAGCCGTAGCCGTTGGCGTACATCGGGATGACGTTGTCGATCATCCCCGTATACGGGTCGATCCCGTACACATTGCCGTTGGCGTAGCGGTAATAATTGTCCGACGTGTCCGGGTAGAACGGCTGGTAATAGCTCGGAACGTAGCTGTTCATGTAGCTCGACGGGAACATCTGGCCGGGCATGTAGCCGCCACCGAGCAGCGGCAGCAGCGAATCCACCAGATTGTTGGTCCGATTCACTCGGTACATGTAGCCGTCGCCGTAGCGGTAATAATAATCGGGCGTGTCGGCGTAGAGGCCCCGCAGCGCCAGCGGCACGAGGCCGTTGCGGTAGGCGGTTGGGATCAGCCTGCCGACCAAGCTGTTTTTCAGCTGGCCCGGGGGCATGCAACCGTTGTTTTTCTTCCACAGACCCGGCGGGCAGCCTTCCGCCAGTCCGCGATATTGCCCGTGCTTCCCGAACTGCGGGTTGAAGCCGTTCTCGACCCGAAGGTCGCGAGACCGGACGACATCGCGACGGTCGATGCGATTGGCGATCCGCTGCTCGTGGCGATTGACGTGGTCGACCTTGGCCGCCCGCACGGTGTGGCCTTCGGCCTTCCAGGCGTGGCTTTTACCCCCACCACCACCATGAGCCTGCATCGCGAATCGCTGTCCGCCGCCGTGTCCGACGGCCGCAGCCTTGAAACCGCCGCCGCCACGCTCGACGCGGACGGCCTGGCCCTTGTTGCCATCGCCGTTTCCGGCCCCATGGCCGCCACCGCCGCCTCCACCGGGCTTCGCGCCGGCCTGCGCGGTGATCGCCAGCGCGGCAACGCCGGCGGCTAGGAAAAACCTGGTCATGACAAAACTCCTTTGAATCAACCAAAACGGATGATGTCACTGGTCCGTTCCGTAATTGGACGGTTCAGCGCCCCTTTCGGTCGCGCTGTCGTGAACCCCAGGTTACGGGCTCGTTCAGGCGGCGGCGTCAGTTTCTGGCGGGCTCGCTGTCGCGGGCCAGCCGGAGCGCGGCGAACCCCATGAGCACCGCGGCGACGACGTAAAGCGAAGTCGTCGCCATTGCCGAGTAGCGCAGCGACTCCTCGCCAAAACGCTGCGCGAGGGCGTCGGAAATCATCCCGATCACCAGCGCCCCGAGGCCCAGCCCGATCAAATTATTGATGAACAGGAACATCGCCGACGCGGTCGCCCGCATGTGCGGTGGAACCAGCCCGGTGATGGCGCTGACCACCGGTCCGAGCCAGGCCAGGCTGAGCGCGGTGGGGATGGTGAACAGGATGCCCGCGGCGACGATCGAATGGCTCGAGAAAGCGAGCAAAAAGGCGGGCAGGCACAGCGCGTAGGTGACCGTCGGCACCAGCGCATAGGCGGAAGGGCGAGCGCGGCGGACGCGGTCGCCGAGCACGCCGCCGAGCCATACCCCCGCGACCCCGCCGACAAGCAGGATGGCGCCGAAGATCAACGATCGTTCGACCAGCTCGAGACCAAAGCTGCGGGCGAGAAATGACGGGATCCAGAAGGCGAGGCCGTAGGAGATCAATGAGCCGGTGCCGGCAGCGAAGCTCATCAGCCAGAACGCCGGCTTCCTCGCAACGATCGCGAACACCTCCGCAACCGAGGCCGAGGTCTCGCTTTTGTGCCTCCCCGGGTCGCGCACACCGAACTTGTAGAGCGGCGCGAACACGAGCCCGACGATGCCGAGCACGATGAATGCGACGCGCCAGTCGATTTTGGCCGCGATCAGCCCACCGAACACGACTCCGAGCGCGCTGCCCAAGGGGACGCCGAGCGAAAACAGCGCCAATGCGCGGGCGCGCCGCTCGGCCGGATAGAGATCCGTTAGCAGGGAATAAGCGGGGGCGACGCCGGCGGCCTCCCCGATTCCGACCGACATCCGCGCCAGGAAGAGCTGGGCGAAGTTTTGCGCGAACCCGCACATCGCGGTTGCCAGGCTCCACAGCGCCAGCCCGATGGTCAGCACGATGCTGCGGTCGCTGCGATCGGCGTAGCGCGCGATCGGAATCGCCAGGACCGTGTAGAACAAGGCAAACGCGGTCCCCCCGAGCCAGCCGAGCTGGGAGTCGGTCAGGCCGAGGTCGTGCTTGATCGGCTCGGCGAGAATGCCCGCGATCTGTCGATCGATGAAGTTAAGCGTGTAACCGATGACCAGCAGCGCCATGATCCACGCGCGGCTGCGGTTGAACGTGTCGGATTCGGTCGTCACGCGAGCCCGCCAAGCAGTTCGGCGAAGCGACCGATGTCGTCCTCGTCGTGATAGAGGCCAAGGCCGATCCGGAACACGTCGCCGCGCACGTCGGTGATGCAATTGCGGGCCTTGAGCTCCTCGTACCAACGCATGGCGTGCGGGCTCCGAAACGCGAGAAAACGCGCGTGGGGTTGGCCATCGACCGGGTTGAGCAGTTCCGCGCTACCAAGCGCAGTGCCGGCGATCGCCTCGACCAGCCGGAGCTGCAGCTGCTCGACCTGGGCCGAGATTCGCGCGGTGGTCAGGCCGTTCTCGGCCAGCATCCGCCGCACCGCGTTGAAGCGGTAGAGCGCGGACGGGTCGAAGGTGGCGCCCATGAAGCGCATCGCGTCGGCCGCATAGCCCACCATGCCCGGCGGCAGGCTCAAATCCTCGAACTCGGCGAACCAGCCCGTGACCGGCGGCCGCGGCCCGAAGCCGGGCGGTGCATGGAGGAACGCGCAGCCCTCCCCGGCCATCGCATATTTGTAGCCGCCGCCGAGGAAGAAAGTAGATTGCGCGGCGGTTTCGCCGAACGGCGTCGGCAGCGCCATGAACGCGTGATAGCCATCGACCACCACCCACGGGCTTTCGGGCCGGCCAAGCGCGGCCAGCTGCTCGACGCCGTCGAAGCGCCGCCCGCTGCCGAACAGGATCTGGCTGACGAGGATCAGGTCGTGCTCGCCGCCGCGGGCGCGCTCGAGAAAACGATCGGAAAAATCGTCGAACGGCTCGGCGGCGAGCCGCTCGACACTCATGTAGCCCGCCTCTTCCCAACGGGCGAGCTGGCGCCGGGCGCTGTGGAACTCGCCGTCGCTGGTCAGGACGCGCAACTGCGGGCCCTTGCGCGGCGCGGCGGCGAACAGGCGGACGAGGAAATCATGGGTGTTGGAGGAAAAGACGATGGCGTCGGGCATCCCGGTACCGAGCTCGGCGGCGACGTGGCGCTGCGCTTCGGGCCACACCTCGCCCATCACTTTGTCCCACTTTCGGTCGGCGAGCCGGGCGGCATCCTGCCAGCATTCGACTTGGCCCTCGAAGCTGGCGTCGGGCCACAGGTGATGGCTGTGCGACGCCATGTGCAGCCGCTCCGGGTCCGCGGCGAGGCTGCGCGCGAAGAGTGGTTTGAAGCTCACCGTGGCCTGAGGCTCATTGGGTCCTGAAGCTCAAAGACCGGTCCTCATCGACCACAGCTCCGGGAAGGCGCGCTTGTCGAGCGTCGAGCGCAGATAGGCGGCGCCGGCCGAACCGCCGGTCCCGGGCTTGTTGCCGATGATCCGCTCGACGGTCAGCACATGCTTCGCCCGCCACATCGCCAGCGCATCGTCGAGATCGACCAGCTTCTCGGCCAGCTGGTAGAGATCGAACCAGCGGTCGGCGTCGCGATAGACTTCGAGCCACGCCTCGCCGACCGTCGCCTCGCTGCGATCCTTGAGGTCGAAGCCCGCCCGTTCGAGTGCCGCATGCGAGGCATCGCGCAGACTCGGCGCATCGAGCGTCGCCTGCAGCCGCGCGCGGGCTTCGCCGCCTTCCGGGTAATGCTCGAGGAAGCGCGGGTCCTTGATTCCGAGCCGATATTCGAGCTCGCGGAACTGCACGGACTGAAAGCCCGACGAGGTCCCGAGGACGTCGCGGAACGCCGTGTAATCGACCGGGGTGAGCGTCGCGAGCACATCCCACGACAGCGTCATCACCGACTGGATGCGGCTGATCCGCGACATCGCCTTGTAGGCGGGAGCGAAACGGTCGTCGTCGACCAGCGCGATCGCTAGATTGAGCTCGTGAAGCATCTGCTTCAGCCACAGCTCCTTGGTCTGGTGGATGACGATGAACAGCATTTCATCGTGCAGGCTCGACAGCGGCTTCTGCGCCGTCAGCAGCCGGTCGAGCGCGAGATAGTCGGCATAGGTGATGCCGGCAGGGGTGGCGGTCATGGGCCGCGCTTACGCCAAAGCCGGGGCGCTACAAAGTCCTGCGAAGCTATTGCTTGCTGCCCGGAAGCCCCGGTTGGCTGATGGTGCCGATGTTGCCGAAGATCTCGTCGAAGAAGCTGTGCTTGCGCCCCAGCGTCGGGGTCCGGTCGTTGACCGGACTGATCGAAGCGATCAGCTCCTTGCCGGAGCGGTCGACCCGGATGACGTTGCCGGCGGGATCGAAGCGGACGTGCAGCACGGTCTGGTCGAGCACCTTGGGATCGCTGAAGGCCATGGTCCGGGTATCCCTGGCGACATAATACCAGTCGTTGGGCGCGAACTGGCCGGTGAAGGTCGGCCGCCCGAGCGTCTTGGCGACCGAATCCTTATTGTCGACGCCGACCTGGATCGCCGATGCGAGCTCCTTGTCGATGACCGCGCCGCGGTGATCGCGAATGCCCATGCTCGAGCAACCGGCCAACAGGGCCGCACCCATGAAAGCCATCGCTCCCTTGAACATCACAGCTTTCATGTACCTAACCTCTCCTCGCACGCACGGGACGCGTGCATCTTGACGCGTGACGCTTGCGCCGCGGCCGGGTGGCCTCAATATGCGCCGGACATGCAGAGGCGCAAGCCTTACGACACCCTTGAGCGAAACGGGACCGCGAATCCGACCCTATGCTGAGCTTCCTGTTCCCCCGATTAACGCCGCCCGCCCGCGGCGCAGCGCTGTTCGCGGCGCTGGTCGGCGAGGCGCGGCGGCCGAGCTGGTACCTCGAAGGGCAGGTGCCGGACACGATCGACGGCCGATTCGCGGTGCTGGCGACGATCGTCGCGCTGGCCGCGGTGCGGCTCGAGCGCGGCGGTGACGTCGCCCGGGCGGCCTCGGTGGCGCTGGCCGAGCGGTTCGTCGAATCGATGGATGCCGAGCACCGTCAGCTGGGCCTCGGCGACCCGGCGGTCGGCAAGACCGTGCGCAAACTGGTCGGCGCGCTCGCCCGGCGGGTCGAGCAGTGGCGGCAAGCGATCGAGAGCGGCGACGCGTGGGACGAGGCGATAGCGAGCAGCCTGTTCCGCGCGCGGCCGCCGGCCGATGCGCTGGCCCATTGCGAGCCGACGCTGCGGGGTGTCTGGAAGAGGTTCGAGGCGGCGACCGACGAGGAGCTGACGGAAGGGAGGATCTGATGATCGAGGATTTCGCCCACCGGCTGACGCTCGACCGGATCCGCGACGGCGATCGCGTCGACCTCATTGCCGACGACGATGAACGGCGCGCGATTGCCGAGCGCCTCGGCCTGGCGACGCTGCATCGGCTGGAGGCGCATGCGAGCCTGGCGCGGGACGGCGAGAAAATCCGCGCAGTGGGCCGGGTCGCCGCGTCGCTCGAGCAGTGTTGCGTGGTCACCGGCGAGCCGGTCGCCGCCCACGTCGACGAGGCGTTCGAGATCGCCTTCGTGCCCGAGCCGCGGACCGGCGCCGAGGAAGAAGTCGAACTTCGTCCCGAGGATTGCGACGTCGTCTTCCACGATGGCGCCGCGATCGACCTCGGCACGGCGATCGCCGACACGCTGGCGCTGAGCCTCGATCCCTATCCGCGCAGCGCGTCGGCCGAGACGGCGCTCCGGGAAGCCGGCGTGCTCAGCGAGGACGAAGCCGGCCCGTTCGCGATCCTCGCCCGGCTCAGGAAGGATTTAGGCGGCGCGTAACCTTAAAAAGGCCGAGCCTCAGAAGGGAACGTCATCGTCGAGATCGGTGTCGAACGCCGCCGGTTGCGGGCGGGACTGGGTGCGGCCGCCGCCCGTCGGGCCGGCGAGGTCGTCGCTGAAATCACCGCCGCCGCGCGCCGCTCCGCCGCCGCCGCTATCCCGGCTGTCGAGTAACACCAGCTCGCCACGGAAGCGCTGCAGCACGACCTCGGTAGAATAGCGGTCGGCTCCCGACTGGTCCTGCCACTTGCGGGTCTGGATCGCGCCTTCGAGATAGACCTTCGAGCCCTTGCGCAGGTAGTTCTTGGCGACGCGGCCGAGATTCTCGTTGAAGATGACGACGCGGTGCCACTCGGTGCGCTCCTGGCGGTTGCCGTCTTTGTCCTTCCAGTTCTCCGAGGTCGCGACCCGCAAATTGACCACTTCGCCGCCGTTGTTGAGCGAGCGCGCTTCCGGATCGTCGCCGAGGTTGCCGACCAGGATCACCTTGTTCACGCCCGCCATTGCCGTCTCTCCTCAAAGTCCCGCGGCGAATAGGACAGCGAGGGCGGGTAAGTCACCATCAAAAGCAGGCTGGCGACTCATTCGGCGGGCATTGGATGCGCATGCCGTTTGGTGGCTGTGCGAAATCCCATGATGACGGCGGTCAGCATGAAGAATTGGGTGGCAACCGTCTCGAGCGTTGGGAACAGGCCGAGCATCGTGATCCTCGGCACCATACCGAGGGGAGTGATAGAAATGATGCCTGCTTCCTGAAGCGCGCCGACGCCCTTGCCGGCGAGCACGACTGTGAGGATGGCGATGAGAATGGCGCTGTATCTGAAGAACTCGGTAATCGGCAGCGTCCGGCTATAGCGAAGCATCGCCCAGGAAATGACCGCCAGCACAGCGACCGCCGACACTGCTCCAGCGACAATGGTGGCGCCGTTATCGGGCGTCCACAGCGCCGCGTAGAACAAAATGGTCTCGAAGACCTCGCGATAGACGACGATGAAGGCGAGGCCGAACAGGAACCATGCCGAACCGCGCGACAGGGCGCCTTGCATCTTATCACGGATATAGCGGCGCCATTCTGCCGCCTGGCTCTTGCCATGCATCCAGATGCCGACCGACAGCAGGATCACCGCGGCGAGCAGAGAGCCGAAACCTTCGGTCAGCTCGCGGCTCGCTCCGCTGATTCCGATCGCATAGGTCGCGACCGCCCAGGTGGCGGCGCCGGCGGTCAGCGCCGCGATCCAGCCACCATGGACATAAGGCAGCGCCTCGGCCCGGTCTGCCTTGCGCAAGAAGGCGATCATTGCCACCACCACCAGCAGCGCTTCGAGGCCCTCCCTAAGCAAGATTGTGAAGGCACCGAGGAAGGTCGACACGTCGCTCGCCTGGTCGGGAGCGAGCACCATTTCGGCTTCGGCAAACAGCGAGTCGATTGTCGCCGCCCGCGAACGCACTTCGGTGGGGGTACGGCCGGCCGCGATGGCCGCGCGAAGCTCGCCCATGGCCTGCTCGACCTTGGCCAGCAGCGCCGCGTCGCGGGCGCCGAGCACGCCCTCGACGGGCTCGAAGCCGTCCAGATAGGCCGACAGCGCCAGCTCCCTGGCCCGGCTGTGATCGCCCGCTTCGTAAGCCGCCAAGCTTTCCTTCAGGCGCTGGCGCGCAGTCGCGAGCGTTGGCGGGGCGGCAGTCGACGCAGCCGCCGAGATGGCCGCGGGGTCGGCCCTGAGATAAGCAATGACCGCCGCCGCGCGATCGGCTCCGATCCTTTGCGCCAACGCGATCTCGGATGTGCCGCTCAAGGCATTGAGATCGGGTATTTGCGCCCTGAGCGAGGCGTCGCTTTCCCAAATCGACTGGCCCTTCGCAGCCAGCGAAGCGGGGTATGCGAAACGGCCGACATGGAAGGCGAGCGCCCATTTGTCCGCGGTAGGTAGATTTGAAAAGCTGACCATGGCCGTGTTCTCAATGCCTTGGTCGATCACCTGGTAGAGTGCGAACGGCGTGCGTTCCGCGGCCCGGGCGCGATCGGTGAAAGCGATTGGCGGCGGATCAAGCTTCTGTGCCATGGGCGTTTTGGCGTCGCCGCCGGCGCCATGGCAGCTGGCGCAGTTTTGGGCGAACAACTGCGCCCCCCGAGCCAGATTGGGGGTCGCCGGCGGTCCCATCGGCACCGGATAAGCCCGCAGGAGATCGGTCCCCAGCGTCCGGGCCAGTCTCGCGACGTCCGGTGCGGGAGCCTTGGCATCGATGGCGGACCGGAGGCGCACGCCCTCCTTCACCAGCTCGCTTTTGCGAGGGTTCGCGGGGAGGGCGGCCAGCCGCTCGCCGACCGACGCCGAAAATTCGCGCATTTCCGCATATTCGGAGGGGCTGATTACTTTGCCGCCCGACACTGCGCCGCCATAATCGACCGCGAGATAATCGAGCAGGCGCCAAGCGGTTTGCACTTCGGGCGTGGCGGCGGCGGCTGGAATCGCGGCAGCGACGCAAGCGAGCAATACGGCCGCAAGGGCAATGAGGCGGTGATACAGGCGGAATGACACCCGCGGTGAATATCATGCTGCGACTAATTCGCAATAGCGCTTAGCGCGGCGGATAGCGCAAGCGGCCGAGGAAACGCGAAACGCTCCCATGCTGTCCCGAGCCGCGCCACTCGGCCTTCCATTTCTCGATTTTCATCACGTCGTCGATGCGCCGGTCGAGGAAGGCGCCGGTCTCGCTCCACTGGTCGCTGTCGTCGTCGAGCCAGGCCAGCAGCGTCGACGCATAGACGCCGCCGAGCGTGATCCGCTTGGTGTAGTGGTTGAAGTCGGTGCTGGTGTCGCCGGCGATCCGCCATATGAGGTCGGCGGTGCGCCAGCCGATGCGCATCGCCAGCGGCAAATTCTGCGGCAGGGCGAGGATCGCGAGGCCGCGGCGCACGGCTTCGCGCGCCGGAGCCATGATCTCGAGCCGCTTCCACACGAACGCGCGGATCTTGTCGCGGATCTTCATCCGCGCCAGCCGCTTCGGCGTGAAATGCTGCTGGAGCGCGCGGTCGACCGCCTGGATATAGACGTCGACCAGCCCGGCCCGGGTCTTGGGCATCGCCAGCCGCGCCTGGGCGCGGTCGATGCCGAGCTGGTCCGCGGCCGAATCCACCGCGGCGCGCGACCAGCCGTCGAACACCGCATGCTCGCCAACCGCCAGGGCGAGGCGCTGGCGGAGCGCTTCGAGGGGACTCGGCGGATCCATGCTCGGCTTCATCGGGGGCTAGGTGCTCTGCGCCGCCAAGTCACGCAAGCCCCGCTCGGGCAGGCGGACCAGTACCAAAGCGAGCGCAATTGCCGCCGCGCCGACCCAGTCGAGCGGCGACAGAGTCTCGTTGTAAACGACCCAGCCGATAAAGGCGGAGATGGCCGGCTGGGTGAGCAAGGCGAGTCCGACCACCAGCGGCGGCACGGCGCCGATCGCATAGACCAGCAGTCCCTGCCCGATCACCTGGCTGCCGAGCGCCAACAGGAAGACCCCGCTCCAGTCGTCGGGAAACAGGCGCTCGCCCAGCATCAGCGAGAAAGGCAGCAGCATGACCGCGCCGAACGCGCTCGCCAGGAACAGCAAGGGCAAAGGCGCAAGTGCGCCCCTGGCCCGCTCGACCGCGATCAGATAGCCGACGTAAAGCAGGCCAGCGAATAGGGCGAGCAAGTCACCGTTGAGGTTGCGCGCGCCAAGCTCCGCGCTGCCGCCCATCAGCAAAGCCGCGCCGATCGCCGCGAGAAATAGCGCCGCCGCCTGGATGGGCGAAGGCCATCGCCGCGCCAACCACAACCCCCATGCCGCAAAGCCGAAGCTCGAAACGTTGCCGAACAGGGTCGCGTTGCCGAGCTTGGTCATGTGGATGCCGGTGTGCCAGGCGGCGAGGTCGGCGGCGAAGAAGAAGCCGGCGAGCAGCGTCAGGACGATCAGCCCGCGCCGGGGCCAGTGGACCGGCTGGCCGGTCACACGCGCGAGCACGAACAGGAACGGCAGCGCCAGCGAGAGTCGCCAGAAACCCGCAGCCACCGGACCGACGCCCGACAGCCGCACCAGCCACGGTCCGAACGCCAGCGAACAGCTGCCGATCAGCAGCGCCGCGAAAGCAAGGGGATGGGATTTTGGCAGCGGCGGTTTCAGGATGAAAAGCGGTCCTTCAGTTCCATCAGCGCCAGCGCGGCGCGCGCGGCGTCGCCGCCCTTGTCGCCTTGCTTGGGATCGGCGCGGACGATGGCCTGCGCCTCGTCCTCGACGGTCAGGACACCGTTGCCGACCGCGAGCCCGTCGAGAGTCAGGGCCATGATCCCGCGGGCGCTCTCTTGCGCGACGATCTCGAAGTGGAACGTCTCGCCGCGGATCACCACGCCCAAGGCGACGTAAGCGTCGAAGCGGCCGCTGTCGGCGGCCAGCGCGATCGCCGCCGGCAGCTCGAGCGCGCCGGGGACCGAGATCGTCTCGTGCTCATGACCGGCGGCCTCGATCGCCGCCCGCGCGCCCGCCATCAGCATGTCGTTGAGATGGGCGTAAAAGCGCGCCTCGGCGATCAGCACTCGCGCCATGGCGTCAGGCGGCAAGCCGGATTGGACGTTCCTCGATGATCGCCAAGCCGTAGCCCGACAGCGCGACCGGCGAGTGACACGTGTTCGACAGCAGGATCATGTCGTGGATGCCGAGCGCGGCGAGGATCTGCGCGCCGATGCCGTAACTCCTCAAGGCTTCGCCGGTCTCGGCGCCCTTGCCCGATCTGAGGTCGGTGGCGCGCGACAGCGATCCCGGCGAGGCGGCATGGAGCGCGACGATGACGCCGGCGCCTTCCTCCTCGATCATCGCCATCGCGCCTTGCAGCAATCCGGCGCGGTCGCTCGCCTCGCCGAGCACATCTGCGAACAGGTCGAGACTGTGCATCCGGACCAGCACCGGATGGCCGGGGTCGATGGTGCCGTGGACCATCGCCAGTTGCTCGGCGCCGGTCGCCTTGTCGCGGAAGACCTGCGCCTGCCACTTGGCGCCGCTGCGGGCGGTGAAGCCGGTCGCGGCGACCCGCTCGACCATGTGGTCCTTCTTCAGCCGGTAGGCGATCAGGTCGCGGATGGTGCCGATCTTGAGGTCGTGGGACCGGGCGAAGTCCATCAAGTCGTCGAGCCGCGCCATGCTGCCGTCCTCGCGCATGACCTCGCAGATCACGCCCGACGGGTTGAGCCCGGCGAGCCGTGCGACGTCTACCGCGGCTTCGGTATGCCCGGCACGGACCAGCACGCCGCCCGGCCGCGCGACGAGCGGGAAGACATGGCCCGGCGAGACCAGGGCGTCGGGGCCGTTGGCGGCGTCGATGGCGACGGCGATGGTGCGCGCCCGGTCGGCGGCGCTGATGCCGGTCGAGATCCCTTCCCTGGCTTCGATCGAGACGGTGAAGGCGGTTTCGTTGCGGCTGCGGTTGGAGCTCGCCATCGGCTGCAGGCCGAGCGCGTCGACGCGCTCCTTGGTCAAGGCCAGGCAGATCAGCCCGCGCCCGTGCCGGGCCATGAAGTTGATCGCGTCGGGGGTCGCCATCTGCGCCGGGATGACGAGGTCGCCCTCGTCCTCGCGGTCGGCGTCGTCGACGAGGATGAACATCCGTCCGTTGCGCGCTTCGTCGATGATCGCCTCGGCGCCGACCAGCACGTTGGTGTTGCCGCCCTGGAGCAGCTTCTCGAGCCGGCCGAGCGTGTCGGCAGTCGGGTTCCAGTCCGGCGAGCCGAGCTTTCTGAGGCTGTTCGGGTGCAGCCCGGCAGCGCGCGCGAGGCCGGAGCGGCTGACCTCTCCGGTGGCGATGACGGCGCTCAGTTGCTCGATCAGAGTGGTGCTCATCGGCTCGAAATATCACATTGTAATGTGATAGCAAGCCCGATCTTATGCCGTCGAGTGTGCGCGAGCGGCCAGCATGCGCTGCAGGTAACGAGCGATGACATCGATCTCGACATTCAACTGTCGCCCGGCGGCGATGTCGCCGAGAGTCGTGATTTGCGCGGTGTGGGGGATGATGTTGACCGAGAAATGGGTCGATCCATCCTCGGCGTCGCGGACGTCGTTGACGGTCAGCGAGACGCCGTCGAGCGCGACCGAGCCCTTGGCGGCGATAAACGGTGCGAGCTCGGCGGGCGCGCGCAGC